>Ga0214919_10000147_pt1 | contig 114411 bp, 124 predicted proteins | sample LL1503_MetaG_FD_177994 | JGI IMG/M metagenome (GOLD analysis project Ga0214919, IMG submission 177994) | Freshwater microbial communities from Lake Lanier, Atlanta, Georgia, United States - LL-1503 | ecosystem: Environmental > Aquatic > Freshwater > Lake | place: USA: Georgia | collected...
GAAAGCGCTATTACCAATTGATGTTACACTGGTGGGTATTGTTATGGACGTTAAACCAGAACAACCGTTGAAAGCGGATTCTCCAATTGTTATTACACCGGTGGGTATTGTTATGGACGTTAAACCAGTACAACTAGCGAAAGCGGATTCTCCAATTGATGTTACACCGGTAGGTATTGTTATTGACGTTAAACCAGAACAACCATTGAAAGCGTTATTACCAATTGATATTACACTGGTGGGTATTGTTATGGACGTTAAACCAGTACAACTAGCGAAAGCGGATTCTCCAATTGATGTTACACCGCTTGTAAGTATAATCTCAGTGACACTTGCGTAATTAGGATAGTTTGTTTTGAAGCTAGTAACTTCAGTATCGTTATTTAGAGTAACTGTTACGGGCATTAGTAACTTATACAAATGTTTTTATTAACGAATTAAAATATTGAATTAATATTAATGAGTTGTAATCTAAAATTGGAAATACCGTTGGACATAGTAAACGATATCAACAAAGATCTTTACAAAAATTATGAAATATCGGGTATCATTAATTGTAATGACAATAACAAAGTGATCGGTGTTGACAAAAACAAGGGAAGTGCTGATAGTGTTTATACTCCCAACCATGTTATCAATTTCCATACTCATCCAATAAGTGCGTATAAACAAGGACACACAACATGGGGATGGCCTTCAGGTGAAGACATTCGAGAAACCTTAAAGTTTGCATTGGCTGGTAACAAGGCACACATGGTTTTTACAGTTGAAGGCTTGTATACTATTCAAGTAAGTCCGTGTAAATTGAAGAAAATGAAAAACCTGTTGAATGACCAAGAACGCGGTGCTATTGTTTTTTTAATTGAATACTATTTTAAGAGTACTCATAACTTTCGAGGAATCGACGAACTCAAGTCCTTAAAAAACAAAATAACCCCCACAGATTACGTAAAGTTCGTGAATACCTTTAATATATCGAATATGGAATGCCCTAAAAAAATTGTTCACCCCCGAGATACCGCAGGAATTCCCAATGTTGGTTTTCCAGAAATCGATGACGACCGAATTATCAATTTACCCATGAATCATTTTATAACAAAAAGTGAATTAAGTGAAGCAAAGTGTATCAATGAAAACGGAGAAGAACTCGATGAAACCGTTAAGGACGTATTTAAACAATTCAAAACGATTCTTAAAAAATTTAATGTAACGAAATGCAAAACACCTTGGAACAATGATTCAAATTCATGGTTCTGGGTCAATTTCTTTAGAACGGAATATCATATCAATGCGAAGTATTCAAGTCCCCAACCAAGTGAAATTGTTATTTTAGAAAAACCTTTCATTAAGATTTTCTCAAATAACGCAGAGGGTTGTTCCATAAACCAAATTGGAAAATCAAACAACTTTGATAAAAAAACTGAAATAAATACATTTGGATCTAAAAAAACAAGTACCGCCGATCAATACCTTTTAAAGTATATCGTTTTTTATGTTTTGTACACCAATCGCAGAGGTAACGTAATGAATAAAGTTAAATCAATAATAAAAAAATACAATTTTAATATTAAATTAAAATAATATTAATATAAAACAATTAATATTATTAAAATGCTCAATATCCTCATTTGTTTAATATTATTGTTATTTGTTATAGTAATTATAACTGGACATAAACCAACTCCAGGTCCTCCAGGTCCAGGTCCAACACCAGGTCCAGGTCCAACACCAGGTCCAGGTCCAACACCAGGTCCAGGTCCAACACCAGGTCCAGGTCCAACACCAGGTCCAGGTCCAACCGACTCAGCAACCTTAGGAGTATTAAAATACTTACAAGCACTTTACCCAGTTGGTAAGGAATCTTTATCGGTATTAGACAAACAAACATTATTTAATTTATACGACTCACTTGATTGGTTTTATTTACCACTAGTAAGAGAAATTCCTCAAACACGAAGAAATCCTATAAAAGGACCTTACAATGACACTGAAACACAGTGGTTTATGGCAGATGGAGCAGACTGTGGAGACTATGTAGACTATACAAAAAATCCTGGTACATTTACATGCTCTGTATTTGGAGGAGCTTGTCAAAGTTGGGAATTTGGAACAACCGATAAGTCAGGTGGGAGACCTTACCAGTCTATATGTATGATAAAACCATACGGACATAGAGACGGTGTTCCTAATAATGCATACATCGAATGTGTTGCTTTTGTATGCGAAGGTCTAGGAAAAATGTTATTAAACGCTGGTCCAGGTAATTGTAATTCAAAAGCTCCTCCATTATCTTCCAAAGAATCTTTTGGAGCTGTTTGTACAGACACAACTTCTTGTGTTGGCAACGATCCTGGATGTAAAGTGGGTCAACCTGGACAACAGGACATATGTTGTTGGAATTACACTACTGGTGAAGTTGACAATAGCGTATGTGCATGGCCTACAGTGTGTGGAGCTGTACAGAATGGTAAATATATTGATAATAATTACTGTAGTATTCCATGTGGATATAATGGATGTGATGTCACATCGGGAGACTGTGACTGGTATATAAACAATGTTCCATGGTTAGAATGGATCACAAACCAAAGTACATACTCGTCCGTTGTAAATGCTTTACAACAATCTAAACCAAATAAACCAAAAAGCAGTACACCATTAACTCCAAGAGCAGACACTCCGACAGCGGACACAATGTTTTACTGGTGCAAGGGTTATGGAAAGTTTTTAAATATGGGTAAAACTGGAGTATACTTCAATTATTTTCATTTTCTTCTTACAATGCCAAAAATGGATTCCACCGGTAAAATACCCATACGTTGGAGTTTTCCTCAAATATTTCAAACTGCTACAATGAATGGAGGTAATAGTGAATTAAAAAACCAATTAAATATGTTAATGTCTGGAGCAACTACAGATAAACGAGAATATTTAGAAGGTTTTGTTACTACTCTTGTAGGTTCTTATTATACACCTGACGAAGGTGTACAAGTTGAGAACACTATTACAAATGCAACAAACAATGTTGATGGTTTGATAAATCCTTTGGATGATGAGAATTTAAAAATGATAGACAAAATGACCATTACAAAATACTACGACCCCGATTTAAAAATAAAAAACCCACAGTATAATAAAAAAGTAAAATTCACACCTATACAAGCCGTAATGTTATTACAAGGAATGCATATTTATGGAGCTACTGGAAACAGTAAAGAATATCCATACGTAACTATGTCACCTGGTTACCCATGGAGCAGTACATCTGGAACATACCCCTTTGGAGTATTCTTTGATGGTGCAAACCTTGGCCACTGTGTTTATCAGTCTATAAATTTATGTGGTTGGAACAGTGCACAGTTTACTCAAATGCCAACTGGTGCAGGTGGTAAAAAATATTGTAATTATCCTGAATATGACTACGAAATAGTATATATAGCCGACAAGAAAACTGTATGTGGACAATATTTTAAAATGTTAAATGTTACAGATGATCTTGATAATTATTCTAAGTACGGATACATTCTTAATACAAAAAGCCCACAACCATTAGATGCAACTGTAATGAAATTAAGTGAACGAAATGTTCCAAGTACATGGACAGGTCCATTTCCAAATACAAAAGCATACGGTTTACCAGCTGATTATAAGTATGTAAGTGATAATTCAAAGTGTCCTTATACAGATGAGGTATATAACAAATACCCTAACCCAGGTCCAAATAAACCTTTTAAATAACTTATTCAAATAAAATAATTAATATTATTAATGTGTACTAAAAACCTTTTAATTGCTAATGCTATACTTTTATGTTTAATTGTAATATTTTTACAAACAAAAAATAACTTCGGTGAAACAGATTCAAGTACCTTATCAATCGGTGATTACGTTATAACTTATGATCCAAGTGTAGTGACCGATACAACATCCATTAAAAACGTTATGGTACTTAATGGTAATACAATTAACATTAACAACCCGGGCAATGGTGCATGGGCAAATGGTATAATAAGTATCGTGAAATCTGGAATTACAGGTACACAAGTAAATTTACCAACAGATTGTAATTCATTATTTAAAAATTGTACAACAATTACTGAAATAGACGCACCTTATTGGGATACTACTCAGGTTACCGATATGTCTGCGATGTTTAACGGATGTAATTCATTAATATCATTAGATCTTTCCGGATGGAAAACTGATAAAGTTAAAAATATGCGTGCAATGTTTAATGGTTGTAGTAAAATACAAAATTTACAGATTTTTGGCTGGATAACTGATATGGTCACCGATATGAACAGTATGTTTGCTGGATGTGTATCGATTATTTCACTTAATCTTGGTTCTGGGTGGAAAACCGATAATGTTACAGATATGAAAGATATGTTTTCTGGATGTTGTAAAATAAAAGTTTACTGTGGGAATAAAAGTATACAACAACAAATTTTTAATGATAAAACCCCTTGTCCAAGAAAACCAATGTTTCTTCAAATAGGAATTTTATTAACATTTTTTATTATTATAATTTTTGTAATTGTACTTTTATTTATATATTTTCTAATAAAAAAAATACAATTTTAATATTAAATTAAAATAATTAATAAAATTAATGACAGCTAAAAACCTTTTAATTCTTAATGCTGTACTTTTAATTTTAATTGTGACTGTGTCATTTACAAAGAATAAATTTGGTGTTGGAAACTACCCCATTGAACCAATTACAATAAATGATTATGATATTTGGTTTATTGATGACAGTACAGACCAGTCACAACCACCAGCTATCGTCTGGACTATAGTTGATTACTTTGATAATAATCTTACCGATAATACAATTATGATTAAAAATCCGAAAACAGATGGTTTGTTCAATGGAATAGTTAGTATCGTGAAATCTAGAAGTACCGGTACAAAAGTATATTTACCAACAGATTGTTCAAATTTATTTTCAAATTGTAAAACAATTACTCAAATAGACTCTGGTGATTGGACCACTACTGATGTTACAGATATGCACGGTATGTTTCAGGGATGTACTAGCATAAAAACGTTGGATCTTACGAATTGGACTACACCCAAAGTTACAGATATGAGTACCATGTTTGCTAATTGTTGCAATTTACAAATTAAAGCAACCGATAAAGGAATAATTAGCCAGTTTAAACAGGATACATCGAAGTGTCCAACACCACCAACACCACCAACACCACCAACACCAACACCACCACCAACACCACCACCAACACCACCACCAACACCACCACCACCACCAACACCACCAACACCAACGCCAGCACCACCGGTTCTACCACTAGGTATTATTATTTTGTTAGCATTTATAGTTTCATTGCTAATTCTTTTTTTATTGTTGAAAAGAATTAACTAAGAATCCAGCTGACGGATCACCCAGTGTTGTATAGGTATTGTTGGTATACGGAAATGCTCGGTTAATTTCAGTTCGGTCATTCATGAAAAGATCATCAACACTTCGTGCACCAGAGTAACAAGTAGATGGCAAAGCCTTCTCGGAGTCGTAAATAACACCTGGACGATTATTAAGACCCTGTTCCCATTCAATACGGCCGTTATGGATACCGGGTTCAAGATGAAGAACATAAGCATTTGAACTGGTTTTTGAGTTGTCTGGAGCCCAAACATCATTGTATCCACCTTCGATAAATTGGTCGTCAGGTAAATTTTTCATATTGCTGTAACTAAAGTCTTGAGGATTTGTATTACAGTAAAATGCAGGAATCTCACCATTTCCCTTGGGATTCCATAAAGCACCACTCAACGGATTTTCAAAAAGTGGAGCTATCTGGTAAGCAGCGATGTACCTGTTTTCAGTTCCTTGGACTGATTTGCCAAGTAACAACGATTTAGTCGGGTCAGTCTCCAAGTTGTAAGACAACTTAAGACCTGCGGTGGTTGGATCGGTAATCAATCGGTAATTTTGCATTCTAGAGCCATCTGGACGAGCACCGTTAAATGTACCTGCACCATCAACATTGAAATCAGGAACAGGTTTGGTGTTCTTTCCTATAGCAGCATCTGGGTTTTGAACTATACTGTTGTTAATTCCAGTTGTAGCAGCTCCTGGAAAGTAAGAATATTCAGTTGCACTACGAAGACCATAAGTAGATGCACCACCCACACGAACGTTATTGACGTATTGTGGAATAAATTGAGAATATAACGCTTGAGCCTTTGTAACGGGTGCTATAGTACCGTCATAAGCAAATAAAGTAGTTTCTTTGGTTGTTGGTCTTACATCATCCTGAAGACGATTTTGAAACTGTTGTTGACCAGTTGTGTTAATTTGAGTTTCTACAGTTGGATAAAGGTCTCCACGATCAGTTTCTATCGCGTAAATACCTTCTCTGTTTTCTGGACTACTTGGTCCAGAAGTTTTTACATTTCCCTCAGGTTGGGGATTTAAGTTAAGATCGCTAATAGATCTCAAGGAAAGATTATAACTGCTGTTATATTTTTCAAAATCTAAACTTTGTGCAGGTGCAGCAACAAAACCAATTGGACCCGTACCAGGAGTTGCCAAGTCAAACATTATTATTAATACCAATTATAATTATTTTTCGTTTAATTCGTATTAATTTAATTATTTCTTTTATTAAAGATGAGTATTCCTCTAGATGCAAATTTTAAATCACTAAGTTGTCAATTGGGTGGACTCCGTCTTAACGGAATTGTAGAATATCCACCTGAAGAAGGTGCGATTTCAGGTACAGCTCAATCAACTACAGTTCTTACAATTGACGATTCTGCTGTTGTTCAACATCCAGTACTGAGTAATTCAACACCTGTTGGTTATTTTAAGGTAAAGGTATCCAACGAAATATATTTTATTCCACTTTTTCAATAATTGAGTCTAATTCGGTGGTCCACATTTGAGATACTGTGGTTTTCTTAATGGTTTCGAGGTCTTCGGCACACTTTTCCATTTTGTTGACGAGTTCCTTAATTTTCTCTTCTGTAAAAGTCCACAATTTGAGTTCCAAAAGGTAATCCCATGAATCGTTTACTTGTACGAGATCTCCAACTTGTTTTATCTGTTTTAAGATATATTCTTTCTTTTTATTAAATACTACTATCTTTTCAGCTATTACGTATTTGATAAACTTAACCTTAGATTCTAACAAAAGATACTCATTGTTTAACGTTTCTGTGAGGTGTTTCTTTCTCTTTGAAAAATGTTCCTTTCGAACTTTGTAAAATCGAAAGATGATGTCTTCAGGGCAACTCACCTTGGTAATTGCACAACGCTCGTCAAACACGTGCATATTTGAAGTGTTAATACTCGATGTCAGCTTAAGCTTTTTATCAATTTCATTCTTTTCGATTAAAGTGTCTATTATATTTTTTTGCATAACAACCTTAAAACTAATTGATAGGTCATCACAATTATTTTTATAATCTATTATTTCATTTTGCTCGAGAAGTGTTTCTAGAAATTCTTTGTAAACTTGTGTCCATTTTCCAATTGGAAGTTCGGTGATTTCTATAGTTGTTGGATTAAGACGTCTCCAGAGTCCCGTTGTAATGTAACGGTGTTCAGCTTCCTTTACAATGGTACCCTTAAACCCCTTGTACCACGGAACCATTTCGTTCAATACAGCCTTTGGATCGGCAATAACCAATTTTAGATTTTCGATTATGTCCTTTGGGTTGTAACAAGGAATGTTGGTAGAATAACCAGTACCAATACCCTCTGAGCCATTTACCAAAACCATAGGTATCACTGGAATATAGTACTTCGGTTCGATCGATATTCCATCGTCATCGAGGTAATCAAGTAACAAGTTATCGGTTTCGTTGAATATCACTTTCACCAAATTGTTCAATTTTGTAAAGATATACCTTGGGCTACCTGAGTCTTTACCTCCCTGTAGACGAGTACCAAACTGACCAATCGGTTCCAATAAGTTCAAGTTGTTACTTCCAACAAAATCCTGAGCCATATTTACAATTGTTCCCTGTAGACTAGCTTCACCATGGTGATAACTTGTATGCTCGGAGATGTATCCAGACAACTGAGCAACCTTCACTTCGCCGTACAATTTCCTCTTCAAACACCCGTACAAAACCTTGCGCTGAGAAGGTTTAAAACCATCCATTAAATTTGGAATAGACCGTTCTAAGTCGGCAATTGAAAAGTTAATGAGCTCATTGTTTACAAATTGGCTAATGGATTGTTTGAGAACTGTAAAATCTAGATTCAAATTTTTACCAGTTGATTCCTTGATCCAATCTTTTCGTTGATCTTCAAACCCCTTTTTAAAAGCCTTAGTCATATCGGTATCTGTGGTATCTGTAAAATTGTAAACAACAGTTTGCTTTGACAAGTTGGTAAAGTATTCTTTAGCTTCACTGGCAGTTGAAGTACCAAGTCCCTTGTAGTACTTAATATTCCATGAATTACTTTGCACAGTTTCTTTCCATTTTACAAAGTCTTGTTGGTTGTAAAAAGCTTTGATTTCTTTTCCACGGGTGACCTTGACGATTGGAGTGATGATGCTACTGATAAATGAATCCAGTTTCATTAAACTTGGCCAAAAGGTGTGAATAAAGTTAATAATAAGTCCCTTGATGTGTGAACCATCGTTATCGGCATCTGTAAAAATCATTATTCCACCGTAACGAAGTTCCTTGAGGCTTTTGTATTCCTTACCTTGTTGGAGACCCAGAATTTTTTTGAGATTATTGATTTCTTCGTTCTTGAGAAGTTGAGCAGGTGTTGCATCCCGGACATTTAACAATTTACCACGCAATGGAAAAATACCGTAATAGTCTCTTCCAACAACGGACAAACCAGCTACAGCAGATGCTTTTGCAGAATCTCCCTCGGTAAGAATCAATTTACAACGATAACCATCTGTTCCACCAGCTTTATTGGCGTCGTCCAATTTTGGAATACCAGTTAAACGGAATTGTTTCTTTCCATCTGTCTTGGACAATGCTTTGGTTTCTTTGGCCTTTGCTATGTCCAGAACATTTGCAGTTATTCCCAGACGATCAACCTTCTTAAGAAATTCTTCACTTAGTTCACACTTCGATCCAAACTTGCTAACCTTGGTAACATGATTTTCTTTTGTTTGACTGCTGAATGTTGGATTTTCAATCAAACAGTTTATAAAGATCATCAAATTGTCCTTGATATAACTTGGTCGAATTGTGATTTCCTTGTGTTTCTTTTCAAGTTGTTCCTTGAGTTTGTAAATAATTTGATTCACAATGTAATCGACGTGAGTACCACCATCACTTGTCGAAATGCCATTTACAAAAGAAACTTGAGTAAACTTGTCATACGGATTAAGCATCACAGCAACTTCCCAACGATCGTTAATCTTTTCATAAACACGGTTTACCGAAGTGTACAAACCAACGTAAGCTTGAAAATCTTTTACAGGAATCTTTTCATTGTCAAAATACACCGTTACATTTTTATTTGTAATAGCCGATCCATCGTAAACACGAGTCTTAAAAATGTTATAAGTGTCTTCATCCAACGATTCAATACCGAACCTAGGATAATCGGGAACAAATGATATTCTTACAAAAGACTTCTTCTTAGAACTGGTGACCTTAGCATTCGAAACAATGGACATATTGTTTTCCCATGTTTGGATATAATGATTTTTGGAATCGCAAATTTCAACAACAAACTTTTTGGAAAAAGCATTTGTTAACTTGGAGCCATAACCATTAAGTCCACCAACGGTACGAGCTTCAGTGTCGTCATAATTGCTTGAAGTATGGAATTCACCAAATATGATCTCTGGAACATATTTACCAAATTCCTTATGAATTTCAACGGGAATACCAAGTCCGTCATTTGTCACGGTTATTTCACCTGTTTCTTTGTTTATTGTAACTTCAATCTTTTTCAAAGTACAGTCACGTTGAGAATGATCAGTTGCATTGGTAAAAATTTCATCAAAAATTTTATAAAGCCCAGGGCTATAAGTAAGAACCTTCTTTACCATTACAGAATCAAGTACCCAACGTTCAATGGAAACTGGGTCAATGTCACCGATATACATACCTGGTCGATGAAGAACATGTTCAAGTTGAGATTTCTTTTGGTAAGTTTCTTCAATTGTTTTGGATTTCATATCGATCTTAGTATTGATACTTTTAAGTTCTTAAATATCTTTATTTTTTGTTTTTTTAAAAAGTTACTTTGTTAATTCTACCAAACCGTCCTTGGTGCGATCTGTTTTTAATGGAGTGCCATTTGAATCAATAATAGCTGGAAAACCTGAAATACTATGTTTTTTAATTAATTCTTGAGCTTTGGGGTCTTTCCTTTCCATTACCTTCAATTTACCAGCGGTTTCACTTTGAGCATCCATGGCAGCTTTTTTCATTCGTTCACAATGAGGACAGCCATCCATTAAGATTACAATAACTTCGGTTTTACCGGGTTTACCAGTTGATGCTGTAAAGTTACCTTTACTGAGAACAAATATTGCAATTGTTAATAAAATTAAAGCGCCTATTAAAATAAAATCAGAACGTTGCATTTATAATTATTACTTTTATTTAAATTAATTTAAAAATTACAATCTAATCAAAATTACAATGAAAAAAGGGTATATCCTTAACAAGAAAAACGACTCAGACGATGACTCTGAGTCAGGGTTACCATTTGACCCGGGGTCGTTATTTGGAAACTTTTTAAAGAAAGACAATGACATACGAGTTGAAGGAAACAAGGTATACTTTTACAAGGAAATAACGAGGGACTCTGTAGCAAGTTTAATACACACACTTAATCAAACAATTAAAAAAGTAAAGAGTACAGCTGAATTCATAGGTTCGGTCGAAGACCCGCCAGTGTATTTATTTATAAACAGTGGGGGAGGTGATTATTATGCAGGTATGTCTGGTTTTGATCACATAAAAAATATGGATTATCCTGTGTACACAGTAATAGATGGAGTTACCGCAAGTGCAGGTACATTTATCAGTTTAGCAGGAAAGAAGCGATTTATAATGAAAAGCAGCTGGGTTCTTATTCATCAAATAAAAACATGGTTTGAAGGATATAATACCTTTGAAGAACTCAAAGACGAAATGTTAAATTCAAGTAACATTATGAAATCCCTGAATAACATGTATCTTGAAAACACTAAAATAAGTTCTAAAAAACTGAACACTTTCTTTCAAAGAGACATATACCTTGATTCAACTGATGCTATTAAACTTGGTATAGCTGACTCCCTTTATGTAAATAATAAACGAAAGTATTAGGTTTAAATGTATCGATTTAAATAAATTACAAAGTAATGAATCTTTACAAACAATCGCAGATTTATATATTAAAACCTGTTATAGAAGATAAAAAAATTAGCTACGATGTATACATAAAAAATGTAAAATACAACTTTTATATTTATTACAACATCTTACCAACGGGTGTATTAAATGACAATATAGATGGAATAGTAACTATGTTAACACCTGTGGCTATATGTAGTAATTTAGAAATTCACAGTGATCAAAGTATAGATCTTGAATTGTACAATAATTTAATGAAAATTCCCGAAGTATATAAGAAATATCATCATCAACATACATCTTTATTGGCCCATATAAAAAAAGAAGACCTTCAGCTAAAACTGTGTTTAGATACTGTTACAAGGTCTAAAAATGATGGTGTAAACATTACAAGTATAAGTTTAGGAGTAGATAGTCTTTACGCAATAGATAAATATTCTCAAGATTTATCTCATTTAATATATATCAAAGGTTTGGACCTTTCATATACTGTGAAGTCTATTTATTACAATTTATTGTATGTAAACGGTGTGTACAAAAAACAATTAATTTTAGCTAAAAGTAATTTTAAACAAACTATGGATCAATTAAAAATACCTGGTAATAATTATACCATATTTTTAAGTGATCCCATTTTTGTAGCATCTGTGTACCCGTTGGGTGTAGGTAAAATAATTTTTAATGGTTTTGGTATAGATAAAAGTTTTCCATGTTTATTTGGACAACACATTGATCTAGACGATTGTCTTGTTAGTAATGAATTTGAAACTATCAACGTTGATTGTATTAGAATAAAAAAAATAAAACATATTGTTGAAAATGCACCTGAATTATTAAAAATACTACGAGTTTGTAATCAAATTGTACCAAGTGTTGGTCTTAAAAAAATTGAAACCACTGATGGTTTTTATTATACTGGAATATTTAATTGTAGCAATTGTGCTAAATGTAGTTTTACACTTGCGTATCTGTATATGTTAAATAAATGTAAAAATGCGGTAACATTTAATAACCAAACAAATTATTTAATTATTAAAGAATCTCCGTATTTGACCTTTACATATTTCAAAATGATTTTCGACCAAGTATATCAATTATTTAAAAATAATAAAATTCATGAAATAAATAATTACAAAATTGTATTTGAAAACAGTGTGTGTAAATGTTATTTAAACAATTAAAGGTTAATAATAATAAATGGCACTGCGTCAATCAAAAATCGATGAAGATCTTTTTAATGAAAAGGTAAACTTTTTTACAAAAATATTTATTTACAATAATATTGTATCTAAAGAGCCTTTAAGACTATTGCTGAAAAACCTTGATAAATCAGTTATTGCGTATAAGTATGGAAGAAATCAAAATACCGTTAGAAATGTAGCAACTGATTATTATCACTTTGTTACAGGATGTGAGTTGCAAACAAATAAAAATTACTTTGATTACATCGTTAACGGAAAAACAAAATTTATCATCTTATTTAGTAATTCAAGTGACAACGTTTGTATGAATTTATTAAAAATAGCTGAGAAATACCAGTTAGCAATTATAACTTACTCTGAATTTGATAACAAGTATCACCTTGGTAAAGATTCATTTAATTCTTGCTTTGAAATAATTAACAAAATGAAAGAAATAAATGACTTAATAACTTTTACGAAATATATCGAACTTTTTCCAGAGCTCGACCTAATTCCAGATGACCTTCCGGATTACGGTCTTTTAAATAAGTGTTTATCCAAGTCTAAGATTTTTTAAATTTTCAAGATTGATATTTTCATTTCGTCGTTTACCACCACTGATAATCAAAGTGTTCATGGATTTATCCAAAACGTTGTAATAGTCATTTACAGCGCGCGAATACATTTTGTTTAACGTTCTCTTTGATTTCAAACGTAAATTGATTTCACTTTGAGAAACATTGCCACATTTAATTCCCGACGACTTTTCATAAATCAAACGTTTGAAATCAGGATCAAAACGTTCGAATTCATGATCAAGAACTTCATTACAGTACTTCAAGCAACACCGAGAGTCTATAAAGCAATTATTTGGATAACTTTTTGACAATTCCTGGTAAACGTAATCAGCTGGAATTTGTGCCAACTTTTTAGCTATTTTAGGTCCAAATTTAGGAAGACCTTGTTCGTAGAAGTATTTAAATATGTCACTTGAAGTTTTTAAAACGTGAGGATCCATGTTATTTTAACGCAATAAAATTATTATAAATAATATTTCTGCTATTTATATATCCATTCATATAAATATTAAAAATATCATCCTTCGATTGATTAAGATTAAATGCTTGATCTTTAAATCGATTATCTAAAATTTGAAAAACGACATTACTGTCATTGGATTTATTATAGTAATCATTGGTTATATATACAAATGAATAAATGAGATTAAATAATTTTATATTACCAGTATTCATCTCTGTGTTCACGTCAAATGCAATTGTATTAAGTTCGTCTGTCAAATTAAGAGGGCAATTGTTACATAGTCCACCATCGTAATAATGGTATTCATTTATTTTGTAAGGTGGAAATATCATAGGTATTGAACAACTTGCTACTATTGAGTCTATGACCTTTACATTGGGTGTATTTTTATAATTGAAATAATCTATTTTATATAGATCGATATTTAATGCGTTTACAGTGTAAACGATTTTTGAAAATTTGTACAATTCTAAAAAAGTAATATCTGGATCAATTTTTGTAGATATTATTTCTTTAATGAAGTTTTTAAATTTTTTTCCAGCCATTATGGATTCATTTATTAAAATTTTATCAAGTTGAGTATCTATAAGATCACGATAATTTAAATTCATAACTAATTCAAGTAAGTATTCGTGGGATATACCAAGTAAGTAAAATAATCCAAATGCCGATCCTATCGAAACTCCAATTACATTTTCGAGGTATTCGAAGTCAATTAATTCTTCTAAAGCTTGTATAGTTCCTATATATGCCCATCCTTTAAGACCTCCTCCTGTAAAAATTACATTTTTAATATTTTTTATTTTCATTAATTACTGCCCTTTTATTATTTGAGTTAATTTATCCCTAATAGTTTCGTAAATCAAACTTACTTTTGTTGGAACGTACTTCAAAGCAACATTCATGAAAAACATCACTTCTATAACACCTACAATCATAAATACAACTACCAATTCTCCAACTATACCCAATAAGGTGTTATTACAATATCCAAAGAACTTTATGGGTACAACATTTAAAATAATTGCAATAACAATTAAAAACCCAATGGCTATACAAATTTCTTCAACGACTTTGCGATTAATTTCTTGAGTCATTTGATTTTTGGATCCATTAAATTGATTAATGAAAAAATCAAAGTATTTTTTGTTTAAAATGTATCCTTCAGGATTTACTTTGCCCTTTACGAAATTATTTATAGTCTTATTCTTAGGGTCATTTACTGAATCTAGAATTCTATTAACGTTCGGTTGCAAGCTATTAATACCTGCTCTTTTTTCAATGTCTATAGTTCCGTACTTAAATTGAAATGAATCCAATGGATCAGATCCATCTTTATTACACGGAAATGCATCTCCAGGTGTATGACAATCTGTTGTTATACTGTTAACAACAGAATGTTCATTTGCATTTTGATTTTTTATGAGACCGGATATCCAAGTTGAAATAAACTTGGAGTCTAGTCCCATACTTTTGAAATCAAGTTTGTTAATTAAATTAATAACCTCCTTGTTGATGGTGTTACTTTCAATCTTCGAAATAACGATTAAAAAGAGGCTACTAAGTATAACAAATAAAATCAAGATATGTAAAGAAACGTTGTTTACCAAGTTGTATCTTTTAGGAATCGGTTTACAAGTAGTATTCATTAAATACTCCATTTATATTTTTTTAAGGGTTAAAATAATCCCTAAATTTTTCTAGTAATGCAACTTTTACTTTATTTACATCCACTGTTATAAACCTACTACCAAAGTATGTTAAGAAAACAAATTCGGTAATTGCTACGAAAATTATAATTACAGTAGATTCGAAGATTATATTTAACAAATTAAATCTCTTAAAAAACCCAGAATTTCGAGTTCTTGAAATAAAATAAAGCGCAAATATAATTAAGAATACAATCACCGAAGTGATTACAACGATATGTATAGCATTTGACATAATTTGATTATTTTGTTCGGTTATTTTGTTGTCACTTCTTTGGACACTTGTTTGATTTGGATCAAGGTACTTTGCTATCTCTGTTATTAAAGGTTCGCACTTATACAAATTATTTTTACATATAAATTCTATTTCCGGAGTAATAGATTGATCAATTAAGAAATCTAATTGGTTTACTAAAACATTATTTTCAACTGTTTTTGCATATGTAAAATAAAAGATAGTCACAAAAATAAAAAAGAAAATAACCTGACACAGAACATTTGCTACGAAATGAGAATCCATTTAATTTAAATATTTATTTTAATTTAAAGTTTTAATATTTATTATTTTAATGGGTAACGGTACTTCAAAACTCGATCTTCCAAATGAAAACAAATACTACATGTCTTGTGTCGAACAATGTGATTATATTCCATACATTGATTTAAAAGAATCAATTGATCTTAGTAATATAATACCTGGAAAATTTAAAATAATTGATATAATCGATTATCAATTAAAAGACCTTGGATATTCTGTCAACACAAAAGATCCCAGTTATACTCGAAAAAGTACTATTCCTGAACTGATTAAGAATATTCAAACAAATGGTCTTTATTCTGCTGACCGTACCGATTCGTTGAGTGATGTCGTATTTGAAACACAGTGTTATTACTCAAATTTATTAAACATTAAAAAACTTCTTAACAAGAAAAGAATGGTGTTAGCTGGAATAATATTAGATCGACCATTAATTAAGTCAATTGAACCAGGAAGTTATTTTGATAAAAAAGTTACAGACATCATTTGTATAGTAGGATACACCGGTGATAATTTGTTAATTAAAACTTCATGGACCACTGAGACGCTCGAACTTAATATTAAATTTATAAGCAACATAAAAGAACTATGGACAATCGTCTTAAAAGTTCCTGAAATAAAAATATTTTAATCAGGTAATGATAATAATTTTATTATTAATTTTATTATTAATTTTATTAATAGGTAAAAGCAAATTAGAGAGTATGAAAAAAGAAACACCGTATGAAACTGCAAAACAATTGGGAGAAAAATATCTATTGACCGTTAAAAAGAACAAATACTTTGGATTAAGTAAACCAGCAGTAATGTTTGATATCGACGATACTCTTATACATTATTCAGGAAAACCAATAAAACCTATTATAGCATTATTAAAGAAATGTAAAAAAGAAAAAATGATAATACTTATAATAACGGCAAGAGACTCGGTATATAAAGAACAAACAATTGATCAACTTAAACAACTAAAAATACCGTATGATTTTTTATATCTTAGAAATCCAGATGACCAAATCGAAACATTTAAATCTAAAATAAAACAAAATTTAGCTGAAACTGAAGGAATAACAACTGTGATGTCAATTGGAGACAATTACATGGATATCATAGGAGACTATTCTGGATATTATATTAAATTACCTAATCAAACAGATCCAAATTTATATCATCTAAATGCAGATGGATTTACAGAACGAATAATTGGTTAAATTATTTTAAATAAAAACTTAATCTATGGTAATGAATGTTCAGGAAGTAATACAGATATCGAGGAATCGTAAATTACGTAATAAAGACTCTGTAAACAAAATAATACATAATATTCATAAAAAAATAAAGAATTACGCACTCTTAAAACATGATTCATGTACTTATATAATTCCACCTATTATAGAAGAAACTCCCTTGTATGATCTTGAAAATGTGATACAAGACGTTTTTAAGATATTAGATAACGAAGGGTATATTTGTACAGCTTATTCAAATGGACAAATAGATATATCGTGGAATGAAAAATTGGTAGAACAAAAAGTAAAAACGGATTCGTACATTTTAAATCAACAGGAACAACGGTTACGTAATATTACCAAAAAGAACAAAAACATAGACAAACGTTTTGAATTTATTGCAAACCCCAGTAAAACTACCAAGATGGAAAAATCAATAGACCAACAATTAGACGAACAAATTGAAAAAATTCTCAAAGAAAAGACAAAGGAACAAAAAAAGTACTCTAAATTACTTACTTAAAGACACATATGTTAATTTTGTTAAATGAAAATTTTATCATTTGATGTCGGGGTTGTAAATTTAGCATATTGTATTTTTGATACTTCCAATTGTAAAATACTTCATTGGGAAGTAATATCTTTGGAGAATCACAATGACTACAATAAGATATATATAAATCTTATTAAACAACTTGACCTACGAAAACACTTACTCGATGTTAACCAGGTAATTATAGAAAAACAGCCCTCATTTAATCCTAAAATGAGAATTATATCAGGGTGTTTACAGACGTATTTTATTATTAGAGGTATCGTGGATATTCCCGAAAGTGGTATAAAGTGTGTTAAATTTTTTAGTCCCAAACATAAACTAAAATGTTACAATGGCCCTGAATTGGTACTTGATTCAGTTGTTAAAAGTAAATATTCTAGAACAAAAAAGATGGGTGTACTTATTTGTAGATCAAAACTCAAAGAATACCTTGAAACCAGTGAAAATACAAAATTATTTGAAAATTCTAAAAAAAAAGATGACCTGTCAGATTGTTATCTCCAGGCTATTACCTATTCCATTTTTGAAAAATTAATACCAAGTACAATTAACGAAACTGGTCGAGTTTCTGGTCCCATTATTTTAAATAAAACACAAATAAAAGCACAAATTAAAGAACTAATCCAAAATCACAGTAATTTACACGAACTGTCACCCGAATTACAAGAAAACATAACTAAAAAGTATTCCATTTCATTTCCATTGGAATCAATTGATCAATTACTTGGACCGATGAACTTAAAACGATATGCTAAATCAATTATTTAACAAAATTATTTGTTCCTTTGACAATTCTATTGTTTTATGAAAAACACCTCGAAGTGATATAGGACCACCAGATTGTTTATTATCGATACAATTTAAGAGTGTATCAATTGTAAACCATCTTATGGAAGATTTTTCAAATATTCTATTGTTGTATCTAAGATATTTTAAAAAATTGGATGTTTTATTAAAGTGGTCTGTGTGATTGTGATGTTCAATGTACAATAAATACATATAATATGGACTTCCATTTAAAGTTTTAGAAATAATTTTAATTGGATTCCCATTGTTTACTTTTTGATAACAATCGTCGTAATCCAACACAACTCCCAAAGTTTCTTCATAAAATTCTCTGCAAGCTGTTTTTTGAGGTTCATTAAAGTCCTTGTATTCTGCTTTTCCACCAAAATCAGACCAGTCACCTTCATTGTCTTTTCCTAATAAAAACAAACATTTTCCATCAACGTTATACGTATATGGTAATATACCAGCGCTGTATTTACTATTATTTTTATTTAATTTTTTATAATTCCATGTTTGATAATTATTTACTTTCCAGTTCATTCTTAATTAGGTGTGTTAGTTTCATTTTTTAAAGTAATTTTCTCTTTGCGTTAATAATTTTCAAAATTAACCTTGTTAATAAGATAAATGGAAGAAAATATAAAGGTTGTAACCGGTGATTCAAGAAATAGAAACGTCGATGTTAAAAATATAGAGCCTATTACAAATATAAAAGTAGTAAGAAATAATTCTCCAAGTGTTTCAAGCGACTCAGATTCAAGCGATACCGAGCTTTCTGAAATTTCGGAGTACATCAAGAAAAAACCAAAGGAACGTAAGAAAGTTTCTAATGCCGATTTTATGTCGTTTTCTAATCCCAAGAAAGTATCAAAGCACCGTGAACCAGAAGAATTTAGCGAATATTCAAGTGAATCATCTGGTGACGAAAGTACTTACAGTGAAGATGGTGGTCCAGTAAAAGAAAAGATTACATTTGAACAGAAACAGAAAATGAAGCAAGACCTCCTGATAAAAATCCAAGCAATGGAAAAGAAGGGTTTTGAATTTTCCAAAAAGTTTAACATGAATTCAAATTATGAAGAAATGATGTTCGAATACGAAAAGGTAAAAAAGTTTATAGAATCCCAGGCCGCTATTAAATTTTCAAGACGTTGTTTAATGGCTTGTGTAACTGGTCTTGAATTTCTTAACAAAAAATTCGATCCATTTAATGTCAAATTGGAAGGATGGTCTGAAAATGTAATGGAAAACGTAGACGACTACGACAATATTTTTGAAAGACTCCATGAAAAATACGCTGGAAAAGCGGAAATAGCTCCTGAAATTGAATTACTTTTGACACTTGGAGGAAGTGCTTTCATGTTTCACCTTACCAATAGTTTACTTAAAAGCCCGATGATGGGATCTGTTAATACTGTAGCTCAAAATAATCCAAACTTTATGCAGTCTATGATGGGTATGATGAGCCAGGGTATGAAGGAAATGTCAAATCCCAAAAATGTAGTACAATCAAATTTTCCCAAACCTGTTGAAACTAGAGGAGTTCGCAAGGAAATGAATGGACCTAGTATAGATCCAAACTTATTTGCTGGAACATCGTTACAAACCAAGGGAGATCTTGGAAATGTAGTTCAATATCCCAAACCACCAGAACCCGTTCAAATGTTTAATCAACAAATAGATGATGATGACCGTTTTTCAATAGCATCAAGTGATTCTAGTTTATCAAGTGTTGTGAGTGTGAAAAAAATAAATGTTAAGGGGTCTAAAAAACAAGGACTTGAATTAAATATTTCTTAATCAAAAAATAATGTTAAATTACATTAATGAGTAAATTAAATTTCTCAAATATTGCAGAAGCATATTCAATTCCTTCTAAAAATATTCAAGAAACCAGTGATAAGTTAGAAGAACTTAAAGAAAAAGCGATACAGTCAGCCGGTTTAGTACCGAGTCCACCGAGTCCACCGAGTCCACAGAGTCCACGGGAAGAATATCTTAGAGTTCCTAACCCGTGTAATGATGACCTCGAATACAACTTTTTGAAAATGACAAGACAACCTGGATTTGACAGCTTGCTTAAAAATTACATTTCCATGAAACACCCTGGATTTGTAAAAGAATCATTTGGATCAGTCGTTAACACAGATATTAGAAATTATGTTATATTTTTTTTAGTATCAATATCATTATATTTATTACTATCGTTATTACTGAAAAAATAAATTAAATTAATTGTTTCTAGAAAGTCTTAATTTATTGTTTTTATTATCACGATGTAGTACATTTGTAACTTCAGTAATCTCTGGATAAATATAATTATATTTTATCAAATTCATATGGTAACTATCAACATTTGAAAATCCATTTCTAAATTGTTCTATGTCCATATAACCACCAAACATTTTCAAACATTGCCTGTGAGGAGCAGGTTTTATACATATTGCATCGTACATAGAGTACATTTGTTTTACAAGTAGTGTTATCAAACTCGATCGTTCACCCATTTTGTGATCTGTTTTGTCAAAATTATATGCCTTGGTACAATTCCATGAACAAAATAGACCAATAAATGTATATCTTTTTCGTAAGGAGTCGTACTTCATGGGTAATGTACAAGGACTGTTTTGGAAGGTATGACAACACCACCAACAACAAGAGTCAACTTGTTGTGGCCAATTGTCTTCTTTAACTTGGTTCTTTAACGTTGTAATGACCTTAATTCTTTTACATGAATTTTCTTTAACACTTGTGGCTGTAGTGTACTTTGGTTTTTCATAATAACACGCTTCATTGTTGATTATACTTTCAATTGGAACATCAATATCTTCGTCAGAGTACTCATTGATATTGATTTCATTAAATTTGTTAATAATTTTATCACGGTAGTTTTCTTCGATATTGGTATTTACTTTTTTACTTACAGTAATATTCAAATTACCAAATGAAACATTTTTAACCTGGTTTTCTTCGACACATTCAGGTTCGTCGTCACTGTAAACAATGCTGTGATTAAAATTGTTTACCTCATTGCGATTATTAATTCTTTCAAAGTTTTCAATTTCGTATTTCTTTTTACGACCTCTTTTTTTGGGACCCACGACATTGATTTCAGGAATTTGTTCATATGAATTCTTGGGTTTTCTTCCTCTCTTTTTTTTAATGAGGAGATCCATTATTCAAAAATAATAATATTTCTTTAAATAAGGTGTTTCTTTACGCTAATTTGCCAAGCTGGAAACAACGATTTATTTTTCCATCGTAATAGTAAATGATATTCTATAGTTCCAGTTGTTTTTATGACAAAGGTATTATAAAATCCACCTTTACTCTTTTTTAGATTTTTTTCTGGAATTATATCAAGATCATTTGTTAAAAGTGAATCCAGAATAAAGTTATTTCCATTCCATAACATAAACTTTTTTTCAAGTTGCGATGTTAATTTCTGTTTGAATGAGTCGTAATCGAAGTCAATAAAATTTTCAAGATAATTATGAATACTTATTGTTTTTAAATTATGTATTTCTTGAACGTTTTTAAAAAATGGATGATCAACTTTATTTTTATGAATATTTTTCAAATAAAAATTTCTGCATGGAACTTCTAGTGGTGTTGTTGATAAATATGAATCGTAAAAGAATTCAGCGTAAGTAATTCCCCTTAAAAAAGTATTCGAATTTACACTGAGTATTTCTGGAGTTTCTGTAATTGAATTTAATCCATTTTTAAATTCAATTTTAATCGAAGACAATTCAAAAATAAAATTAAAATCATAATTATTACGTCCGGAAATATGAATAGCTTTTTTAAACGTTCCGTATTCCTTTTCAAAAGGTTTGATGTATTCTTTTAAACGAAGTGCTACCTTGAACCACTGTGGTGAAGAGTACCAATCTTTTGGTATTTTATTATTAAGTATATTAATTATAATATTTTCTCTTATTTTGTTAGTACGGTGATTACTACGTTTTTTAAATTTGTGAAAAAATACTATGATGTCATTAAAACGAACCGAAGTGATCATTTTATAAATTTCAACGGGTAGTTCTTTAAATAAAATAAAGGTAATTTAAAAAAACAATGAATTAGTTATTATTAAATGAAACCATTTTGGAGAGGGATATTATGTGGAATTTTGTTAAAAGATAAAATAATAAACACTTTTAAATTACTGGTATTCAATGGTTTAAATGTATTTCACAACTTTAATTCAAATTTGATAAATATTCATCCAAAAGATGGAATACATAAAATAGATCTTGTAATTAAAGTTAAAAATGAAGAACTTTTACACGAAAATTTTTTAAATGGTTTTCAACCTGGATGGAAATACTTTAAAAATAAAAAAGTATTAAAAATACAACTTGAACATGATTCATATGAATATTTAAACCAATCATTAAATATACTTGAGTTTCTTGAATCAATTGATCCCCATGGAGAACATGTTATATCTTTAGACATTCCTCTTTTCAATTTAATTGGAGAATTATACCTTTATATAACATATTACGTAAATGATCAACCTTTTATAAATGTTTATAATAAATCTCAATTATTAGACTTTGAAATTAAAAATAATTCATTTAATATTTTATGCTGTTCACTTAAATACGGCGAAAAAAATGAGTATTTCACAAATTACATCAAGATGTTCGTTAATAATAAAATTAAAATTACACCGGAACTCTTATTAATGAACTATGATAAAGTAGACGAATCAAATTGTTCTATTATAGTAGTTAAAAATAATTCAATACAAGAATATTTTGGCGACCAATCGATTTATTAAATTTATTTAAAAAAACAAATTCAAACATTATAACATGAACGTTGATAATGTACTTTATATTAAAACCGTACAATCACAGAGTATTAAAATACTTGTAGAATCTTTAAAAGAAGTCTTAACAGATGTGAATTTGTACTTCGATGTAAATGGTCTTAAAATAATGACCATGGATAATGCACGAGTTGCATTGGTTTACGTAAGACTCTTACGTGAAAATTTCGAAGAATATTTATGTAAAAACAAACTTGTGATTGGAATAAACATGATATATCTGTTTAAATTATTAAAAACTGTTGGTAACAATGACGTCCTTACCTTGTTTATAAAAAATGAGGCAATCAATGAACTTGGAATTAGAATAGAAAATAAAGAAAAGAATACCATCACAGAGTCTTATTTAAAGATGTTAGACATCGCAGAAGAAAAGCTAGAAATTCCCGATATTCAATATGATTCCGTTATCAGTATGCCATCTGTTGATTTACAGAAGTATTGCCGCGACCTTTCTGTTATTAGTGGTCAATTGTGTATTACAAGTACCGATTCTAAATTTATTCTGGAAGCAGCTGGTGATTTTGCCAGTCAAAGGATTATTATAGGAGAGGCACAAAATGGTTTGATTTTTTCTAAGAAGAATCAAACAGTTTGTGAAATATTTGATTTGAAGTATCTTAATTCGTTTACTAAGAGCACAAATTTATGCAGTACAGTTGAAATTTTTCTTAAGAAGGAATATCCGTTGGTTATTGAATACAATGTTGCCAATTTAGGAAAACTGCAATTTTGTTTGGCTCCAAAAATAAAAGAAGAATAAAAAAAATATTGATAAAAATCAATGGCAACAGGTATTTCAAGTCCATGGGGTCTTTCTTTAGCTCAAATCGGTGGTATGCAAAATGTTCCTGAAATAAATGGACAATACTTGATGTATCAACAAGGATTAAGCTCCGTACCAGTAAATAATAACGTTAGTCCATTAACTCTTGCAAATCAGGGTTATTATACTCGTTTTGGAAGTACCACCTTACAGGTAAAACCTAAAGAATACATCATCGTTGGAAATAAAAAATTTAAAATTGGATCAAAGGCTAAAATAAATCAATCAGGTGCGGTAGAAACAATTACCAATATAGGACCTAAACAAATAATTCTTAGAAAGGGGCCAAATGCTAAAGAACACCGGTTGTCTATTAGACAATTTGTACTCATTAATTAATTAACTATTTAAAGAAACAACACACATAATATTAATTGATAATGCATCCACAAGTTGAACAGTTACTTAAGATTCCACAATTTGAACAACGTTCCAAAGAATGGTTTCAACAACGCAACAATGCAATTACCGCAAGTGATATTCCAACTGTTTTAAATGAAAATGTTTATAAAAGTCCTTACACACTCTTACTTGACAAATGTAATGGTAATCCAAAACCATTTGTAGGAAATGATGCTACTCGTTGGGGTAATCACTACGAGGACATTGCAATTGAAAAGTATTCTCAAATAAAAAACAAAGAAGTTCTTTCATTTGGACTTATTATTCATAGAGACTATCCATGGTTAGGAGGTTCACCTGATGGAATTACAACAGATGGTATACTTTTAGAAGTGAAGTGTCCTTTAAAGAGAAAAATCATTCACGGCGAAGTTCCACACCACTACCTTTCACAAGTTTTACTTAATTTGGAAATATGTGACCTCGAGGTAGCACATTTTATTGAATTTGTTCCAGGTAACAGCGACGACAATTTCGAGATCAATATTGTAGAAGTCTTAAGAGATCGTGAATGGTTTAAGGAAAAAGTTGTAGTAATGAAAGAATTCTGGGACTCCGTTTTGTATTATCGTGCTAACGGAATTGATAAACATCCGCGTTATAAAGAAAAGACTAGTAAAAAGGTAACTGAAGGTATTACTTTAAATATTGGTAATAAGAGTCCATTGTTTATAAATGATACAGACCAGGATTAGTCGATCGTTCAAAATTTTAATTAAAATTAATTAATTTTAATTAATTTTAAATTAAATTTAAATTAAATTCTAAAAAAAATTTCTACACTAATATTAACAAATAAAAAATGCTCTCTCTCTTTGGTTTTGGTAAAAAGCGCCGTGTCTCCAAAAAAGTTACGTCCAAAAAGCTTAAGTCTGTCAAGCCTCCTGCCAAGTTACTCAAGATGTGCAAGAAGTTACACGTTAAGGTAGCTGTTAAGCGTGGATCAAAACGTGTTTACAAGCCCCTCAAGGTTCTTGTAAAGGAATGCAAGGAGAAGTTAATGATGCTCAAGAAGAAGGCACTCAAGTCCAAGGTACCAAAGCGCAAGGTTTCCAAGCGCAAGGTAGCTGAGCGCAAGACCCGTTTCGGTGACTGCAGTGGTATGTACAAGGACAAAATGATGGAATTTGGTTCTCGCAAGATTCGTTTCGGTGGACACTCGGCGATGGGTGGAGCCGAGTTTGGCAAAAAGCGCAAGGTTTCCAAGGTAGATGCCATGAAGGCATTCAAGGCTTTCTACCGCAAGCACTGCACTCGCCCCATGCGATTCGGTGATGGTGGTAACCCAGCGTTATCAAGTTCCATGGGTTATGAGTTCTGTCCATTAGGCCGTGGAGGTGTACTCAGTGCCGAGTCAACTGGTCTTTTCCCCAGTCCTTGCTCCAAGTTAAACCCTAAGGAGTACGAGGCCGAGAAGCGTGTACAGCTTGGCAAACGTTTCAGTGGTCAGGATGAACAGGGCAAGACAGCTGCTCAGATAGCCGCAATGAACCGAGCAGCTGGATATAAGGGCCCTCAGTTTGGAAAGAAGCTCCGAGTTTCCAAAAAGGCAGCAAAGCCCGCAGCAAAACTTCTTATGATGTGCAAGAAGTACAAAATCAAGGCAACTGTCAAGCGTGGTTCCAAGCGAGTCTATAAGAGCACCAGTGTTCTTAACAAGCAGCTTAAGAAGAAGCTAAAAAGTCTTAAAAAGTAAAATCTTCAATTTCTAAGGATTCTTCTATGTTTTTTAAAGTATTATTTATAGTAATTTGACTATTGGGTATCTTTTTATCCGTTCTAATTCTATAGGGTTTAAATATTTCCAGTTGGGGATCATAATTAAATTCTATAACTGTTCCCTCTTTTAAATTGGTACGTGACAATTCCATGATGGTTTTATAATTCACGTTGTCACTTCCAAATGATTTAAATATATAATTTTCATTGTTGTTGATTCCATAAAGATTTATCTTTCTACCGACCTTCTTAACAAGGAGGTCAATAGTAAGATCGTAGCTTCGTTTCCACTTGAATAAATTAGGGTCTCGTTTAAAAACAATTGGGGAGTCAACTGGTGTAAATATCAAACCGTCGATAACATTTTCAGTATGTTCTTGAATATGTTTCCATGTTTTACTGAGCTCTGGGCCGTACTGATAAAACAATTTTGTTTTGATGCAAAAACAATCTGTGTCTTTGTGAACATACCTCTTTGTAATAAAATCAATACCTGCATGATATCTCAAATCATGGGTAACGTTTGTAAAATCTTTTCCATTGTAACTTAAGGTGTCATGGATTATATAGGTCCATACACCTGTTTTATTTTTTATAAGCTCTCCATCGAAAATACTTCCTTCGAACATTTCTTTCTTAAAGGACAATGTCACAAAGTAAATTTCATTCTTTCGGTTGATAACAAAACACATTGGTTTGTTGTCGATATTCAATAAAAGTAATACATGACGCTGTCCATCTGTTTTTTCACATACTACATACCTTTGGGTCTTCAACGTTTCAAAGTCCTTTTTCATAACAGCCACTGGTTGGGGACCTGGAAAGTGATCTCTTTTGCAAATAATATTCAATATATTTTCAACTTCCTTGAATATTTTTTCCTTAAGTACATCATTATCGACAAGGAAAGCCACTGAATTACCAAATGAAACTTGGGAATCCATTTGTTAGTTAATTTCATTATTTACCTTAAATAAGTTTAAGTAAATAAAGAATTTGTAAAAAAAATTGATCTTTTTTAAAAAGGTTAATACCTGTACATTGGATCATAATCTGCAACATCCAATTCAAATGAAAGCATATGTTCTCTATTATTAAAATCGTAAGGACTGTCGTCGTATTTTGTAAAAGATATTTTGAAATTTTCCAATGTAATGGGTGGTGTGAAATCTAAAATCTTTTTATCAAAATCACTTCCTTTGAGTGCCTTAAGTCTACCTGGTTTACGATCAACTTGTAAGACCACATTGTCTGTAGATAATTTACTACTATTATAAGTTTGAATGTTATCAGGTTCGTTTGCATCATAAATTATCACAGCAAACTTTTGATTAGTTGCAAGATCTATACTTTCAACTCTTTCGGCGGACCTGTTTCCAAACTCCAATTGCATAATTATATACTTAGGATCATCTTGAAGATTATAATCGTAATCAGCTATCACATTGTTTATTGTGATTGGTCCAAAATTACCATTAACAAGATCGGCACTAGTACATATACCTGTATTTTCACTACCAGGTGTTGCATAAATAATATTACCACTTGTTAGACTCGTGTATACCATTTTTTGAAATCCAAGAAGTCTAAATGGACTTTCTGAAGTGTACCCGGTATTTCTAAAGTCAATTGAAAATGAATCAGCTGAATTCGTAATGACTACTCTGTTCAATACCGATGCATTGTTACCAGTTCCCGTGGGCGAAGGAACAGTTGCTAAAAACACATTGAAATTGGCAGATCCAGAATAAGTATTCAATTGTGTTTGAAGTTCTGCAAGGAGTCCTGTTAAAACAACGGATCCATTGGAAGAATAATTTGGACTACCATAAACATTAGAACCAATGAGGTATTGTCCAGGAGTTAAATTTATAGGAACGTATGGATTTCCATTAACACTTACCAGTAACAAATTGTTTTCAGTACTTACATTGTAATTTGTTTTGGGCATCATAGCCGCTATAAGTTCAATTCGTTCAACATTTCGATGAGGTTCCATAAGTTCTACTTGGTAATTACTTGGTGTTGGATACAAATTGTAATTACGCTGTCTAGAATCTATTATTATTGTATGTTTACTAACAACTTTTTGCTTTTTGGGATGTTCATTTTCATGTTTCGAAAGGTCTAAATTTTCAATAGGTATCTTATAGTAATCGACATTGTCATTGGTATTCATTTTTAAGTAATGAGTCATTCATTTTTTTAAATTAATTCGTTTTCCAATTGAAACAAAATGTTTTTACAATTGTTCAAACAAATCAATTTATCAGTTGCCAGTGTGAAGGAACAATTGCTGATTTTCTTCTTTGAACTTCTTGTCGATGGAAAAAGATAATTTTCTAAAACTTTGCTCAATGGAATTTCCTCAGAACAAAAGTTTTTACAATACCCAGAAACACGACCTTCCATTGAAAGTTTTTTACAAAAGCACCTTTGCGATACCCCGGTTGGTTTTATTTGAAAGTAAATACCAGAACTTGTATGATTTCTATTAACATTCAAACAAAAATTATCATCAGGTTCTGCGAAATATTTAAATTCATCAACCTTTGTAATTTTCTTTATCTTGATTTTAGAATGACTATTTTTATAAACCTTCTTGATGAAATTTTCTATTTTTGAACTTAGAGGATCAACTGAAACAGTTCTAGTCTTTTTCTTAATTGTAACTGGAAGTTCTTTACACAATTTCGTTTCTGGTATACTAGAATAATTCATTATACTAGTCTCAAGTAACATAACGTAGTAGTCGTTCATAACTGCATTGATATATCCCTGGTCAACGTTCTTTCCAAGTACCAATTTGGGTTTGTATGCACGATTTTCATCTATTTTACCAGTACCATCACACTTTTCACAAGTTTCACGGGTATCACGTTTACAATTCTTACAAGGAACCATCTTTCTACAACCAACCATACGAAGTCCATTGTCCTCATAAACAGCAAGGTCAACTACGTCTTCCCACGAATTGAATGATTTTCTTGCACCAAATTCATTGTACAACGCTTCAATGATTTTAAGCCTGATTTCTTTAGCATTTTGTACAGTTATCCATATCTTAGGCCATACCAAATGAAATCCGGTTTTTATTTGTTCATTGACTGTTTTTGGATCTGTACCACAAACAATAACATTTTGATCGTCATAGTATTCACTTATTACTTTTTGAATTACAACAAGGTATTCTTGAATGTTTGTAATTTCAGCAGAATCGTAAAAGTCAAGATCGCAAATAAATTTAAATACTCCAGTTCTGTTTTCTGAAATGTAATATTTCAATCCATTTTGTAAATCCGTTGAAAGTAGTCTAAGAAAATTAGGGTACTCTTCCATTGGAACTTTCCATATTCCTCCATCCAAAAGATAATGCGTTGCCAATGCTTTCTTTTCTTTTGGCTCTGAACATTTTATAAAATACTTATTCGATAAAATCCACTTTCGTAAAGGATTCATTTACTTATTGGTATTATTATTTTTGTAACTTTAAATAAATTTAATAACAGCACTGACTCTTGTTATATGAATACTTTTATTTCCAGGGACTGATAGCTCTTTCCGCTTTATACTTTTCACTTGTATGAAGTTTTTTTTTTCAAGTTCTCTGTTTTTTAAAGTTGTATTCATGTCATTTTCTATATCAACGATGTGTTCTATTGCATATTTTATTATACGGTCTTGAATTGCAAATTTGAAAAAGTTCAATTGACCTATTGTGGTAATTATATACTTATCCGTTTCAATTTTTTGATCTTTGTGATAATCAGTTATCACAAAGTTTTCATAGTCAAATATAACACGATCACGTCTACAAAATGGATCACAGAATTTTTTAGAATACGCCTTAAGCTGTGACTTATAAGTTTTGTATGGAAAATAATAATTATTTTCTAAAATGTAATTTGTATTATACTTTTTACAGTAATTTGTAACAAACCAGTCTAATGATCTCAAGCTAAGCCTGGTTTTTTGCAAAATAATTGGAAGTAATATTTCCAAGTTATTTTTGTCTTTATAAAATTCTAATAATTTAATTCTTAAAAGACTGTCTTTAGAACAAATTGAATTCATTCTTTTAAAAATTAATTTTCGTTATTACTTTAAATAAATTTTGAAATAAGATAAAAGATAATTCCAGCTAAAATGGAATTTACAACTAATGCAATTATACTTGGTTCTATTGTTCCCATAAATGGAAGTCGGGATATTTGTTTCCAAATTATTTTACTGTTAAGTATAACAAATATCAGCGATACAAGTAATGCAGATTTAAATGATCCAGATTCCATAGATCCAAATGGACTCTTTTTAAATAATTTAATTGGTTCGGTAATTTGCGGACCTTGAACCATTTGCGGGCCTTGACCCATTTGCGGACCTTGGTGCATTTGCGGACCTTGGTGCATTTGCGGACCTTGGTGCATTTGAGGACCTTGAACCATTTGCGGGCCTTGCTGTTGCATTTGCGGACCTTGGTGCATTTGAGGACCTTGCGGTTGCATTTGCGGTTGCATTTGAGGACCTTGTGAGGGAGGTTTTCGTTGTATTTTAGTTCCTCCAAATTCGTTTTCGTTCATTAATAATTAACATTATTAATTTTTGTACAAATTAAACGGAACTGGGTCGCTAAAATTGTTTTTAAAAATACCACTCATTAAGAAAAATATCAAAAAAAGAACAAAACAAAGTAATATAATCAAGTTCATATTATTCTTTTTTTTGGGAATTACATAATTATAATTAACTGGTTGTGTTAATTTTGGAACTTTTAGAGTTTCTTTATTCATTTATTTTATTAATATAAATCCTTTAACATTTTTTTTACCATCGTAAAGTTGGTCAGCCGTTTTGTTAACTAAACTTTTAAAATACCTGTCAAGTCCATTCCAATGATACTCAGGTGCATTCATACCAGGATGAGCATTTATTTCCAAAAGATGTAAATGAAAGTTAGAATCTGGCATGATGTCAATTGCTAATCTGTGAAATGATCCAATTGTTTGGTTATTGACTTTTTCATAATCAATTACTGAATTTTCTAAAATAACTGTTAACATGTTCTTTAGTTGTGGAAAAACAACTTTGTTATAAAACCGGTTTCCATAAATTTCATTGACAGTTTCTCTTAATGGAAATGAAAGATCTTGATATGCTAAAGACCCGTCTATTTTTAATTTTTTATTGTAATATATACTTGCAAGATGTAAATTGGTTAAATTTGAATATCTACTTTTTTTGTTATATTCACAAACTGCGCTAAAAAGTAAGTTATTGTCATAAAGATAAATATGCTTAACGTTATTTATTTTAGTTATTAAAATGTATATTCTAATATGTACTTTTCTGCCAACTGTGTCATTAAAAATAGCTCCAGAATTACATCTTCCCTTAAGTTTTAGTAAAAATGGGTTGTCTATATACCTCGATAATACCCACTCAGAGTACATTGGTTTTGAAATTATATAATTAATTATTCTTGAATAACTACTCGAAATAATGATATCTTTTCCTTGAAGACCCAATGCAGGTTTTAATATCCACTTTGGAGATCGTGTGAATAAATCTTTAATCATTGACTTATAACCAAGATCAACTACATTAAATGTAATTGTAAATGGTAAAAAATCAAATGAACGTGGGTCTTTAGATAAAAGATCGTACATTACTTTTTTATTTCCAAGATGCGTTTGAATACTATTAATACTTACATTCAACGTTCCATTTCTAAAAACGGGGTGTTCGATGTTGATGTATTCATTGTCACTGGTTATCATTACTATAATCAATTATTTAATTTATCTGCGTTTTCTTCCAAATTTTAATTTTGAAATACACTCCTTGAGAAGGTCTATTACATCACCTTCATCAACTTGTTCTCCGTCTTCATCAAAAATTTTTAATATTCCTTTCTTATTTAATTTGGCAGTTACGTTCTTTCCTGAAAGTGTGCATATTTCAACTATTTTATTTTTTCGGGCGGTTTCATCGGTTATTAACATAATGTCTTCTACCGTTGGTTTAGATGAAACAGGCTTGGACGAGGTCTTCATTTTACTGATTGCTGATCGAACCTTTGAACGAATATATCGTTTTCGCATCTTTTCAATAACCAATTTCATTCGTAAAGCTTCTTGAATAGAACATTTATCCAACAAACCGGGTATGTCTGCCTCATCGAGTTGTTCATCGTCTGAGTCAAATACCTTAAGTTCACCTTTTTTGTTTGTTTTTGTATAATAACCTGAAAGTCCAGATCGTGTGCAAAGTGATACTATTTCCTGTTTTTGAAGATCTTTATTTTTGATTGATTTTATCTTTTCAGCAATAGATTCCTTTGTGACTTTCTTAAGAATTTTATTGAACTCACTTTCTGGAAGTTCTTCAGCTGTTTGAAGAACGGTGGTTTCGACGATTGATTCAGGTACCTGAGCCAGTTCTTGAGGACTCTGTGAATTGCTTTGAATACATTTTAATAAATCACCGCGTTCCATGTTGTTTATCATCCAATCAACTATTACTTCTTTAGATTTCATCTGTTCAAAGTAGTCTCGTGTAATCTGGGTTTTACGACCTGTCGTAGGTCCGCCGATTACAAGTGTTTCAAGTCCTGGTATAATTTCACTTATTGGACTCGGTTCACTTACTCGAATTGGACCTGCACTTTGAGTGCTTGAACGTGGTTTTAATGTTTTATCGGGTACTTTTCTTGTTCCAGTACAAGCAGAACCCGATAATGTACAGTGGTCTATTTCTACTCCGTTTACCAAAAGTTCACTGGGTGTAGTGTATGTTACTGTATCTTGAATTACTTTTGCAGACGCATCAATTTTGAAATATATTTTTACACCGTCTTCGTTAAAGTATTTATTACCGGATTGGTCCAAGAGGTAAACTCCATACCAATCTGAGTCTGGGTATGAAAAAATACATTCACTCGCTGTCTTTTGGTCATCGAATAAATCAAGAAGATCTTCATTTTTTAAGGCTCTTGCTAGCGGTATTGTTAACTTACATGGGTCCATAGATACCATTCTCATAAACTTGGCAGTACTTCGTTTATTGCACGGGTTTCGTACACTTGGGAGTGGAACTGTAACTGGTGTAATTTCGGTTATTAGTTTTGATGGTTTTTTGATCATTTAATAATCTACTCAATTATTTTTTTTATTTATTTATTTATTTTTTTTAAATTCTTTGTATATTTTTTTAAGGTAATCAAGAGTTTCGAGTTCCCATGGAGTATCGGTATCACCTATTCTAAGAGCTTTTATCTTTTCAATGATTTTTTCTTTTTCGTTGAGAGCTTCTTTGCTGTATAATTTGTTTACCTTGTTTCGTATCGTGGGGTCTGTTAACTTTATTTTACCACCAGATATATCATTAAGAATCTTTTTAATACCCGTTAATGGTAAATTCATAAGATATTTGCTAAGTTCCGTATTAATAGTAATGTTAATTACTGATTCCGGAATGTTATTATACGAATAATTACCCGATTCGCAATCTAGATTTTCGTTTACTATGAGGTTCTTTTTAAATTTAACAACGTTATTCTCGGAGTCCGTAAAAGTAAACAGGCCGCTGTTCTTTGCGGTATTCGTAAGAATATCTTGAAGTGTTAACATACCATCTGGAAGTGAATTATTATACTTTGAACGAACACCCAAACGACTATACTTTTCACCAGTTGAATAATTTTCGTAATAAAGTTCGAAAATGTCTTGATAACCCCTTACTGGTGTATATCGTTCATCCAATCTAATGATATTTCCATTCTTGTTAAGAACGCAGTCCAACGAGACTTCCTTAATACAAGTTTCGAATTGTCTGTTTATATCCAGTTTTGATAAAGCCTTTCTATACATGTACTGTTCAACACTGATTTCATTGAGATCTTTCAATTTTGGTAAACCTGGGTCTGTTATTTTTGAAAAGGAAACTATGTCACTTGCATTAAAAGTACTATTTTCTTTTGTTTTTATACTCTGTGAACGTGTATCAAAATAACTTTCCTGGTATATCCAGTTTTCTTTAGTATCCGTTTTATTTATGGGTTGCAAAGTACTTGTTTTCGATGACCCATTCTTAAGTTTTACTGTGTACAACGTTATTCCAGAACCAACTGTTGAAAGGTGAATAAAAACGTCGGTTATTCGTGAATCGGGTGGTAATTGTTTGTGACTACATAACCTAATTGCACGAGCGATTACTTGTTGAACTCTCGAATCATTCCACCAAGGATCCACTACATGGACTTGACCAACAGACTTGAAATCAACTCCCTCCATAACTGATTGAGTTCCAAACATTATTTTAATTCTTGAACCATCTACATTTTCTTTTGAATTGAAAACATTTCTTGCATAATTGGTATCAACTGGATCGAGTCCTCCCTTCCAAATAAAATATTTTTTACCGGAAGCACTTGATCCAAATGGTCTGTATCCCAAAGCAGACATAACCACAGCAAGTGCATCAACTCCATACGTCACGTAATTGGAATATACAAATACTGGTCCGTGAGAATTTTCGATCAGTTCAGCAATCTTTGCAAATTTGGAAGAAAATTCTCTGGTTTTCTTAATAACGTTTTGTTTGGGTTCCGCATTTAAAATACCTTTTAGGGTCGATAAAGCTGCATTGATTTTGTCTTTAGAAGTTCTGTATACACCTGGTAATTCTGGAAAGGCTATATTACAACACAATCTCGATGTAGTGAAAACGCTACTTGACGCTTCATCGTTATTTGATTCACTTGTAACCATTCTCGCAATGAGTTCTTCCTCTTTTTGTTCTTTCATGTCAAGTAGGTCATGTTCTAAAGCTCTTTGATAAGAATCGTATTGGTACGGTTCCATTGAGTGGTGCATAATTATGGTTTTCTTGTAAGGATATGCTTCAGGGTTTCCTCCTTTGAAGTAACTTATATAGCCGCTACACATCTTTTTGAAAAGTTCCTTGTTGTTTATTGTGTTTGTTTCTTGGTTTATGAATATTTCATTGAACGATTCGTATTCTGGAAAAATCAAACGAGGTCTAAGCAAATTGAGAAGTAATCCAAATTCATAAGGTTTATCGTAAATTGGGCTACCTGTTAACAAAACAGTTTTAAATGTTGGATGTGCGTGAAACTTAAGACCAAATAACAACTTACGATAACTTGTACCAACTGCACTAACCAGACGATGTGCTTCGTCAATTATAAGAAGACTGTTAGGTGTATTTAATCTTGCGAGGTAGTCATTTTGTTCAAATGTTGTTGTGTACAATTGATTTAGAAAACGGTCGTGGCTTATTATTTCATACACTTTGGTAACTGCTTTTTCCTCTTGCGATTTAAGTAACATCTTTTGTTTATTAAGATCAATTATCTTGTTGTGATCATCTGGTTCCTTGAGTTTATCGAGAATGGTGTCTATTTTTTTGAGGGCTGTTCGTAAATTTTTGTTAATATAGTATTGTCTTTCACCAGTTATCAAAATTTCACCTGATGCTGATTTTATGGTGTCGTCTTCGATGTAACCAATAATTTCACTGAAATACTGACTTGTCAACGAAGCTGGAACAACTATAAGAACACGCATCGGTGAACGAGCATTATCTGGTTCTCCCTTAACGGGTTGAGTATTTATTATACTTCCATTAACTTTTCTAAATTTAAAAGCTTCTCCGATAACTATACTTGTTTGTGTTTTACCTGAACCCAAACCGTGGTAAATAAGAATTCCTCTGTTTTCAACGTGAGTATTGAAAATTCTTCCTGCAAATTTTTGCTGTGTTTTAAGGGAATAATCTTTTTGATTACATATTTCATCAAACGTTAGATCTTGATAATTTTCTGGAAAAGAATACCTTTTAAATTTTTCATTAATGAATTTGTAATAATCAGTACTACGGTATTCTTTTTTATCGTTCAGTGAAAAGTTTTTAATGTACTTGTAAACTTCATTTCCAGGAAATGGTTCTTCACCGTGATATTGGTTATAATTTTCCATTTAAACTAATAAAATATTTTTATTTATTAATATAATGTAATGATTGGTCTTTTATTTTTGTAACTAAAAGGTTAACTTTATCTGTATACTTAGTTTCGTTAACCTTTTCTTCAACGGTGTCCTTTTCTATTATTATTTTACCAACTGGTTGTTTCGATTGTTTTTTTTTACCAACTGGTTGTTTTGATTGTTTTTTTTTACCAACTGGTTGTTTCGTTTTACCAACTGGTTTCTTTTTAGGTTCCATTATCGTTATTTAATAATTTTTTAATAAAATTCACACGAATTGGTATTCTTTATTAACTTGGGTTTTCCAGTTAATCTTGTTTACATGAGTAAAATGTTTTGTTACAAATAATTTTCCTGTACATACTACACTTCCCAAACATGAAAAACCTCCTTTATGAATTAATAAATTACTTGCATTTGCCATAATACTCAAATGAACATCTGGATTATTCAAGAAAATACATATATTATTATTATTACTTAATACCTTATTAATAGTTTCTATAAAATTTTCTTTTTTTTGTTGATCATTTTTAAAATGATTGTCAGCGTGTACACCTGATAACAATAAAACATATTTATATTCATTGGATAATTTAATGATTGTATCGATAAAATCATTTTCTGTAGACAAATCACCTGAACGAAGATGTACACAAAGTGTATGTTTTTTTTTAGCTAATTTTAAAACGTCTGCATAATCATTTTTATAAAGATCGGTAAACATGTTTACAGAGTTTTTAATTCTTTGTATACATGGTACTTTTTCATTAGCTGGTCTACCTTTACAATAATTGTGTAATACAGATCCCTTAAAAAAGGTACCGATTAAATTCATTCTTTTTAAAATAGCAGAGTCAGCGTGAGGGTTTTGAGGCCAAACATCATCTAAACTCGGCATGTTTAATAAATCACCGATGTTATATCCTGCTTTTCTGGTATCTAGAGGTACATTAACTTGATCATATGATTTAATGTACTCCTTTTTTATTCTTTTTAATAACATTAATTTAACTTGAGAATTAAATATTGTTAATAAAATAATGGAAAGTTATTACGGTAGCAAAGCCCAGGTTTATCACGGAAATGCTAAAATGACTAAGGGAGGTCTTGTTAAAAAGGACATCGTTCGCCTCAACGACGGTTATGGAAACATTAGGTATAAATCAAAAAAACAAATAAAGGCCAATAAAAAACCAAATTCGTTTCGTGCAAAATGGTCCAAAGCGATGAAAAAGGCTCGTAAGGAACTCATTAAAGAAAATGTTATCGAGGCTGGTGAATTTGTACCTGTTGGTGGTAAAACTAAACAAGGTAAAGCTCTTCTCAAAAGAATTAAAGAACTCATCTAATTCGCGTTAATTATTATAAAATAAATTAACCACATTTATTAATGACCGATATCGAAGATCTTAACAAACGTGTAAAAATTCTTGAGGATTCTTTAAAAAATCAAAGTATCAAAGAAAAACCTCCCAGAAAAGAAACTGAATACAACAAATTTATGAAAACCTATATAGCCGAACAAAAACAAAAAGGTACTAAAAAATCACATCGTGACCTTTTTACAGAAGCAGCTAAGGCATGGAAAGAAAAGAAATAAGTAAAATAACATTATGTTTGGTTTAACAAAAAAAAACGTTATTTTAATTATTTAATTTTTTTTAATTTTTTTTAAAAAGTTTTAAAGGTACTTCTTTGCAAGGAAATAACTTTCACTAAGAGTCTCTGTTAAAACAGATTCAGCCCAAATACCGTACTGACGATCTGGTTCACCGGAATGCTCCAAAACAATGTGAAAGTATTCGTATACTCCAGTATCAGTAAGTTGTTCAAATGAATCACTCAAACAAGCGAGCAAAAGATGCTTGCCATCAAGCACTTTTCCAACTAGTTCTTCTGGAATTGTATCGACAAGTACAGAGTGACCACCTGTAAGCACGAGATCACCTGAGCGATACATGCACTCTTCAGGAACTTCAGGGTTATTAACTAATTTACCAGATGCTACATATTTAACTGGTACAAGCCCGTGAATATAGGTTTCAACCAACATTCCAGGCTTGAGATGCTCAACTGCAACATTGCCAATATCGGTTAACACTTTGGTACCTTTGTTGAAACAAGGTGCTACAAATTGTGTAAGGCCCGTTGGAGTCCACTTAAAATTGTTTAAAGCACTTGGATTAGAATATTCAAGACCGTCCATACCTAATGTAATATTAAGTTCATTTGGTACACCATTTGTCCAATTTTCCAAAATTGCATCAACATTAGACACACTCATTGCTGAATAACTAAACATCTTACCAGCCGATGCAAATCGTAATTCAGAATCTGAATATACATGTGTAGGATCATAATAATCTAAATGAACATCCCCGTGTTCTGCTAAATTTACATCGGGATCGTTACTAAGATATGCAGCATCATATCCAAATAGAGCCGGAACATAAGAACCTACAAGAACACCTGATACATTCCAATTTGATATATCTTGATTAAAATCAGAATAGTAAAACATCTTTTCGAATTTCTTTACATTTTTGAGTGTTGAATAACCAGACTCACCTTCTACACCTCGTTCCCAGTTACTAAGATCGTGGTTGAAAATCATTTTACTAGTTCCAGGTCCTGGACCATAATATGATTCATAATACGGTGTCCATACACCGTTGGGAGATCCGTAAACTCCAGAAGTTTGATTACCATCATCATAGTAATATTCATCATCTCGGCATCCTGCAAACATGAAACTCATATCGGTTACATTTTTTACATTCCAATTTGATATATCTTGATCAAATGATGTAGCCATACAAAACATAAATTGCATATCTGTTACATTAGAGGTGTCCCATTTTGGTCCAAACGATCCATTAAAATGAACGATGTTAGGTGTAAAACCGTAATCGATATAATTGTTGTCAAATGCAAAGTCTCCAGAAAACATACCTGCCATATCAGTGCAACTCGATGTATCCCAGTCTAAATTTTCACTCAAATAAAATACATCTGAAAACATTCCTTTGAGGTTTGTAACACGTTTCATACTTGAATAACCAGGTTGACCTTCAATACCGCGTTCCCAACCAGCTACTGAGCCATAGTACCAATTGAATGCTCCGAACATATATTTCATGTTAACATCTTGTGTAGTATTTATAGCCCAACTAGATAAATCATAAGTATAACCGTATACAAATAAACCAGTCAAAGTAAACATTGACTGAAAATCTGTAATACCACTTGTTGTCTCACCCCAACCTGATAAATCGACATTAAAATTCAAACAGCCTGTGAACAATCTGTTTACACTTTTAACATTCGTCAAGTCCCAAGAACCAATATTATCATCACTTAAATTTGCACAGCCATTAAATAATGCAGTAAGATCAATTGCAGATGTTGGTAAACTACTGGGAACACTCACAAGATTTATACAACTATTAAATGTCCAATGAAAGTATGTTATATCATTAGACCAAACATTTACTGAAGTTAAAATAGTTTTTCCAGTCCAAGAAGCCTTCTTAACAGACAAAGGTTCAGTATGTTTAGGTCCAACATAATTAATATAAGCATCGGGATCATACACAATAACATTATATTCGGTCGATACTTGATAAACTGGATTAGATGGTCGATTGTAAGTGTACGTTAAACTACTTACCTTAGTGTCACTGGGTCCATTCCACTTTACTTGAATGTTACTTGACTCTTGGTAATCACCGCTGAGGTAAGCATAGAATTTAGGAAGACCTATTGTAACATTACCGGTCACGGTAGACCAGTCAATAGTAAATGTTAAATTTAATAAAATATTATCAGGACCTGGTAATGCAAACTTGGTAACAGATACATCTGCTATAGATGGCTCTGTAGATACGTAGGTTTTATCTAAAATATTTTCCCATTTGCTAATTGAGCGTTCAGCAATTTTTTTCTTGGTTTCTTGAGTTAATTCAGAGAATTTAGAGGGAACGGGCATTTTGTACTTTTTACAAATATTTTTTTTTAATTAATTAATTAAAATTATTGGACAATGATCGCTCCCTTGAACATTTTCGAGAATATCTGCTTCGGTAAAGTCAACGTTTTTAGATACCAAAAAATAATCAATTCTCCAACCACGATTTGTTGATCTACAATTACCTAAATTACTCCACCAGGTGTACTTCACCAATTCAGGATTCCTTAAACGAAACGAATCAACGAAACGTTCAAGCAATTGGTTAAAATTAAAACGCTCTTCGAGGGTTACTCCAGCCGTGTCTCGAATATTTGGATTGTATATATCAATATCTTGACATGCAACATTGAAATCTCCGCAAATTATCAACTTTTTATCCAATCCAAAAAGATACTCTCTAAAGGAATGATCCCATTCATTGACGCGGTAATTAAACCTCGATCCAGCATTGGGTACGTAAACACAAACGAGATAGTAGTCTTCAAATTCTGCAGTTATCACGCGGCCTTCGTTATCGATGTTGGGACGATCAATCGACATTGGTTCAATTTTGCTTAAAATGGCAGTACCGGAGTAACCTTTTTTAAGTTGGGGATTGTTGTAATACCTATAGGGGTATTCATTTTGGAAGTCCCCAGAAAAGGTAAATTGTTCGGGTGTGGCTCGAACTTCTTGAAGACAAATAATATCGGGCCTGTGTTCATTTACAAATGGATACCATAGTTCTTTACGCAAAACACTACGAATTCCATTAACGTTCCATGAAATTATTTTTACCATTTTGATTTATTAACGTGGTAAACCTTAAATGGGTTTTAAACGTGTGTTTAAACAACATTTAAACAACGTTATATTGCAATTTCTGGAAACTCAAAACCTTCGCCACCTTCACCGCCCTCGATTTCACCGTCACATTTCTCGTCGGCAATATCTTGTTCTTCAGCTGTTAATTTATCAGCCTCGTTTACTTCGACCTGTGCTAATTTACTAGACTCTGCAGAAGCTGTGGCTTGTGCTTTAGCAGCTTTTGCAAAACTACTTGAACTTTTGGGAACAGTTCTTGCCCACGATTTTCCAAGTTTGTTTGTTTTTATGTAATCCATAAACTTATCGGAGTCCATTTTATTTATTTTCTCAGCCAAATCTGGATTTTCTTTAGCAATATCATCTGCAAATTTTTCTTTTACAGAATCGTTAAAGGATTTTCTATCGGTTGATTCTCCATTCGCAGATCTTTTTGTTTTCCAATCTTCATAAGCTTTGTCGACCGCATTATCATACTCTGTTTCAATTGTACGCAATCGGTCTTCGAAATCTGAAAATGGTTTTTCAGTAACTTCTTTATCGATTTCAGAGGCCTTTAATTCACCCTTTCCTGATTTTAATTGAACATAACGATATAATTTAAGGCCTGCTGCAAGTAATCCACCGACGAGAGCTGCAATTAAACCTATACCTACACCACAGCTTAAATTTAAAAATGGCAGACCAGTTCCAGGACATAAAGTTTTACTTGTTTCAGGTGGTTTTTTTGCTTTTTGAGCATCTGTTGGATTACATGATCCACATGATTTTAACATTTTTCCAATTTCATTGAATATGTAATCACCTACATCTAAGAAGTACTTTAGAGGATCCTTTAAAAACTTCATAACAAACATTATTACATAATACACCACAACTGCAACAACTACAAATAAAAGTATTTTTACACCTGTACTTGATTTTTTTAAGAAATTTTTAATTCCCATAAATAAAATATTATAATTAGATATAATATTTTTATTTATGGGGTTTAAAAGTTTTTTAGGAAGCGTTGATGTAAAAGTTAATAATTTTATAAGAATTCTTGTACCACTTGTTGTTTTTGTTATCGTTTTGCTAATAATAACAAATTATTTCAAGGCTTTGATATCCTATACTGAACGGTTTGCATGGTGGGGTCATTTCAAGGGAAATTCTTATTCAAATGGAATAGATCTAAAATCGTATGCACTCTTCAATTATTCTAAAATGTCATTTGACATTCAACAAAAACTAACAACTGGTCCAAAACAAACTAATGAAACATCAATAATGTTAATGCAATCCATCGCATTAAATAAATTTAGACAAATTAATCAACCAGCAAGTCCTGCTTTTTTTACAACTCCATATCATATTTGTAGGAGCATATCGTGGGGACCAGATGAAGGGCCTGATTTTTGCAATGCCATAAAATCACAGTATACTAATTTATCAAGTTGGCCTACTGGAATGAAGACTCTTCCAAGTGGTTCAACGAATGATGTATCAAATTGGTGGAACAGTCATGGATCAAAATGTGTTAGCAGTAATCTTTCTGCAGATAATCCACAATGGTCTGAACAGTGGAGTTCCGCTCAACCTGCAACTACAGCTGCAGGTTTTTGGCCTCATCAAAATGGTTGTTCCGGGTTTTTTGATATACCATCTGGTCTTTACGGAAGTAGTTCAAGTGCTACACCTTATAATTTATTTGACAATATACCAGAGCCACGTATATTAACTGGTAAAAATACTTATAATAGACCACCGTTGTATGTCCCCGGTGCTCAAAGTTGTTTAGGATCATGGGCACAACTGTTTGCAGACTGGGGAATTGTGTACAGTATAAATACATCAGGAGGTACATCAGTCGTTCCTGTAATCTCAGACGGGGCAAAATGTACAGATACAATGGATCCATGTCCAAGTACAGGTATGGGTTGGTGTACATCTTCAGGTTCAGGTAAATGTGACGGGTCTTCATTACCAAGTAGTGATTATCAAAATTGGTACGCATCTGGATCTAACGGTGATACAATAGGATGGAATTTTCTTTCAGTTTATAGAATACATCCAGCAAGTTATATAATTACATCGTGGGTAGCTGATCTTTATGATGATCCTAAAACAGGAATTATATTTGATGCACAAGCTTTTAGAAACTTGGTTGGATACCAAGGAACTGGTTCAACGTTTAATGCAGGTGGTTGGAATATGTTCTTGAAGGGATTAAACACCAATTTAACAAGTTACGACAATGTGATGAATGAACTCTTTAGACAGTATGCAACAGATTTCCCAGTTAAGACAGTAACCCCTGGTAACAATTGCAGTTCTAGTAAACTTTTGAAAGGTGCTGGAATGGATGGTCTAGCAGGAGCAGGAACGGGTGCAATGATTGGAACTGTTGCTGGACCTCCTGGTATGCTTGTTGGTGGTATCATAGGTTTATGTGCAGGTGCATTTATTGGAGCTAAAACAGCTTGTTAAATTATATATTCTTAAAATAAAATGTTTAATAAATTATAAAATGGTTAAAAATTATCCAACACTTGTTGTAAATTTTCTATATAACATTTTATTTTTTATTGTTTTTTACATTGTAATAGAGTACATTATAGCTAAAATACAATACTCGCCATACGAAAGATGGTGGAAAGACAACAATGGAGTTGCATATCCCGGTCAAATAGACTTCACAAGTCTTGCATTATTCAATAGATCTAAGTTTTTGTACGATATTTACCTATTTAATTCATATTCTACAATGCTTGACCATACCAGTATAATGTTTATTCAAAATGTACTTTTAAACAAAACGTATTCAGTAGATTCTTTAGGCAATGTTCTTCCAGGCAGATTTGTAAAACCATCACACTTGTGTAATAGCATAGCATGGGGAACAGACGACAAATATTTATGGTATATGAATATTGTTAAAGACATTTCATTTTTAGGTTATAAAAATAATCAGTGGTATATCTCTTCTTGTGTAAGCGACCCAGGAACATATGATTGCAGTATGCCAAATCCAGATCAAACAGCTTGGAGCCAAGCATCGTGGTCAGGTGGAAATGACCCAGTTATTGGTTTAACGCCATTGAAAAATGTATACACCGATAAGGGGTCTGGAGGTGGGTTCTGGCCACATCAATATGGTTGCACTGGTTTTTTTGACACTCCAGCTCCAGCGGATGGTCAAACTGTTCCAACCGGTGATGAATATAATCCATATGACTTGATAGATAAATTACCATGTGTTGGAACATATGGATATATTCCAGGTTATCCAGGTCGTAGAGGTTCATGGGCACAACTCTTTGCTGATTGGGGAATTGTTTATTGTTTACGAAATACATCGGGATCTAGTACAATAGCTGTTTTGTCTGACGGTTTGTTGTGCAAAGATTTATACCCTTGTACCAGTTATTGCAACGACAAAAACGTTGATTTCAAAGGAACGTGTCTTGGACCTGCTACAACTGACATGTTAACTTGTAGCTCAGCAACAGATCCAAATCCATATTCTTATCCAAAAAGTGATACTTCTTTATGGAAACTTTCAGGTTCAGGCTCAAATGGTACAGTTGCAGGTTTAAATTTCTTTTCAGCATACAACATTCATCCTGAAAGTTTTTTATTGAAATCGTGGGTGAGTGGGTATTTCAACGATGCAAGTGTTAAGAAGATGATATTTGATTCTTATGGAGTTATGAATTTATTGGGAATAGATGACCTAGGAGCACCCTTAGCTGGAGGTGGTGGTTGGTTACGATTTTTAAAAGGAATCAATACAAAATTGAAAAATTATGATGAACTTACAAATGAATTATTTAGACAATACATTTCAAATGTAAATCCAAATTTGCAACCACCACCTGATCCAGAATGTGAAAAAATTAATGAAACTTCTCGAGGTTTTAATTTTGTTAAAACAGCTGCTATGGGTTTTATCTTAGGACCTCAGTTTGCACCGATATTATTACCTCTTAGTATATGGTATGCATCTACTCACAATCCAAGCCAGGTTTGTCCTAAGTTAAAATAAAATAAATTATTGTAAAAATAAAATAACCATTTAAAATTAATGAATAAACAACAGCTAATTAATTTTTATAAAAAATATAAAATAATTATTTTCGTTGTAATAGCGATTGTAGTGATTACTCTGGTAATTATTCTTTATAACACATTTTTTAATAATGATCCAAGCAACGAACGTAATTTATGTGATGACGGTGAATTTTGCAATAAAGACCAAGTATGTGATGATTTATGTACACCAGGACAAAAACATTGTATATCGAAAGACCCATGTCCAACTGGTCAAATCTTTTATTGTGATCGAGGTGATACTAAGCCAGGATGTGCTCCACAATGTGACAATGGGTCTGCCTTGTTAAAGTGTGATGACCATACTTTTAAATGTATTGCAGATAAACCTCCAATAGGGGCTATAGATGTAATAGATAACTGTGATTGGATGAATGGTACTTTTTACACAACCGATAATTGTAGACTTTATAGTCCTTATGACAGTACAGGTCGTTTATACAGTTCATGTGTAGATCAAACTGATAGTTACGGACAACTTGAAGGTAATTCATTTACAGATGAAAAAGGTATCACGGTAACTTGTGGTGTTCCTGGAGCTGAATCAGGTAGTTTAAACATTTCTAAAGCTGTTGGAATGAGTCAAAGAAATTACAATTATGAAGTTATAAAACAAACAACCGATACAACTACTGTAAATAACACATGTTCAATTCCGGACCTACCCCCTTCTAAATTGAAGAAGATTTCAAAAGAGAAATTTACAGACGATCCAGTATCAATGAAAACAATTTGTACAAATACCAATAACAATTTTGTAAATAATGATGAATCTACAGGAAATGTTCCTTCACAAGTGTTTTGTGATTATGATTATACAAATAAAGCGTGTAAGGTTGAAAAAGATTGCAAGGATTTTAATTACGGATTTAATGAATATGCATACATACTTGGTTGCACACCAGATGGAAAACAAAGTGACAATCCTACTCAAGATTGTATAAAAATTCCACAGTGGATGTTTCCAAGTAATTGTAGCGATACACAAACAACTGATCAATGTTTACTATTCACAAATAATTGTGAAAGTAGTTATGATGTATCTTTTGAAAGATTACAAAATTCATGCGAAATGGATGCCGATGGTTGTGGGGTTTATGAAACTACAGATGGTAATTACATTCCTTATATATTGACAAATGGACAATGTGTAGCTACTCTTCCAGACAGTTCAACAGTGACTGAACCACCAGGTAAACCTGGTTGTAGACCTGACGATAAAGATCTTGTTTATTCATGGACTGGCGCACAATGTATTCCACATATCCACCTAAGTATATTAACGATGAATGAGATTAATATAAGAGAGAATATAAATATAGAGATTGGAATTCACGGAATATCGTTCGACGTTGATTTTACAGGTCTATCGCAAACACTCCAAAACCAAATTATAGATATTATAAATGATGAACCAACTAGTGTAATTATATATTGTTATAAGGCTGAACAAACTACAGATGGTAAATACATAACATTGTATGATAAAAATAATCCTCAAATATATTTTGATACTTCCTTGATTAAATCAAGATATCATTATTATCCTGAAAATAGTCAAATAATATTTGTTGGAGAATCAGCAACTTATATAATAGCAACTAGCGAGGCTGTAAACCAAGGTAATGTAAATTTAGTACAATTATCTTCAGGTGGTCCTTATTATTTAGGTATAAGTATTTCATGGAATGATCAAATGACTTTGAACTCAAAAGATTTGAAATTACCTACAAAAGATTCTCAAAATACTTTTAATTATTTAAAATAAAATATTAATTTAAAATATAATGGTTTTTTCATTATTTAACAATTCAGCTATTGGGGATTTAACGACATTAATGTTTAATACATTTACTAAAAAAAATATGACCAACTTTACTTTTTCAGCTGGATTTGAACCTACAGATTGTACAAATATAGACTTAGACGAAATAACAGACACAGATGGAATTTTTTTAAATAAAACTATAAATGACTCTTTTGTAAAAAATATTATAGTACCATTGTATAAACAATTAAACCCAGGTTATACGGAAATCACAGACGTTTCGACTCTTCCTTACAATATTCAGTCTGTGATAACATCGGGTACTTCAACTTTTAGTGTAATTCAAATTCCTTGTTATTATAATTATAGTGCAATAACTCAAAACCCGTTTGTAGGATTTCTAGATTATTATAATGTGATTGTTTTAAACCCATATTACGTATTATTTAACAACTCATTTAGTAATTGGGTAACAAACAAAACTAAGATACCTACAGATTTTTTTCCATTAACGTTACCTCCGGAATCATTAACAGACTCGTCTAATTATCAACTTCTATTAAGTTTTAATCAAGTTGATGGAGACCAAGCATTGTGTTATTCTAATACTCATATTATATCTAAAACAGTAAATTCAATTGATTATTATTATTATTGTATTACTCAACTAATTAATGTAAACAGTTGTAGAACAGTCGTAAACTGTCCGACAACATTCACACCAACTATGAATTTTAATATAGGTTTGTATAGTTTATCATCTCCAATTTGTTTAGGAGGCATAGACACGGTTGGTAATTGTATAACGGGTACTTCTCCAATACAATTTAATGTTCAAACTCTACCAATTGCAGATCGACCAACAAACGTTTTTACGTATTACACCATTTCGCAAGCATTTGTAACAGCAGATCCTGGAATTCTAGATTTTGTATTTACTCCACAAAGTTGTTTTTATTTGAAAAATAACGTTTTAGGTTATACTTCAAGAGGTTTTATACCAGCCCCACCTAGTTCATTTTCAATAAATAAGAATGTCTGTCAATTTTTACCATATGATTCTACAGTTTCTGCGGAGGATCAAATAGCTCAATTAGACGCTTTTCTTAAATACGGTTCTGGTACAGTAGATTTTAATCAAATGGGTACCAATGATATATACGTTTCATATACGAATAGTGCACAGTCCACAACTAACGGCAAGGTAAGTAATAACACAAATTACGGTATTTATCATACTAATGGTACTAATGATACTTTAACTAATGTTAATACACAAGATAATCAAAATAATCGTGTTGATAAACGAACAATACAATTTGGCACAAAGTTTGGTCAAGATGCAAGTGATAATAATGCCTATGTAAAGGTTGGAACAAGTGATTATTTATCACTTGATTATGTAAGGAACGCTGTTAATTCAGCTAATGCAGCTGCAAATTCCTACTTCCCGGACGGAGTTACGGATGGAACTTTTACTTTGAAACCTACACCTACCTCGGGTGCAGCAATAGACAATAATGCAAGTCAGTTATATCGTTTTATCGGTACAAATTTTAATGGTGAGGGTGTTCAATTTAGTTCACAAACCGACGGAAAGATAATACCAGGTATGGAGCAATACCTTTTAACGACACCTGCAAATATACCTACAAAAGTAGATTGGATGGATGCTAAGAATCCTGCAAAATGTCAGCTGATAAACAGAACGGGTAATCAACCATTTTATCTAAATACAGCCAGTACATGGCAACAAGACACAACTAATATTGAAAACCCATTTAGGTATAATTCAAGTTTTATTACAGCATTGGATCCATATTCTTCAACTGACCCAAATTATACTTTTGGAAAAGATTACTGTACACAAAAAGGAAATGTATCTGGTGTTACCTCATCTGTAACAGTCGGTGGTCTAACTCCTTCACCTGATTTTGCATCTGGGATAGTTACAGATCCAGAAAATCTTAATCAACAATTATGGAATTGTACCGGGTGTGAACTAACAAATGATCAGTTTGGCCCATGTAGACCACCTACTGATCAAAATTATTATTGGTATTTTAATGAAGATGAATTAAAAAATGATACACAAAATTGTAAAACCGTCGACGGCAAGAATTATTGTGAAAACTTTAAAATCTTGAAAACTAGTAATAAAGATAATGCACCAGTTGGTTGGACATCAATTGACACAGAAGGTTCGTCTTTAAATTATACACAGTTATTTAGTAGTAATGAATATATAGGTAATGGTGGAACAAAACAATATACATGTCCAATGATGAATGTAACTACAAACAATCCAGATTCATTACAAAATTATAATATTTTAACTGAATTACATGGAACTGGGTCTCAACCTTATTCAGGTGCAACTGTATATGAATGTTTATATAATGATACAAATGTTGATCAAAAGAAAATAGCCAACGCTCTAGATCGAGGTCAAGTACTATGTGATTTTACTCAAGACCAAAATTGTGGAATACTTGGTTATACTGGACTTCTACCAGTAGGTACTACAGCTGGAAATTGGAGTCTTATTAAAGATAATAAACCTACTGCTTCTAATAAAGATTATATTGGATATGGTTATATAATAATTTTGGACACAGGTGTAAGTTTTGATTATGGTATATCATCTACAGGGTCATTGTACCAAGGGGGTATTACAGGTAATAAATTTTCATTTAATTTTACACCCAATATTGGACCATTGGATCCAAAATATGTATGTTCGGGAGTATTTTATGGAACCAATGCAACTGGTACAAATGGTAACTGGGGACTAACTCCAGCATTAACTGACAAACAAACACCTGATAGTTGGTGTTTTAATATAGGCGAACCTTTTATACAAAATTATACAACAGATTCATTATCCAATTTAGTAAAACGACCAGTTTTTTATTTACGGGTAATGTATAACGGTGTTTATTATAATATAATAAATGACCCCTCTGTAATATGGAATTATAATGGTCCATTAAGTCCATCAACAATAACATCAAACGGTAAAAATCAAAGTACTTGTTTATATGACATATATAGTTCTATTTACTATAATAGTGACTCAGATTATAATGTATTGAAATTACCATCAATTGAAGCTAATGTTGCTAAGATTTATGGAATACTATCATCAACAAATGTAACAAAATCAGCATGTAATCCAAATTTATCTTATAAAACAGATGGGACAATCGGTAACCCACATGAATTAAGAGTAAATTTATTTAATGCTATAGGAGAATCAACTGAAACTAATGGTAGTATAACGATAACCGGTGATGGACTGACCAACGGGTATATAACCTATAACGGACCAATTTAAAATTAAAATAAAATATTAATAATAATTACAAATGGTTTTGGACCATAAAATTAAATTATTATTGTTGTTTTGCATAACTTTGTTAATTTTGATAATAACAATCTCATTAACACAAAAAAGTAATTTTGGAGCTGGAAATCAGTTATATTCAATAAGTGTAAAAATTGCAACTACTGATGTTGATAACGACCCTAAGGCTTTTTCTGTTACAGAACAATACGAACCAGAAGATGATGCTGGTTGGCATCCAAGCGACTATTCATTAGTATCACCAGATTACGTCAAATCTTATGATCAATTATTCAAATATTTTGACGGTATCGGTAAAAAAAATAGTAATCCAATTCCAATTGCTAACATAAATGTGTACCAAACCAATATTTATAATGTTCTATATGATTACCAACTAAATCCATTTCATCATTCTTCTAATTTACCTGAAAATGTTATTAATTCCTTAGGAACCATTAATTTATCTTATAGGCATAGAGTTGGTCCGACGATATATACTGCTTCGTATGATAGATACTATTTAGGCACAGCTCAAGCAAGCTCAATACAGTGCCCAGGTACATCGACGGGTACATCAAGTTGTACCCTAACTGTACAAAGTGGTGATTTCTTGATCGCTGTACAAGATACCTATGTACCATGTAATTTATACAATAAACCAAGTGTTTATAAAATAGTTGATGACAGCGGTCTTCAAGGTGATTGTCCAACAGATATTACGAATTGTGGCTCTAATAATTTGATACAAACATCTAAGTGTTCGAGTTGTACTGTCAATTTTGATATTAATGGCAGTGACCAGGAAGCCTTAACTAATTTTGCATCACCTACAATAACATTAAATGAAAACATGAGTGTTAAAATAGATGCTAACCACACAGTGTCAAATGGTATTTTTCCGTACTGTGAAGCTATGTTTACTGGGGGTTTTGGATTTTACGGTAATTTTATATCAAATACAAGTGACACACCGTACGCTGCTAACCTTTTCAAAGCACTTCGTGGTTCACGTGTCCGTGGTTCAAGTTTTATAAAGAAAATATATGCAACTTCAAATGATTTTACGAATAGTAAAGCATTTGTTATTGTTATTGTTTGTAATGTTATAAATAGGACACCTCTAGATAATTGCACATTTGATTCATATGATCTAAATATATATGATGGACCTTCGTTTAGCACCACAATTACATCACCTTCAATTATTTGGAATTGTAACAGTACAACTATTACAACAATGACTAACCGATTATCATTGGCTCTTGTTTATGATTTAATGCTAGTAGGAACCCATTTCAATATTGGTCCTGATTACGGTACAATGTGGATAGAAATACATCATATTAATGACAGTAACCCATCACAACCAGAGGTACGAACATTATGTAGTTACGCTTCTTCCTCACATGTAAATAAAGCATTTGATGTAAGTTATTTAATACCACTTGCCGAATATTGTTATAAGAATAATAACCATATCGAATTAAAAATATTTATGAATGTACATGAAAGTGGTAAACCACCAACGATAATAACTGCTAATATAAATGATTTCATATATGCTCATCAAAGTAATAATTCAGTTATTTCAGTTAAATTCGGTACATGGAAATATCAAACAAATGACACTAGAATTAATACACAAGTTGATTTGTTTGGTAATGATCCAGATTCGTATGGTTCTTTTTTCTATTCCACTGATAGCTACAATTTTAAACCATCTGGAACTAATCCAAAAATCTGGACATGTAGTAATAATTGTAATTAGTTCGTCAAATAAATGTTGTTTAAATAATATTAATTATTAAATGAATATTCAAATAAAGAAGTTTGATCCAACGAGTATAGATCCTTGTAGAATATGTGTTTTTGTTGGACGGCGTGGTACTGGAAAAAGTCAATTGGTTACAGATATACTTTACCACCAACGAAAGATTCCTATGGGCGTTGTTATGAGTGGAACTGAAGAATCCAATGAACACTACAAAAGTTATGTTCCTGATTCTTTTATTTATGGACAATATGAACCCGATGTAATAAAGAATATAATATCACATCAACAAAAGATGTTAAAGAAACTAAAACCAGAACAAAAGGAAGATTTCAGTGATCCACAAAATAGTGTTTTTATACTTCTGGATGATTGTATGTTCGATAACAAATGGACTCGTGACAAAGACATGCGTTGTGTTTTTATGAATGGAAGACATTATCGTATATTTTTTATGTTAACTTTGCAGTATTGTATGGACTTGCCACCTGCTTTAAGAGGTCAGTGTGACTACATCTTTATACTCCGTGAAAATATTCTTGAAAATAAAATGAAACTGTACAAGCACTTCTTTGGAATTTTCCCTACATTTGACGCATTTAATGAAGTTTTGATTCAGTGTACGGAAAATTATGAATGTTTGGTTTTAAATGTTAGATCGACAAGTAATAAAATTGAAGACGTCGTATTTTGGTACAAAGCTAAGGTTGGTAGAAAGTTTAGAATTGGATCGAGAGAACTATGGGAACATCACCAAAGAAATTACAATCCAAATCACGATACTCCAGTTGAAAATGTTACCAACAAGAAAAAGGAAAATGTTGTGGTTGTTAAAACCGATACAGAAGGTAAGAAGAGGCGTAAGAAAAAAGTTTAAGTGGGAGGTGGCCATGCTGGACCAGTACACATTATAGTAGTTTTATCACATTTTTTTGTTATTGCACAATTTGAACAAATGTAATCATCTGGGATGTAACACCCACCTTCACAAGTATCACCGTCTTGGTAAATGATTAAATCTTTTGTATAAACACTTTGTGTTTTTAATCCAATATAACATATTTTAGTAGGATCGTCGTATAAATTATAACTTATTAAATTGTCATAAGTAAAATCGGTAGTAACATTTTGGTACGGTCTGCTAATATCTCTTCTAGTAGAACTTAACAGTATCTGATTAACATCAGTAACTTTAGTTAAATCAAATATAATAATTGTTTCTAATCTAAAGTTACATGGGCATTTAGCACCCAATTGAGGATTTCTTGTATCTATAAATGTACACCCTGAATAAATATTAGTAATATCGGTGGTATTTGCATCATTTATAGTAACTATACTTGGATCAGCTAATTTATCTTTAAATCTAAATCTAACTGCAAGGGGTTTGATGTCTGTACTGTTAAATGAAGCTTTAAGAGTATTTACAAGTAGTATCGCCACAAATACTAAAATTATTAATACTATTAATTGGTTTTTTGAAGAACACTGCATTTTTAATAGTATTAAATATTTTTTTTAATTGATTATCTTTAATTAATTGATTATCTTTAATTAATTGATTATCTTTAATTAATTGATTATCAATTTTCGAGTTCCCGAACAGATTTAACTTCGAGTTCTGGTTCACCAAGGTTTTCAACTTCGGGTTCGGGTTCAACTTCGGGTTCAACTTCGGGTTCACCAATGTTTTCAACTTCTGGATCCTGTTCACCAAGGTTTTCAACTTCGGGTTCAACTTCGGGTTCAACTTCGGGTTCAACTTCTGGTTCAACTTCGGGTTCAACTTCTGGTTCAACTTCGGGTTCAACTTCGGGTTCAGGTTCGGGTTCACCAAGGTTTTCAACTTCGGGTTCAACTTCGGGTTCAGGTTCGGGTTCACCAAGGTTTTCAACTTCGGGTTCAACTTCGGGTTCAACTTCGGGTTCAACTTCGGGTTCAACTTCGGGTTCTGGTTCGGGTTCAACTTCGGGTTCTGGTTCGGGTTCAACTTCGGGTTCTGGTTCGGGTTCAACTTCGGGTTCTGGTTCAGGTTCAACTTCGGGTTGAACTTCGGGTTCTTGTTCGGGTTCAACTTCGGGTTCTGGTTCGGGTTCAACTTCGGGTTCTGGTTCGGGTTCAACTTCGGGTTCTTGTTCGGGGTTGTTAGTTTTACTAATAAAAAACGAATCTGTAAAAGGATCTTCTAACGGTACAGGAGTAGGTGGTCTAGACATAACTGGTTCATCAAAATGGTTATATTCAAATTTATCAAATGATAATGTATCCACATGAGTTTTTATTCTAGGTGGCAACTTAAACTCTGTGGCTGGAATAGTTTCTTCTGGAGGTACAATTTCATTAAAACCAAGTAGTTTTTTTAATCTAAAGAACGAAGACTGTTTTTTTTTATTTAACAATGATCCATTGTTTTTTTTATTAAAACAAAACCAACTATTTGTATCTTCTATCTCATTATCTATTTTTGATAAATCATCATAAATATACGACTTCCAGTTTAAAAAATTCATTCTTAATAATTAAAAATATTTTAATTTTTAAGGAAATTTTAATTATATTAACGCGCTATATTATATTATATCAAGATCCACCTGGTCGTGGTGCTGAAGGTTTTCGAGTTGGGGCATGTGGCATATTTCCAGACCCACTTGACAACAAAGAATAAGGAGGGTAATATCCATCTGTTGGAGGAACTTGACAATGAGGACCTTGTTGAGGAAGTGGTGTATTGTTCCAAATCATCATACAAGATTGGCCAGGTACATTGCACTGGTTTCCAAATTTTTGTTCGTTACCTATATCATTGACTAATGGTTTGCCTCCGCTATAAATAACACCAGCTTCAGCTCCACTGCATGTATTTGGTGCACCAGGAGTACTCATGTTAATAAACTGTTCTGCAGTAGATGTTAAAAAGCGTTTGCTTAAAGTACCTGCATTGTCTTGAAGATACTGACGAAGTTCGTGACCTGTTCGTACTTTTCCATTTTGAGATGCATCGTTAATAAGATAACTGTATAAATCAGAGCTTGGACGGTAATCAGTCATATAATAAGCAGGTTGTTTATAGCTAAGAAACTGGTTACCCAAAACAGTTGTTGGTACAAAATTATACTGTTGTAATGGATTCATCTGTTATTTTAAATATTTATTTTATTTTTAAAGTAAATTAAAATAAATAATTAACCTTCATTGAAGATTCGTCATGTTGATTCGTCATTATGATTCGTCATTATGATTCGTCACATCTGTTCAAGTTTCGTCACGTTGATTCGTCATTATGATTCGTCATCTGTGACCTCGATGTATTCAACTTCTTCCTGCTCTTCGGGACTTGAATTAATAATCTTTACTTCTTCCTTAACAACCTCTTTGATAATTTTTTCAGGTTCTTTTTTAACTTGTTTTTGTTTAGTTTGATTTGAAAGGTATTGAGTGATCTTCCTAAGCTGTTCATCCATGAGTTCAATTTTTTTATTGAGATCTTCATTATCTGGTTGTTGTAACGTTTCCTTTTTCATATTAATTAAGTCTTTTCTTACATTTTTTATTTCCTTAAGTGCAAGAATACTAACACCTACAGCAGCACCCGCACATACTAGAGGAACCCATTTAGCAAATGCACTTATTCCCACCTTTGATTCAATTACATCGGTATTTATAGTTTTTTTAATTCCAAATTCAGGAACCTTCTTAGAATTCATTTAAGTAATGCTTACAATTAATTTTGTTTTTTTAAACGCTTTTACATTAAATTAAATAACAAAAGTATAACAAATATGATAAAAATTATATACAACGAAATAACATTTTTAGAAAAATTAAACTTTTGTTTGTCTTTAAGCTCAGTCAATTTTTTATTTTTTATATGAAGTTTAAGTTGTAATAATACGTTATTATCATTTGGCCATAATGTTTTTGTAATAAATGAAAAAGCAACCGCCGAAGAAATACCGTTTTTAATAAGTATGTCATAAAGATTATCTACAAAAAGATCTTCATTGTTATTAGCATAAATAATGTTTTTACTAACAACTTTATAATTTCCTAAAATGACGTCTGGCTCATTTACGATTTCTGCTGTAATATTTTCTACATCCAACGGATAATAATAAAATTCAAATCCAGATCTAAATAAACAATCACTTTGTCCAGGTGAAGTATACTTACTATTTTCACCAGATTGTGTACCAGGAGCTACTGCAAATCGTTCGAAACAAGCACAGCTATTACAAATGTCATCACTACCTGGAATTTTACTTCCACTTAATGGAGGAAGTCTTAAAAATTTTATATTTCCATATTCATCAGTAGAACCTGGTATTGGTACTATAATATTCATAAAAGTCGTAGTTACATTTTTTTTAGAAGTAGTAATACCATTAGGTACAGTTACTGTACAAAGATCAACATCTCTTGAACATTTTCCTGAAAGTTCGAAGTCCTTACATATTTTATTAATATTTTTTAGGTCTCCAAGGTGAGAAGTATTTTTTGCACAAAGTTCTTTATTTGCACATAAAAATGTATGCTCTGAGCATGTATCTACCAGGTAATCATTGACTACTTCTGTAGTTTCGTAATCTACATATTTTCTTCTGGATTCCATTTACTTTCTCCAATTATTTAAATTTTCCAAAAAATGAAACTTTCTTCTTCTTTTTGGTTAATACCAGAACAGCTCCAAGTAATAATAATACAATAACGATAATTACCCACAACGGAATACCACTATGACTTGAACCAAAATTTGAACGGCTTCGTGCTAAAAGACAATTGCTATTATTAACTTCATTATTTTTTGCACAAGGATTTAATGGTGATATTGGGTCATATGAGTCTTCGTTAGGTGCAAGGTTCCAACATACATGTTTACCAGTTTTCTTATCAATTTGACTCATATACGTACTGCCACATTGATCACATGACATGCTAGTAACTTTTTGATTATTTCTCCATAGATTGTTTTTGTCTATACCCTTTGTATACTGACAAAACTCACCACCACCCAATGAACTAGCTATACACTTTGATGGTATATTTTCATCTACACAACAAGCCGACATTCCCTTTCCAGAATTATTTATATACCCTGGTGTACCATCACCATATATACAACCACCTTCTGGAACTTTACCTGTTTCATCAGTTGGCTGCTTTACACACGAGCCTGGTGGTACTTTTATAGGATCAGGTAAACATCCTGAAATAGATTCTCCAAATTTACTTTTATTAAGTAATGCAGGCATATTTAGTAAAAGTAATTAATATTTTTATTTTAGTTTAATTAATTAATCAAAAGACTCTTCTTCAGCAATCTCATTGATTAGGTCAATTCCCATAATAAATGATGTTTGGTATATTTTTCCTTGATTGTTATTTGGATATTTCAATTTAAGATTCTTTTGAACATTTAAATCGTAATTACCAAATACACCGAGATAATAATCTGTAGTAAACTTGTGGCGCTCGAGATTACACTCTTTACAGTGATCATTAAATGCTTCAACAAAAGTTCTCTCTCTACAATAGTACCCTTTACCTAAAACCAATTTTCCTGAACTGATAAAGTGTTCCAATGAATGTGTATTCTGGGCCATATCTTGCTGAGTATCACGAAAGTACTTCGGTAAACTCGACCAAAAGTCTTTACCCTTAAACTGAGTAACTGCACTGAGATATGCACAAGCTGATTTTTTCATAATTGAAGGAAGTTCAGTGTTAAGCTTATTGTCCAAATCAGAGTCTTTGTCAGTTACCTTTTTATGAAATTTAGCAACAACCAAACGCCTAGAAATACTTCCAGAGTTATCTGTATAATTGGGAGGTTCATTACCAGCAAACAAGCCAGGTGTTTTCCATTCTATATAAGCAGATTCCTTGTATTTTTCAGGAAGTTGCATATCACCTCCCTCAATAAGCAGCTGAAACTCAGATTGTTCCAAACAAAGATCACCCTTTATCTCAGGAGCTAAATACAATAACTTGTCCTTCAAAGAACTCAAACCAAATTTCTTTTCAATGTTATTAGAAAGCACACCTACGTCACATGTTTCATAAAACTTCTTAACCAATTTGGTAATGGTACTTTTACCACTTCCAGCAACACCCTCCAAAAACAAAGCAACCTGCCAATTATCAAGTTCACCCAAGTTAAAAAATAAACGTCCTACAAAAACATAAAGCCATCTCGATACTTCCTGGTCAAATCCCTGGTAATCAAAAATACTTTGAAAATTTGGAGTTGGAATATTGTACCAATCATCGAGTTCATCAAAGTTATTAAATTCCATATTAAAAAATTTACTAGCAACAACATTTATATCTAAACTGTGAACAAGGTCGGAGCCGTATTCGTAGAAGTGATCAATGTAAACTTTATTTTTAGGATCCCATTCCATACAATTGTAAATTCCATTTTTAAAAGCGAACACGTGACGATTCTTTTGAAGATCAGTAATACGGGGATCTTGGCAATTTTCCAAAAAGTCCGTTGCATTTTTAATATTACCAGCATTACTTGTTAAATTGTGCCATTGACGATAATCAATACAGTACTGCGTTTTATCATAAATAAAACTACGAATAGTCATCTTTTCCTTCCAAGCGTGTGTGAAGTACCCGTTGTAGATTATTTTTTCATAAAGCGAACACTGGTACCTTTGCAAACCAGAAGTATAAATGCTATCTAACAAAAAAAGAAGCAAATTTTGAAAAGGACTATTCGTTTCAATATTAGGTTCAAGAAAACGAAGTAATCCAAGATCGTCCTTGATATTTATGTTTTCATCAGAGTGACTGTTAACGATGATACAACCCATTTTTAAAATTTTAACGGAGTAATCAATTGATTCAAAAATTTTATTAAATATTTTTTGAAACTCTTCAAATCGATCATCTGTACTGTTTTTATTTATAATAGATTGTTGCAAATAAACAACGTTATATAAACATTTTTTATAATTCGTATTGAGTTCTTCATATGTAAAATTAGTATTTAGTCCAAAATTTTCAATCGCTCGTTTTATAAAAAAGGTTATATCTTTATTGTTGTTGAGTATCCATTTATTGTTAAATGAATGAAGATACTCTACCAATTCATGGTCTGTACTGTTTTCAAACCTTGTCTTAATACCAACTATTTCTTCATAGTTGTTCATTCTGGTTATTAATATTAATTTATTTAATTTTTTAAGTAAATTAAAATTAACATGACTTACTTTGACGAATTATCGTAAACTAATGAGCAAAATGTACCATAGTCCATCTTATCTAAAAAAGGAAGACCCCCTGAGTCGTTATATTCTAAAATCATACACCATAGGTACCATAATTGATCTGTATAAATCACTGACCAGATATCAAATGTGTGCTTTTTTTTATTTTTACGGGGATTTATTGTATTTATTAAGTCCTCACGCTCTGATTGCTCTGAGTCTGTTAAATCTGCTGTATCTGGGTTTTCTGGGTACAGGGGGTAATATTCATTTAAAATATCCATTGATGAATTTTAAATCATTATTACTACGATTCTTTAAATAATATTAAATACTTAGTTGTTTAAATTGGTCTTTAAATTCTTTAGAATAAGTCATTGAAATAGAATGTTCCTCCTTAAATTCAACTGAATCGACGTAAATAAACTTGAAAAGGAGTTCTGCTCGTTCTTCTGGACTAGCTGAATGATACTCCTGGGAAATTGCAATGGTATTAAAAAAGGAAATATAACGATCTTTCATGGAACCCTTGTTGGGTGCCACTTTACGTTTAGTTTTAACAACCTTAAGTGTTCCAAATGGTAGATTGCATCTCGTAACATTACTGGTCTTTAACTTTGGAACAACCTCCTTGTACAGTATTTTCTTCTTCTTGTTAAGAACCTTCAATTTTTCTTGTGTTATTTTTATTGTTTTTGATAATTCTGCATACTCCTTAACCTTTTCAGTAACGTCACTTAGTTCTTCCGCCATTTATTTAATTAAGTATTATTTCCTTAAATTAATTAATTTTGATAAACCTGATAATTTGGACCAGGTGCAGCAACCCATGAATTATTTACTGAACCGAATGTAACTGGTATTCCAATATTAGATGGACCATTGAACAAAGGTGTAATAGTCTTATCCATTGGTATCAAAGGAATTGGGCGCTCTGAGACGGTTGTTCCGTATGGCATGCTACCAAGACGAGTAAGTGGACCAATCTGCTCAGAGGGGGCCAAGTTAGTAAATGCAGCCATTGCACGAGATGCGCTCTGTGAAAGTGCGTTGTTATCGGCATTGGAAGATGGTTTTGGAAGAAGACTGGAAGCAGCAAACATTGGAAGATCCTTAGCACACTTACTTAACTGAGAAGCACGCTCGTTGGAATATGCTACAGGTGCAAATGCGGAATCGTTAAGATATCCCAAGTTGTCTACATAACCGTTACCATTCTTGTTTGTATAGCTAGCTGAAGCACCTGGAAGAGGTACACCTGCCTGAATTGGTGTGGGTGAAATGTTTTGAGCAAGTTCTAAATTTTGTTTAGATGGATTTAAATAGTTTGCAAGATCGAGGTAGTACTGAGCACCCATTTTGTTTACCTGTGCGGTACTTGTTCCAACATTCATAACAACGGAGTCCTGGTAATTTTCAAGCGCCAAAGTGTTACTTAATGAATTACCAGGTGTCATAGTTGTTACTTCTGTGAAACTTGATTTATTTACATTTACAATTGTAGCTACAGCTAAAATAATCGCCGCTATTGTAAAAACGGTGCATCCCATTATTTTGGCCATTTATAATAATAATTATAAATATTTTATTTTTCAAAATTAATTAAAAAAAATTGATGATCTCTTTAATTTCAATTTCATTATCTGAATCGTCTGTTTCGACGGGGTCCTTAATAAATCCAAATGATTTAACCTTTTCTACTTTTCTGTGAACCTTTGCTGAATGCATTTCCCATACAGTAAAACTTGAATCCTTCGAAAACATTATGTACTTCAATTGAGAAATACACTCGATTGATTCGTTTCCTAAAGAACTGAGTTCTAGTTCATTATTTTTTCTATCAACAAATAATATATTCTTGTTAATTGTAAAATTCAAGGTTGAATTGTTATCAGTTGTTAATGGTGCCTTTATAAATTTGTTATACATATTGGTTACATTTTCAAGTGGAATACTCTTTCCAAACCAATCGTTAGACTTTTCAAAAATATGGTTCATTACATACAAATCGAGAGTACTCAAAAAATTGTAAACTTCTTTAGAGTATTTTGTTTCAGGACTTATAAATTCCAATTGTATGTTTTTACCGGTAATCGAATTTATTTTCATTTTGGGAAATTGAATTAACAATTCTGCACCTAAGTATTTTACTTTGGATACAAGGTATTCATCGTGTTTTTTAGGCTTTGAAATTTGTAATTTGTCAATTGAATAATTGTTTACTAAGTAATCTGTCATTTACTAACATATTACATTAATTTATTATTCAACAAACGAATTAATTAGAAGAACATAAAAATGAATCAAGATTCTGTAAAGGTGCTCCAAATCCATAATTAATAACTGTTCTGTTTTGATTTTTAAGAATTACATCGTAATCAGGGCGAATTAATTCAGCAGTCATTACTGCTTTACCAGCAGCAGGACCACGTTGACACAATGAATAATATCCATTTGGTCTGTTCTTAAGAACCGGTTGCTGACTTGTTGGAGCATTTGACACTGCCCATTTACCACCTGCAACTCTTCCTGGTAACTGGTTAGCTGAATAGTTTGAAATATTATCAGGAACGATGCGTGTGTATTGTTGAAAACCACCAGCTGCCGGTACTTCCGTACCCAATGCGATACCCCTGCCAACCTGTATTTTTTCAAATGGCATTTCATTTGTTTTAAATTTAACAGATTGTTTATAGTCTTCGAGTTCCTTTTGTCTTGTAAGAGCTAATCCTGGACCTGTACCATTTCCATATTGATAACCGTATCCAGTCGTTTTCTCTTGAGGTGTAAATAAGTTATTTATTTCTGTTTTATTGGGTTTACCCAAGGTTTCACGATCCCTTTTTTGTTGAAGACCTGTAAAGATTTCCATACGCTGTTGTATCATAGAGTCTTCTTGGTACTGTCTAGTTCCTTGTGGCATGTTTTTATTGAGAAACCATTCACCACGATCAAGAGTGTCTTTTGTATATTTTTCGTAATATTCTTTGATGGGTATTCCATTTATTTGGTTGTTGTTGTACAAATTGTTTTTCTTAATGAATTCCTGTTCACTTTGACGATCACCTGATAAATTGTAGTAATCTAAAAAACTATTTTCAAGAACACCTGGTAAAATATTTGATTCACTTGGACTAAACTGATTTATTTCTTTTGATTCTTGGGGTGAAACATCTTGACGGTAATAAGACTCTGAGTCAAAGTATGTTTCTTCAAAAGATTCTTTTTTGTTTAACAGTGTGAAAAGAGTAAGTCCTCCTACCAAGGTCAATGCAATTTCCATTTAATTTATTAAAATATTTTATTTTAAGATTAATTACAATTTACGGCATTGTTCCACTTGTTGGGCTATTGATTCCTATATTTCGACAATAATTCGAATCGAAACGGTAAGGTGAAACATCGTTACGAGAATTGTTATTGTAATTAAAGAATTCACATGTACTGTCCTTAATACTTGAATACTTGGCCAAATTATTTGTGTTGAGTCCTCCTCTTTGAACTTCTGCTAATATTATATGATTGGTTTCTTGTACATTCAGTCCAGCACCCGATAAAGCCCCAGAAGTTCCGTAGTACCAAAGATCTGTGTTATCGATTCCTTCATATGGATTAAAGTACCCGTTATTTGCTAAAAAACGATGATAACTTTGAGCTGGAAAATCATTTACTGACTTAGAAGTTGCTGTGTACGCCGGAATTAATTTTTCAAAATTTACGTCACGGTATACCAGTCCTTCGTTATCGATTTTAGGTACCTTACAATTAAGTGTACCAGGTGGTCCAAGTAATTCCGGAACTGGATCGTTGTTATAAGTAAATTTTGTAATTTGATATTGATGTGGATCTAAAAGATAATAATTAATAGCTTTGTTAAGTTCATAACTCTTGAAATTTGTACCTAAAGGACTGTTTTCCATTTAATTTAATAAAATATTTTAATTTTCAGTAGAATAACTTTTAACTTCCGTTATACCCGACTTGAACAATTTGTTGATATTACTTTTAAGTGCAAATCGAAGATCGTTTGTTTTATAAACACTTCTCGCAAGTGATATAAACGAATCGTCAAATTCTCCCAAAGATTCTTTAATACGTATGAGATCTTCGATGTTCCATAAAATTTGATTGACTTCTTTTAGTTCTTTAATTAATTGTATATCAATTGAATCAATGTATTTTTGTAAATGATTTAATTCCTTTGATATCTGTATTCTTTTTTCAGGGTCTACTATGTTTTCAAACTTAATTTGAAGAATTGTATATTTATCAACCAATTCACCTACAGATACAGGTACCAGGGGATCCATTTACAATTAAAATTATTTTTTTAACAATTATTAACCTCGACGTAATTTCTAAGTTCATCACGAGTACTAATACCACAGCTGAACAAACTCTTCTGGGTTCCATCTGTTGTCTTCATGTTCATTATAATGTGATCGACATTTTGAGTTATTCGTGGATCAACAAATTCCCAACGGTTGACGTATCTCGATGAATCTGCTCCATAATTACGTTGTCCTAACATTATCTTCGTTGGATCGAGGTCAGTTGAGTACTTTTGGTCATCGCGTCCAAGTAAGTTAATGGTTGTAGCCTGTTCATAAAATGTGTTGAGTTCTTTGCTTACTCCCTTGTTTGGAATAAATACTTGCTGGGGGTGGAATGTGACTTCAGTTACTGTCTTAGCACTTTTGGTATTTTGAAATACAGGTGCTCTCAAGTTAAGTGAGTCGTTATCTATGTATTTAATGCTGGTTGTGTTGTTTCCTAAAAATGGTGTTGTGTTATAGGGAACTGTGTATATTTCTGGAAGATCCCTAAGACGTGTAGGCTCTGAGCGATCATACATATTGGCAACTCCGTATGTTTTAAGATTTCCAACTGGTGTGAAACCAGCACTTGATATCTGTGCATATGGATCTTTAATTTGATCCTGGGCATACGTTCTTAATTTTTTACTGGCCGCTGGAATCATTATATAATAATTACAATTATTATTATTTCAAAAAAAATAATAATAATAATTAAATGAATTTAAATTTAAATTTAACAAGCATTCTTTTACATTCTAGAACACAAGCTCATATTTATCACTTTAGAACAAAAAACTTTGCTGAACATAAAGCACTTGAAGCTTATTATACGGGTATTGTTCCGTTATTGGATTCATTTACAGAAGCTTATCAAGGTAAATACGGTTTAATTTCAGGATATAAAAATTACCCCCTTTCACAAGATCCCAAAACTGCGGTCAAGTATTTTGAAAATTTAATAAAGGTTATACAAAAAGTGCGAATACCACCAGATGATCAGTATTTACAAAATATCTTGGAATCGATATATGAATTGATATACAAAACCTTGTACTTGCTTAAAAATCTTAAATAACTTAACCTCCTCCGTTTTCTGTACCAGTTGCTTTTGCAAGTCTTGTAACCAACTTGAACTTCTCTGGGTCGTTGACGAATATACTTGCATACTTGGGGTTTACTAAATTTGTTGGATTGCGATAACAAAAGTGTGCAAATCCCTCTTGATCATTTGGAATTGTATCAACTGGCATTGGAGTAAATCTTCCTTGTGAGTTTCCTTTATGAAAAAGAAGATCATCAACACGCATTGAAACAGTTGTTTCTTGTGCATCTGTCATTAATAAGTCATTACTTACTCCATTAGTAGAGTCTCCAACATTCACAGTTCCGTAAAATGTTGGTGCGTTGTCATATTCAGGTACTTCTACAACACCCATTGGATTTGAAACTGTTGGGTATCTACGTTTGAGTGGCCCGTGTGGAGGACCTTGATAAACATAAGAATCGGATCCAGCAACCAAAGTAGCATTTTCTAAATTCCAGTCGTATCTAGATCGATCGGGTAATGTATAATCCATTGGAAATCTTTGTAACGCAAGACTTTGAGGATCGCTTGGATGTACGGGCTTGACAATACTTCTATTGGGATCAGGTGGTGCTATTATATTAGGTGATGAATCACTTACCTTTAACACAGTTGTATTTATTGGAAACTTACTAATTGGCGAGTCTTGTAATAAAACAACTGTATTGTTATCATTTGTTGAATGTGAATCAACGACTATATGTGTTTCGCTATCTACACTTGGGTGTTCTAAAAGAATGATATCACCCTTTTTTAAATTAAAACCACTTGAAACAAAAATTACGTTCTTTACATTTGTTTTTGTTAATCTAATCTCATTGTCAAATGCATTTGATATAAGTGTATTACTTACATCTTTAAAATTACTTATATTTGTTTTGAAAAGTATTGTAATTGATAGTATTATAATACTAATTCCAAAGTAAAATGGATTTCTTTTTGCAATTGAAAGTATTAATCCTATGATTATACTTATCAACGCAATTAAATTAAGAACTTTGATATATTTATTGACATCTCCTGGCTTAAATAAGTTAAAGTTGTCCAATGAAAACAAATCAACAAAATTGTCTAACCAAAATTGAACCATTATTAATTATCATTAATATTATTTTTTAATTATTATTATTTATAATAAAATTAATAAGACCCATTGTTTCTGGAGGCATTTGAACAACTTTATTACCAATTGTAAAAAATGTAACTATGTATTTCCAAATAGCATTTTTTGTTTTTGGTGTCATATCAGGCCAAAGTTTTTCTATGTTCATGGAACTTAATAATTTTGGTTTATCTGCACTTATAAAAAATTGTTCGTCTTTTATTGCTATTTTTTCAAGATACGGAATTGACCCAATCATAAAATCACTACAAGGTTTTTTACTATTTGCCTTACATATAGTTTGAAATAAAGTATAATTAACTTTTATTTTAGACTCGCCTGGAAATAATTCAATGAGTTCTCTAAAGAACTCATCGACAACCTGATTAAAAATCTTAACATAAGAAACATCCATTTATCTTTATTTTATTAAATCTTTAAATTAATACTCAAAAAATAATATAATATTATTATAAATGGAAACACCAAAAATAACAGAATTTACTCCATTGACTTATAGTATGTTAATAAATAACATAGATATCGCCAAACAAAAAAATGTAAAAAGTCAGTATTCATTTTTGAATTTGGAAAAGTTAGTTCATAATTTTAAACTCGATGAAAATTTTATTTCAAAAAGTTATTATCAAAGTAATCCTGAAATAGCGTATAACTTTCCTCCTAAGGGGCCAATTGAAAAATATTTCGAATGCTTGTATTGTCATCACGTTGGTCCAGATAATCATTCAATTGAATGTATACGTCCATTTGATTCTAGTTTATACCTAACACGTGAAGGAACTAGCATTTATACAAATCACGAACAAGGTACACCTTATAGCCTTGTAGTTTTGAAAAGAGGTCAAAAAAAGGTTATTTCTAAAAGTATGAAAACAGATAAGTTTAATGATTCCGTTGAATTGGTTTATTCATCAAATGATAAAAATTGTATAATTAGAATTTCTAAAAATGGTACAATAAATATAATATCAGCTTCTTATGACAATGAAAACCTTTCGAATACATTAATCAAAAAAATAAATGAAACGTGTGCTTTAATAACAGAAAATTACAATGCTGACACTTTTAAAATTAATCAAAGTATAACTTATAAGTACCTTTTATTTGCACAATTTAATTTGTTTCCACCTGAAATGAAAAATGACTATTACATAAATTTGGATCAATTGGATATTCTTTTAAAAACTGCTTTGAAAACTAAAATAGACTATACAATTTCAAAGTACGAAGTAAACTTGGGTGACAAATTTAGTAAAAGTAACAAAATGACTAATCCTACAATAATTTTTAACATGAACAAAGACTTCTACAAAATTAATGTAACGGTATATAAACGCGGAAGTGTACAATTGAGACTTTCTTACATTGATTCAAAGAATATGGATAATAACAAATTATCTTTTGATTTGCTTAAACAAGGGTACAATTTATTAAAAAAAATATTTAACGGAATGGCGATAATAGACAGTGAAAGTCCTCAAGTTAAAAAGGGAATATTAAATATGGTTGACGGTAAACAACCAAAAGTATGTGCTGATCGCGGTGGTTTAAGACCTAATCCATATAGTTTTTATGGAAAATGCTCTGACACTCAAAGTTATATTCGTCCAGAAGGTAAAAACCGTGGTGATGGAACATTTGAACCGTGTTGTTACAAGTTTAAAAAGGGAGGTAAAGACTCCGAGGAACGTTATCGTGACATTTTACTCAACGGTTATCCTGACAAATTAGCAGGTAAGTACTGTGAAGATATTCCAATTCCTGATAAAAAGTCAGCTGTGTTTATTCCTGGAACTAATATTATTGAATCGAGAAGATTCAAGGGTCTTAATGACCTTTCAAAGAATGAATTATTAAATTGCATTCAAGACTCAGGATACATTCGTAAAAAAACTAAATTCGACAGTTACTCAGTTTTTAAAGAAACTGTACTTAAAAGTTATTCAAAGTTTAACAATTCATTAAAAGAATTACCGAACCAGGGAGCAACGAGTCTCACTACAACAAGCATAAATAATTTATTATCACAAAGATACATTGTTACTCCCATAAATGAAAACACATTAAATGTTATACTTTATTTTAATGAACTTGGTGAAAGTTATTTCATAAATTTAAATAAAGACGTAATTGGTTCTACGTTACCGGTTATAAACAAATTAGCTAATACCGTACTTGAAGGGTATTTATATCCATATGAAAATGAACTTGTTTTCTATCCAATTGATATACTTTATTTATCAGGTAAAAATGTAATGAATTTTCCATTTTTAGGTAAAAGTGACTCAAGGTATAATTTATTAATGAATACGGTAGAACTCATCGATTCAATTAACCATGAATTACTTCAAATTGAAATAAATAACCGTTTTGACCTTGACATTGTTAACGGTTCAAAACATTATCTCGAGTCATTTGGGGATGTTTCAGGATTACTTTTCATTCCTCTAAGTAAAGAATACACTCCTGGAATTGTTAATAAAAATTTATTACTTTGGAATGACACCCGAGTGGAGTCAAACAATACAGTATCATTGAATGTAACAATAAATTCCGGTAATAAATGGAATATATCATTTAATGACAAAAAGATAAATTTAATTACTGATACTATAGAAATTCCAGTATCACTTGTTAACAAGCAGTCAATTAAAAACGGTGACATTGTTTTATTTGAAATTAACATAACAACAGACCAAACAATTAGTTCAAGAAAACCACTCATTCCAATTTCAAAATTGGATGAACACATTAACGATTACACCGATATTCTTAATATACTTAATTCTATAATTCACCCATTATCAAGAACTGTATTTACAAATTTAAAAAAAACAATCAATGGCCTTACAGGTTTTGAAATAAATGATAGCATTTATTATTTAGAAAATTTAAATAGCCCTCTTAAAAAAATGTCTTAACAGTAAGTTGTATTTTGAAGAATAAGTATAAATATTTGACTAATTGATTTCAAAAATGTATCAAAATTAATATCACTTGGTCCAAGATATTCACATTCGATTTCGTATGTTTCATTTTTACTTTCTGCGTCTGCTATACTTGAGTAACCTGATTTTACAATTGTACAGTCTAGTCTCCATAAACTATTAATATTAAAGGAGTGTCTATTTTTTATTCTAATGTTATTTGACTTGAACGGAATAATTACATTACTTACAGTTTCATTAGACAATGCAAGTTTGAATTGTAAGTTAAAAAACTTTGAATTATCTGAAAATATTTGAGTAATTCTCGTTTTTGTTTGATTTGTTATTAATTTACCATCTAAAGTGTACGTACTTTTATTATTGTCTTTTACTGTATCAACAGTAGTATTTGAAATTGATTCGTTAAAATTTTTTGATAAATAATCCAAAAGGTAATAAAAGGTAAATTTATCAACACTTGAATCCTTTTTTCCTTTTTTGATAATTCTAAATTCCAGTTCAAGTCCATTTTGAAAGTTGTCATATACCGATTTTATGTTTTTAATTTCATTTTTATTAAAAATAAGTCCGTTTTTTAATATACATGTAATAAGATAATTTGTAGAAAAAACTGAAAGAATATTTTTTAAATTATGTTCCATGGCCGGTTTTATTTTATCCAATGTAAATGGACTGTTTATAAAATTCCAAATACTCATAATAGATCCCAATGAATTTGCTGTTTTGTTGGGTCTTGAACGAATTAATTTAAACTTACCTGATCGATAAGTAAATTCAGCAACGTCACCATCAAAAATATTTCGTTTATTTGCATCAGTTGGTTTGTACGTCGCTGGTGTTCCTGAACCTGGTATTGTAAATGGATAATCAGCCTTTGTAAGCAATTGCCACTCATTTGGTTTTATTATCTTTATTTTAAAATCCATAGTTTGGTGTTCGAGTGGTTTCCATTTAAATTGAACATTGTCGTGTCTATTCCATGGAGTGACTGCTACATACGGCGTATCAAATGGTTGTAAAATAAGACCGTCTGCAACGAGTTTGTTTTTTCGGGACTTGTTTGTTGAATTATTTACATAATCGTAAATATCATCTGTTTTGAGAATGTCTGTTACTGGAAACCACTGTTTGCTAGAAAATATTAAATTACCGGATGGATACTCCTTAAATAAATTATCAATACAATAATTCACGAGGTCATAACGAGTGTAATAATTTTTTTCCATGAATGACTCGCCATTATAAAAAAGTACATCGAAAATTAAAAATTCAAAAGTATCGTTTTTAAATTTAACAAGTTCACCGTCAAATAAGAAAGGTTTCGTTGTTATTCTGGGTAATCGTTGTCCATCTGGCAATTGAAAAAAATAAAAATTAAGACTACGGTCTATGAAATAAACTCCGTTGGAACTTAAAAACAATAAATACCTTTCTCCATCTACTTTTAACGTAATGTAGTATACTAATTTTTGATCGTGTATTCTAAATAATTGTTTAAAACAATCATTTTCTAGTGTAACAGGCATTCCTCCAATAAATTCCGTATTCGGTAATTTGGTTAAGGTAAGGTATTCATTTAAAACATGAAGGTATTCAGGGTTATTTTGGCCTTCCCAAAAAACAGGAACCTGTATTAATTCCATTATTTAAACAAATTATTCTTTTTTAAGAAACAAATAATTTATTTAAAGTTATAAAAGTATAAAAAGTAAACAAAAACATGGATTCATTCAAGCTTGATCCAGCTTTCATTAAGAACTTTTCAACAAAACAGGCTCCATTTGGTTTTAATGGACTTGGTGAACTTGTTTATATGCGTACTTACAGTCGTCTAAAGACTGATGGAACCAATGAAAAATGGTACGAAACAATTCAACGTGTTGTTGAGGGAACTTATAATTTACAAAAAAAACAAATAGATCAACTTTGTTTGGGATGGAACCCAGAACAGGCGCAAGCAAGTGCCCAAGAAATGTATACTCGTATGTTTGAAATGAAGTTTCTTCCACCTGGACGAGGTCTATGGGCTATGGGTACTGATATTGTAACAAAAAAGGGTCTGGGTGCAAGTCTTAATAATTGTGGATTTATTTCAACAAAAAATATTGAAATCAAGGACTCTTTTGCAAGTCCTTTTTGTTTTACAATGGACATGTCTATGCTTGGTGTAGGAGTTGGTTTTGATACAGAAGGTGCTGGTAACTTTATTGTACAAAGTCCAAATGTTCATTCAAATTTTTTTGTTGTTCAGGATACTCGTGAGGGTTGGGTAGACTCACTGCGTGTACTTTTAGATGCTTATACTGGAAAATGGGGTTACAACAGTTTTGATTATTCCCAAATACGTCCAATTGGAATACCTTTAAAAACGTTTGGAGGTGTATCAAGTGGACCAGGTCCACTCATCGAACTTCATAAAAAGGTAATTCAAGTGCTTGATAAAAACATTGGGGCTCCAATTACGGTTACTACAATTGTTGATATCATGAATTTAATTGGAAAGTGCGTTGTATCTGGTAATTTAAGGAGGTGTCTCCCCAAGGGAACTTTGGTTCATGCACAACATGGTCTTATTCCAATTGAATCTGTCAAACCTGGAACAATGGTCCATACTGCATCTGGATTAGCTGAATGTGCTGAATTACTTTACCAAGGTTCTCAGGAGGTTATTACCATTTGCACTGAACTTGGTGAATTTGAGTGTACCGAAAAACATAAAATCGCTGTAATGGATTCGCATGGATACACTTGGAAAATGGCTTGTGAATTACTTCCAGGAGACCATCTTGTGTTTCCTGAACACATTGTTTCAGGTACGGTAATGACTTTGGACACGATTGAATCATTTGGAATGATTGGACGTTTAAGTGGAAATATATCGAAGGGCGTTGAAGTAATTAATTCAATGTTTGACTATCTAATCAAAGACTTTTGTAAAAAGGGTCTTTATGTACCCACGTTGGTATTAATTGGATCTCCAGAAGTTAAAGAATCATATCTTAATGGGTTGTATGAAACAAATCACAATAAAACATTTGATTCCATCGATTTTGCAAAACAACTTCAGGCTCTTCATGCTTCGTTGGGACAACCTGTTAAACTTATTAAAAATGAAAATAATGTAAGGCTCGAAAACATGAATAAATCAGGTAAATTGACTCCAATTAAATTTACAGGTATCTTAAGGACTGGTAAGGTGTGTGAGACATATGATATTTCTGTTCCCGGTGCAAATGAATTTATAGCAGCTGAAGGACTTCTTGTTCATAATACTGCTTTGATATCATTTGGAGCAAAAGACTCCACTGAGTTTATGGATCTCAAGGATTATTCTAAAAATCCTCACCGTATGGAATACGGATGGACATCGAACAATTCCATATTTGCAGAACTTGGAATGGACTATACCAATGTAGCTGAACGGATATGTATCAATGGTGAACCTGGATTAGCATGGCTTGGTAACATGAGGAATTATTCCCGTATGTGTGATCCACCTGACAACAAGGATTATCGTGTTATGGGAGGTAATCCTTGTTTGGAACAGTCCCTAGAACACTCTGAGCTTTGTAATTTGTCTGAGAACTTTCTTAACAGACACGACTCACTCGAAGACTTTTTACGTACTCTCAAGTTCAGTTATCTTTATTCCAAAACAGTAACGTTGTGCAGTACACATTGTGAAGAAACTAACCGTGTTCAGTTACGAAATCGTCGTATTGGTTGCAGTGTATCTGGAGTTGCTCAATTTCTCGCTAAACATGATCTCCATACACTCAATCAATGGCTAAATAATGGTTATTCCGTAATTAACAGCTGGGACAAAGTTTACTCTGAGTGGCTTTGTATACCACGAAGTATCAAGATGACATCTGTAAAACCATCTGGAACTGTTTCATTGCTTGCAGGTGCAACACCTGGAATGCATTATCCTGAGTCTCGATTTTATATCAGGCGAATGCGTTTGAGTAACATTAGTCCATTGTTACCAAGTCTCAGGGATGCTGGATATCCGGTAGAACCTTGTTTTGGCTCTGAGAATGACACAGTTGTTGTTGAAATACCTATTGACGTCGGTGAGGGTATCCGTACAGTAAACGATGTATCTATGTGGGAACAGTTGTCATTGGCCGCTAACATGCAACGTTGGTGGGCAGATAACCAGGTAAGTTGTACAATTACTTTCAATCCAAAAACCGAAGGATCACAGATTGCAAATGCATTAGATTACTTTCAGTATCATCTCAAGGGTATTAGTTTCTTACCAAAGTGTGATTTTGGTGCTTTTCCACAGATGCCTTATGAAGAAATAACTGAAAATGAATACCAGGTTAAAAGGGATTCATTAAAGGTTCTTAAGATTTCAACAATGTCTCAAGACTCTGAGGGAGAAAAGTATTGCGATGGAGATTCGTGTGTTAGAAATTAAAATTAAATTAATTTATTAATTAAAGTTAAATGAATTATTTAATAGAATCTATATTGGTTGGTATTTATGCAACTATTTTGTATTTTATTTTAAATTCTTTTAATCTTAATTACACCGTTTTATTGTTTTTATTGGGTTTTTTGAAACATTTTCTTGGATATTACCTAGGTATCCAAAGTGTTTACTGTGGATTTTATAAACAGGGGTCCAAAGCGGTTAATAATTTTATTTTGGTACTTTTAGAAAGTACCCTTGAAGGAATTTTATTTATCGTTTTAGGAACATTGTTAAAAACAAAAATAAACATAAACATTATTCCATTTGTTATATCATTAACGATACATATAATTTTTGAAATTACAGGGGTTCATTCCTTTTTTTTAAAAAACCGTTGTAAAGATGGGTAATTGTTTTGTAAAAAAAATACACCCCGATGAATACGAATACGGAGATTTCTCTTTTGTACCAGATCGCATGGAACGAAGGTCTTTGGAAATAGACCTTCCTGTTCTTGATAAAGAACTTATTAACGTTCCTTTAAATGAAAATATTAAATGGAACACACTCGATTGGATATTTTTAAATAGTCAATTATATCAAGCACATACAGCCGAAACTTACAACAGAAATATAAAAAACATTGAATTCATCAAAAAATTCGGTTGGGACTGTTTTGTTAGAAATTATCCTTTAAAATTTAAATAACCAATCTCCATATCGGTGGACGTTGTGTCTGTGTCAATTTCCATATCGGTATTCATTTTATTTATTACAAACAATTTAAAAAATGAATTTATTTTAAAATAAACAGAGAATGAAGATTTTAATGTGCTCTCCGGATTATTATCAGGTTGTTTATTCCATAAACCCATGGATGGGATCAATTGAAGAAAAAGTTCCAGATGCAATGACAGAGTGGTCTGTGTTATATGAAATATTAGCAGAAAATGGTGCTGAAATCTTACTTATACCACCTGTAAAGGGGCTTCCCGATATGTGTTTTTTAGATTGTGGCTTGGTACTCAACGGTACATTCATTCCATCAAATTTCAAACATCCCCAGAGACAACCTGAACGCGAACATTACATCGAATATTTCAGTTCCTTAGGATACAAAATAAAAGAAATATCAGGAAATTTCGAAGGACATGGAGATACACTTTGGAATAATTCTAAATTGTTTGTTGGACATGGTTTTAGAACTGACATTACTGCTCTTACAGAAATTCAAGAAATGTATGACCAAGTAATTCCAATTGAACTTGTAGATCCACGATTTTATCATCTTGATACATGTTTTTGTCCACTTAGCAAAGGTGTAGCTATGATTTATTCACCAGCTGTATCTAGGGAGTCACTTGAATTAATCAAAAAAAATATAAAAGTTTTGATTGAAGTTACATTGGAAGAAGCACTTTGTTTTTGTTGTAACGCAGTCTTTATTAACAATGTTATAGTAATGCCAACGAGTCCGTACACGTTATATAAGACTCTAAAAAACATGGGTTACATGGTTATAATGTTACCCATGAATGCATTTATAAAAGCAGGGGGAGCTTGTAAATGCTTAAGTTTTACGTTTTAAATTCATTTATTATTATTTTACTGTTAATTATTTCTGCGACACATTTTCTTTTTTGAATATAACAAATGTTGTTTTTTACTAAACCATAAGGATATTTAGTAAGTATCGTATCATTGATTATTACAAACTCAATTGGAATACTGTATTTATCAAATATTTCAATATTTTTTTCTTTTAATGAAGAATATTCCATTGATTAATTACAATATTTTATTTTGTTATAAGGTGTAACTAAAATATTTTGTGATCTAAGTACTTCAGTGTCATTCGGTACATTGAATTGTAATGGAATTTGTATCATTTCGTTCAGTCCACCTGAATACATCAATTCATTTAAAGGGCCTTCATTATAGTAAATTGGATCGTACAGATCGCTACTTGGTACGATCTTTTTTATAGTTTTTGAATCGGCTGCAACGGGGTTCACTGGAGGATCGTACGGGTACTTGTAACGTGTATCTAAATTATCGAAATTACCAGTTTCACTAAATCTTGATTGTGTAAATTTAAGGAATAGCAAAACCACTGTAAAGAATGCAAGTAAAATAACTGTGGCTGTTAAATAACAATTCATATATATATTATAACAATTATTTTTTTTAATTTTTAATAATTCCACAATCTTTAGCCCAGTTTTTCATTTGTGTATGATATTTTCCATATGGATACTTATGGTTGTCTTCTTTCCAGTATATATCATTACATGTTGTGTGAGTGATTTCGTGAATTGCTAAAAGTAATATTTTAGAATAATCGTGTATCTTTCCATTTGTTCTAATTGTAAGGTGCATTGACCTTTTTTCAGCAATTTCATAATCCTTTCCATTTGCTAATTTGATTGTTTTAATTTTCTTTGGTTTGTTTAGTCCCAATATTCCATGTTTATTTGGAGTCATTTCTTGTATTGGATAAAGGTTTGTGTCCTTTAGAATAATACTTTCGTTATTTAGCACCTGCTCAAAGTGATTATGTAAACATGGAATATGAATATCAAATGTGTGAATTATTCCATAACCAATTGAATCATTTATCCATAACTGTGGATTTTTACATAAATAAATAAGTAATTTATTAAGGTCTCTTCTAACTTTAGATAACATTATAGCAACTTGTAACTGTTCATCAGGTGAACCTGTGTTGTATACTTTGTAGTCTAAATTGTCCAATGGGCTTTTTATTTTGATGAACCCGGTGTCTTCTTCGACATCCCAAAAAGGTTTTTTCTTCATTACCTTAATTAATTATTTTATTTTTTTAATGAATACTCGGCTACACATTTATCTCCAGAGTAAACACACTTTGACCCACTTATTCCAACGGATTTCACACATTCACTTTCATTTTTATTGAAACGTGAACATGTATCGTAATTTAACGGGTACATTCCAACAGCAGAAGTTGGAACCTCTACCCATCTAAAATTGTCATTTGGATTTTGAGGATTAATTATTGGCAACTTTATGTAATAAGTATTTCCAGGTTTTTCAATTATTTCTCTAACTACGTACCTAGTTCCAAGACGCGGATGTTCAACTTCCCTAGTTACTTCTACAGTACCAGGGAGACCTGTTTTTAGATTCTTTTCTAATCGATAAACTTTGAAAAGATATCCGTCATATGCATTTTTTCCAAACTTTCTTGTTGATGGATTATACAATACCATTTGGTATTTATCTGGTTCTTCTGGTTTTATTGTAAATTTCGAAATTAAATTGTTATATTGTCTTTGTAATTTTTCATTATAAAAGTTTACTGGGTTCATATTATTATAAAGTTGTAAGAAAAGGTCATTTCCGTAATAGTCTACAATTTTATTTTGTGAAATGTAATTTTCTGGAAAGTATTCTAGTATTTCAGTGATATCTGCTATTTCATTTAATTTTAAATAATCGTTAAGCTCTTTTAGAGAACGCATGAAATAATAATTTAATTCATTTTCAAGTTTGATGTTCTTTTTGATATTTTCATAAACCGGTTTATCGATGTAGTTTAATTTATAATAAAGATCATTAAGGTCGTATAATTCTAATGATATTATTAAATTATGGGTTTTGTAATTATCCGTTATCAATTTTCTTTTATATGCTTGAATAACTTCAAAAATTAAATTTTCATTTAATGTGTGGTACTTTTTAATTTCAACCCGTGTTGGTACTTTCTTTCTTTTCAATAATGCTCGCTTTACTCTTGTTATTAAAAGAATTTTAGATACAACTGTCTTTTTTAATTCGGCGATTTTCTTTTTTACATTTTTAAGATCGTTACCACGAAGTCTATTTAATTTTAAATTTTCTTGTGATATCAAAGCTTCGAGTTCTTTTATTGAAAAGGATTTATAATTTACACTTTCTTGTAAAGGTTGAATTACCGTTTTTGGTTTTTGTTTACGAGTGAGTAATTCATAATTAACATTGACATTTCTAATCAAAATGATTAACTTTTCGTTTGTAAAATTTAAAATTGTACGTGGCCCCATTTGTTTTATTATATTTGATAGTTTATAAGCTGTTAAATTATAAGCTGTTAAATTATAATTGTCAGTTAAATCATATAACAGTAATTCAATTTGTTTAGCCTTTTTTGTTATTATAACGTTTCCAATGAGTTTATACTTGAAAGGAATATCCAAAGACTTTTTTAATAAATCAATTGTTTTTATTCTTTCTTCAATTGTTGGTTTATTGTAACGTTCAAAAAGAACAAATGAATACAATTTTTCATATGTATTCAAAGTTGGTATAATTTCAGGATACGTCTTTAATAAAAAAATAACATTATTCAATTTATTGTAATAGCTTTGAACATCACCGTTTGATATTCTAAAAATTATTTTTTCGATGTCAATATTTTTTAATTTTCGTATTGCTAATTTTCTTTGCCAATCAGCAACGAAGTCTATACCTGGAATCTGGTTTTTTCTATATTTCAAAGGTGGTAATTTTAGACCACTTTGAAGGTATTGTTCAATTTGATAGATTTGATCAGTGTCTGTTAACTTTTTCTTAAGTTCAGTTAGATATTCGTTAAAATCAGTAAATTTCCTAAAAATGTATTTACCAGTATTTTCAATTTTATATAATAAAACCCATATATATTCTACATTCTTTGAGTTTTTTCCATGTAATTTAGAATACAGTTCATTTGTTATAGGCAAAAAAGATTCGTAATAATCGGTATTGTCCAATTTTACATTTGCCGGAACAGGTGCCTTTTTTACAATTACAATAGGTGTTCTTGAATTATACTTAAAAGTAAGATTTCTTGGTTCAAAAGGTATTACACTTTCAAAGGTCTTGTTATAATACATACTAGGTGGAATGGAGTATTTTTCAATTAAAATTTTTTCAAGATCGTTAATGTTAGATGGTAATTTTTCTTTTGGATACTCTAATCCTATAAGAATACTTGTTAATTGGTCTTTGATATCACGTGGTTCTTTTGTAGTTGTTACTGGTATATGATAAAATTTAAGAATATGTATCTTTTTGTTAAATAATTTATCAATATAATTATCAACTTGTATATAATTATCTTTTCCCTTTACGATACAGTCTATAAGATTTGATTTTTCCATGGACAACAAATTATTTTTAATTGATTCAAGTTCTTTTATTTGTGCTTTATCTTTTTCATTTAAAATATTATCATTTTTAGCATTCTTGAGATCTTCTTTAATATAAGTGTAAACAGATTTTACTTCGTATGTAGAAATACCTGGTTTAGTAATATTTAATTTGGTTTTGTAACTCGGTAAATATGGAATAATGAGTTCCCAAAATATTTTCCACTTTTCCTCAAATTTAGGATCACTTTTACTGGGAATTCGCAATTTTAGTTTTAAACGCTTTATTAAATTTTTCAATTCGTTTAATTCGAGATCTTGGTAGTATTCTAAAATGTCTAGTATATCATTGTCAGCAGTAGATTTTTCTGGAACTGATTCCGTTTGAGAATTATAAATGGTATTGTATGCCTTTTTTAATTTGTTAAGTGTTTCTGGATCAACCTTTTTAGAAGATTCGTCTAACAACGCTGAGAATTCGATTTCTTCATTTGTGATTTCAATATTTTCCGTACTTTCTAAAGATTTATTTATTTTAGACAACTCCATTTTAAAAAGTTCAGGATCTATTTTACCACCGTTTAATTCGAGTATTAAATAGTATTTATCACTCAGTAATGTTTTAATTCGTTCAGTATTTACATTTTCTTGAGATTCGTCTAAGGATTCATATCCACTCAATTCTCCAGACGAATCGACCGATTCTGGTTCAGAGTATTCATCTTCTAGATCAGAGTCCATTATTAATAATAATTATTTATTTTTTATAAAATAATAATATTGATAATAATAAATGGATATTATATTATTTGGAGATTCGCGTTGCCCGGCTTGTGTTGCTCAAATAAAATTGTTAAATGCATACTTTAAAAAGCCTTTGAGTATTAAGTACTATGACCTTGGAAAAAAACCACCCCCTTCATTCTTATTAGACAGCAAAAAAAATTATTCTATGCCAACTTGGTATTTTCCAACAATTAATGGTAGAGGTGTTTTTATAAAAGGAATAATACAACCCAAGAAATTTGAAAAATACATCAAGATTTCAAAAAATGGATTTGGAATTCAAACAAACTTTAATCAATTAGAAAAGTACGGAAAGAACTTTGATACAGGTGGTGGTTTCAAGATTCAAAATTCTTGGGAAAACACACTCACCAAAAAATGGGGAAATCCATTGGATTCAGGTACACTTGGAAGAGAACTTGGTCCAGGTAAGAATATTTATTCTAACGCATACTACAACGATATTCGAATGGCTGTTCCAGGTGGAGATCTCTCAGAAGTTTTATATACCAATCGTAATTGTAACATAATCAATAATCCCAAAGCAGCTACAGAAATGACCGGATTAATTTACGATTCTAAGAATCCACAATTAGTAGCAAATCAATTTGGAAAATTGAAAAATAAATCGAACTTTGGAAACCTTTATTCACAAATGGGTCCAAGTTACTCCAATGAAAAATTAATAAACAATCCAAATTTCAATGGAGCAACACAATCGAGTGATCCAAGGCCAAGTAAAGTAAATAATAAAAATATGTATATAGGGCAATTTCCAACATACAAACCTTTAAATGTAGGTGAAGGTAGTGAACTCGTGATTGTCAATAACAAGATAAAAAAAGTTAATTAAAATGTTTTCTACAAACAGGAATATATTTATCACTTCCACCGATATCTAGTAGTTCACTTGGTGAACCACTTATTTTTTTTGTAAATGGTCCATATGTTCCATCATTACATTTATTACAATATGCTCGCAGTTTATCAACTGTATCACACATTGGAATAAGTCTAATCATATCTCCAAACACACTTCTGTTAGAGTCTCCATCTAATCCAGAGACTATAACATGTTTATTAAATTTTTCAACTAACATAATAACTGAATCATAAAGATCTGGAAAAAATTGTCCTTCGTCTATAAAGATGGAATCGTAATCATTAACAAGGTCAAATGAATCTTTTATAAAAGACACCTTTAGGCATTTCATTTTTTGAAGATCGTGTGTTGAAATTTCATTTTGCGAGGAATACCTATTGTCCAAAGAGTAATTAATTACTAAGATATTCTTATTAATTGATTTTGTTGTATTAATTCGTCTAATAAGTTCAGTACTTTTTCCACTAAACATGTTTCCTATAATAAGTTCTAATTTACCTTGCATCGTAAGGATACTTTGTATAAATGGGTTTTAAATCTTTAACTAATTTATTCACATCATAACTTAATGAATCGGTGATATGAATATTACCTGATGTATCATAATTACCATAATTATTGTAAGTAAAATCACCTGCAGCTGGTTCTTTTATCCATTTGTTATCAACAATGTTTTGTAATTGATTGTCATTGAGCAATTGAGAAAATGATCCATCAAGGTTGTATCCGGTTACCTTACAATCTGTTTCTTGACCATTTACACACATTACGTCATTTAACAAAGAAAGTTTACTTACATATAATATACTATTTACTTTGTTAATGTTATTTGGAAGGTCTTTTGAATTTTCTACGTCTTTTATAGCAGTATTCCAATTTTTCATAATTGGAGTGGTATCTTGATAAATACCTGCCTTGAATGAAACTGTATTGTATCTTGTCGTGTTGACAGCTGAAAACACTGATTCATGGTAAAAGTGATTTTCATTATTCACAGATCGATATGTATTGATTGTAATATCAGTTAAAACAAATCCTTCACACAGTGGGTTGAAGTCTTTGAACATACTTATTTTTTCAGAGCTTGCTGCAAAAATAACACTAAGTTCATTTGTTACTTCTAAATTTATAGCTTGTAGAAATGAATTAACAGGTTCGTAGCCATAGTCATTAAATAGTGAATAATTTTCTTTGTTAAGACCACTTGCATTCAATTTGGGTAGATCTTTTAAAACTATACCTGTAAGGTATTTACTTATATTGTCGAAATATTCTTTACTTGAGACAATCGGCCGCATCGCAAAAGACTCTACAGCTACATTTTTTGAACACCATGTTTGATACTCAGAGCACTTGTCGATTTTAGTATACTTATTGATAGTTGTTCCACAGTTATGAATATCAACGGCACGGACTTGTGGAAATGACACTGAATGATTTAAATAACTAGGGTTTTCAGCTGTGTAATAATTAACTTTTTGATTAAACATTTAATTATACTTATTATTTATACTTATTATTTATTTTTATTAAATAATTTTATTATTAAATTTGGATTGTTTATTGTTAATTTCGAATTAATACGGTAGTAATATCCTGGTTCTATAATGTAATATTTATCACCATTGTAAAAGTAATTATTATTTTTTATAGACCACTTGGTATCAGTATAAAAAATATCTCCTGGAACGGTTTCATTTAATTTTGAATTAATTGAATACAATTTTAAATAATTTAGGTCATTAGTATTCATTTTGTATTTTACAATATCATCAGTTAAATATAGTTTATGATAACGTGTGTATATTTTTTTCACGATTATATAAGTAATTAAAATTATAAAAATTATTATCAAAACATGTATAAACATTTAATATAATAGTATAATTAAAATTTATGGATATCCCGAATCAAATTTTAGAATACGAACAACATATTTTTGATGAATACATTTCAAAACGGATTAAATTTATTAAAAGTATAAAAGAATTAAATATTAATAAACTTAATAAAACACAATTATCAAACATGATAAATGATATAAAAATGATAATAGATCCTTTAAAGAATATTATTAATAATATAGATGACTATCTTGAAAATACTATTGATTCATTTAATAACGATCTTTCAACTAGAAGTTTAAATGATTTTGATGAACTTATAAAATATTATATATTACTTTCGTCACTTAATGATTCACCTGATTCACTTGATTCACTTGTTTCAGTAGAATAATCGGTGTCATCCTCTTCTGTATCATCATTTTCAAGAAAATAATTTTTGTCAAATGTATCACTTAATGATTCACTTTCACCAAATATTTCTTTTAACTTGATTAAATTAGATTCACTTAATGACTTTGGAATTACTAAATTAAATCTTATATAGAGGTCTCCAAATTCATTTGGCTTTTTATACTTTGGCATACCTTCTCCTGGAATTTTTCTAATTGAATCGGTAGTGTACAAACAATCTTCAGGATATTTTTCAATACGAAGTACCCGGTTGTCTAGGTGTTTTATATCAAATGACAAATTATACATTTCGTAAATATTGATATTTTTAATATACACCAAGTTGTCTCCGTCTCTTTGAAATTCTGGATGTTCGTTTTCGATAAGTGTGATAACAAGATCTCCTTGTGTGTATCCTGGTAATTCATCAGCTTCCTCCTCGAATCTAATTTGTTGTTCGTCTTTCATGCCCTTTTCAATGGGAATACTAAACTTCTTTTTTTCATCAACTACTTTGTTGTCAATTATAGTTTTTCTTTTGACGTTCAACTTTTTCTTCTTACCAAGATATAAATCTTCAAGGTCTACATTTAAATCAAAACAAATGTCACGTGTCTTATGAACCTTTTTAGGTTCTTCTGGTTCTTCTATCAATTCGCTTTGATTTTCGGGATTATTATTCATCATCTTAAATATATTCTTAGTAACATGTGTTATCATTTTTTCCATATCCATGTTTTCCATATTTTCTTTATCTTCAGTTGACATATTGTTTGCAATTTCGTTTGCCATTTTGAATATATCCATGGTTTAATAATAAGTTATTATCTTAATTTTTATATTAATTATCATTGTAATTTTTTTGTAGATTAATTCGTGTAAAGTGATCTCTTCTCATTCTGTTCGCAACTTGTTCGTTTATTTTCATTTTAATGTGAAAGTGATGATGTGTTTGTGAATCACCATTGTTTAGCATAAGTTGATAATTTGTATTTAAATTCCAGAAATTAACAAACATTTTAATATCTTCAAATAATTGTAATTTGACTGTATCTGGAATATCATGAATTGTATGGTAATGAATTCTAGATGTTATAATTATTAATGGTCTTTTGAATAGGTCATGGTTAAATACAAAATGGTCTGTTTGACTTATGATGTGTTCTTTTAGGGTTCCTCTAGGGTTACATGAATAACATTTTTTTAAGTTTAAAGGTTCATGATCTTTGTCAAAATCACTTGGAATAACACCTCTTATATTTTCCGTTATTCCTGACATTTTTAATAAAAACTTTTAGGTCTTTAAATGTTTTTACCTTAATTATTTAAGTTCACGTTCTCTAGATGCCATCAAACTGTCTAACGTTCTATTTTTATTGTCGTCTCCGGCTTGATTATCACCCATTCCAAATGATCCATTCTTTTGATCAAGGAGTGAATAACTTCCAAATACCTGTTCTTCTTGTCCATTGACAAATGAATAAGCTAAACCATCGTTAGCAGGTGATAAGAAATCTTGCATTTTCTCTTTTAACCACTTAAATGCATTTGCACCCTTATGTACAATTTTTCCATCGTATATAGAAGGAACCTCGTCAATTTCATCAGGAAGCATTGGAACTGCGTTGATATTCACAACATTAAATTTTTTTAGCAATTCAGGTTTTGACTTTAACAACCCGGATATTTTTTGACAATAATTGCAACTGTCCATATAAAAAAGGACGTATTCCATCTTTTGATCAGCCATTTATTAATTTATTTTATAAAAAAACAAATTATTAAACGAAAATTTAAATAATTGCTAATTGTATAATGATTAGTTTTTTATTAGAAGAAGGTGTTATTTCTGTGGCTGCTTTAAGTGGCATTTTTACAACACAAATGATGAGTTCTTTTAAAAGTAATATACTTGATCCATTTACTGAAAAAGTAGTTCCAAGTCACCATCTGGATGACAAGTTTTCAAAGGAACAATTTACAAGTAATATATCTTGGAAACTATTTTTAAGAGACTTTCTAATATGGCTTATAATTATGGTAATACTCTGGGTAATATGGAAAAAAATAGTAAGTAAAATTCAAATTAAAAAATTTTCAAATTAAAATAATAATAGTTATTATTATAAATGAATTACATTTCTCCAGTTGGATATGTCGATCTCGATAATAGTTGTAATTATTCTCTTGATGTAAAAACAACACCTAGTCGTGAAGCAGTAGATCCCAATATAGATTTAGCATTTTATTTCAAAACATATATAGAACCTGTATACGGCCTGGGAAATATAAATGTAATGAATTGTGCTGCTTTTATGAAAGACCTTGAAATGAATTGGTCAAAACTTGACAATGATCTTAAGGACAAGGTTTTAAAGATAATGGTAGATTACATTTTCAAATCTGGTGATTATAATTTTAAAAATGAATTGCTCAAGAAATTGGAAATACCGGTATCTGTACCTCATAAAGTTGTTGAAAAAGAACCTAAAATGGAGTCTAAATCTTCATTTGGTAGCACCGGTAGTAATAATATGATTTGGTATGTATTATTAGTTATTTTGACATTGGTATTTTTATTTTTAATATTTAAAAAATAACAAAAATTCAATTTATCTAAAGGAACCTGTACATATTATATTATTTAAAAGAATGAACTCTTATCTGTTTATGCCGTTTGTTGAAATTGAAGTTCGATTAGGGACTTTTGACAAGAAGTTTGATTCATGTGTCGATCACATTTATTTTCAAAAAATAATAAAAGTTTTAGAAAGTTATCAATGGAAAGATATTGAATACACCGAAACAAACGAAATTATAAATGAAAACATTAAAAAAATCAATGACACCAAGATAATAATGAAAGAAAATGTAATAACAAATACTATTCAATTGAAAAACAGTCCATTTGATATTAGATTTTCAGTAAACCAGGAATTTGAATTATCAACGTTAAGTTCTTTTAATAATCCAGTTATCCGTAACAAAAAAAGAAAGTCTTTTATAAATGAAAACTTTAAATACGACCTCACAGAAGTTGATGAAACTATTAATAACATAACTAAAAAGAAGTATGAAGTTGAATTGGAATTGCTTGTTACTCGAGAAACTTTAACATGGAATAGTGAATATATACATGATTACCTCGAGTGTAAGATTTACGATCTGGTTAATATAGTGGAACCAATGGAACGTGAAAAATTTAAAGTAAAACTGTTAAAATAAAAATAATTTGAATAATTAAATGCAGATATTTGTAAAAACATTAACTGGTAAAACTATTACTCTCGAGGTAGAATCAAGTGATTCCATACAAAGCATCAAAAGCAAAATTCAGGACAAAGAAGGCATTCCACCTGACCAACAGCGTCTTATTTTTGCTGGTAAACAACTTGAAGATGACCGCACATTAAGTGATTACAATGTTCAAAAGGAATCAACTTTGCACCTAGTACTTCGTCTTCGTGGTGGAAAATGACTTAAGAAAAAAATAATTAAAACTGTAAAATGAGTATTCCAAGAGCACTAAGACAACAGGTATGGGTAACATTTATAGGAAAAAAATATAAATCAAAGTGTTATATTCGATGGTGTAGAAATGAAATAGATGTTTTTAATTTTCATGTAGCTCATAATATACCTGAAAGTAAAGGAGGAACACTTACTTTAGAAAACTTACGACCTCTGTGCAGTTGTTGTAACCTGAGTATGTCTAATAATTACACCATAGACGAATGGAATTTATTGGGCAACGAGTACGATTGTTTTAGTTTATTAAAATATTTCAATAAATAAATGTATAAGAGTCAAAATAAATTTTATTATCATCGCAATAATCAATTGGTAACTGATAATAAAATACTTTCGAGAATAAATTCCATTAGAGTTCCACCTGCATGGGTAAACGTGTGGTACTCTTGTAATAAAAATGATCATATACAAGTTTATGGATACGATACTTCTGGAAAAAAACAATACATCTTGTCTCCAGATTGGATATTAAATTCCAATAACCAAAAATTTAATAAAATGAAATATTTCTTCAAAGATCTTGTTTCATTTAAGAAAAAGATAAAACTTAATGATTTTGAATTAAATAAACAAAATCTTATAAATTTGTTATTTAATTTATTACTAGATACCCACATTAGAGTTGGAAATGAAAAATACGCAGAACAAAATAATACATACGGTTTAACAACATTACTTCAAAAACATCTTAAGGTTGATGATAATAATTATTATATATCGTTTCTGGGAAAAAGTAAAATAAAACACCTTATTAAAATTCCAGAAGAATACAACCAAATTATTACAAAATTAAAACTTCGTGATCCATATAAAAAATTATTTCATTATTCAAATGGTAAAACAATTAGTGCAGAACAACTTAATGACTACCTCAAGGAACATATGGGCGATTATACATGTAAAGACTTTAGAACCTATTCCGCTAATACACTTTTCATTAAATTCTTTTTAAAAAATTGTAAAAAACAAAACAACGTTAAAAAGATATTAATCAAAAGTATTGATCAATCTGCTGAACTACTTGGGCATAGTCGCAGTATATCAAAAAAATCATATATAAGTAATCATTTACTTGATTACTGTGTAAATCAATTTGAATCCGCTTGTGTTGCAACCACAGCAGAACTTGTTTCTAAAATCTGGGATCCCACTTCCGCTTCCGGTTCCGGTTCTTGAACATTTGTTTCAATTTCATTGACCAAAGAACTCATGAGATCCTTGTTTTCAAAAATACTATTTACACACTTGCTAACTTTTTTTACCATGTTTGGGTTTTCTTTTAACATTTTATTAACTTGATTTAACATAGTAAAAAGAGTTTCCTCATCGACATTACCGAGATCAGGTGGGGCACCTGCTCTCTTGTTTTTTTTGTCTTTGAGTTTTTTACGCAAACGCTCCTTCTGTGGGTCCATGAATGTAATTTTATTAGTTTATTTTTTTAAGTAACTTAATGTTATTAACATTTCCATCGTTTCTCGCAATTTAAACAGGTTACGAAAGTTGTCATTGGTTCATCTGCTGACCTAGTTTGCATTTGGAAATATGTACAGTTTCTTGATTTGCATTTTCCACATGTAAACATACTTGTTGTTTGTTCTTGTTTCTTTGACAACATCGCCATTTTCTTTTTATTATTAACAATGAGTTCTTCCCACAATTCAGGATACAATAATGTAGGGTCCATTGAAACTATTTTTTCTGGATCGAAATGACCGTTTTCTAATTTACCAAGTACGTATTCTGCATTTTTGTTATAATTAATATTTCCCATAACTTTGAGATACTGTACTTTATACAAAAATTTAAATTGTGTAGATTCCCATCGTCTTTCTATTCCTTTTACTTTGGCTTCCTTGATGGTGTAATTGTAAATACTTTTTTCAATTAATTCATCAAATTTAACAAATTTATCTGGTTTATCTAAACGGTCAAATACCTCTTTAATTTTAGTTCGACAGTGATCACGAATGTTTGCCATTTTTAATAAAATTGATAATTATTACTTTAAGTGAATAAGTATTTTGCTAAAAATGATCAATTAATGGGTCTGTCCAGTGATTCTTCCAAACACCTTGCAGACGGATCTACGATGTTTCCACACCATCTTGGTAACCAAAAATGAGGAATAACTTTAGAATGTTGTGGACCGTAGATACTTTCAAAAATTGTTCGGTAATAATATGATTCCTTCAAAACTGGTTTACAATGATCAAAATTGTTGTCAATATCATTTGGTATAATAGAATCAACGTAATTATTAATTATAGTATGCCATGATTTACTCTTTTGACTGATTCCATCGCTAAATGCCATTTTCGATCTCCAAAGAACTTCACGAGGAAGTAAGCTTTCTGGTTCGAATGCTTTTCTAAGAATGTATTTCTCCATACGACTGTGCATTTTGAATATTGGAGGAATACTTGCAAAGTACCTGGCAAATTCGATATCCAAAAATGGAACACGTGCTTCCAGACCATTTCCACTAATACTTCGATCACTCCTGAGAAGATCAAAATACATAATTTCATCTAATAACCTATTTGCTTCCTTGTGGAATTCTACCGAAGTTGGAGCTTTTCCAAAATATAGATACGATCCAAATTCGTCTGAGCCATCTCCATTGAAGACTACTTTAAAATCAGTAGTTTGGGCAATGTATTTACTAATAAGATAATTTCCAACAGATGCCCTTACAGTTGTTGTATCGTAACTTTCTATTACTTTTATTGTTTCTGGAATAGCATCTAAGAATTCTTGTTCGGTAAGAACAAGTTCGTGATGTGTTGAACCGATAAAGTCAGCTACCTTTTTTGCGTAAAAAAGATCTGGAGAATCTTCCATACCTATACTAAATGTATGAATGTGTCCCCTTGGAAATTGTTTTGCAACTATACTTGCTACTAAACTGCTATCCAAACCACCTGACAACAAACAACAAACTGGACGGTCTGACATCAGTCGCTTGTTAACTGCTTTGTAAAAAAGATCACGAATCTTTGGATAAATTTCTTGTTCTAAAATTATTGAATTGTCTACCACAAAGTTTTTATCAAACCATTTTACAAGTTCTTTGTTAGAATACTTCAACCACGCTCCAGATGGAAACTGTTGAACGTTGTCACAAATTTTGTAAAGTCCCTTGAGTTCACTACAAAAAAAGTATTCACCTGAATCATTCGATCCAAAAAACAATGGACGAACTCCAAAAGGGTCTCTTGCGACATAAATTTCGTTATTAACAGAGTCATGAATAATAAAAGAATACTCACCATCAAGGTTATTTACAATTTTTGAAATGTCTCCGTTAAAATGTTTGTAAAGATGTAAAATAATTTCACAATCACTTTGTGAGCTTGTTTGAAAGTTAAATTCACTTTTTAATTGATGGTAATTGTAAATTTCTCCATTGCAAATAAGTGTAAGATTGTCTAAAGATAGCGGTTGATTACCCAATGGAGAAAGGTCATTTATACTAAGTCTATGAAACCCAAAATGAATATTATTAATTTTAATTAACGCGGAATGGTCAGGTCCTCTTGATTTAATTTGATCAAATGATTCTTTGATACGATCATGGTCGATTGAATTACCAATGTATGCAAAAATTCCACACATTTTATTTTAAAAGAAATATTTCTTTAATACTTTTTAAAATGAACAAATTACCTTTAACAAATGAACAAGTTAACAAATTACCTTTAAAAAGTTTTTTTAACACGTTTGTAGAGATCTTCTTCAATGTTCAAAGTCATTCCAACAAATCGGCTTAACATAAATAGATAATCAGACAACCGATTAAGATAAATTCTAACATTTTTTACGTTACGGTCGATAATATCAAAAACACCAATGTATTCACGGTATTCTGTTTCGTAGAGATCTACAAATGTACGTTCACAACGTCTACAAATAGACCTACAAATATGAATTTGAGCCAATAACTTGTTTCCCGATGGAACTACAAAATTTGTTAATTTTGGAAGAATGTCATTTAAACGATCTATGTATTTTTCAAGTTCTTGGTAATTAACTTCATCAAATCCAACTTTTTCATTCCATTTTTCAAGATGATCATCCATTGTTAAACCGAGGGGTACTTTTGTATCACTTGAATATGCAGGTGTTGCAATAAATGCACTGATATCCATGATATTAACTTGAATTTCGTAAATGTATTGACTTAGAGCAAACCATTCATAATATTTACCTGAATCAACGCCGACGTGGTCTTTATAAAACATTGCTCCAGCACCAGGTGCATTGTAAACTTGTACAGTTTCTTTTTCAAGAAGTTCCTTGTGAAAAGCTTTCACCATAGCCAAATTTGAATTTAGTTCATCGAAGTCTCCCAGAAACTTAAATATGATATTACTTTTAGATTTTCTTGAACCGGTGTACAAAGAACTCGATCCATTGTCTCCTGTTTTAGTATAGATCTTCATCTTTTATTATTATATTTACTTAAACTTTTAAGTAAGTTAATATTAATGAGGCCAATTCCGTTACTTAATATAGGCAACACATGTTATATAAATTCAGTTTTACAATGTATTCTTTATCAAAAAGAATTTCAAGAAAGTTTAATGAATTGTACAAACGATTCCGTGGTATGTAATTCACTGAGGTATCTTATTACTTTGATAAATAACAATGACCAAATTGAATTTCGTGATTTTATTAAAGAACTTCAAACATTTGTTGATTACTTCATATCTAAAAACAAGTTGTTTGTTAAATTTGAACAAAGCGATTCCCATGAATTCTTGGTTTGTTTTATTGACCTGTTAATTCAAGAAACAAAAAGAAATGACTTAATTCAAAATGAAATTAATGATTCATGGACAAACTTTTATAAAAACAATAATTCCATATTTACAAAATTATTTCATGGACAATTAAAAACAACAATAAATTGTGAATCTTGTAAAAAAAGTAAAGCGGTGTTCGAAGAATTTAATTCCATAAATTTGAACATCGATCTTGAAGGTAATTTACATACATTATTCGAAAATTATCTTACTACAGAAAAAGACGACGATCCTGATAATTTATATTTTTGTGATCATTGTAAATGTAATACAATCACCACTAAAAAAATAAGACTCAACATTCTTCCTGGAATGTTATTTATAATATTCAAAAGATATACACCTGAATCAAAAAAAACTGTTATAGAATTTCCAGACACTCTCAAAATAAAAGAATCACATACCGAAAAAATAATTGATTATTCTCTTACAGGTATAATTAATCATCTTGGAAATAATTTCAACGGACATTATATGTCAAATGTGCTTGTTGGTGAGACTTGGTATATTATAGATGACGATATGATATCAAATAAAAAATTAAAAAATAAAAGCATGAATTACATATTAATTTATTCAAGGTAACTTGTTCAAGGTAACTTGTTACCTTTGTAATAATAATTGACTCCATTAAAAAGCAACACTGAATTTAATTTTGAATAATTACCAGATTCATTTCTGTTAATTATTTTACAATTATCTGGTTTTAAATTAGGAATAACGTATCCTTTATAAAATACTCTCTTGTTTGTTAGTGCGTATCCATATTTTAACTTTTTAAAAAAATCAAGATTTTCACCTGGAATAAGTTCAATTTCATTTGATTTGTATTTCAATATTTTTCCATTTGTGTAGTACCCTGGTCTGCTATTTTCAGGATCGTTTATGGAACCAAACTTTATTTTAACGTTTGATATATTTCTTGAATTATTATTACCCATTAGATATAAAAAAACAAATTATTTTAATTTAAGATGGAATTTTTTAATAATGAAAATAATAATATTAAATTTGAAAATGAAGTACCATTTAGGTATCTACAATTTTCAAATTTAAATTGTTTAAAAAATAAGGAATACGGTAACTTCGAAATTCTTGATTCCACAAAATGTAAAATAGACACATTAAATAAAATAGATGAACGATATCGTAAGGCTGCTACACGATACCTACACGAATATGAGCTTATTCGTTTTTTTTGTAAAAAATCAGTGATATCTAGAGCTTATTTTAAAATGTATGAAATGATATATTCAAGTGAATTAATAAAAAAAATAAATTTAAATTGTTTTTTTATATGTGAAGCACCTGGTGGGTTCATAGAAGCTGTGAGTGACATTAGGCGAAAACAAAATTTAAAAACAGATTACATATCTATTAGCAAACAAAGTGAAATAAAGTATAATTATTACCTTGAACAAAATAATTTATTGGATGGAGACATCACCAATGTTAGTGTAATTGATAACACTATAAAAACTGTATTAAATAAATTTCCTGATAAATTGGATCTCATTACAGCAGATGGAGGTTTTGATGTTAAGATATTTAATGGTCAAGAAATTATAACAAATCATTTATTACTTGCAGAAATATATTTAGCTCTTAGTACACAAAAGATAAATGGTACATTTATTATTAAATTTTTTGATATGTTTACACATAACTCTATTGTAATGTACATGTTACTTTCCAATTGTTATAAATACATTAAAATAATAAAACCCAATACAAGTGTTAAGTGTAACTCTGAAAGATATTTAATATGTGAGTCATTTTTAGGAATTGGTAACAAAATGTTAGATGATCTTTACAACATTTTGGATAAATATATTTATTGTTCACCCAAAGATACCTTTGGAATATATACTATTATTTATCCTAATATAAATCCTAATATAAATCTTGGTAATCTCGACAATTTAAAGAAATTTAATAATAGTATATTACAAATTCAAGTTGAATTTATAAATGAATCTATAAAAATGGTTGAAAATAAAAATAAGTTTCTTCAAAGTATATTTTTTAAAATATTTATAGATAAAATTACAACTGATTACATTTTTTTTTACAAAAATATATTAAACTCAAGAATTAGAAAGTGTATTTCATTTTTAAAGAAACATAATATAAATACCAATCAATATGGACGATCTTATATGTAGTTTTGAAAAACTAAACTCACCGGATGAAATAGATGAGCTCATTACAAAAATAAACAACATAAGTATAGTAGATCATGATTTCGAGTGGAAACAATTAAAAACGAATTACAACCAATTGAAATATTTCAAACAAGTTTCATTGCAACTTGAAATGAAAATACTTATAAAACCTTTTTTAGCATTTATGGAAAAAATTGATGAATTAAACAGGTATTATCTTTCGGTTGTTAATTTTGATCCTGCAATATATGAATATGAATTACAAGAATCTATAATTGATATTTCAAATAAATTAAATGAATCTGTCAATACCTTTGACCCATTTAAAAAATTAGACATTGTTTTGTATACTTATAAAGTGATACTTCAATTTGTTACTACGCACACACATTTACTTTAAATATCCAAAGTAAAAGATAAAGAAAACCAGTGGAACCACCTGTGAGTATTAATAAAGCGTACATTCCCAAACGAATGTTCTTAGAACGTGTATCAGTTCCTGTACATATTTTACCGACGGCAATATAACCTATGATAATACTAACAATAGCTAAAATAAATATTGTAAGAAGACCAATTCCAGCTATAGCAGGCTCTATATTACCAGAATCTCCAAAATTTGACTTATTTAATGCCATTATTCCGTGTTTGGAGTATTGTTTTAAACCAAATTGCACACCCTTAATAAAATTCATTGTACTTTATTAAAATATTTTAATTAATAATTAATTAATAATTAATTTTCTACACATTGGACAATCGTTTTTATCTTTTTTAAACCAACGGTCTATACATTTTTTATGAAAACAGTGATTACACACCAACGTTCGTTGGTATTCATTTACTTTGAAGCAGTCCAAACAAATTGGACAGTTACTTTCCAAAATAGATGAATCCGTTTCTTTTACTTTTTTATATTTAATTTGCTTTATTTTGTTTTTTCGATATTCCTTAAATTCAGTATCACTGCCTGGACTTCCAAAACGCGTTACTATATCAAGAAAAACTATGGATGAAACATCATCAAGATCATTGTAATTAAATTCATGGTCTACAATATATCCTCCTATGGGTGGTATATTGTAGTATCTGCTACTTAAAACATTATGGTTGTTGTTATATATATGGTTGTTATTATATATATTTGTAATATTATTTACAATAGCATCGTATATAGCATGATCTAGATCCATATCTTATTTTAATACCATTATTATTATTTTTTTAAGTAAAGTATCAATTAATTATTAATTAAATGATTAATTAACACTTTTTTTTTGTTTTTTTAAAATTAATTAATTATTCGTCATCAACCTCAACTTCCTCGATTTCTTCTTCTTCTTCAATTTCTTCAACAGACTCAATAGACTCGTGATCTTCGGGATCTTCATCGGTTTTCTTAAATGCATAACCAGAAACCTTTACTTGCTTGTGAATACGAAGTTGAGTACATACCCATGTAATTCCAAAACTCCTGTTAGCAACCCAAAGCATCTGGGGCTTGAGAAGTCCAACAACGGAGTCACCCTTGTCTAGGTACAATTCATTTTGTTCATCTCCATTGGGATTCCAAAACGTTGTTAGGTATTTTCCATTGGGAAGATTCTTTTCAGGGTTTGGTTTGAGAAAGAGTATCTTAAACTTGAAAGTGTCCGAGTACTGCTCCTTCTTGGACAATTTAATTCCTGAATAATAATAGTCGCTAATGATTTCACGACTCAATTCCTTTTTAAAGAAAGTTTTGCTGTTCTTCATAGCATAATCAATTGTCATCTTGTCAACTGACTCGATGAGATCACGAAAGGACTTGATACTGCTGCTCGATTCAATTCCTTGAAAAGACACATCGAGTGATTTCTTAAAAGGATTTGTTTTATCGGTGGAAATACCAAAAGGTGCACGCATCTTGGGTGTTTGAATGAGACTTTCACTTGTTGAATCTCCAACTGTTATCTCAATGTTATAACCACCATTTGCGTTTGGTTTATGTTTGCCAAATGAAATACTGTTTACTTCGAATTTTGAAGCGGTAAGTACAGCTGAGGGCATTGTGCTTGGTTCCTTGTTACTTTTAATACCTTTATTTCTTTAAACCAGTTTATTCTACCACATTGATAGTCCAAAGGTCACTGCTTAATTTTGTAGAAACCAGGTAATCGTATGGCAAATAACCGTATCCGTTAGCTCCCCATTTTGTTCCCCAACTATTTCTAAAAATCCATTGACGTGTTGTTTCAAGATAGCCTACAATTAATATGGCATGTCCTCCTAACAAACGATCTTTTGCGAGAGGCATTGTAACAACACCTGTTTTTGAAGTTGTTGTTGATAAAAACGGTGAATATACCAAAATACCAACTACAAATGGAAAACCATCAGCCAAACATTGTTTCATTTGGTCAAGACTTTGTACAACATTTTTTGCGGCAAGTACTTGGTGGTCAAGTGCACGAGTGTAACATATCGCTGTCGGTTTTAAATTAAATTTTTTTGTATAAGGCCAATCGGTTTCTGCACATACACCGTTGTTAATAAGTGATTTTACACCATCGTAAAGATAAGCACCTGCATCGATTGCCGTTGTTTTTTCCAACACACGCTCGTTATAGTATAAAAATAACCTTGAACCCATAAATTCGGGTTTGATAAGTTGGTAAGCAGCTACCAAAGCATTTGCTGTACAACTGCCTATACTTCCTTGATCATAACACGGTGGCAATCGTTGACGTAAATCAACTGATTCAGGTAATTTAACAAGTACTTTAGATACTTTAAAATTTAAATGTTTTTGTGGAACTCTGTTTATCTTAAGATCAAATACCTTGTTGGTACACCTATGAGCAACACGTTTTTCACGAATTCCAAAGCGGAGATAATGATTAAGTGCAGCTCTTGGAGTCGTTATACCAGCTAAACTCAAGTCAGGGTAATTATGAAGGTAAATATGGGAATCAAACGAACTTGAAACTCTATTTTCGTGAATTCCAAAACGAATGTAGTGTCTTAAAGCAGCACTGTGGGTCTTTATACCAGCTGCCACCAGATCCGGATTTTCCTTAAGATAATTTTCTAAAAAAGAATTCATTTATAATTTTACGCAATATTTTTATTTTTATTGACATCTTTTGGTTATTATTAAAACTTACTTAAAGAATAATTGAGTTATATTATTATAACAAACACAAATGAGCGCCGCCGATATTGAAACCGTTCCAATTACCAAGGATTCTTCAAGCGATCAGCTTAAAGCAATTCTAAGTTCTCTTAATGAGCAAGCAGCCCAGACAAAGAATCTTATTAACACTGTGAAGAGTATTCTCAAGGACGTAGATCGCCAGTCCAAAGAGCTCGATAAGTACAAGAATAAGAAGTCAAGGAATTCGATCCAGCGCAAGGAGTCAAGTTTGCCATCTGGTATTACCAAGCCCGTTGCTATTTCGAATGAGCTTGCGATCTTTTTGGGAGTAGCTCCTGGAACTTTGGTGCCACGTAATGAGGTAACAAAGGGAGTATCTGCATTTATTCGTAGCAATAACTTGTCAGACCCTGAAAACAAGCAGAAGTTTATTTTGGACAAGACACCTGAGGGTATTCGTCTCAAGACTCTCCTTGGAAACCCAGAGGAAACCGTTACCTATTTTAACCTCCAGAGGTACCTCAAGCATCATTACATTCTCGCCGATAAACCTGCACCAGTTGTTGTAGCACCTGTCACTGAATCTCCTGAGCCAGAGACACCAAAGGTAAAGAAGATTGTAAAGGTTGTTAAGAAGAAGACAGCTGAGCTTACTGAAGAGTGACTTGCCGTTTATAATGAGCTCTTAAAAACTCATTTACCAGATACAGCTACAATGTTGGCGAATTGTTACTTCAACAAATTGAAATATCGTTGTGGATATCATCCCGAAATTGAAAAAGTAATATCAAAATACTTTTAAAAGAAATTATTTTAAATTAAGTTAACTATTAAGTTAATTTAAAACAATTTTAAAAAACAATTTTAAGAAAGTACATTCAAAGTTGGATACAACGTTCCATCAATTGGATTTAGTGCAGCCTGACGATTGTAGTCGCCTGTATAAGATTCCCAACGAGAAACCAAACGTGGATTTACTTTGTTGTCTACTACCTTTCCGTATGGAATATCACCCTCTGTTATACAGAGATTCTTGTATTTTACAGTATTGGGATAAGTAATTTCACAGTTATCTACGGGAGACATTTGTCCAGGTGAACTTTCAAGTTTTAAGTTGTCTTCTGGCTTGTAATTGTCTCCATAAGGTATACCAATTGTTCCATTTATCAAAGCAAGTCCGTTTTGGACTTCGCTATTTTGATAGGCCGCTGAATAAACTAAAGGTTCAGCTTCATCGGTTGGTTTAAAGTTTGTTTGGTTACCTGTATTTTTTATTCTAATTATTCTACCATTACCAGAATCACCACGGTTAGCTAAATTTGATTCAGCGTATGCACTTGGAATTGAGTAATTCGTTAACAGGGGTCCAGGTTTTGTTGGATAAAATGAATTGCTGTCTTTCTTAGACATTGAATATCCCGAACCCGTTGGATAGATATTCGCAAAACCAGTTTCTTCACGTACAACAGGTTTTGCTAATGGAATATCACCAGGTGGTGGTATATTCAATGGAATTTTTGTAGGAGAACTTAATGGTGGAAGTTTCATTGGGTATTCGGTTTTCGTTATAGGTCCTCCAGAAATTGTATCATTAAAGGAAGATTTTGTTAGAATAACAACTGCAGCAATTAATGCTATTAATATCAACGGTAAATATTTATTCATTTAACTTTAATTATTATTTTTATTTTTATTTTAATTAAATAATATTCTAATATCGAAAAGAGTAAACCAATTTGGAATTGTATTTTTCCATTTGGCAAAATACTTTTTATGTATCTTATAGTACATACGGTAACTTACTATTGTATCTGTATACATAGAATCAACTGGCATACACAGTGGAATATCGGTCATGCCAATTGATTGAAAATATTTATTTTTGCTAAAACGTTGATCTGGCTTGTAATTGACAATTTTTTTAAAGGATGGAATGTTATTTCTTAAAAAGGGTAAATGTTCATTGCATTTATGTACCTTACGGTAACGTAATGTATACTCACGTGACAACTCGTTAGCAAGTTCGACGGTGTAGTTGTAATTTGCTTCGCATACAGAAACCCAAATACACATTGGATGTTTAATGTTACTTATTGGTTTATAAGCACCGGTTGGTAATGTAGACTCTTGAATGTAATGAGCACTGTAAAGTAATTGAACAAGTTCTAAAATCATTTTTACCACGTGTTTGTCACAGTGGTATTGTGCACATTTACTTGGAGAAATGTCCAAAAAGAATATGTTCATCTTTTTTGAAAACAAAATGTACTATTTAAAAATGATATCTCCAGTTGGTCTAGTGTAATTTCTTTTTTGTAATTTTCAGTATAACGATAAATTTGGAAAATCGATTCAAAAGGAATTATATTGCTTTCTATAGGTACAAATGATTTTTTGTATTTTTCAAAAATATTAAGGTTTACTGGAAATAAATTGTATTCTGCTGCAATTTTGTTGAGTACGTTGAAGTCTACAAGATACTCTGTAGATACACCCATAGTATTGAAATAATTTGTTTTGTCGTAAGTGTCATTAATTGTAAAGGTGTATTTATTACCAAAGGGACTTTTCAATTTTAAAGGATATTCTCTAGTTATGCTGTACAATTTTCTATCAATTGACTTCGACGTTCCAAGGTATTCTTTTACCTTAACGGAATCCATTGTTGTTCCAAAAAAGTACCCACCTTTCTTTAGTGAATTCGAAACAAGAATGAGTACATTTCTAAGAGCAGTTTCTGTACTGAAGTAGTAATGCAAAGCAAATTGACAACTTACCAGAGAGTATTCTTTTTTGAAACTTTTAATTTTAGAAAATAATTCATTGGATGGTTGTGCAGCATCTCCAACTTCAAATTGAACATTAACGTTGTATCCCTTGAGGTTTTTAAGACGTTCTTTGGCTCCTGGATTTTCTGGATCAGTAGAATTTATTGATTCATATGAAATGTCAAATGCAAAAACATCAGTGAGTCCCGCTTTTTTCCATTTCATGAGGTCTCCTCCACGACCTGTTGAAATGTCTAGTAAACTTTTATTACCATTATTTAAATTAATGTTAATTAACATTAACTTAATCCAATTGTGAAAGTCTCTCATTTGAATAACCGTACTTTCATTTCTTCTAAGTTTAACGATTTTTTGATATCCAGGGTTTTCTTTTATAAAACGATCTTTTACATTTGATTCTTCCAAACAACTTATCAAATTTGATATGTTAAGTTCGATAAGTCGGTCTTTGAGATCCATATTATTAATTAATAATATTTTTGTTTTAAGGTTAATGTTATTTTGTATTTTTTCAAAGGTACATTCCAAATGGAGGTGGTTCTTCTGGTTGTTTTTTACTACATTTCAATAATTCAGCTGCCAAACGAATATCGGTTATATTTAATACTTTTTTAAAACGTTTCTTTTTACCAAATACTCTACGGGAATGACATATTTTAGCTTTATCGAATAACAATAGAGTGTCTCCTCCATTGTTTTCAAAAATTGAAGAATATTCATTGAATAAATCTTCAATTGTTTTGTAATTGTTTGCGCATAATTCTAGATCTAATGACCATTTATTTTCAATAACTTGATATACAAAAATATCTTTTAAGTTGGTAATGGAATATTTCGAAATGTCGTAATTCCAAGGAAAACGTCGAGCGAGACCCTTGTTCATAGAGAAAAAATACTTATCAAGATCTTCACGATAACCCGCTATTATTAAAATGAAGTCTTCAGTGTTCTCTGACAGAAATTTATTTATAGTGTCAATGCATTCTTTAGAATAACCTGTTCCTGATTCATCAGTATTACCACCCAAAGAGTAAGCTTCATCTATAAATAATACACCTCCAATAGATTCTTTTAATACTTTTATAGTTTTTAACGCAGTTTGACCAACATATCCAGCTATGAGGTCTGATCGACTAACCAGTTTAAACGAACCAGTACTTAAATAACCTAGAGAACAATAAACTTCGGCGAGTATTTTTCCAAGAGTCGTTTTTCCAACACCAGGTGGACCAGTTAAACAAGTATGCATCATTTCATTTGTATTTAATCCCTGAGCATAAAAAAGAATTTGATCTACTATATTCTTTTTTATGAAATCCATTCCAATAAGATCATTCAATTTTTTTAATGAACTTATCGAATAAACCAAATGTTCCATATCCACATTGTAAGGAGTTTTTTGAACCCTGTCAGTGTCAGTTTTTTGTCTTTTTCTAGAATCTTTATACTCGGTTACCTTTTTTATAAGATCCCCCAGATCATTAAACGTTATTTCTTGTTCCATGTTTATTAATGAATGGATTCTTTTTTTAAATAATATTAAAAAAACATAAATTAATTAATCCTAAAGGTAATTAAATAATTTATGTAAAATGGACCTCTTAGCTGGTTACCTCGATCTTGAGATCGACGACGTTATCAATCGAACAAATGTTATCGAAAAAAAAATGAAAAGATATATAATTGATTGCAATACAAAAGAAACTAATAAAACTAATTTAATATCACGTGACATTAATATCATTGCAGAAATTGCTAAGAATTGCAGAAATAATCTTAATTTAATATCTCAAGACCGATTGCTTGAAATAATAATACTTTATTATTACATCATGGATATTTTACATTCTAATTATAACACAGGCGACATTGGAGATTACTTCGAAATTTTTAATTTTACTGAAATTTTGTTGAAGTATTTATCTTTTTTTAGCAAACCGTATGTTAATTCTCAACTGATTCATTAAATGTTTTTTTTTCATTTAAATGTTTTTTTCATTTAGATATTTTTTTCATTTATATATTTTTTTCATTTATATATTTTTCAATAAGTTCTTGTTCACCTTCGGGTGTTACAAATCTTTTGGCCAGTGCTATTTTTAAAGGATCGGGTTCTTGTACCAGGTTACCTGGTATTCTTCCTGAGTATTCACAGTCAAAGTTTTCTTTGTATTGTATTACCATTATTAAACAAAAAGTTAAAATAATACCCACTAAATAATTTTTGAGCATTTAATATTAATTATTATTTAAATATTTTAGTTAATTAAATGAATTACAAGGGTCAAGACATAACAAATAATCAATTAAGTTACGACTTGGTATATAGAGATATAATTATTAATTACGCTCCATATGATCCAGGTCAAGTAAGTAGTTATTCAGTGTATTTAAATTTTGAATTTAACAAGATTTACAAAGCTGAATTAATTTGTGGAACAGTTCATTTTAATGGAATAGATATACCAGCTAGTGTTAAAAACAGTACCTTGTTAGTGAACATTCCACAACTCAATGGAAACTCTGTGAATGTTGCAAATGAAATAAATAATTCATTGTATGTTTCTAATAAAATATTTTGTCAAATTCCAGATAATTATACTCCTTTAGGTGGTGGAAATGGAGCTGTACCAACCCCTGCTAATAGTATTTCTACATTTGTAAACAATTCACCTTATTCAGCTGTTCAGTTTTACAATCCACCGTTATCAAATGTTAATGTTCTTGATATATCTATTTTAGATATTTATGGAAACAATCTGTTAAATCTTAAAGAAAATTTCGTAGACTCTTTTTATTTTACATTTAGAATATATTATTTCATTAAAAGAAATGATACCACTTCTTTTTCTGTTCCCGTGATATCAAATTACATTCTCCAATGAATTCCAATTTTTGAAAGTGGTCGTGGATTCATTTGAGGTGCTCTTCCAAATGGTGTTTGAGTGTAATGTTCATTTGATTGTATTTGAGTATTGTAATTGTATAATTGGTCACTAAAGTTACTTTGATTCAATGAATTGTTTGTTCCAAATGGACAAAGTACTTTACCTCGTAGGGGGTCGTGTGCAACAATGTAATTATTGAAAACTCTAGTTGATACAACATTTGAGCAATTTGCACAATTTGATGGATCATTACCACAAATAGTATAAATAGAATCTGGAATATAATCTGGTTTATAATCTAAATTATAATTATTCATTGTTAATTAATAAAATTATTTTAATTCATTAATTAATTCATCAATTACATTTGACCAATTACGTGATTTTTTTTGTCTAAACAGTTTCAAATTTGGATACCACTTTGTGGTTGGGTCATTTCTAGTCCATCTCCAATCACATCCCAAAGATAACATAACGTAACAATTTATATCCATGGTTCCTGCAATATGAACTAGAGACGTATCTGTTGAAACCACAAGGTCAACCTTTTTTAAAAGTGCTATAGTTTCTTTGAAGCAGTCTGGTCCATTGTCAAGGTTTAAAATATTTACATTGTATTTTCTAAGAATCGAAAGTTCTTCTTTTGAAATTTCTTTTTGTACTGTTATCCAGTTGATACCTTTTAATTTTAAAAGTGGAACAATGTATTCGATGTCCATTCCACGATTAAACTTTTCTTGTTTATTTTCATAATTACCGTGCCAATTTATTATTATATTTTTTTTGTTTGTATCTAAGGAAATGTTACTTTGATTTAAAAAGTTTTTGAGATAGTAATTGGGATATATTTCATTGTAATTTAAATCTAAAAAAAATGGCAATGTAAAAAAATTTATGTGGTAATCGAAATGACCAAGAGTATTACGTTGTGAATCTTTGATTATCTTAAGATTCTCGTATTTGAAAACTTGATTAAAGATCCAATACAACGAATCTGTGATGACCAAAATGATAGTATTATCTTTATAATCTTCACACAACTTTTGTAAAAATCGTGCATACATTATTTTATCACCGATTCCACCACTGGTATATATAAGAAGACTCTTACCTCGGTCATTTTCTTTAAAAAAACACATGTTTTCCGGACATATATTTAATTGTTCAACATTAACAACTTGGTAAGAATGTATATATTTTTTTGCGGACAAGTAATCTAGGTGTTCCAAAAAATAAATGAAGTATATTTTAGAAACATGTTTACGTTTGGCATCATCCAATTTCAAAGTCATTATTTCATGTAATTTATGAATGTATTCATTTTTAATATTTAATACACTACAAGCAACTTCATAACTTGCATACACATCAACTAAGAAGTCATTTAATTCAAAATTGGAGTATTTTTTACATAGTTTTTTTAGTATTTTACAAGAATCTGCGAAGAGTCCATTTAGATAACACTTAACTGATTTATTATACTCATTTAGATCGATTTGTTGTTCTTTCAAAATGGATTTTCGTTCGTTTAATGAACTTATTTCTAGATTCCACTTTGGATCAGTTTTTTCTAATTTTTTAAGAATATGTAACCGTTTATTGATATTTAAAATGTCAACACAAAATTGATTATTAACTTCTATTTTCATTTGTTTTATTTCAACCATTGTCATTGTTTCAATGGTATTCATATTAAAGTATTTAAACAATTAAAAATAATATATTTAACGATAATGTCTAATAGGGTTTTGAATAATTTTACAAGCTTGTTGGGCAGTATGTCTAATAGTGATAATAAAATCACTCACCTTCATTATTCTGGAATATACAGAAATGGAAAAAAAATTTACTTAGGGTCAAATCATTTTAGGAGTACCTATAATGGAGAATGTATCTGCTTTTCAACTCATGCTGAAATGGATGTTCTACATAAACTACTCAAAGATTATACTCAACAACCATTTAAGGATGTGATAAAACTAAAAAACTGTTGTATCATTGTTGCTCGTGTTACAAAGGATGGTACTATTAGAAATAGTAGACCTTGTAATAACTGTTTAGATATGATGAGTAAGTACAACATAAAAAATATTATTTATTCTACAGACGATGGATTCTTCATTGTTGATAAACCACAAAATATGGAAAAGTTGCATAGTTCTTCTGGGTGGAATACATTTAAGGATCCAAGTCGTTTAAATAAACCAAAGAAAATACCGGTTTAGATTAATGGACCCTCGCCCAAGGTGGTTGATAAGAAATCCAAATGACATAGTCAAAAAAAAATACATTATTTTAAAATAAAAAAATATTACTATATATTAATATGTTTGTATGTTATTTTGAAATAACCACTGAAAATACCCGAATACATTTACCGATACGTGGTAATGATATTAAAGTATCATGGGGGAATGAAAGTGTGAGTAATGTGAGCCATATATACAGTATTACCGGGTTATATAAAGTTACAATAGAAGGAATTACTTCGTTTGGAAATGGGCATAATACTTGGCAAGGTGTTGAAAATTTGATATCTGTTAGTGATTTTGGAAATGATATTACAAACTTGTCTGGTGCATTTAATGGAGCTATAAATTTAGAATCAGTTCCTAACAAGTTACCGAGTACTCTTACAAATTTGTCATTTATGTTTTATGAAGCATCTAAATTTAATGAAAAATTAATGTGGAACATTAGTTCGGTTACTGATTTAAGTTATATGTTTTATGGAGCTAGTTCTTTTAATCAAAATTTATCCCAGTGGAACTTTGAAAATGTTGAAAAAGTAGATGAAATGTTATGTTATTCTGGATTGTCTACTGACAACTTTAATAAATTATTAAAGTCTTTAAGTAACCAAAATTTACATAGAAATTTATATTTGGGAGCTGACAAGTTGTCTTATGATTCTAGAGTAGACCAACATATCAAAATATTAAAATCAAACTTTAATTTTAATATTAAAAATGCAAAGAAAAAAATACTTCAACTGCAGTTTGATATAATCAAAAAAAATACTTTTGTACGTTTACCATTGCATGGACCAGAGTTTCAAGTTGCTGTTACTTGGGGAGATGAAAGTGATAATCTTTACGACGTTGTTAACGAAGATAAGTTGTACCATACTTATAAAATTACTGGTCAATTTACAGTTATTATCTACGAAGTTAGTGGAAGTTATGTTGCTTTTGGTAAAGGTCAAGATTCTTGGGAAGGTGTTGATCGTTTAGTTTATGTTAATTTTATAAGTAATCTTATTACAAATTTATCTGGTGCATTTAATGGAGCTATTAATTTAAAAGATATTAATATTAATGATTTACCGACTGATGTTACCGATGCTTCTTATATATTTGCAAATACAGGTGACATTATAAATGTTAATGATTGGTATTCAAAAATTAAAATAACGAATTCATCTGGTATGTATAAAAACAGTAAGTATAATAAACCACTTGCAAGTAATTTATTATCAAATGTTACTGATGCTACTGAGATGTTTATGGGAAATCAATATTTTAATCAAAATATAAGTCATTTAAAATTGAAAGACGGAATTATTCTTAATAGTTTTTTAGAATCAGCTACTGCTTTTAATAATGGACAATCTGGAAATTCATTAAATTGGGGAAATAATCGACCAAGCTCTCTTGTTAGATTTTTAAAAAACGCAGAATCATTTAGTCAAATAATTAATATAGATACAAGTTCTGTTACCGATATGACAGAAGCTTTGTATAACGCCAAACTTGTGAATCAAGACCTAGGACAGTGGAATATTCGTAATGTAACTGATATGACAGGTATGTTAAGTTTTTCTGGACTCTCTGTTAATAATTATGACTCTACTTTAGTAGGTTGGTCTGGACAACTTGATATTCCTCTCAAAATGACTTTTAAGCTTCAACGGGGTGTAAGCCTTGGTGCCGAAGGATTATTTTACTCCAAGAAAGGAAAAGTTGGAAGAGACATCCTTATTGATCAATTTAATTGGAATATATATGGTGATACTTTAATTGATGTAGTATGTTACTCTAAAGGAACTCGTATTCTGTGTGAACATGGATACGTTCCAATAGAACAATTAAAAGTTGGAATGTTAGTTAAAACTTATAAACATGGACTTCGTGAAATAGAACTCGTTGGTAAAGGTTCGTTCATTAACGATCCCAGCAATTGGAAACGATGTATGTACCTTTTACCAAAATCTGGTGAAATGACCGATGATCTTGTAGTTACAGGTGGACATGGTATTTTGGAAAAAATGCCACAGAATCACATTGTTTTAACTGACCAAGATTGGTTTTTTAATAATAAGAAGTATAGTGTGATTGACGGAATGTACGTTTCAAGAGCTGCGTTTAATTATAAATTTAAGAAAATTGAATCTAATGATTTCTTTGAATATTATCACATTGCTTTGAAAAGTAATAGCAAATGGAGTCGTTATGGTATATGGGCTAATGGTGTTTTAAGCGAATCGACTTTTAAACACGACATCGATGACAAAATGGAACCTGTTCTTTAATTGATAATTTTATTGTTAATTTTAAAATTAAAATTTTGTTAATGAAGATTATCGTTTAATTTGATTTTAAATTATGTAATATTCTTTTTTACTTTGTTTGTTAAGATTGTAATTATTTAGTGATTCAAAAATTTTTTTTGCATGGGAGTCTTTATTGATTTTTTCTTTTATTTGTTCAAATTCTTCTTCCGTGAATGGATTATATAAATAGAATTCTGGAAAAACATCGTTTAGTATTTCTATAAGGTATGTCATGTCATCTTCTGGTAATTCTGTGAGGTCGTAATATACCTTTTTTATTTTTTGTAATTTGAAACATTTTACTTCACGGCACACCTCGCAAGAATTTTTAATTGTTACCCATTTTGAAAAACAACCGTTGCAACACGATTCTTTGCAATTGTTTAAAAAAAAGGTATTCATTTTATTAATTGGGTTCATGGAACCCTAAGGTTAAGTATATCATTCTTCGCAGTATACCATTTTTTTGTGAAGTGTACTTATTTCATTAATTTTTGAAATGATTTCTATATTTTGGAATGTACAAATTCCATAGTAAAAATTATTTTCAAGGTATAAATTTACAATTACAATTTGACCGTTGTCTTTTATAAATTTGAATAAATTTTCTTGTTTTTCAAGAAATTTTACTTTAAAAACTGAATAAATGTTGTATATATAGTAATATTTGTCATATCTAAAACATCTATTCTTTATTTTTATGTTATTTGGTTTAAATACGTATTCTATCAAAGCCATGTTGAGATAGTAATCATTTTCGCAGTCGACCATAGTTCCTGAAAACATTTTTAAATAAGTTATTTCAATTGCTTTAAGAATAATTATTTTTTGTTTTTTTAAAAATAAATATAATTGTTAATTTTATAATGACCACAATTATAAAATTAAAATTTATTATTACAGGAGATGATATGCCCCCTTATGAAGTAAAATTACCTATAACAGGTTCTAGCTTACATGTTACTGTCAATTGGGGAGACTCTGTTATCAACAATTCTTTACAACACGTATTTGGTACTACAGGTACATACACTGTTACTGTAACATTGGATTCTGGAACTTATACACATTTTGGAAAAAATGTTGAAGGTGAATTGTGGGATGGCTTGGATCTTTTAACTGAAGTTATTGAATGGGGACCCGGTTTTAAAAGTTTTAAATATGCTTTTTACGGTTGTATACAGTTGACCAATGTACCAAACTATTTACCAACTGGTCTAACTGATACTTCATATATGTTTTATGACTGTGTTGTCTTTAATGATAACAGTATATCTTCTTGGAACACTGGTAACGTTAAGGATATGGAAGGTATGTTTTATATGACAAATTCACATGGTCAAGTACCTGCGTTTAATGTTGATTTAAGCACATGGAATGTTTCAAGTGTTACTAACATGAACCAAATGTTTTTTGGATGTACTAATTTTAATCAATCTGTGAGTAACTGGAATGTTTCAAATGTTACTGGTATGAGAGAAATTTTTGCTGATTGTAAAAAATTCAATAATGGTGATTTACCTGGACAATCGAATCATTCATTAAATAACTGGGTTTTAACAAATCTTGAGGGAAGCTCTAATTTTTTTTCTGGTTGTGAATCATTTAACCAAGATGTTAATTGGACTTTTGGTGATAAAATAACTTTTTTTATGGGTATGTTTGCACGTACTAAACTTTTTAATAGAAATCTTAATTACTGGGTGTTTCCACCAAGTCTTAAAAATATTAGTTATATGTTCGAAAAAGCTGAAGGGTTTAATAACGGAGAACCACCAGGTGAATCAAACAGTCCATTAATGTGGAATACTCAAAACATTAAATACACTGTACATCTTTTTAAAGAAACTAAGGCATTTAATCAACCATTACCTTGGAATACCCAAAATGTAACAAACATGAGTTGTATGTTTAATCGAAATATATCTTTTAATCAACCACTTAATGATTGGGACGTTTCAAATGTTACTGAAATGGAATTTATGTTTTCTAATGCAAAAAAATTTAATCAATCATTAGCAAATTGGAATATAACCAGTCTAATACCTGAAGTGTTGTATATAAATCTAGATGATATACCAATTTACAGTATGACAGATATGTTAAATAATTGTGGTATGGACATCGATAATTATAATAATACTTTACAAGGTTGGAGTCAACAAAATTTCAAACACGGTTTACATCTCGGTGCTAAGGGTCTTTATTATACCAATAAAGTTGCTCACGATATTCTTACCAATAAATACGGTTGGATCATTACGGGTGATACCTTTACTGAACCAGTTTGTTACTCTCGTGGAACCAAGATTCTTTGTGATACAGGTTATATCCCTGTCGAAGAACTCGAACCCGGTACACTTGTTAAAACCCATGGTCACGGGTATCGTGAAGTTGAACTCATGGGTAAAGGTTCGTTCCGCAATGATCAAAGTAACTGGAAACGGTGTATGTACCGATTACCCAAGAAGGGATCGATGACCGATGATCTCATCGTTACAGGTGGGCATGGTATACTTAAACAACGACTAAGTTCACTTGAGATAGAACGAGATCGTTACTGGTACTCAAAGTGTGGAAAACATGCCAAGATCGACAATATGTACCTCGTGAGGGCTGGAAAGTCACCTGAATTTAAGAAGGTCACCACTGATGACGTTTACGAGTATTACCACTTTAGCTTAAAAGGTCCATCAAACCGAAGATACCCAGTTTGGGCAAATGGTGTTTTAACGGAAAGTGCTTTTAAGAAGGATATTAAAGAAATAATATAATTAGTAGTAATGATTACTATTAATAAAGCAAAGAATTCTTTATTACCAATTGTATGTGCAACATTATTAAAAAAAGGTAAATACATTTTTAATAATGTAAGAATGATTGATGACTTAAAAATAATACTTCAACTGATTATTCAATTTAATGTTAAATATTATTTTAAAAAGAGTAATTTGATTATTGATACAACCAGAATTACAATTCCAAATAAATTACATTACCGTGAAAACACACGGGCGTCGTATTATTTGATAGGTAGTACAATTCATTATAATAATTGTTCTTTTTACTTTGGTAATGGATGTGATATACATCACGAATCACGAAAAATAAATTATCACCTTGATTTAATTACATTAAGCGGAAAAGAATACACAATTATTAATGGTATGTTAACGGTAACAGGTACTTTTACAAACAAAAATGTATATTATCGTTTTCAAAAACCAAGTGTAGGTGCTACTATAAATGCAATACTATTATTCTGTAAACTAAAAATATCAAGTATATTTGATAATTATGCAAAAGATCCTTATATTTTTGATGTAATCAAATTTATTAGAAAGTTAGGTTTTTATGTATACTACAATGAGACATATATTGTATTAAATGGTAACAAAACAACAAATATTAACAAAGTAGTGTATCACAATGTTATACCAGATCCAATAGAAACATTGTCATATATTATTTTATCTGCTATAACCTTACCAAATAATACTATTTCGTGGTACACAATAAAAAATGTAAAAATCAAAAATTTAGGTGAATCTTTGAATCTTTTGAATGAAATTGGTATAACTTTAGTACGTTCAAAAAAACAAGGGTCTTTTTTTATTAAAAAAAATGTATTAAAACCATTTGTTATTGAAACGGGTTATTTTCCAAAAGTGTATACAGATGCTCAACCTTTTTTTTGTATACTTGCTTTGTTTATTGGTGGTTGTACAATAACTGAAACAATATGGGACAATCGATTTAATTATATTCATGAAATTAATAAATTAGGTTATGATATTAAATTAAATAATAATGTTGTCCAAGTAAGTTCTGTTAAAAAAACAAATATTGAAAATTACATTTTTAACTGTACAGACTTGCGAGGAGGAATGGCAGTTTATATGTTATTAAAATTATCTAAAAAACCATTTAAAATGAATAATGAACACATTATCAAAAGAGGATATTACAATTATAAACAAAATGTTAAAAAAATAATTAATAACAACTTTTTCATATACACAAATTACCGTGTTAAAAATCACAGTAATATCAAAATAGGTGGAAAAAGTAAATACTTTTGCGAACTGAATGATGTAATTGAATTGAAGTATTTAAAATACTTTGACCGTTTTAAGGTAATTGGTACTGGATGTAATATTTATTTTGATAAATACTATCCAGGTATGATTATTAAAAATAATTTAACTGGTATAACATTAATTGAAGATACCACCGATTATTTAAAAGTAAAAGCTATGTCAGGAACATTATTAATGGATCTTGTTACTTATTGTTATAATTATTCTGCAGATCTGTCAAAGTTAGCTGGAATACCTGGAACTATTGGAGGAGCTGTGTATGGAAATGTTGGAGCGTATAATATGGAAATATCTAACTTTGTAATTGAATGTGAATTATTTAACAATAAATTAACTGACTTGGATTTTGAATACAGGTCTTCGATATTCAAAAAAAATAAACTAAACGATATTATAATTTCAGTTACATTTTGTGTTAAAAAGGGTATAAACATAAAAGAAAGTATAACAAATATTCTTGAAATTAGAAACAAAAAGTTCAATTACTCAAATACACTTGGGTGTATATTTAAAAACAATAAAGACTATTATGCTTGGCAGATGATAGATATGTTAAATTTACGGGGTAAAATAATAAATAATATACACATTTTAGAAAACCATCCTAATATATTTGTTAATGTTGGTAATGCAAGTGTAAATGACCTAAAAAAATTAATAAATAGAATAATTAATGAACTCAAAGATAAAAAAATAATTATTGAACAAGAAATTGAAATAATAAAAGATGAACGTTTCTTTAATAATTCCGTATTATAAAAAATACAACGAGTTTCAAAAGAGTCTTGAATTTAATAAATGTCAGTATTCACTAGCTCAAGAAGTTATTTTAATTGTAGATCACCCTGTTGTTGAAGGATTTTCATTTTTTAAAAAAAATTATCCAGAGATTAATTTTAGAATATTTGTTAATCAAACTGAACATTCTTGGAGAAATCCCAGTGTAGTTATTAACTTTGGAATATCACAATGTAAAAGCAATTATTGTATAATTATTTCTCCAGAAACAATACTTCTCGAACCTAATTCAATAAAATTACTAATCGAAAATACCAATGAAAATAATTTTTCAGTTGGTAGAATCATTTTTTTAAGAAATGATCTAAATTTTGAAAATAATAGCTTTATAAATAAACCACTCGAGATAAACTGTGAACTTTTAAAATTATTTAAGTACAGAAATACTAGAAAACACTACATTATTGGACCAGTTTATTATGGTAGTATATGTTGTTCTAAAAAAAATCTTAATAAAGTAAATAATTATACAGAAGATTTCACAAATTGGGGAGGAGAAGACGATGACATTAGAAATAAATTAATAAAATCAGGAATAACTTGCAATAAAATTCCCGAAGTTTGTTTACTTCATGTAGAAACACCCGACGAATTTGAGAATAGGTTTAAGATTAATTCAAAAAAAAATAATGATAATATAATAAACAACTTTGTTGAAATAGTATGAAAAAAGTTCCAATTATTTTATTAACACAATGTTACAATGAAGAAAAAAATATAAAAGAATTTTTAGAAAATGTATCAACATTTGTAGATGGTATTATTGTACTTGATGATGGTTCCACTGATAATTCATGGAATTTATTAAATCATGAAAAGATATTATTAAAATTTAAAAAAAAACGGTCAAATTTTAATGACTTGGAAAATAGAAATTTACTGTTACACTTATTACAAGAAAATTTTATTAAAAAAGGTTTTGATATACAATGGATAATATGGTTAGACTTTGATGAAAGAATTTATGGAACTGTTGAATATCAACTTTCACTGAGAAACAAGTTATTATCAAGTAACGGTGTCAAACAATTTTATCTTTTTATGGTTCACATGTGGGACAACGAAAATTATAACAGTACTTATCCAGGTTCTTATAAAGGTATTCAAAATCATTTAAGAATCATAAGAAATGATCCAACGTTAAAATACAAAATACAATCAAATCAAAAATTACATTTTAAATTAACGTTTTATACAAATGAACCCGAACATCCTTTTCCAATGTTAGTAAAACACCTAGGAAGAAACTCACCTGAACTGCGACTATCTAAATACAACTTGTACACTAAAATATATGACCTAGATCATGATCAAAAAGAATATAATCATTTTATAAATGAACCTAAACTAACCAATTTTGAATCAGTTGTTGACATAATTATTAGAAGAATCAACAAATACTGAGCTTTTTTAATTGTTCTAAATTATTCTTTTGAGATATTCTGTAAAGTCTTAGAAAATAACGATGAAGTGTAGAATCGGTGTTTAATGTGCTTACTATATTATATTTATACACATAACTTTTAACATTTTTATATAAATAAATATCAGCTTCTTCAAAAGATTCATTTTTATTTAAAATGTTAGTGATACCTTTTTTCGATATTATATAACAGACTGCTCCTGTGAATTTGTTTCCTTTCTTACGTTCATAGTTCCAGTTTATATAATTGTTGTCTTCAGTTATCAATTCATTTTTATAAACCGATAGTATGTCAAATTCAGGAGCATTTTTGATAATTGTTTGTAAATCTAACAAGTAACTAATATTATCAAAAATAACGTCGTCTTCACATATCATGAAATAATCACCTGGTTTGTTAAGTAAGTATTTTATTGCCTTGAGATGTGACATTGTACAACACTTCAAAGGATTTATATTTTCTGTTTGAGAATCTATAGCTTCTATTCTAATATTTGGCACATCAATTTCTTTTAAGGTAGTTTCCATATGTTTACGACGTTCAATACTTCTATCCAAATTAATCCATAAAATAAGTGATATTCCATTTATTTTATTCATTAATTATTAATATTAATTTATTTTTTTAATTATTTTTAAGTTTTTCATTTTCAATCGTTAATTTAAAAAAAAATGTTGCTAAAGAGTACAAATGTCCACAGAACCGTTCGATCCGCACAATAACAGTTCAAGACTCAATCGGTTTCAAGGTGATATAGCGTTAAAAATTAAAAATAAAATTAATAATGGTTATGTTGAAATTTTAAGTGTTGCTGTTTCACCAAATGGTCAGTATGTTTATGCTGGTGGGCAGTTCCTTGGAATGCTTAATGGTCACCAATCGGTTGGTAGTGATTATTCAGGGTTTGTAGTTAAGTACTCTGCAGACCTTACAGGTGTTCCAAATTATCAATTTGTTGTTGCAACCGGGGATTCCATTGTTCGGTCATTGATTTGTGATCCTAACGGTCATGTTTATGCTGGTGGTAGATTCAAGGGAACACTTGATGATCACCAATCTGCTTATGGTGGTAATATTTTTTCAGGGTTTGTAATTAAGTACTCTGCAGACTTTACCGGTATTACGGGTTATCAATTTGTTGATGCAACCGGTGATTCCTATATCAGTTCATTAATTTGTGATAACGGTCACGTTTATGCTGGTGGTAGTTTCGATGGAACACTTGATGGTCACCAATCTGCTGCTGGTGGTTCAGGGTTTGTAGTTAAGTACTCTGCAGACTTTACCGGTATTACGGATTATCAAGTTGTTGTTGCAACCGGTAGATCCGGTGTCAATTCATTAATTTGTGATAACGGTCACGTTTATGCTGGTGGTAGTTTCAAGGGAACACTTGGTAGTCACCAATCTGCTAGTGGTGGTAGTCGTGATTCAGGGTTTGTAGTTAAGTACTCTGCAGACTTTACCGCCGGTATTACGGATTATCAATTTGTTGTTGCAACCCGTAGATCCTTTGTTCTGTCATTAATTTGTGATAACGGTCACGTTTATGCTGGTGGTTATTTCTATGGAATGCTTGATAGTCACCAATCTGCTAGTGGTGGTAATGATAATTCAGGGTTTGTAGTTAAGTACTCTGCAAACTTTGACAATCCAGTTTATCAATTTGTTGATCCAATTTCCGTTGTCTATTCATTAATTTGTGATCTTAACGGTTACATTTATGCTGGTGGTGAGTTCTATGGAACACTTGATGGTCACCAATCTATTGGCAACGGTCCAGGGTTTGTAGTTAAGTACTCTGCAGACTTTACCGGTATTACGGATTATCAAATTGTTGATCCAACCGGGGATTCCAGTGTCAGTTCATTAATTTGTGACGGTAACGGTTACGTTTACGCTGGTGGTAGTTTCAATGGAACACTTGATGATCACCAATCGGTTGGCGATAATTCAGGGTTTGTAGTTAAGTACTCGGGTGATCTTACCCGTATTACGGATTATCGATATGTTGATATAGACTCGAACGGGCCAGCAGCGTGTTTTGGAAGGGGTGTCAGGGTTCTTACCGACCGTGGGTACCAGGCCATTGAACTGGTCAAACCCGGTCAGCTGATCGAAACTCACCTTCACGGATTGGTTCCCG
>Ga0214919_10000148_pt1 | contig 114300 bp, 102 predicted proteins | sample LL1503_MetaG_FD_177994 | JGI IMG/M metagenome (GOLD analysis project Ga0214919, IMG submission 177994) | Freshwater microbial communities from Lake Lanier, Atlanta, Georgia, United States - LL-1503 | ecosystem: Environmental > Aquatic > Freshwater > Lake | place: USA: Georgia | collected...
ATGTATTAAGCTTGCCGCTAGCGTTCATCCTGAGCCAGGATCAAACTCTCCATTGTAAATGTTGTTTGATCTGACTATCAATCTCAATAAATCGAAATTAACGTCTGATATAATTCTTGTTGATGCTTAAACCTTTACCTGTATTTTATCAAGAATACAGTTACTATTGTTTCCAAACTTTCAAAGATCTTTTGTGCTTTTTTTGCGCCCTATTATTCGTAGGGGGTGCAAAGGTAGGCACATTTATATTTATAGCCAAACTTTATGGTGAAAAAATTAAATTAATAATAAATTAATCATTCATAAAACTGGCAATATAATTTCGAAGAGCTACTCTTTTTTTGAAGAGGGACGGCAAAGATACAGCTGATATTTAGTTCTACCAATTATTGGTGGAAGTATTTTAAAGTATTTTGAACTTTATTTTGCTGTAAAAATGACTCAGAGAACAATCCGTTTCGCAACTTTTATCGCTAGCGGGCGGCAAAGATAAGCAGCCCTAGCTACTATCCAAATATATTGTATACTATTTTGTAATTATTTACGTTCAAAAGGTTCAAAATCTGCACTTTAGCACCTTAAACCCAATACTAGTAGGCATTCTAGACTAGACAATTTTTTTCAAAAAACTTGGGTATTCTATTAGAGATAAATATAATCCGTGGGCCGGAGTAGAGAAATCGGCCAGTTGTTCGTTGTTGGATAGCACTATTTCATGCCATTTTTCAAGGCTAATTTGCCCTCTACCTACCTGTAAAAGCGTGCCCACCAAGCCACGAATCATGCCTCTGAGGAAGCGGTTGGACTCAATATGAAAGGTATAACCATCTTCAGTCATCTCCCAAAAGGCCTTTGTAATATGGCATTCAAAGGTATTTACCTGGGTATTTTTTTTAGAAAAAGTCTCAAAATGAGTATAGGTTAATAGGCTTTGGGCTGCGGTTTGCATAAGTTCCATGTTCACGGGAAATGGATAATACCAGGATCTTCCCTCTAAAAAGGGGTTTTTCTGGGTATGTATCTTATATATATAGGCTCTTTTAATAGCATCAAACCTTGCATGCGCATCGTCAGGCACTGTATAAATGTTCTTAACTACAATAGTTTTAGGCAATAGCGCATTCATATTATATATATGCTTTGCTTCAATAGCGAGATGGGTGTCAAAATGAAAAAAGTTTTGCAATCCGTGTACACCTGCATCGGTTCTTGAAGCGCCACTTAATGCAATAGGCACTCTGAATATGGTTTCCAGGGCTTTTTCTATTTCACCTTGAATAGTTTGTTGATTGGCCTGAATTTGAAATCCGCCAAAGGAACTGCCATCATAGGAAACTTCAAGAAAATACCTGGCCATTGATTATGAATTATACTGCTAAGTTAGTTATTTTTTATAAGTTTATTTTAACGATTCTATTTGATAGGTATTGTAACTTAGATGCATCAAATACGAAGCATAGAAGATGCAAAAAAATAGAATGATGAGAAAATTTTTAATTTTTAATTTACTGGTTATTGTAATTAGCTTAAACGCTACAGCACAGGACAAGCAAGACTCTAAAGAGATAGAAGATACTAGTTGGAAAAAAGAATACCGTGGTATTCCTACTATAGAAAATGAATTAGTACATACTAAACTGGTGGCTAGTTTCGATTACACAAAATCACAATTAAATGGAGAAGTATGGTTGAACCTTCGTCCACATATACAAGCAACAAATACTTTAAGCCTTGATGCGAAAGGCATGGACATTCATCAGGTGGCTATAATGATGAATAAAAAAATGAGTTCTTTAAAATATGTTTACGACGGCCTAGTTATTAAAATACAATTAGATAAATCTTATACGCCTTCGGATAATTATACAGTTTATATTAAATACACCGCCAAGCCCAATGAATACAAGGCCAAGGGCAGTGCAGCGATTAACGATGCAAAAGGTTTATATTTTATTAATCCATTGGGTAAAGACAGCACTAAGCCTATTCAAATATGGACCCAAGGTGAAACCGAGGGCACTTCTGTATGGCTACCTATTATAGATAAGCCCAATCAAAAAAGCACACAAGAATTTCAATTAACGGTGCCGAGTAAATATGTAAGTCTCTCCAATGGTTTATTAACAAAACAAATTGATAATAAGAATGGCACCCGCTTAGATATTTGGAAGATGGATTTACCCCATGCTCCTTATTTATTTTTTCTAGCAGTGGGCGACTACGCAATAGTAAAAGATACCTATAAAGGAAAAGAGATTAGTTATTATATAGTGAAGGAATACGAAAAACAAGCCCGCCAAATTTATGGCAATACCCCTGCTATGATAGCTTTTTATGAAGATATATTAGGTATTGATTTCCCTTGGGCTAAGTATGCACAAATTAATGGGGGCGAGTATGTAAGTGGGGCGATGGAAAATACCACTGCTACCATGCATAACGATATGGTACTGCAAGATGCGCGTGAATTAAAAGATGGTAATGGCTGGGAAAGCACCATTGCGCATGAACTATTTCATCATTGGTTTGGAGACTTAGTCACGGCTGAGAGTTGGAGTAATATTACTGTGAATGAAAGCTTTGCCGATTATAGCCAAACCCTATGGCTAGAACATAGCAAGGGTAAGGATGCAGGTGCCTATGAAAATTTTACTGGATTAAGATATTATTTAAGTAGCCCTTCAGATGCTGAAAAAGATTTAGTGCGTTATTTTTATAAAGAGCGTGAAGATGTTTTTGATTTAGTAAGCTACCAGAAAGGAGGAAGAGTATTGAATATGCTTCGCCACTTAGTGGGGGACAAGGCTTTCTTTGGGGCTTTGCATACTTATTTAGTGGAAAACAAGTTTGGTACAGGGACTGCCGTTAAATTAAAAGAAGCTTTTGAAAAAGAAACCGGCAAAGATTTAAACTGGTTTTTTAACCAATGGTATTTTGGCAACGGCCACCCTTATGTGCGCATAGAACAAAAATATATTGATACAGCCAAAAAGGTATTAATTATTGTACAACAAAATCAATTACAAAATAAAATTTTCACCCTTCCTATTGGTATTGATGTATATGTTGCAGGCCAAAGAAATCACTATGAGGTTTGGAATAAAAAAAGAATTGATAGTTTTTACTTTGATGCCGCCACCCTACCCGACAATGTGAATGTAGATGCTGATAAAGCTTTATTGTGGTTTAAGGATGAATCCAAAACAATGAGCCAGTATGCCTTTCAATATTTTCATGCCAGAAATTTTGAAGATAGATTGGAGGCCATAAATGAAGCTGCAGAGAATATAAGCGATACTAAAGCACAGGCTGTATTAAAAGCTGCCTTGCAAGATAGTTTTTATGTGATTAGAGCTAGGGCCATTCAAAGTTATAACCCAAGTTTATTAGATGAAGCTACTGAAAATACATTTGTGCAATTAGCCAAAAATGATGCTTCTAGCGAAGTAAGAGAACAGGCAATAGACGCTTTATCAGGATTATACAATGAAGATTATATTGATTTATTTACTGCTTTAACTAAAGACTCTTCTTATACAGTGAGTGGCGCTGCATTAGATGCACTTGAAAAAATTGATTCTTCTGCTGCACTATCCATTGCCACAAACGCTTCCACTCAAAAAATTAAAAAGAGATTAAATACTTCTGTTACCGGCATTCTTGCAAAATACGGAGATGAAAGTATTTTTGATTTTATTGCCAAGCAATTTATAAGCTTAAACGACCAGTCTGCTGAGAAATTTTATATGACAGCTGCCTTTGGAAAATTACTACATAAAGTAAACAACCCCATTAAATTTAAAAAGGGTATTGATTTAATTACAAATTTTAGAGAAAGTATTCCTAAGGAATATCGCAGTCAATCGGATCCTTATTTTAATACCAGGGTATTAGCAGAAATTTTAAAAGCAAAGAAAGATAAAGGACAACAAGACTTAGTGGATATAGTTACAGCGGTTATTCCAAAAATGTAACCCTACCATCCACCAGAGGCTCCACCACCGCCTGAACTTCCGCCACCAAAACCGCCGAAGCCGCCACCTCCTCCTCCACCCCAGTCACTTCCACCGGAGCGTCCGCCGCCGCCTAATAAAGAACCTAATAACATACCTGTGGCAATATCACTGAAACCTCCACCACCAATATTAGAACCACCGCCACCCCCTTTTTTACCGAGTATGGCTACAATAATAAATACTATAAATACAAAGAGTATCAAATTACTACCCTTCTCTTTGGTCTTTCTTTCACGCTTCACTTTATATTCACCCACTGCAGCTTTCGCAATATTATCTGTGGCTTTATCAATGCCTTCATAATAGGCTTGCTCTCTAAAGGCAGGCTTAATATCGTTATCAATAATGCTATTGGCTGTAATATCGGGAATGGCACCTTCTAAACCATAGCCTACTTCAATGCGTATTTTTTTATCTTGAATGGCAATTAATAATAAAATACCATTATTGGTTTTTTTATTACCAATACCCCAAGTTCTAAAAAGTTTGGTAGCATATTCTTCTATAGGATTACCGTCTAATGTAGGAAGTATAACCACCGCAATTTGATTCGAACTGGAATCGTCAATAGCTACTAATTTATTTTCTAGGGCTTGCTTTTGTTCTGGGCTTAATACACCTGCTAAGTCTGTTACTAAAACAGGCGGATTAGGTTTTTCAATTACATTTTGCGCCAACGCATGAGTAAAAGAAAATACTGCAATTATAAAAACAATAAATAGCTTGGTTAATTTCATTTGGACTACTTGCTTGAATTAATTATTTACCTATCATTATTTCGTCCGATAATTCATTGGTATCTGTTACACGGTCATAAGGAAAATGATGCGTAAGCGCCTTGCCTATTTCTGCAATGACAACAGACATGCCCTTTACATAATTTTCTTCTTTAAAATGCGCCGTCATTTCTTGCACTTGGCTATACCAAAATTCAACACCTACTTTATCATAAATACCTTGATCGGCATAGATGGCAAGCTTTCTATCTTCTACTGCTACATACACTAGAACGCCATTGCGCTCCTTAGTAGCATTCATTTTTTGTTTGAAAAATATTTCTGTGGCCCTTGTAAGTGCATCGCCTTTTTTTGTTCTGCTTTCCACATGCACACGAATTTCTCCGCTGGTTGTTTTTTCTGCAGCCTGAATAGCCTGGACAAGCATTTGCTTGTCCGAGGTATTCAATAATTTGTCTGTATTCGTTTTAAATAGCGAAAAGGGATTCCACATAAATTTGATTAAAGAATGCTGTAAAGAGATGCGTTAAAATTTAACTTCAGGTGCTTTAGAAGCGCCTTCATCTGCTTTAAATCCTTCTTTAGTTTTGAACCCAAAAGCGTTTGCTAATAAGTTAATAGGGAATGATCTTGCTTTTTTATTGTAGTCAGCTACAGCAGCATTAAAATCATTTCTAGAAACTTTAATTCTATTTTCAGTTCCTTCTAATTGAGCTTGTAATCCGCGGAAAGCTTCATTGGCTTTTAGGTTAGGATAGTTTTCAGAAACTACCATTAAACGACCTAAGGCTTGTGATAACTGACCTTGATTGGCTTGGAATTGTTGTAATTTTTCTGGCGTTAAATCCTTGGCATCTACTTTCATTTGTGTAGCGCTTGCACGAGCAGCAATTACATTTTCTAAAGTAGTTTTTTCAAAGTTAGCTTCTCCTTTAACAGAGGCCACTAAATTGGGTATTAAGTCGGCTCTACGTTGATAGTCACTTTGAACATTGTTCCAAGATTGGTTCACATTTTCGTCTTGGTTTACTAATCCGTTGTAGCCATTGCATCCCATTCCAAATAGAATAACAATAACACCTAAGAAAATGAATAAACCTAAATTTTTGCGTAACATAGTTTTGTATTTGTTTGTAAAGATAATGCAAAGCAGATGCCAAACTTTGCGCATGACGGAATTACATGACAAAAAAATCCCCTCAGCTTGGCTGAAGGGATGAATTTAACAAGTTCTTAGGCTTAATTCTATGTTTACCGACCTTTTAGCCTTTAATAGCTGCTATTCCTGGAAGTATTTTGCCTTCAAAATATTCTAACATTGCGCCACCGCCTGTACTTACATAACTTACTTTATCATTAAAACCAAACTGGTTAACGGCTGACACACTGTCTCCACCGCCTACCAAACTAAAAGCCCCATTTTGAGTAGCTTCTGCTACTGCCACTGCAATGGCCTTGGTGCCCGCTTGGAAATTTTCCATTTCAAAAACGCCCATGGGGCCATTCCATAATATAGTTTTACTTGCTAAAATTACTTTTGCAAATAGTTCTCTCGATTTTTCTCCTACGTCTAAGCCTTCCCAACCATCGGGAATTTCTCCACTCGCACAAGTTTGTGTATTCGCTGAATTACTAAAATCGTCGGCTACTACATTATCTACAGGTAAATGAATATTTACACCCTTTGCTTTTGCTTTGGCTAAAATTTCTAATGCAAGTGGCATACGATCGTCTTCATGAATTGACTTTCCAATTTTTCCACCTTGTGCTTTAAAAAATGTATATGCCATACCACCACCAATAATAATATCGGTAGCACGCTCTAATAAGTTTTCAATAATTAAAATTTTATCCGACACTTTTGCTCCACCAATAATGGCTGTAAATGGTTTTTGTGCCGCATGCATTACTTTTTCTGCACTCATTACTTCGCCTTCCATTACAAGTCCAAAAGTTCTATTTTCTTTTGAAAAGAATTGTGCAATAATAGCAGTGGATGCATGTGCACGGTGCGCGGTTCCAAATGCATCATTCACATATACATCTCCTAGTTTTGATAATTTTTCTGCAAAAGCAGTATCTCCTTTTTCTTCTTCTTTATAAAAACGCAGGTTCTCTAATAATAAAACCTCACCTGCTTTTAAAGCCGCTGCTTTATTAGTGGCTTCTGCACCTATGCAGTCAGTGGCAAATTCTACATTCACTCCACCTAATAATTCAGATAAATGTTTTACAATATGCTTTAAAGAATATTTTTCTGTAGGGCCCTCCTTAGGGCGACCTAAATGACTCATTAATATTACACTACCGCCATCCTTCAAAATTTTTGTAATGGTAGGAATGGTGGCGCGCATACGATTGTCGTCGGTAATTTCAAAGGCCTCGTTTAAAGGCACATTAAAATCAACTCTAATTAAGGCCTTCTTGCCTGCGAAAGAAAAATCTTTAAATGAACCCATCCTAATTAAAAATTATTTTATTTTACTTGCGAAATATTTCACCGTACGCACTAACTGGCTTACATAGCTCATTTCATTATCGTACCAGCTTACTGTTTTAACCATTTGTACATCGCCTTGAGTCATTACTTTAGTTTGCGTAGCATCAAATAATGAACCATAAGAAATACCAATAACATCAGAACTAACAATTTCATCTTCAGTATAACCGAAAGATTCATTGGCTGCTGCTTTCATAGCTGCATTAACTTCTTCAGCAGTTACTTTCTTAGATAAAATAGTGGTTAACTCTGTTAAAGAACCAGTGATAGTAGGAACACGTTGAGCAGATCCGTCTAATTTTCCTTTTAAGGAAGGCAATACTAAACCAATTGCTTTTGCAGCACCAGTACTATTAGGTACAATGTTTGCAGAAGCAGCACGTGCACGACGTAAATCGCCTTTTGGATGCGGCCCGTCTAAAGTGTTTTGGTCGTTGGTATAAGCATGTACTGTTAACATTAAACCTGTAACAATACCGAATTTATCTTCTAATACTTTAGCCATTGGCGCTAAACAGTTGGTGGTACAAGATGCACCAGAGATGACAGTTTCAGTACCATCTAAAATTTCGTGGTTGGTATTAAATACCACTGTTTTCATATCGCCAGTAGCTGGAGCAGAGATAACTACTCTTTTTGCACCTGCTTTAATATGTAACTCCGCTTTTTCTTTATCTGTAAAAAATCCTGTTGATTCAATCACTACATCTACATTGTGCGCTCCCCAAGGAATTTGAGAAGGATCACGTTGAGCATATATTTTTACAGCATGCCCATTTACGACTACTGCATCTTCAGTTGATTTTACTTCTGCCTCAAAACGGCCTTGTGCACTATCATACTTTAATAAGTGAGCCAAAACAGCTGGAGAAGTAAGGTCATTGATAGCCACTACTTCGATACCTTCCATGTTATAAATTTGGCGGAAAACCAAACGACCAATACGGCCAAAACCATTGATTGCAACTTTAACTGAACTCATTATATTAATTTTTATTTTTCAATAGGAGATGCAAAGGTACCATCTTTTTAAAAAATAAGGGGCAAATAACTAAGAAGAAATCAACAAAATCAAGGATTTATACAAACAATTGATCGTATTTGGGCTTCCCAGATTGAATTTGGGCATATCAATAGGAAAATCAAAACCATATTAGTGCATTGATATTCACTAAAAAAGGCAAAAACTTTTGGCAGTAAAGCGTTTGAGACCTATTTTTGCGACCCTAATAACATAGTGAACTTGGAGCGTTCGACTAAGGGTTAGGTCACCTCCCTTTCACGGAGGTAATACGGGTTCGAATCCCGTACGCTCTACAAAGCCCCCGAGTACTCGGGGGCTTTTTTCGTTTAAAGCAGGGTTACAAGCAGGCTAGTGGGTATTTTCCTTGATAATTCCTGAATACATATAAAGAATTACAGAAAACATTATTTCTAGATGGTTCAACAAAACGACAAAAAAGATGAATTAAAGAGAAAGGAAGTCGGGTAAAATAAAGAAGTGGTTTTTATTATAAAATGAAAATCTTAGAGTACTAAAATTAGTATTTTATTGATAGTAATTACTATTTTTTTATAACCTACTATAAATTATCAAGTAGTAATTTGGTATATGATTTTCAACCTATCAAGTATATTTTTTGGAGTATTTTCCATGTCTTTTATCTTATGTTTTTACATCATTCCAGTTTTAATAAAAATTGCGAATAAATTTTCAATTTATGATGTAAATAATAAAATAAAAAAACATGAAAAAAGTACAACTTACTTAGGAGGTATAGCTCTTGTTTTCTCCTTCCTTATCTCAGTAAGCCTGCTAATGCCTAGTGAATTAAGAAGGCCTATGTTTACGGGGCCTTATTTTATAATATCAATTATTATATTTTTATACGGGTTAGGGGACGATATTTTTAATTACAAGCCACTGAAGAAACTCGTTATTCAGTTAATTCTATGCGCAATTCTATTATATAAATCTGGCTTGAATTTACCTCTTGAAAATTTTAAATTAAATAATCTAAGTATTATAATTATTACAATTTTTTATGTTGCAGCAATTGTTAATTCATATAATTTAATTGACGGTGCAGACGGAATTGCCATATCATTAGCGCTCATATCATGCCTATTTTTTGCTATCATTTTTTACTTAGACAATAAATACTTTTTTTGCTTTTGTTCGGTTGGATTAGCTGGAAGCTGTTTGGCATTTCTTTTATACAACAAACCGCCAGCAAATATATTTATGGGAGACTCTGGCTCATTATTTATAGGAATGATTATTGCGACATTTGCACTAATTGTTAATTATACCGAAAATGGATCAAATAATATCTGGAACGAAAATCAAAGATTACTTCTGAGTATATCTAGTTTTACCATTCCATTGTTAGATATGACAAGATTATTTTTTGAAAGAATCAAAAATGGAAAACATCCATTTTCAGGTGACAATAATCATATTCATCATTTATTACAAAAAATTGAACTATCTAAAAATCAAAATTTAACGATAATAGTATGTCTACAGATATTATCAACAAGTTTTACATTAGCATTCATTGAAAGGCCTATCTTTTTAACCTTAATTATAAATCTTGTAGCATATATTGTTTTTATTAGACTTGTTAAAATAAAAATTGAAAAATTAAACAAAGTCAAAATGAAAAATGAAATCGAAATAAGTGTTGAATATAATGCAAAAAAAAAGCTGCTAGAAAATTCTAACAGCTATAATTAATTTTTAAATAGGCGTCTAAATTAATAAAGGTTTATTGCAATTCGAATAGCTTTACTTTTCCATTGTATAAATAAGATTTAGTATCCACAGAAGGGGGTGTAGCTATTAACCACCTAATGCTAAAAAAGGGTATTATATACTCCATTAATTTATAAATTTTAAATGCCCATAACATTGAAAATTTATTTTTATACTTATTTGAAATTAATATTTTTCGATACTCTTGTTCTGAAGTATTTTGTACAAAATATCTAGAATAAATTAATGATTTATTCAAAGAGTAAGATAAAATTAAATTGGTTGGAATGATGTTTAAATTAAATTTGAATTTTAAACGCAACAGTAAATCAATGTCTGAATTAATTTCATATTCATTATTAAAATTGCAATAGTTTTTATACACGTTTGATCTTAAAACTAGAGCGCCATAAGGTGAATATATTCGACTCTTAAATATACTTGGCTCATAAACCCTAATAACCTTTGCATATGTATGACTCTCTTGATAAGCAATTGTCCCAATAATACCATCAATATTATTATTTTGAAATTTCAATTCAATTTCATTCAATACATTTTCATCAGACAAATAAGATATCGAATCTAGTAAAAAAATAATATCGCCTGCTGCTGCTCTAATACCTAAATTAATTGCATTATAAAAACTATGTTTCATTTTTAAATGAATTATATGTAAATGTGCATAATTTTCTAATATAGATAATGTATCCAAATTTCTTCCATTAACAACTATAATGTGTTCAAAATTTTTATACTTTTGATTATTAACAGAATTAATACTGTATTTAAGGGTGTCGTAATTATTGTTTAAAACTGTAATGATAGATATTTTCATAAAATATATTTATTAAAACAAATGAAATTCTACTGTTTGAATTTATTTAAAAAATCATAAAATATATCTGTAAAAAGAACCATTGAACAAGCAATTATAAAACCTAAAAAACCAAAAATGCTCGCAATCAAAAAACGTTTGGGTGCTGTTTTCATAATTGGTACTTCAACAGACTGAAGTACAGAAAAAATAGGTGTATTTTTTGTAATATCTAGTTTAGCTTGTTCTACTTGTGCTCCTACTTGTTGATAAACAGCATTTGCGTGGTCGTTCTCTGTTTGTAAACGTATTAATTGGTTTTGAAACGAAGAAGTATTAATAAAATTGTTTTTGTCTTTAAAGGCAGCTAAATTATTTTGCGCGATATACAATAAATGTTCTTTTTCATTCAAAACAGCTTTGGTTCTATTTAAGGTATATTGAGATTGCTTTAATTTTAATTCAATTACTTTTTTTTGTAATAGTTCAAAAACTTTTTGAGTTAATTGTGCAGTTCCCAAAGCATCTATAAAATTACAAGTAATAGTTAACGAACCATCTTTGGCGTCAACATCAATATTGATAACATTTTCTAGCCCATTCATCATCAACATATCTTCATAGCTACTTGATAAAATAGAACTATCGTTACCATTATTATTAAGAATAGGTTGGCTAATAAATAGCTTCATAATTTGACCTGGAAGTCCAATAGTGTACTTTTTAATTGTAGGTAAAAGTCTTTTATTTCTTATAAGCATAATTTCCTTATAAGTTAAAATTTGACCTTCAAAAGAAATAGGGGTATTTAATATTTCCTTTCTAAATTTTGAACTACTAATAATTTCCGGGTATTGAATTGGTGATAAATCAGAGCTTGAAAGCAAATCCCCTCCTAATGAAATACCAGCTAAAGAAGCTAGCCCTCCTATGGAACTTTTAGAAGCATCGTTACCAGATAGTGATATAAATTCAACAGAAGAAGTATAGGTTTTTTCCATTAAAAAACTACCTAATAACCCTACTAAGAAAAATATAAAAATATATTTTAAAATTTTAGTTTTACTTAAAAATAGCTTTTTTGCTATAGCTAATAAATCAATTTCATTTTGCGGGGTGCTAATTTCTTTCACAGTTAATATATTTAAAAAATTATAATTTAGTGGCTAAAACTGCAGCAGTTAATGAACCAGAAATTAATGTAATTATTTTTACAAAATTGTCCATTGCAGATGTTTTATTATGATCTACCTCTTTTATTTTTCTAGTTACTATTATTTTTGAATTTGGTAATATTATTGGATTGCGAAAAAGATTTATACTCTTAGTTTTACCATTTGGTAATATAACATATGCATAATCGGCTTCTTTCCATACTTTTCCACCCGAGTTTCTTATATAATATTTAGCTCTGTATCCTTTTTCCCAAATAAACTGGTTTTCATTATTTAAGGCCCCAATTGTTTGAACTGTTCCAATACTTGATGTAATGTGTATTATATCTAAATCTTTTAGTATATTATTATTAATATTAAGAATATGATTCAAATTTAAACTTAGCACTTTCCCTTCTCTAATAATATAGGACGCTTCAAGATTAGCGTTCTTTTTTAACCCTCCTGCATTTTCAATTACCTTACTTAATGATACTAATTCATTTTCTAAAATTAAAGTTGAAGGATAAACTACTTCACCTTCAATTCTAATTGTTTTTTTAGGCTCTACTCCTATTTTCTTTCGAACGGTTATAATATCATTATTTTGTAATTGAAATTTGTTTTCATTCACTTTTTTAATACCTTTTAAATAATCAACATCTAATAAGACATTGTATTTTTGAGAAAGTTTACTAGTAGCGTAATCAAAATCTTCTCTATTTACAATAACTGAATCCTGATTTGCATATTCCTTAAAACCCCCACTTGCTAAAATAGCGTCTTCAACAGACATGTTGTTGTTTAAATTAATTTTACCAGGGCTATTAATATACCCATCTATTGTAACAGATTTATTTAAAATTTCAGTAACAGCCCTACTGTATAAAACCACTTCGTCTTTTGGATAGAGCTTCACTTGTTTTATACTTATTAAATCGTCTAAATTGTATGTTAAAATATTAAATAAGCCTGTTTTTAGGTCAAATCTTTTAACATCAATTCTTGAACTTAATAATTTAGATTGAAATTCTAGCTCTTCGAATGAAGTTGATTGGAATATTAAATCGAATAAATTTAAATTTTCTCTCCAAAAAATTGTTTTTGCATCTGTACCAAATCCACTTATTTTAATTTGTTTTTCGCCAAGAATATTATTAACATTATAAATTCTAACTTGGTCATCGTTTTCTAGTTTAACTTTTAAGCTACCATCCATAATGGGCGATAAATTATAAGTTAAAAATTTGCGCTTACCTTCTAAATCTTCTTTAAAAATATCTACCTTACCAAAATAGGTATTTGGTTTTAAATTTTCTGCTGCCTTAACAATTAAATCCTTCAGGTCAGAAAATTTGTCCAAAGGGAAAAAACCTTCCTTATTAACGTTACCTGTTATTTGAACTTGATTTAAAGACTTATCTAGTATTGAAGAAACCACTACTTTATCTCCATTCTCTAAAATGAAATTATTTTTTTGTTTTAGAATTTTAGAATAGTCGATAGATGTTAAAAAACGGTCATATACTCTCTTTTGTTCTCTATTATCAAATGGGGTAATTCTATTAATAACCACATTGTTTATGGAAGCGTTTGATGGTAAGCCTGCTGAAAATTTAATTAATTCATTTAACCCTTCCCCATTTTTCAATTCATACACTGCGGCATTTTTAACAGCTCCAGATAGTGTTATTGACGATATACGTGGTGCAATAAAAATAATATCGTTATTAGCAAGTCTTACATCATTGTCTAATTTTCCAGAAGTTATATAATCATACAAGTCAATTTCTTTTAATAATTGATTGTTTCTGTACACTTTTATTGAACGAAGCGACCCGCTGGTTTTAACCCCACCAGAAGCATATAAAGCATTTAAAACAGTTGCTAACCCACTTACTAAATGTGGCCCAGGAGTGCCTGCCTCGCCCAATACGGTAATATTTACAGGTCTAATTTGCGTAAGTGATACATCTAAAAAGGTTCTTTGAGGGGAAGTTAATAAACCTGAGAAATATTTACCTAAATATGTTTTTAACCTGGTTTTCAGCGTTGCAAAGGAACTTCCAGAAACCATAATCATACCGAAATTAGGTATGTTAATATTTCCATTTAAATCTACTTTTGCTTCTAACTGTAAAGTATTATCACCAAAAACAACTAATCTCAATACATCACCCGGTGCAATAATATAACCTTCGTCTATATTACCTACTAAATATTCTTTTTGAGCAAAAGGATTATTTAAAAAAATATCATAGCCAAAAAACTTATCAGCTTCCGCTTTTGTTATAGTGGTTTGTGCATTGTCCTGTATATTTCCAACTATAATGGGTGTTGAAACTACAGTACCTGCATCACTTACAATAGAAGGTATAGCAGATGAACTTAAAATTACAGGTGAAGCAGCAGCTCCAATTACAGGCGAACTTGTAAAATTGCTTTTTAGAAAACTATCAAAATCTATGCCTCTCATTCTTGCCATTTGACGAGCTTGATTTTCATCAATCCCTTTTTGTTTAAGCGCATCTAAGGCCTGTTGTTGAGTAGTAATATTAAGTGCTTTAGCATCAGACAAGGCCTGATTTTGAATAGCTACATTGGCATTTTGAGCGAAAATTGCTAAAGGAAATAATAAAACAATAAATAGAATTTTTTTGAACCACATAATTGAAAAATTAAAAAATTAAGAAATTTTATTTAAAGAGATAATTGTATAAACTATTGAGAAATTACTCGAAGAAAATTGCGATTACAGTCCGTAATCATTTTTGATATAACAATTTGTAAATCAATAATTTATATTGATATTTTTGTTGAATTTTACATAAAAAAACGTACATTTAGAGTAAGAAAATGGAGTTTCTTCACTGTATTTATGAATTATTTTATTACAATTTAACATGAAATAACATGACACAAGATTTAGCATATAGCAACTCCTATCTAACACAACAGACACAACTGTATATAAGAAACGCTTCCATAAGAAGGGTAAAAAGTACAGGCAAATTAGGAATATCATATAATACGATTAGATGTTACCAATTGTTTTACAAAATTATTGAGCAATTTGAGGTTTACCATGGTTCTAAAATCAATTTAGAACAAGTTGAAAAATCTGAACTTGATAGTTTTACCAACTGGCTAATTAATATCAAAAAGTATTCTATCAACAACGCTGGTCAACAAATAAAGATCTTAAAAACCATAGTTACAGAGGCTGAGAAAAACGGTTTAACTATTAAACCCCATTTAAAATACATAAGCTCCTTTTCCAAACCCTCCAATGACCGTCATATACACACTTTAAACTTTGAAGAGATAGATCGTATAAAAGCCTTAGATATCAAAGATGAAATACTCGAAAATGCTCGTAAATGGCTCTTAATTGGCGTTTCTATAGGACAAAGGGTGTCAGACCTTCTTGAACTTAAACCTAGTCAAATAAGAGCTGCAAACAACGGAGGCTTATATATTGATATTATTCAAAAGAAGACCTCCCAGTTTGTAACAATTGGGGTAATTGACCCATTCGTTATCAATATCCTCAAAAATGACTTCCCTACTCCTATTTCACAACCACTATTTAACAAGCTCATCAAAGAAGTTTGTAAGATTGCCAATATATCTGAGAAAGTATTAGGAAACAGGTTTAATCCTGTAACACACCGCAAAGAGTTAAACTATTATCCAAAATATGAACTTATTTGCTCTCATGACCTAAGAAGGTCATTTGCTACCAATTACTTTGGAAAGATCCCTACCCCAATTTTAATGGAGATTACTGGTCATAAAAAAGAAAGTACTTTTCAAATTTACATTGGAGTTACTCAAAATAAAGATTCAATTGCAGATGCGTTTATGGAACACTTAAAGCAATTATAGCTAAAGTAGACCCCAAGGATCATCTTTCTTTTGTTGTTTAGTAAAATCGTCCTCAACACTTTTAGTTTTAGGGACGATATAATTAGATAACATTTGAACTAACCTGATTTTTTGCTGAATAGACAGCTTCTCTTTATTCTTTATAAGATCTTGTATCAAATCTTCAAAAAGTAGCATCATTTGAGTCTTTAAAGGAACGTCTTTTGTAGGCCCCCTTTTGCTTTTACTACCAGCCTTACGTGCAGATTCAGGATTAAATGGCATAAAATTTATATAATATAAAACCGGGTAGTAAATGAGTTAGTGGATGAATACTTAATGTGATTTGTAATTAAAAATTCATCAATTTTTCTATAATCAAATCCAAAATGTGTACCCCATCCTTCATTATCATTGCGGTATTTACTAATATCACCTTTAAAAATGCTTTGAAAATATTGAAAATTTGAAGGTACTGGTTTTAATTCTGACAATTTATACCCTTTAAATAATTTAAAAATAAATTTTATTAACCCAATTAAACCAATTTCAATAGGAACTGAGATAATAATTATTGAATTTGTATTTTTTTTAAAATTTATCAAATTTTGTATTGCATTATTAATAGAACCAACATGTTCTAAAGTTTCAAAACATGTAATAAAATCAAATTTAATTTTAATATTATTATTAATAAAATTTAGATCAATTAGATTAAAATCAATATTTGGATATTTATATTTAGCGATATTTATATTTTCAAGATTATGATCTAAACCCAAGATGTATGAAAATTTATATTTGGATAATTCGTTTGTAATAAAACCATTGGAACACCCAACATCTAAAAATTTATCATATTTTTTATTTTAGATATAATCGTTTTTATTCTATTTAATCTAATAATATGTGGTAAATTAAATATATTATTTAATCTGTAGGTAAGTGAATGATCAATTGATATGTTTCTCATAAATTTTTTTTTTAAAGATTATTTCAATGTAATGAATAAAAAGACCTCTAGTAGAGTAAAATATAAAATTATATAACAAAGTAATATAATTAAGATTTGTTACTTTTCTTAAAACATAAAGATGATAATAAGCAGCTCTAAATTTATTTGATGATAAAGAATTTTCTCTAATAATATAATCTACTAAAGGCTCACGCATACTTAATGTTTTATTTATGTTTTTAAATATAGATAACCATAATGCATAATCTTGTCTATATCTAAATTCAGGAAAATCTATCTTAGAGATATAAATGGTATCATATATAACAGTTGATGTACCAATTGGACAATATTTAAGTAACTTATTATATGTTAAATCAGCTGGGGGTATTACAGTATTAATTAAATTATTATTTAATATTCTATTGTAAGAAGAAAAAGTAAAAGGAATATTATTAGTATTAAGAAATTTAATTTGTTCCATTAATTTGTGTGGTCTCCAAATATCATCACTATCACAAAAAGCAATATATCTTCCTTTAGCATATTTTAATGAATTATTTCTACATATTGCTGCTCCAGAATTTTTAGTTAATTTAAAAAGATGAATTTTATTATTTATTTTTAAACTATTTACTATATCACAACTGTCATCAGTTGAACAATCATCAGTAATTAATAACTCCCAATTAGAATATGTTTGTGTAATTATAGATTTAATAGTTTCTTTAATGTAATAACTGCTATTATACAAAGGCATAATAATTGATACTAGATTATTCATATAAATTATAAAATTTAAATGAAATATTATCCCAATTAAAATTATTAAAATTAATATCTTCAATAATTTTAATGTCAGATTTATTTTTAAAAATTCTATCTATAGAATTACTAATTGAATTTATAGAATAAGAAGTAGCACCAATAATATAATTGTTAGAAAAATAACCATCAATTCCTTGATTTTTTGAATAAATAACTGGAATATTTTGAGTAAGTGCTTCAATGTAAGCAATTCCAAATGTTTCTTTATGTGAAACCATTATAAATAAATTAGTATTACTATATATTTCTATTAATTCATTAAATTTCTTGAATGGATGAATAATTAGGTTGATTTTATAAATTTTTGATATTAAATATAAAAAAAATAAAAAAAATTTATTTCCATTACCTACTACATTGTATATTATTTTATTTTTATAATTGAGTTTATTTATTGCAAATAAAACTGATAAGATATTTTTGTTGTAATTTATGTTGCTAACTTGTAAAATATTGAAATATTTATTATTTTTTGAAACACTCTGAATATTATTTAACCAGAATTTATCTATACCATTGGGAATTACTGTAATTTTTGAATTAAATAAATTATGATACTCATTTGGAACGTAATAAAGTAATTTTGAACGATATACTGGAGAAATAATTAATATGTTTTTTGAATTCAATAATATATTAATTGCAATGTTTCTATATATAAATAAATATTTAAAAAATATATTTATATCAACATTTCTAACTGATATAGTATATGGAATATTATATTTTAAATATAATTTATAAGAAATGATACCGTCAGAAAATAGAGTATGAGCATGTGAATGATTTATTAAAGTGAAATCAATTTTATTACATAAATCATTAAACAATTTGTTGGATTTATTTAAATAAAAAAATTTATCAAAATAATTTAATTTACATGAATTGATAATTTTAAAATTACTTTGAAATGTATATTTGTAATTATTTCTAATAATTGCAAAAACAATATTATTAGAAATATTATTTAATGAAGTAAATAAATTTTTATAAAATTTATTTGTATAAAAAGCATTACATATGTGCAAAACATTAAGCACTAATTATTTTTTTAATGATATAATAAAATGGTGAGTAATAATACAATCTAGTGAATAAATCATCAGATCTGATAGTAAGGATTATCTAGATGCATAAGCTTCACTTGAGATAATATTCTTTTTATAATCAGAAATCAAGCCTCCTAATGATAAAAACATAATCCATTGATCCGAAAAATTACCAGATTTCATGCTATTAAATAACGAAAAAACAAGTAATAATGAGAAGAAATTATTTATTTTAAAAAAACGTAAATTATAAAAAATTATAAATAAGAATAGAAACAACCCAATAATTCCTAATTCAAAAAATAACTCTATAAACAAGTTATGAGGATAACTTCTCTCATCAATATGAAAATAAAATACACCAAAACTTCCAAAACCATGTCCCCAAAGAAAATATGAAATATTTTCAAATGATTCATGAAATGCAAATTTCATGAAATTTAACCTTTGTAATGATGAATTATCGATTCCAGTAGCAAAATTTGAAAACCTAAATATTGTTCTTTGAAAATAAAATTCAAAATAATTATATATAATAAAAATGATGGAGAAAAAAATAAATGGATAATAAATTATTTTTTTGGGCATGTATCTAATATTAATTTTTTTATAATTTTTAAAAAATAATATTAACAAAATAATAAAAATGAAGATAATAGAACCTCTAGCAGATGAAATCAAAAGTAATAAAATAATAAAATATTTAAAATATTTATTTCTAAATTCAGTTGTAAATAACAAAATAATTAAAACACCTAGATGAAAACCAATTAATAAATAATTAAATTTTACTAATGAATTAAAAAATATATTATTATATGTAAAATTGATTGTATAAAAAATAAGTGTTATTGGAACTACAATAAAAATAAGTACTTTCTTTAAAATATTATAATTTAAATTTTGTATTGACAATGGATACAAAAAAAATATTATATTCCCAAATGAATTAAAATATTTATCAAATTTATAATTTGTAGATGGAGAATAAGTTAATGAAAATAATATATATAAATAAAAAAATATTAAAAGTAAACTTAAATTAAAAACATGTTTATCAACCTTTCTATTAGAAGTCCAAAGAAAATCTAACAAACAAATAGAAATCATAAATTTAACAATATCAATAGATGGATTAATTAAAGTAGTAATTGAACTTATTAGTGGTGATACAATTAAAAAACCTAAAAAGTAATTTTTGTACAAAAATTTATCACTATTAGAATTTTGAATTATATCCATAAATTTTATCATTATAAGTATTAAAAGCTATCTTAATGAAAATAACATTATTATTTATGGAAAGATAATTTTTCATAATCAACTTTATTATTTATTAATTTTATTGCTTCTTCAATATTTTTAACTTTTTTATATTTGTCTACTGATGGAGAAAATTTATTTTTTATAAAACTCGATAATCTTAATATAAAGACCAAAATATAATTCAAATAAAAATTGAAAATGAATACTTTAATTGGAAATTTAAAAAATATTTCTTTTCTGTATTTATACTCGAATAGATATATCCAGGCGTATAAATAAGAAAAATTAAATTTATTTTTATCAATATTTATCTCACACCTGTCAATAGCTTTAAGTACCGATTCTGCATATATTGTTGGTCCTGTCCAGTATTTTGGTATCTCTTTAGACCAAAATTTAGCAGTGTCTTTGGGCAAATGGCTTACATCCTCCAACCTTGCTACATGTTTGTGCAAAATACCTTGACCACCTGCACTTTTTATACACTTACCAGCTATGACAATTGGGAAATCAACATAGGTATATTCGTTAATAAATTTAGTTAAAGCAACACCATTTGCCATATCTGGACTAGGTCCTGGAAAATATGTTGAACATATATTAAAAATAGAATCAAGTACATCCCTTTTTACAATACCATGATATAAGCAAGGTAGCATCTTCATTGAAGTCCCGCCCGTTAGAAATGTAAAATCTAGAGCTTCTTTTGTGCTAATCTTTTTAATGTAATAATTGAACTTTTCTAAGTTTAAAATCCCTGTAATATCTTTTGATAAATAAGTTGGCTTTTGGCCAGGCCAAAAATAACTTGGTTTAAATGCTTTCAAAACTTTAATATCGTTTAAATTCATCCACTCAACAACTTCTATAACATATGGCATAACACCATCATCATCTCCTATCATGCAAACATACTTACCTCTAGAATTTAAAACTGCCTTATCACAATTCTCGATGACAGATAATATCCCAAAATTGTAAAAATATTTTAGATTAATATAGTTCTTTCTTTGAGCTAGATAATTCAAAGCTTCAGTATTATTTCTACTGTTATCTTGAATAACTATTTCGATGTCATTATTTTTATTAAAACTTAGAATAGTATCCACAACATTAAAAAGAGTGAAGTATCTGTCTTTTGTTGGTATAATTATAGAAAGTAATGGATTGTTCATATTTTGCTCATTATGAAGTTGTTTTTATAAAAAATCTAAAATTTACAACTTGCTTTAATTGATCTAATGGTATTAATAATAATGCAGAAATTAATATAGTTATTATTGTAGAAAATCCAATCCAAAATAGAGTTTCAATTCTACCAACTAAGATATTTGAAGGAATTAAAGAAAACCCATAGGCTATAGCTAGTGAAATAAGTGCCGGAAAAATCATTTGATTAACATACAAAGACTTAATTGTTATTTCATTTAAGAACTTCTTTTTAATAAAATAAAAATAAATAAGTGTAATTAATATTTGGACAATACAATAAACAGACGCGGCTCCAATACCTCCATAAAATTTTGTGACAAACCAGTAACCAGGTAGCGTAAAAAATAAACTTATTAAACCCAATAGGTTGTTTAATTTTGTATATCCATTGGCAATGGCAATATTATATGGAAAAATAGCTAAGGCTAGCATTGTGTAGGATATTGACACAATAGACAAATAGGTATGTGATTTTTCTGCCAATTCTATATTTCCAGTCCATATCCATATCAGTTTCTCTGCAAAAAATGACATATTAGCCATCATAGCAAACAAGATAATCCCTATAAAAATGTTAACCTTACTAAATAATAAAGCTGCAGCAATGCTGTTTCCTTTAGAATATAATGCTGTAAAACGAGGCAATAAAGCAACTGATATAGGATTTGTAAATATATATATTGTCATTGATAGTGAAACTGCAAGTGTGTAATAACCCAAGCTTTCTACCGAAAGAAATTTACTAATTGCTAGTTTATCCATTTGTGAATTTAAACTGGCAACTAATGATATCAGTAACATTCCTCCTGCAAAACGCCAAATATTTTTGAAAACTGCCTTTTCAAATTTTGGCATTAAATCAAACACATATTTACCTGTTAAGTATTTGTTAAGTGTAAACTTTAAGACTACCGCAAAAATTACTGTAGATAATGTTTGCCATATAAAAAAAACTTCAAGACTAGGAAAGAATAAGATTACAACAACTACTAATCCGTTGCGAGCTATTCCCCAACTGATTTGAAATATATTTGCTTTAATCTGTTTTTCAAGCCCTAACAACCCACCCATATAAAAACGCAATAGCATTTGAAAACCAATCCCAAAACTTATAATTTTTATAAAAAATGATATCTTTTCAGGTTTAAAGTTATTTAAATTCACCCATCGAAAAGCTATTAAATCTGAAAGTGCATATAAAATTGCAATACTTAGACCTGTAATTATAAAATAAGAGGATTCTACCGTTTTAAAAATTCTAATTTTATCAGTCAGAGAATTATCCAGTCGTGCAAATTCACGAGATAAAGTAGAGGTTAATCCACCATCAAGAACAGCCATAAAGCCCCCAATCATTAAAGTAAAACTTATTATTGAAAAACTTTCAAAACCCAAATAATTTATATACAGAGGAATAAAAAGAAAATTTGATAGAATACTCCAAAATTTTCCAACAAAATTTGCTAAAATATTTTTTTTCATCTAATGAATCAAATTCTAGATTTAATTATCTTAGCAGGGACTCCTCCAACAATAGAATATGCAGGCACATCCTTATTGACAAAGGAATTTGCTCCAATAACTGAACCAGTTCCAATCTTAACTCCTTTACCAATTGTACAATTGGAAGCCACCCAAACATTATCTTCAATAATTACAGCAGCTTCTTTTTTAGCTTGTTTATTCATTGGAATTTCGATATCCTCAATTCCATGATTAAAAGCTACAATAACAACATTTGGGGCTATCATTACATTTTTACCAATATATACTCCTGCATTCTCGCCTGAAATGGAGCAATTTTGTGCAATAGAACTTCCTTCTCCCATTTCAAACTTGCCACGTATTCTTACATTTGGAGAAATCGAAGATCTTCTGTGTATCTTGCACCCTCTACTATTATAATATCTAACTCTATACTTACTAAATTCAGCTGGTAAAAATAAAATAAATGAGTATAAAAGACTTAAGATTCCTGATTTTAGTTTTGACATATTTTTTGTTATTTTTAAAATGAATTACCTAAAATTTTATTCACATAATTTAGCTATATTGGCTACAATTTTAAATATCAATTTATTACCTATTCAAATGCAAGGTATATATTTGAAGAAGGACCCTCAAAAAATCTAAACTAATTATACAAATTTTCAGTATTCATTTAAAAAAAATAAAATCTCAAAATATTCTATCATTATATTCAAAACAACTAATATTATTTTTAAAATTAAAAGTCATAATATTTGTTTTCTTTATATTTTTCGATTTAACTACATTATGATCAATTAAATTCCAATTATATTTTTTGTAAAAACTTACCATCTTATCATTACAAAATAAAATCCCCTTAAAATCATTATTAATAATAAATTCTTGTACGTCCAAAAGTAATTTTTTACCATAACCATTGCCTTGTATTAAACTACATACATTTCCTATTCCTAAAAAGATATTCTTTTGTTTATTTATAATAACTTCTACATTTACTAAATTCATATAACCAAAAAGAATTTCATTTTCTAACATCATGACATGAATATCATCATTAATTATATTATTTCTTATCCAGTTCTCATGTTCTTTTGAGGAATAATTCCAATGTTTTTGCTTAATTGAAATTATTTTTGCTAAATCAGTTTTGGATAATTTTGAATGTAATAAATAAATAAAAATCATCTTTTATAATTTATACCACCATCCACAAGGAATCGCAACAAATTGTTGTTTAAACTTATTTACTCCTCCTAATTCAATTTTATTGTTAAAAACTGAATAAATATTATTATTAATATGTACTCCGGTAGCATAGTAGCCTTTTGATTTAAAATAGGCTATCGTTTCTTTACTATTCTCTGAAAGTGTCCCGTAAACCCAATAATTAGGGTTAGTATTATTATTTACTTGCAATGGCCTAATATTAGTCTTATTATGCAACTCTTTTTGCCATTTTATTGAATTTTGATGTTGTTGCTCAAGCAAATGAAAAATATTTTCCATTTGCTTGGTACCTAAAAACGAATTCAATTCACTCATTAATCCTCCATACCCTTCAAACTGTATATCACAATCAGGATTAATTTCTCCATCTTCTGTTCTAAATTTTGATCTATCAATGCCATAATCTCTAATTAAAATCGCCTTATCAAATAATGCTTTATCTTTAAACACTATAGCCCCTCCTTCAATTGTATTAGGTAATCTCACCGTTTGAAACGAAAAAACAGTTATATCTGTACCTACATTGCCTATTTTATTGCCTTTATATTCAGAACCAAAAGCTTCAATGCTATCATCAATAATGGGAATACCGTATTTTTTACCTAAAGAATTAATGGCATCAATGTCACCAACATAACCACAAAAATGATTATGAAAGATCGCCTTTGTGTTATCTGTAATTTTGGCTTCAACATCTTCAGGACATAATGTTCCTTTGGTAGGATTTATATCCGCCCAAATAACTTTTAACCCTTTTGTAGCAAAGGGCTGGTTGGATGCTAAACAACTTATCGGACTTGCAATTACCTCATCTCCAAATTGCAACCCCAATGTAGATAAAACAACCTGCATAGCTGTATTATAAGAATTAATCGTAAGTATATATTCACAACAAATAAATTCTTTTAATTGTGATTCAAATTGTTTGCCATACTTTCCAAAACTTAATTGACCCGAATACAATATTTCATTCAACTCAGGTATTAAATTATTCGGCATATAGGGTTTATAAATCGGAATCATTACCAACCTTTTTTAATTAATTCTGTCATTTTATCGCAATCCTCTAATGTTACCCACCAACCACATGGAATATGTACCAATCGAGAATAAAATCTATCTAAATTGGGCATTTCTGACGGGTAATCATTCAAATAAGAATGCAAATCATTTCGTTTATGGATTTCAGAAGCCATAAAGCCATTATCTGCCATCATTTTAACAAAATCGTCTCTTCTGTCCACTTTTAAAGTATACAACCAATATGATGATTCTGAATTAGGATAATGTACAACAGTTTCAAGTCCTGGCAATCCATTAAGCTTTAAATCTAGATACTTACCAATAGTTTGATATTTCTGTAAAAGTTCTTCAATTGTTTCTAATTGCACTAATCCAATAGTTGCATTAACATTATTCATGTGATATTTATATCCTTGAAATTGAATATCATTCTCTAATCTTGTCATTTTTTTATCTAGACCAAACCATCTTATCAACTTACCTTTCTCATATAATTCTTTATCTTGAATCTGTAAAGCACCACCGTCAACTGTAGTTAAATGTTTAATCGCTTGAAAGGAAAATACCGTAAAAGGAAAATGGTTACCTGTTTTTTTTTTATTATAAGTTGTACCCAAAGCATGGGCAGCATCTTCAATAACTGGAATATTATATTTTAATGAAATTTCTTGAATACTTTTAACATCAACAGGTGTACCAGCATAATCTACAACAATAATGGCTTTTGTTTTATCATTAATAGCGTTTTCAATCGCTTTTGGGGCAATATTTCCTGTTTCATAATCGACATCAGCCCATCTAATTTTTGCTCCTACCATTTTTATGGCAACATTTGTGGGTTCGGCTGTCATAGCGGAACTAATTACCTCATCCCCTTCTTTTACTCCCGCTAAAATCAAAGCAATATGCAAAGCTGCTGTACCAGAATTTAGAGATAAGGTATAACCACTACCAATAAATTGTTCAAATTTTCTTTCAAAATTTTCTACAACTTCTCCTTGAGCAATATAACCGCTATATAAAACATCTTCAATTTTTGGCATTAAAATTTCACGAGGTGTAATATATGTTTTAATTAATGGCAACATAGTTAATTTGTATAATTTTTCAATTCTTCTTGCACATAATCTAAAGTCAATAATAACTTTTTTAATTCCTCTTTTGTTAGTCGATTTGTATTATGGGAATTATATTCTTCATTCACCAATTTATGGCCATCCATTTTTAGATATTTAGTATAATTCAAATCCCTAAAATCGGCAGGCACTCTATAAAATCTTGCTAAATCTTCTGCCTTAGACATTTCTTCTTTCGAGCATAAGGTTTCATATAGTTTTTCAGCGTGTCGTTCTCCAATAATATTAATTTCGTTATTTGCATTAAATAATTCTTGTAAAGCTTCTGCTAAAACCTGAATAGTCGCTCCTGGTGATTTCTGTACAAAAATATCTCCTGGATTTCCATTTTGAAAAGCATACATAACCAGTTCAACAGAATCATCTAATGACATCATAAATCGAGTCATATCTGGATTTGTTATTGTAAGTGGTTTCCCTTCTTTAATTTGTTTAATAAATAAAGGAATTATGGATCCTCTTGAAGCCATTACGTTTCCATAACGAGTAACAGTATAAACGGCATCTACATTTTGAACTCTAGTATCTCGAGCCTTTGAAATCGCTAATTTTTCCATCATCGCTTTAGAAATGCCCATAGTATTAATTGGATAAACGGCTTTATCTGTACTTAAAACCACAACGCGCTTAACATTATTTCTAGCTGCAGCTTCTAAAACATTTTCAGCACCTGTAATGTTAGTATTTATTGCTTGCATTGGGAAAAATTCACAAGACGGCACTTGTTTTAATGCTGCTGCATGAAATACATAATCAACACCTGACATAGCATTATTAATGCTATCAAAATCACGAATATCTCCAATAACAAAGTTTAATTTGTCATTTTTGTATTCTATTCGCATATCTTCTTGTTTTTTTTCGTCTCTACTAAAAATTCTAACTTCTTTTAGCTCAGAATTTAAAAATCCTTTTAGCATTGCATTTCCAAAAGAGCCTGTTCCACCTGTAATTAATAAAATTTTATTTTTAAACATATCAAGTTGTTAATTTAATTAGCTTTTACAAGAATTAAGAATAAATTCATAAACGATTTAAATTTAATTATGTGAATTATTTTGAGAGGGATTTTATTTATAAAATCTTGAAAGGTGTATTATATTTTATGGTCTTACTACTTCAGCTTTATTTCAAACCAAACCCAGCGGTTCAATGATTACAACTGAAGGATTTTTCTTCAAAATCAGCCGTGAATTCTAATTAACAACTGAAGGCAAAATAGGATGCGCTTTTATTAAGCGACGCAACTAACAAGATAGGCCATAGGCTTTAAAAACTTGTCGTCTAAATCTTCCAGTTTGAGTCAACTATTCGCTTGGTAAAGGTTAATTTGAAACCAGAAATAATTTAATCACCAGCCCCCCCTCGAAGTTATTTAATTCCTAATGTTTCCTAATTTTTATTCCAAAGCTTTTACAACTCTTAGAGCCTGCCATCAACCAACCCTCTTTCCAAAAAGCCTTTGATATCAAACACAACGCAATTAGCATCTTCTTTGATGGCCTTGAAGTCGATGGATTTAAATTCGTTGTGGGCTAAAGCAATGATGATGACTTGGTAGTTGCCCCCATTGAGTTTTTCTAGAATGTCGATGTTGTATTCGCGCTTAACCTCTTCAGGATTAGCCCAAGGGTCGTAAACGTCTACCTCCAGACTAAATTGATTAAGCTCGTTATAGATATCGATAACTCGGGTGTTGCGGATATCGGGACAGTTTTCCTTAAAGGTGAAGCCAAGAATGAGGGCTCTTGCACCTTTAATTGTGTATCCCTTATTAATCATAAGCTTAATAACCTTGTTGGCCACAAATATGCCCATGTTGTCGTTTACGCGTCTACCAGAAAGAATAACCTCTGGATGATATCCTAACTGTGTAGCCTTATGTGCTAAATAATATGGATCTACACCTATACAATGACCCCCAACTAAGCCCGGCTTATATTGCAGAAAATTCCATTTAGTTCCTGCTGCTTCTAAAACGTCATTTGTATCTATACCCATTTTATCAAATATTAATGCCAATTCATTGACAAAAGAGATATTTACATCTCTTTGTGCGTTCTCAATAGCTTTACTTGCTTCAGCTACTTTTAAAGATGGGGCTTTATGAGTTCCTGCAACAATAATACTTGAATACAAGTCATCTACTAAATTTGCGACTTCAGGATTTGAACCTGATGTTACCTTTTTTATTTTAGTAAGTGTATTGATTTTATCTCCTGGATTAATCCTTTCAGGTGAATATCCACAATAAAAATCTGTATTAAATTTAAGTCCACTATTTTGTTCTAATACAGGCACACAGTCCTCTTCAGTACAACCTGGATAAACTGTTGACTCGTAAATTACAATATCTCCTCTCTTTAATATCTCACCAATCATTTTACTTGCTTTTAGTAAAGGAGATAAATCTGGTGCTTTAAATTTATCAATTGGTGTTGGTACAGTAACAATGTATATATTACTCCCTTTTATACTTTCTATTTCATTACTTAAACTAAATAGATTATTATTAAGTACTTTATGTAATTCTTCTAATTCTACTTCATTCGTATGATCGATCCCACTATTCAAATCATTAACTCTCTGTAAATTAATATCAAACCCCACTGTAGGATATTTTTTCCCAAATTCAACAGCCAATGGTAACCCAACATAACCGAGTCCAATGACTGCAATTTTACAATTTTCTAATTTCATTACTTTTTTGATAATAGTTTATATGTCTAGAAGTGGCTAATAATGATTACTGGTGGTAATCAAAAAATTTCATGAGATTCTATTTTAACTAAAACCATATAGCTCCGCTACTCTAAATCACATTTTGGAAAAATAACTTAGACTAGATTTCTCAATCAGTACCACAAGTATAGTTATGTCAGTACCACAAGTATAGTTATGTTATATTACTTTTTTTTATAAACTAATAGTACTTTGATACTAGAAATAGTATTTAAACGATTTCATCAAAAATTGGATCAATTATTTGTTAATAAAAAATAGCTTAACTCGCTTCTGGAATTAATACCTAACTTTTTATAAATTGACTTAATTCTTTGATTTATTGCAAAAGTTGTTACACCAATTAATCTTGACATATCCATATAAGTTAAACCCTGTAGCAAATATTCAATTACAATTTTTTCTTTTTTAGTTAGACTAAATCGATTTAGCTTATTATTATACTCATAAGATTTGTATTGGTTATCTTCTCTAATATGGTATAATGAATTTTCCATTATATTCTCTAAAATTGAATCTACAATATGTGTATTAAGATAAACTTTTTTAAATTTCAACATATTAACTAGATAAAATAGATCAATAGGACTGCTACCTATGGCTATATAAGAACAAAAGCCCTTTTTAAATAACTTAAATATTTCGTTGCTTTCCAATTTTAGACCAAAAGCTACAAGCCTAATTTCAGGGTAAATCAATTTTAAATTACTAATATACTCAATGTATAAACTGTCACTAACATCAATAAAAATTAATTTATCTTTCTGCTCTTTAAAATTCAATTGAATAGGCATGTCGTCAATTAATTCATTATAATTATAATAAAATTTATATTCCAGATATTGTATAAAATCTTTATGGATTAACGTAATCCAATTTCTAGAAATAGGTGTGCTTAAAAGGAATTGCAGCTTCATTAAACTTAACTTTATTTAAATTAAATTTTATAAATATTCGGGGGGAGCTTAGTATAATATAGAAAACTATAAAAGCACGAAAATTTAAATATTTCGACAAATTTCTACTATTTTTTATACTATAATAGATATAAAAAATAGTATATACATGTACTATTTTTAGTAAAATTAGTATTTCTATAAAAAAATGTTTTACGTTTTAATATAAGATACTGATAATCAATAAACAGAATTTTTTACAAAAGTATTAAAAAAAATTAAAATACTATTAAAATACTTTAACAATATTAAAATAATTTTTAATACCATGGTGTCTTTTATAAAATAATCTAACTATTTTTCAGTGTTGGATTAGTTATAACTGTTCGCCATTTATCTAATAATAAATAGGAAAATTACTAAGGTATTTGAATTTATAGATACTTATAAAACATGGCTAAACCGCACGCTATATAGCTATTAGCTAATTTATTAGTGTAAAATAATTATATATTATTTACTTTACTATTTTTCATTTCATAAATTTTAAACAAATTTTTTGTTTTTAACTTATAAAAGATATTTTTTTTATGCGTTGAAATTGTATTGCTTGCTAGGTTTAACTTTTGGGCTATATCTTTAGTACTTATCCCTTCTAGAATTAATGAAATTATTTGATATTCCCTTTTAGTTAGATTTTCAATACCATACATATTATCAGACTTCATTTATTCGAATTTTGCGTAATTTATGTAATAATAAAATACTTACACATTTAAATAAATAGTAGTTTTTACTAACTTTAGTAAAAATGAGGCTAAACTTTTAATAGCTAGTTAATATATATACTTCCGTACTACTCTACCGCCTTTTCTAAATCGGCGATAATAAATTTAGACATTTGTAAAAAAGCATAGGTTGCTTTAGGTGCAGTAGCCGGGTTGGTCATGAACTTCCCTAAACAACTAGGTACCACCTGCCAACTTATGCCATACTGGTCTTTTAACCAACCGCATCTGCCAGGGGCACCATGTTCAACCAAGACATTCCAGTAATAATCTATCTCTTCCTGCGTGTCAACAGTTATAATAAAAGAAACTGCCTCGTTAAAACTAAATTGATGTGGAGCCGAACTATCCATGGCTCCAAAGGAAAGATCATTTAATTCAAATTGCGCATATTTAATATTGCCTTCTGTATCGGGCTCTCCTTTTTGATAAGTATCTATTTGAATAGTATTTGAATCTTTAAATAAATGCGTATAAAATTCAATAGCTTTATTTGCTTTTCCATTTTGATTGCCGGTGAATAGCATATTGGGCATTATTTTAGTGCGACTTTTATGCCCTAGCATTAATTGAAAGTTCACGCCATACTTATCGGCGCACCATCCGTACTTTTCGCTCCATGGGTATTTATTAAGGGGCATTAAAATTTTACCATCTATTATTAATTTCTCCCAAAGGCTGTCTATTTCAGCTTCTGTTTCAATACTTATAAAAAATGAAATGGAAGGGTTAATTACATACCCTGGGCCGCCGTTTAAATTCATAAACCTACGACCAAATAAATTATATACTACAGCCATTGGATTTTCAGAAACAATCTCCACTTCGCCAAATACTTCTTTATAATAATAAGCCGCTTCTTTGGCTTTTCCATCAAACCATAAACAAGTTCCTATTGAGTGTAGCATATATAATTATTTAAATTGAAAATAAGTATAATACTAGTTCTTAGCAAAGAATTTATATTAAAATTCTTAATTTGCATAGAAGACTACTCAATAAATATATGTGTTACGTTATTGGCATTAAAATTCCTAAAAAGCAAACTATTAAAGTAGGAGACACTGTATTAGATTTAGATGCCATTGATATACCTATGCAGTCGGGCTTTGCTTATGACCAGTGGCCAGTAATTTTTAATGAACCTATTAGAGAAGATGCTATAAATACCTCCCATAAGTCTTTATTAAGACCAGGCCTTATGCACTGGGAGCTTATCCCCCATTGGGTGTGTAATGAAAAAGAATTATTAGAATCGAGAAAGAAATATACCACCCTTAACATAAAAGCTGAAACTATTTTAAGTAATAAATTAGCACAAAGCACTATTCACAGCAACAGGTGTTTGGTATTGGCTTCTCATTTTTTTGAATGGCAACAAATTGAAAAAGAAAAGTACCCGCACTGTATTTCATTAAATGAAAAGCCTATTTTTTATATAGCGGGTGTTTGGAATATATGGACCAACCAAAATACTGGAGTAACTAAAAATAGCTTTGGTATAATAACCACTGAAGCCAATAGCTTAATGAGTAAGATTCACAATGTTAAAAAAAGAATGCCTACAATTTTAGATGAAAATGCAGCAAATGCTTGGGTAAATGAAAATTTAAACGATGCGCAAATTTTGGAATTGGCAAAACATCAAATAGATGAAAGTAAAATGAGCGCCTATACGGTGGCTAAGAATTTTCAACAAAGCACAAACCCTTGCGAAAAAGTAGAATATAAAATATTCACGCCCCAAAGTTTATTCTAGTGCTTTAATTATTAATCTCCTAACTATACAATTTCCACTGTTTCGTGCATTTCTGGCGTAATCACATCTTTAAAACCTTTCTTGCGTAATCTCTCAGCAAAATGATCCTGCACTTCGGCTTCACCATGTACTACAAAAATTTGCTTCACTAAATCCGGGCTTTGGCAGCCTAAAAATTGCATAAGATCCTCGTAATCGGCATGTGCACTCATGCTTCTAATAGAACCTACTTTGGCTATTACAGGATATTCTTCACTATATATCTTCACCACCTTAGCACCATTCATTAATCTTCCACCTAAAGAATGCGGCTCGCAATAACCAACTAGTAAAATAGTATTCTTAGCATTGCTAATATTATTTTTAATATGATGCTTTACCCTACCCGCATCGGCCATAGCAGAGGCTGAAATAATTACCTTAGGATGCAAGTCCTCATTCAAGGCCTTACTCTCTTCCACCGATTTTATATAACGAAGACCTTCAAAATCAAATGGGTCATCATCTACCTCCAGTATTTTTTGAATTTTTTTATTGAAGTACTTAGGGAACATTTTAACCACATCGGTAGCCTCAATACTTAAAGGACTATCTACATAAACTGGAATATGAGGTAGCCTTTTTTCTAAGGACAACTGATTCAGTTCAAATAAAATTTCCTGTGTACGTCCCACACTAAATGCAGGAATAATTAAATTCCCTTTTTGCTCCACACAGGTTTTTTCAATCCAATGTAAAATGTCATCGGGTGTGGTATATATTAAATCGTGCAGTTTATCGCCATAAGTGCTTTCAATAATAATGGTATCGGCTTGTGGAAAAGTAGAAGGTGAACGCAATATCATATCGCGATATCTTCCAACATCTCCACTAAATGTGAGTGTTTTAGTTTCTTTACCTTCTTTTATTTTTAAACTTACCGCTGCACTTCCTATAATATGACCAGCGTCGGTAAATAATAATTCAACAGCATTAGAAATTTTTGTGGGCTGATTATATTCAACAATAGTTAAAAGTGGTAGTACAATATTTACATCATCCATATCATACAAAGGCTCAATAGGAGGTAGGCCCTGCTTGGCTCTGCGCTTATTGCCATATTTAGCATCGTCTCTTTGAATCATGGCAGAGTCTTCCAATAAAATTTCTGTAAGTGCCTTGGTGGCTGGAGTACAATAAATATTTCCTTTAAAACCTTCTTTAGCTAGTTTAGGAAGCAAGCCAGAATGGTCAATATGTGCATGAGATAAAATAACATAATCTACTTTAGTGGCATCAAAACCAAAACTTGCATTGAGTGAATCGGTATCTCTACCCATTCCTTGAAAAAATCCGCAGTCTAATAAAAAATTTTCACCATTATCTAAATGCACTAAATGCTTAGAACCTGTGACAGTTCGTGCCGCACCATGAAAGCTTATTTTCATTCTATAAATTTGTACTACTAAGTTAGCTTAAATAGCAATGGCAGCTACTAAATAATCGGCAATGAGAATAAGTATACAACTTACCACCACCGACTGCGTGCCTGCTTTACCAATTTCTAATGCCCCGCCTTTTACATAATAACCAAAATAACAAGGCACAGTGCTTATGATAAAAGAGAAAATAAACGATTTATAAAAGGCAATTGCTACATAATTAGCATCAAACCCTTTTCTAATGCCCATGATGAAAACTTCTGGCGCAATGGCTCCTGTTAAACCACCCACGAAATAACCACCCCAAACACCTATTACAGCTGAAATTCCAACAAGAATGGGCACCATGGTAAAGGATGCTAATATTTTAGGTAAAATTAAATAGTTCTTAGTGTTGATTCCCATAATTTCAAGTGCATCTATTTGCTCGCTAATGCGCATATTGCCTAATTCACTAGCAATTTTACTACCTACCACACCTGCTAAAACAATACTTAAAAAAGAAGGCGCAAATTCAAGCAACATTCCATCACGCACAACTATACCAATGGTTGTAATGGGAATTAAAGGATTCACAAACTGCGCAGCTGTTTGCACTGTAATAACCGCACCTAAAAAAAAGGAGATAATAATAACAATTGGTAAGGAGCCAAAACCGATATCAACACATTGTTTGATATACTCATTCCAAAACATTTTTTTGTTTTCAGCAGATGTAAACATCCCCTTTAACATCAAAAGGTAGTAGCCAAAATGAGTAAAAATATTCATACCACAAAATTAGCCTATTTCTTTCTCTTTTTCATACGCTTCCACCAACTTACTCTTTGTACTTCTAAGTTGGTATCTACCCTGGTTTTTAACTGAGCGTCCACCACAGCTACAGTGGCCATATTTATGATATTTCTCACCCCAGAGCCTAACTGAAGAACATTCACAGGCTTTTTCAAACCAAGTAAGATAGGACCAATAATATCCACCCCACCTATTTCTTTTAATAAATGATAAGCTATGTTTCCAGAAGTTAAATTAGGGAAGATTAATACATTCACTTGCGCGTCTACTAAATCACTGAATGGATAATTTTCTTTTAAAATTTCTTTATTAAATGCCATCATACCTTGCATTTCTCCATCCACTATTAAAGAAGGATTTCTTTGCTTAATAATTCTTGTGGCTTCTGCTACCATTTGCGCTTCTGGTGTATCGCTACTTCCAAAGTTGGAATAACTTAACATGGCAATTCTTGGCTCCATATTAAAATTGCGCACTTCTTTAGCTACCAGCAAAGCAATGTCTGCAAGTTCTTCAGCATTCGGATTAATATTTACCGTAGTATCCGCTAAAAACAAGGGACCTTTTTTAGTCAACAATAAATACATACCTGCAATTTTTTTCACACCTTCTTCAGTACCTATAATATGAAGTGCTGGTTTAATTCCATCGGTATAATTTCGAGTTAAGCCAGATAACATTGCATCGGCTTCACCAGTTTCCACCATCATGGCACCAAAATAGTTTTGTGTGCGCATTAGCTTTAAGCTCTCGTATTTATTAATGCCTTTGCGTTGTCTTTTTTGAAATAAGATAGAACCGAAAAATTCCCTTTTCTCTTCCATCTCATCACTTCTTACATCTATAATAGGCAAGTCACTAATATCAATATTATTGGCTTCAGCTATATTTTTAATTCTGGTTTCATTACCTAATAATATTGGATAAGCAATACCATCGTCGTATACAATACTAGCTGCTTTTAATATTTTAACATTTTCTGCATCGGAGAATACTAAACGTTTTGGATCGCGGCGCGCTTTATTACTAATTAAACGCATTAATTGATTGTCTAAACCTAAACGCTTGTTTAATTGTAATTCATATTCATCCCAATTTGAAATTGGCTGTTGGGCTACACCCGATGCTACCGCTGCTTTTGCCACAGCTGGCGCTAAAGTGCTTAATAACCTTGGATCTAATGGTTTGGGAATAATATATTCAGCACCAAAACATAAATTTTGTTGATTATATGCCATATTCACTGTATCAGGCACGGCCGATTTTGCTAAGTCTGCTAGTGCATTCACTGCCGCTAACTTCATAGCTTCGTTAATTGATTTTGCACGTACATCTAATGCACCTCTGAATATATAAGGGAAACCTAAAACATTATTCACCTGATTAGGAAAATCGGAACGGCCAGTGGCCATGATAATATCTTTTCTTGCTGTAGTAGCTGCTATATAATCAATTTCAGGATCGGGATTGGCTAAGGCAAATACAATGGGGTTTTTAGGCATAGAAGCTACCATGTCAGCAGTTACTATATTACCCACGCTTAATCCTAAAAACACATCGGCTGTTTTAAAGGCCTGCGCTAAAGTCATATTCTCTGCTTTAATGGCAAAGGGTTTTCTATCTTCTCCCAAATCGGTTCTACCTGTATGAAGTACACCATCTTTATCAAACAATATAAAGTTTTCATATCTCGCCCCTAAAGCAACATATAATTTTATACAAGCCATAGCTGCAGCACCTGCACCACTTACTACAAACTTTACTTTGTCTATTTTTTTCTTTTGTAATTCTAATGCATTTAATAAAGCAGCACTACTAATAATGGCTGTTCCATGCTGGTCGTCATGCATTACCGGAATAGACATGGATTCTTTTAATTTCTTCTCTATATAAAAACACTCAGGCGCTTTTATATCTTCTAAATTAATACCGCCGAATGTGGGCTCTAGTGATTTTACAATCTCTACAAATTTATCAGGATCGGTTTCGTTAATCTCAATATCAAATACATCTATGTCTGCAAAAATTTTAAAAAGTACGGCCTTCCCTTCCATCACCGGCTTACTCGCTAAGGGCCCAATATTGCCTAAACCTAAAACGGCTGTTCCATTGGTAATTACCCCTACTAAATTTCCTTTAGCCGTATACTTAAATACATCGGATGGATTGTTTTTAATTTCTGTACATGGAATGGCTACTCCAGGGCTGTAAGCAAGAGATAAATCTTTTTGGGTTTTCGCTTCCTTGGTAGGAACCACTTCAATTTTACCTGGTCTGCCAGCAGCATGGTATTCTAAAGCCTGTTCTTTTCTTAGATTTTCTTTATTCGACATGTAATAAATTTATAACGAATGTTAGTTTACGAGTTTTACAAAGCTACTGAAAATATACAAAACGATATTTTTGTAACATATATTGTTGAAATATAGTGCTTTATGCAAATAATTGACTGCCTAACCAGGCCATCATACCCACTCCATTTTCAATGGCTTCTTCCTCTATATTAAAGTGTGGAGTATGAACATTATGTATAATTCCCTTCGATTCATTACGAACACCTAGTCTGAAAAAACATCCTGGTATTACTTGCGAATAATAGCCGAAATCTTCGGCGCCCATTCTTTTTTCAGTTTCTTCAACATTACTCGCCCCCATAAATGTGTCGGCTAATTTCCAAGCGGCTTCTGTTATAAGAGGTTCGTTGTCTACAGTGGGGTATCCTACATCTACTCTAAAATCTATTTCAGCACCAGTAGCTAATGACAAACCCTTGGCTTGTTGCATCATTAATTCATGTGCTTTAAAACGCCATACTTCATCCATGGCCCTAAAAGTACCCATTAATTTTACTTCGCTTGGAATAACATTGGTTGTATTACCACCATGCACAGAGCAAATGGAAAGTACCGAAGGATTTTGTGGATCGCGATTGCGAGAAATAATAGTTTGTAAATTGGTAATTAATTGTGCAGCTACTAAAATAGTATCTACTGTTTGATGCGGCGTGGCAGCATGTCCTCCTGGACCTTTGATAGAAACATATAATTCATCGGCACTGGCCATGACGCGTCCTTTTCTAAAACTTAATTTTCCATGATTCAAACCTGGATGTACATGCAAACCTATAATACCTTGTGGTACAGGGTTTTTCAAGGCTCCGTCACGAATCATATAACTTGCTCCCCCGGGATTTTTTTCTTCCCCTGGTTGAAATAATAATTTAATTGTGCCTTCCAATTCTTCACGCAAAGTCCATAAAATTTTTGCAGCTCCTAATAAAATAGTAGTATGCACGTCATGTCCGCAGGCATGCATCACACCTTCTTTAGTAGAAATATAATCGACTTTATTTTCTTCAATAATAGGTAGTGCATCCATATCGGCACGAAGTGCGATAATTCTTTTGCCTGGATTTTTTCCTTCAATAATACCTAGCACTCCTGTAGTGGCTATAACAGTAAAAGGAATACCAATAGCAGTTAATTGTGCTTGCACATATTTACTTGTCTCAAATTCTTGATAACTTAATTCAGGATTGGCATGTAAATGTCTGCGTATAGAAACATTTTCTGCTTGATGCTGTTTGGCTAATGATTTTATTTTTTCTAGTAACATGATAATGGTAAAGTTAATAATTAGATTTTACATTATCTGTACCAGCGCCCGATACAATGGCCACCCCAGCACTACAACCTATGCGCGTTGCACCGGCATCTATCATTAATTTAGCAGCTGCATAGTCTCTAATACCACCCGAGGCTTTTATTTGTACTTGATCTGGTAAATGTTTTCTAAATAATTTAACCGCCTCTACACTGGCTCCTTTTTCTGCATAGCCAGTAGAAGTTTTTAAATAATCTATGCCCGCAATGCCGTAAATATCGCAACACTTAATTATTTCATCATTGGTCAATACCCCCGACTCTATAATTATTTTAACTACTTTATTTTTAGAACGAATAATGGGCATGATATGATTGATTTCATCTGCAATAGCAGACCAGTCTGCGTTTTTTATAGCAGAGATATTCGCTACCACATCTAATTCATCGGCACCATCCACCATGGCTAAAATAATTTCTGCAATTTTTGCTTCTGTAGCACTATACCCAAATGGAAATCCAATAACAGTAGCTACTTGCACGGTAGTACCTAGCAGTTTTTCTTTCGCTAATTTCACAAAATTAGGAGGCACACATACTGCTGCAAAATCGTACTGCTTAGCTTCAGCACATAATTTTTCAATGTCCGCCACTAAACAAGTGGGTTTTAAAATAGTATGGTCGATGTATTTATTAAGCGACATCTTTTCCATGACAAGCTTTGAATTTTTTTCCGCTACCACAAGGACAAGGATCGTTGCGTCCTGTTTTAGGACCTACTTGAATAGGCGCTTGCTTTATATCACTAGGATCATGATAGGCATTGCCACCTGCATCCTCAGTTCTATTGGCACTTAATTTACTTAAGTCTGTTTTTTGTTGACGTCCTTCTTTCACTGCATCTTCTAAAGGCAAATGCGCATGACATAAAAATTGAACTAGCTTCTGATTAATTTCAATGTCCATCTTTCTAAATAATTCAAAAGCTTCCATTTTGTATATAACTAGTGGGTCCTTTTGTTCATAAGTAGCTGTTTGTACCGATTGTTTTAAATCGTCCATGGCTCTTAAATGTTCTTTCCAAGCATCGTCTATAAAGCTTAAGGCAATATTTTTTTCTGCTTGTGCCGCTAGTGTGGCGCCTTCTGTGCTCACATTTTTATCTAAGTTCACAAGTACATTATACGCAATTTTTCCATCGCCCACAGGCACAATCACATTCTCAATATGTGCACCTTGATTTTTTCTTATGTTTTTGAAAACAGGAATACTTTGTTTCATCATATCCTTTTTCTTATACTCATAATGCGCAATAGCTTCTTGATACACTAACTCCACCAAAGTATTATCATTGGTAGTCTTAAATTCTTCTTGCGTTATTTTAGTATCAAAACCTGTTTGAACAATTAAGGATAATTTTAATCCTTCGTAATCGTTGTTTAATTTATAGTTCGTCACCATGCCTTCAATCACTTGATAAAATGCATTGTCTAAGTCCAAGGCTAGTCTTTCTCCAAACAAAGCATGATTTCTTTTTTTATAAATCACTGTTCTTTGTTTGTTCATCACATCATCATATTCTAATAAACGCTTTCTTACTCCAAAGTTATTTTCCTCTACTTTTTTCTGTGCACGCTCAATAGATTTTGTAATCATACTGTGCTGAATTACTTCGCCTTCTTTATACCCCGCAAAGTCCATTACTTTAGCAATACGCTCACTTCCAAACATGCGCATTAAATCATCTTCCAGAGAAATAAAGAATTGAGAAGACCCTGGATCTCCTTGTCTTCCTGCACGTCCACGTAATTGTCTGTCTACACGACGAGACTCATGACGCTCTGTACCAAGAATGGCTAAACCACCTGCAGCTTTCACTTCAGGACTTAATTTAATATCGGTTCCACGACCTGCCATATTAGTGGCAATAGTAACAGCTCCAGTTAAACCTGCTTCCGCTACCACTTGTGCTTCACGCGCATGTTGTTTGGCGTTGAGTACATTGTGTGGAATATTTTGCTGACGCAACATTCTACTTAATAATTCACTTACCTCTACAGAAGTAGTTCCGCATAAAACAGGACGGCCTTGATCTCTTAATGTAACAATGGCTTCAATTACAGCTCCTAATTTTTCACGTTTAGTTTTGTATACTAAGTCTTGCTCATCTTTTCTAATAGCTGGAATATTGGTAGGAATTGAAACCACATCTAATTTATAAATACTCCAAAACTCTGAAGCCTCTGTTTCTGCCGTACCTGTCATACCTGCTAACTTATGGTACATTCTAAAAAAGTTCTGCAAAGTAATAGTGGCATAAGTTTGAGTAGCCGCTTCAATTTTTACATTCTCTTTGGCTTCAATGGCTTGATGCAATCCGTCTGAATAACGACGGCCTTCCATAATACGACCCGTTTGTTCGTCTACAATTTTTACTTGTCCTTCAATGACTACATATTCTACATCGTTGTCAAATAAAGTATAGGCTTTTAGTAGTTGATTCACGGTGTGAATACGATCGGCCTTAATACTATATTCAGTAATAATACTTTCTTTTTGTTGGAACTTTTCTTCCGCATTTAAATTAGCATTTTGATCAATCGCATTTAATGCCACACTAATATCCGGAAGTAAAAAGAAATTAGGATCTTCTCCTTGCTTAGTGATTAATTGCAAACCTTTGTCGGTTAATTCTACTGAATTATTTTTTTCATCAATATGGAAAAATAAATCTGCATCTACATGAGGCATTTCTCTTTGCTGATCGGCTAAATAATAGTTTTCAGACTTTTGCAATTTCACTCTCACCCCTGGCTCACTTAAGTATTTAATAATGGCACTGTTTTTAGGCAAGCCTCTAAACGCTGTATACAAAGCCTTTCCGCCATCCTTAGGGTCGTCGTTGCCTTCTGCTATTTTCTTTTTAGCCTCAATTAAAAATTGGTTCACCGTTTTCTTTTGCATCTCCACCAATTTTTCAATTCTTGGTTTCAATTCAAAAAATTGTTGCTCTCCTGTTTGATGTCCAATGGGACCAGAAATAATTAAGGGTGTACGCGCGTCATCAATTAATACGCTATCCACCTCATCCACCATCGCGTAATGATGTTTGCGTTGCACCATCTCTTCTGGTGTATGCACCATATTATCTCTTAAATAATCAAATCCAAATTCATTATTAGTTCCGTAAGTAATACCCGCACGGTAAGCATTACGACGCTCTTCTGAATTCGGCTGATGCTTATCGATACAATCTACTGTAATACCTAACCACTCAAATAAAGTACCATTCCATTCACTATCTCTTTTGGCTAAATAGTCGTTTACGGTTACAATATGTACCCCTTCGCCCGCTAGTGCATTTAAATAAGCAGGTAAAGTAGAAACTAAAGTTTTACCCTCACCTGTGGACATTTCAGCAATCTTACCTTGGTGTAAAACAATACCACCTAATAATTGCACATCGTAGTGCACCATATTCCAAGTAATGGGTGTGCCAGCCGCCTTCCAAGTTGTTTGAAATACCGACTGGTCGCCCTTAATATTGATATATTCTTTTTTGACAGATAAATCCCTGTCTAGTTGGGTAGCTGTTGACAATAATTCCTCTTCTTCGGTAAATCTGCGGGCCGCTTCTTTAACCACCGCAAAGGCTTCTGGCAAAATGTCCCAAAGTACCTTTTCCAAAGTAGCATCTTTCTCTTTTTTGAGTAAATCTATTTGCTCATAGAGGCCATCTCTACCCATAAAATCGCTAATAGGCAGGGCTTCCGCCTCGGCTTGAAGTGCTTCAATTTGGCTGTCGGTATTGGCTAAATAGGCCTTAATTCTTGCCTTAAATTCAGTGGTTTTAGCTCTTAACTGGTCGTTGGATAGGGTTTTATAGCTATTGAAATGGCCATTAATAACAGCCACTAAATGGTCTATTTTTTTAACATCCTTTTCGCTTTTCGAACCTCCAAATAATTTACTTATAATTTGCAACATATTCCTGCTTGATAATTGTGTTATTTCCTATACTCAATAGGCGTGCCAAAGTTAAGTAATTGGTGTGAGTTTGAGGGTTTTAAGGGGGGTCCAATATAAAAAATAACATGAATGGCCTTAAAATTGAAAAATGGACGAAAAAATGATACCTTTGCTCGCCTTTGGAACCTCAACATTTTGACGGGCTTCCACTTGAACATCAGAAACTAAAAAATGCTATGGCAGGTCAATTAAACGAAGTAAGAAATAGGATTAAAAGTACACAAAGTACGCAGCAGTTAACGAAGGCCATGAAAATGGTGAGTGCTGCCAAATTACGCCGTGCGCAAGACGCAATCACTCAAATGAGACCTTACACGCGTAAGTTGCAAGAAATGTTAAGCAATATTATTGGAAGCTTGGATGGCGATATGAATTTATCTTTAGCTGAAACGCGTCCAGTGAATAATGTATTATTTATTGTTATTACTTCTGACAGAGGTTTATGTGGTGGATACAATGCCAACTTAGTAAAATTAGCAAAGACTACCATTGCAGAAAAGTACGCAAATAAAAATATCACCATATGGAATATTGGCAAGAAAGGATACGAGAGTTTAACGAAGACAGGTTATAAAACCAATGCTGATTTCAAAGATATTTTCTTGAATTTAAAGTTCGAAAATGTACAAACTGCTGCGAAAGCGGCAATGACTGCATTTGCCAATAAAGAATTTGATGCCATAGAAATTATCTACAGTGAATTTAAAAATGCTGCGACTCAATTACCTACAGCAGAAGCTTTCTTACCTATTCCTACTTTAGCTAAAAAAGGAAATAAGAAAAAAACAGATTTTATTTTTGAACCACAGAAAGAAGTTTTGGTAGCTGAATTAATGCCAAAAATTTTAAACACTCAATTATTTAAAGCAGTACTTGACGCGAATGCAAGTGAGCATGGCGCTAGAATGACTGCAATGGATAAGGCAAGTGAAAACGCAAACGAATTATTGAAATCATTGAAACTATCATATAACCGTGCACGTCAAGCAGCTATTACAACCGAATTAACGGAGATTGTAAGTGGCGCAGCAGCATTAAACGGTTAAGACCCAACAACTATGGAAATTAGTCAAATTATACCTCATATTGAAGCGCTTATTTTTGCAAGTGAAAAAGCATTGAACGCGAATGATATTACCGAGCTTATTAATAATGCTTTTGGATTTTTAGAAGAGCGTATTAGTTTAGACCAAGTGGAAAGTGCATTGAATGGTATTCAAGAAAAGTATAGCACTGAATTTTATCCTTTTGAATTAAAACAAAGTGGCGGTGGCTGGCAGTTTTTAACCAAGCCCGATTTTCATAAAACCATTGCTCAATTAAATGGAGATAAATTTTTAAAGCGTCTTTCCAACGCTGCTTTAGAATCTTTAGCCATTATAGCCTACAAGCAACCCATTACCAAGGGTGAAGTGGAAGCTATTAGAGGAGTGAACAGCGATTATTCTATTCAAAAATTATTAGAAAAGGAATTAATTACCATTAGTGGTCGTAACGAACATTTACCAGGTAAGCCTTTAGTATATTCTACTTCTAAAAACTTCATGGATTATTTTGGTATTAATTCAACCGATGATTTACCAAAAATAAGAGAGGTTCTAGCCGATCAATTGGTAGAAGCTACTGTCATCAAGCCTGAAGACTTCACAGACAACAGTGTTTTAGAACAAACCGAAGAGGAAGAAACACCTAATTTGCCGGAAGAAACCGACGGCTACGAGGCTGAATCAAACGAAGAAGATGCCAGCCCTGAAAGCCCTGTGCAATAGTCCATCTAAGACTTACCATTCTTCTATTTTTTTTCAAAATTATAGTCTTGATATAATGACAGAACCTAGTTCTCATTGTATCTTCGTGTTATGAATTCAAGTTTAACTTTTGAAGAACTTAATCAGGCTGCCGCTACATTTGGCACTCCACTCTATGTGTACCATGGTGAAAAAATTGAAAGCCAATATCAAAACTTATTGACACATTTTTCAACGAAGTCTACCCGATTTTTTTATGCTTGTAAATCACTTACTAATATTCATATTTTAAACCTTGTTAAAAATGCAGGCTGCAATATTGACTGTAGTTCTATTAACGAAGTTAAATTAGCCATCCATGTTGGATTTGATGTTGAAAATATTTTATATACCAGCAACAGTATTGCTTTCGAAGAAATAAAAGAAGCAGTAAGCTTAGGGGTGCACGTAAATATTGATAGTCTTTCTAATTTAGAAAAATTTGGCGCTGCCTTCGGCGGCAGGTACCCAGTAGGTATTAGAATTAGACCCGATATTATGGCAGGAGGCAATTTAAAAATTTCTACAGGACATAATAAAAGTAAGTTTGGCATTCCATATACCGAAAAAGAAGCATTAAAAAATATTCAAACAAAGTATGGCATTAAAATTTCTGCTTTACATATACATACGGGTAGTGAGATTAAAGATGTAGCTGTGTTTTTACAATCGGCTAAAGTATTTGAAGAATTATTACCCGATTTTCCTACAGTTAATATATTAGATTTTGGAGGTGGCTTTAAAGTACCTTATATGCCCGAGGAAAAAGGAACCGATATTGCTATGCTGGGTGCAGAGGTGAATAAAATTATGGAAAAGATGTCGGCTATGGTAGGACGTAACTTAACCGCATGGTTTGAACCAGGAAAATATTTAGTGAGTGAGTCGGGCTATTTTATTACACAAGTAAATGTTTTAAAAAAATCGGGGGATATTGAATTTGCAGGCATTAATAGTGGCTTAAACCATTTAATAAGACCTATGTTTTACGATGCTTACCATCATATTGTAAATATATCTTCCCCTCATAAAGAAGAAAAAAAATATGCGGTAGTGGGTAATATTTGCGAGACCGATACTTTTGCATGGGACCGCCCAATTGCTAGTATTGAAGAAGGCGACTACTTAGTATTTTTTAATGCAGGTGCTTATGGATATGAAATGTCTAGTAATTATAATGCTAGGTATAAGCCTGCACAGGTATTATATAAAAATGGAATAGCTAGCTTAATAAGCAGGGCCGATACTTTCGAGGACTTACTTAGCTTACAAACACCTTTACGCTAATTATCATGATTGAAATACAAAATATTAGCAAAAAATTTGGCGACAAAGTTGTCATTGAAGATATCAGCGCTGAATTTAAACCTGGTATCTGTAATTTAATTATTGGCACCAGTGGAAGTGGTAAAACAGTTTTAGTAAAATGTATTGTGGATTTATTAAAAGCCGATAAAGGTGAAATATTATTCGACAAAATACATTTATCTACAATGGATAAAGAAGAAAGAAAAGATTTAAGACAGAACCTAGGTATGTTATTTCAAGGGAATGCCTTATTTGATTCTTTAACAGTGGAAGACAATGTGAAGTTCCCATTAGATATGTTTTCTACTTTAAGTGTTGCGGAGAAAAAATTAAAAGTAAATGAAATTTTAGCCCGTGTTCAATTAGAAGGGGTAAATAGTAAATTTCCTGCTGAATTAAGCGGAGGTATGAAAAAAAGAGTGGGATTAGCCCGCGCCTTAGTCATGAAGCCTAAATATTTATTCTGCGACGAACCTAATTCAGGCCTAGATCCTCAAACCTCCATGGTAATTGATAAATTAATACATGAGCTTACTGTCGAGTTCAATATTACCACCGTAGTGGTTACTCATGACATGAATAGTGTAATGGAAATTGGTAATCATATTATTTATTTACACCAAGGTAAAAAAGAATGGGAAGGCTCTAATAAAGACATTATTTACAGCCAGAATAAACTACTCAATAATTTTATTTTCGCTTCTGAGTTTTTACAAGATGCCAAGGCCATGCGCATGCAATCCAACCCTTCTAAATAATTTAATCAAGACAATTCGTTAAAATTCTAAAATAAAAAAAACTTAAACTCATAGTATGAAATACATTTTTGCCACCCTATTTAGTTTTTTATTCATTGCAGCATTAGATGCACAAACTACTGGGGACCCAGGCGCTCCCTATTTAAAGAACAATAAAATACCCCCATTCTCTATTACTTCAGTGAATGGGAAAAAAATTACAAATAAGCAAATGCCTAAGTATGCATTTACATGCATTATTATATTTAGTCCAGATTGCCCTCATTGTGAAAAAGAGGCAGGCGAGATTAATAAGTATGCAGACAAGTTCAAAAACGTATTATTTATATGGGATAGCTACCGAGATATGGAATCTATTAAGAAATTTGCAACAAAGTTTAATTTGGTAGATAAGCCCAATGTAATTATTGGCCGCGACCCTAATTTTACCCTTCCCGCTTTTTACCGTCCAAGAATGACCCCCTTTGTGGCCTTATACCAAAAAGGGGAATTGTTAAAGGTATATGAACAAGGGGCAGATGTTTTCGAATTGATTAAAATAATAGAAGGTAAATAACTAACTTTGTCCCGTAAAATTAAAACTCACAAATAAAAAATACATTATATGAAAGTTACCGTAGTAGGTGCAGGAGCAGTAGGAGCAACATGCGCAGACAATATTGCTCGTAAAGAATTAGCAGAAGAATTAGTCTTATTAGATATTAAAGAAGGATTTGCTGAAGGTAAAGCACAGGACATGATGCAGACCGCTGCTTTATTAGGGTTTGATACAAAAATTAGTGGTAGCACAAACGATTACAGCAAAACGGCCAATTCAGATGTAGTAGTTATTACTTCTGGATTACCTCGTAAACCAGGCATGACACGTGAAGAATTAATTGGCACAAACGCAGGTATTGTTAAAGGTGTTTGTGAGAATATTTTAAAATTCTCCCCTAACGCTATTATTATTGTTATTAGTAACCCAATGGACACCATGACTTACTTGGCATTACAGTCTACTGGCTTACCTAAAAATAGAATTATTGGAATGGGTGGCACTTTAGATAGCGCTCGTTTCAAATATCAATTAAGCACTACTTTAGATTGCAGCCCTGCCGACTTAAACGCCATTGTAGTAGGTGGACACGGTGATACTACTATGATTCCTTTAATTAAGCACGCTACTTGGAACAGCATTCCTGTTACTAAATTCTTAGATGCAGCAGCACAAGAAAAAATAGTGAACGATACCATGGTAGGCGGTGCAACACTAACTAAATTATTAGGCACTTCGGCTTGGTATGCACCAGGAGCAGCAGGAGCAGCCTTAGTTGAAAGTATTGTAAGAGATGAGAAAAAATTATTTACTTGTTGCGTAAGCTTGGATGGCGAATACGGACAAAAAGATATTTGCTTAGGTGTTCCTGTAGTGATTGGCAAAAATGGTTGGGAGAAAATTGTTGCCATGGATTTATCTGCAGATGAGCAAGCTGCCTTTAACAAAAGTGCAGACGCTGTTAGAAGTATGAACGATGTTTTAAAAACATTATAATCCTTTCAGAACAAGTAAGCGTAATAAACTTAATTAGTTAATATTAAAAGCCTTCTACTTAAATGTAGGAGGCTTTTTTATATAACTTTATAATACTCATTTGCCTTTGTAGCAATGGTATTAATATTTTGTAGTCGCATACAAGCAAAATGCCCTTGTGGACATTTACTTTCCCCTTGCTTCGAACAAGGCTGGCAACTTAATTGAGTTACCATAGAATTATAATGAGGCGTACTAGAAACTTTTGGATAATAGGCTTCAAACTGTAATGCAGGGCTGGTTGCTCCCCAAATAGTAATGGTAGGTTTTTTAAAGGCCGCTGCCACATGTAAAAAACCAGTATCGTGTGAAACCACCACCTGCGCCATTTGAATAATGCTAGCCGACTCTTTTAAGTCATATTTACCAGTCGCATTGTATATAAAATGGGGAAAGGCAGCGGCTATTTCATTAGCGCTTCTAATATCATCCTTACCTCCAATAAGTACTATGGGCTTATTAATTTGCTTTGCAAGTTCAACCCATTTATGAACAGGCATTTTTTTATTAAAATAAGATGCCCCTATTACAATAGCAATAAAACCTGCCTGATGGCTTGTAGGTATATTAGCTACTTTAAAACTATAGTCCTTAGGGAAAAAATAATCTAAGCCCTTGCCGTCATTCGTTACTTTAAAATGTTGAAGGGTGTCGATATATCTATCACATACATGGGTCTTAGGTAAAAAATTGAGTTTTATTTTTGCTAACAACCATTTTTGGATACTCAACTTTTTATAAGAGAAAGAAGGGACCCCTAATGCTTTCTTAATTTTCCAAGTTCTTAAATTATGGTGTAAGTCAATGATATAATCGAAGGGTATTTCTTTTAAGGCAGTAATTGTATGGTCTATATTATTATCTAAAAAATGAAAATGATCTATGTTCGGATTTCCTATCACCAAATCTTTCATAGAAAGCTTGGTTAAAAAATGTATTTCAACACCCGGTATTTGATTTTTAGCACAACGAACCGCCGGCGTGGTTAAAACTATATCACCAATAGAAGAAAAACGTATAAATAATAAACGCATATACTTGAATAACTATGGAAGTGGGGTATCATGTTCTAGATAATCTAAATCCTTGTGGTAAGTTTCTTCTGTATAAACAAAAGCGATAAGGGTAATAATCATAACAGTAGCGCCTGTGAAAATGCCACTTTGCACAATATTCCAACCCATAGTTTTTTGTAAAATATCTAAAAATAAAAAATTAATTAAAGGCAAGGCACCTCTAACCATATTGGGAATGGTGGTGGCCGCCGTAGCTCTTAAATTGGTACCAAACTGTTCTGCTGCCATGGTATTGAAAATAGCCCAGTAGCCTGTACTAAAACCAAGCAACCCACAAATGGCATACATTCTATCGTCGGTATTATTAAAATTGCTAAAAAACAAAACCATTCCAATTACACTCAAAGTGTAAAAAAGTAGTAAGGCTTTTTTTCTACTTTTATAATACTGACTCACATAGCCAATGAGCAAGTCTCCAACAGCAATACCTATATAGGCAAACATTACGGCCTTCCCTGAGTCAATTAAATTTACTCCATATAAAGTAGAGGCAAACTTATTACTATAATTAACCATCACGCCAATCACGAACCAAGTGGGTAGTCCAATTAATATAGCCTTGATGTATTTAGAAAAACGTTTATAAGAACTAAAGAATAATAAAAAATTACCTTTTGAAATATTCGCAAGCTTAGCCGACTCAAACATAAAGGACTCCGCAACTTTAACGCGTAATATTAATAGAAAGAAACCAAGCACCCCTCCTATTTGATAACATAATCTCCAGTCGGCAGTGGCCTTAAATGTAAAATAAGCAAAGACAGCACCAAACAAACCAATACCTGCAACCAAAGAAGTACCAATGCCTCTTTTGTTTTTAGGAAGCATTTCAGAAACCAATGTAATACCCGCTCCTAATTCACCCGCTAATCCAATACCGCCTAAAAAACGACAATACGCATACTGGTCTACAGTATGTACAAAGGAGGTTAAAAAATTAGCAGTTGAATACAGTATAATAGATCCAAATAAAACCTTCAACCTTCCTTTTTTATCACCTAATACACCCCATAAAATACCACCTATTAACAAGCCCGACATTTGCCAGTTAATAATATGCGCGCTATCAACAATAATGGTTTCAGCAGTGGAACCTAAACTCATAACACTAGGCTGTCTTACAATGGTAAATAAAAGTAAGTCATAAACGTCTACAAAATAGCCAAGAGCGGCTACTAAAACAGGCAGTGACAATATTCCTATTTGTTTATTAGAGGTCATAGTTTTTAAAAAATTTTATCTAGGTTGAATTTCTTGATTTTATTATTTTATAGCCTTTTGCTTTACTTTTTAGTCTTATGTTTAATGACTTGGAAAATAACTGGAGCGGTGGTTACAAATACAATAACTAATACAATTATTTCTAAATGCTTTTTTAAATCGAATTGAAATTGATTTAAAACATAAGCTTGTAAAAAATGTCCAGCACAAAGCATAGAAGCTACCCAGGCTAAGCAACCCACCACATTAAAATAAACAAACTTTGCCTTATCCATTTTTACAATGCCCGCTACAATGGGTGCAAAAGTTCTTACAATAGGAATAAACCTAGCAATAACAATAGCACGCCCTCCATGCTTTTCGTAAAAATCTTGTGCTTGTACTAAATACTTTTTCTTAAAAAATAAATTTTCTTTCCAGTCATACATGGCAGGACCCACTTTATTACCAATTTGATAGCCCACATAGTTACCTAAAATACCAGCCACTGAAATAAATGAAAATATGATAAATAAATTTAGCCATTCATTATCACTTGCAAAAATTTGAGCAGCTAATGGTGCACTATATATACCCGCTACAAAAAGCAAGCTATCTCCTGGTAAGAAAAAACCAAAGAATAATCCGGTTTCTGCAAACACTACAAATAATAATAACCAAAGCCCTCCATTTTCAATATAGTATTGAGGTTGTAATAATTGGCTCCAATGAAAGGCGTCTAATAATGTAATCATCAATAAAATATTTAAGCTTGCGCCGGATTTTCAAGTGCACCTTCCCATTTACTCACCACCGTTGTGGCTAAGCTATTACCCAATACATTGGTAGTGGATCTAAACATATCGCAGAAATGGTCAATAGGTAAAATTAAAGCAATGCCCTCTGGTGGAATATTAAACATAGCACAAGTGGCAGTAACTACAATTAAAGAAGCGCGCGGCACACCCGCTATTCCTTTACTGGTTAACATTAAAACAACGAGCATGGTTAACTGGGTAGCAATATCTATGTGTACACCATAAGCTTGCGCAATGGCCATACTTGCGAAAGTCATATACATCATGCTTCCATCTAAATTAAAAGAATAGCCTAATGGAAGAATAAATGAAACAATCTTGTCCTTGCAACCAAAACGTACAAGCTCTTCAGATAATTTAGGAAATACCGCCTCACTACTAGTGGTGCTAAAAGCAATGACTAAAGGAGAAGTAATATGTCTTAATAAAGAAGGAATTCTTTTGCCTAAAACTAAAAACCCCACGCCTAATAAGAATATCCATAACACACCAATCCCTATTAAAAAGAATAATAAATATTTACCGTAAAAAGCAAAAATGGCTAAGCCCTTGCTTGCAATAACTGCAGCAATAGCACCAAAAACACCAAGTGGTGCAAAGTTCATTACATAGCCCACCATTTTTAAAATTATATGAGAAACTGTTTCCAATGCTTTAATAAAACCTTTGGCTGCATCTCCAATAGCAGCAGCTGCTACACCAAAGAAAATACTGAAAATAACAATTTGTAATATTTCATTATTGGACATGGCCTCAAACATACTTTTAGGAAAAACATGTTCTACGAAATTGGCTAAACTAAAAGCCTTTGTGTTTCCTAGTAAATCCTTAGCGCCATTGGTATCGGCATTGCTTAATGCAATTCCTTCTCCTGGTTTAAAAAGATTTACAAGTACTAACCCAATTAACAAACTCACAAGCGATGCTGTAATAAACCATAACATGGCCTTACCTCCTACGCGACCCACTGTTTTTAAGTCGCCTAATTTTGCAATACCCACTACCAAAGTGCTAAACACTAAAGGCGCAATAATCATTTGCACCAAACGCAAGAAAATGGTCGTTAATAATTTGCTGTTTTTTGAAAAGGCAGCAATGGTTTGTTCATTATAATTTTCATGTATATAATAGCCTAAAATAGCCCCAGCTATCATAGCAATGACAATGTAAATAGTAAGTTTATTCGATTTTTTCATGCAATAGTAATTACTGCAATATAAGACTTAAGTATTAAAAAAATAAGCAAAAAAAAGGGCCATTTTCCATGGAATTATAGCCTCATTTTGAAAAAAAAGTGCTATTTTCCAATATAAATTGAAACCACAACAAACCAATTATTTATGAGTTTATTTAGAAAGAAAGATTTGTCAGCCATGCTTGCCCAATCAGAGGACGGAGGCAAGGGCTTAAAACGTACATTGGGCGCTGGTAACTTAGTGGCCTTAGGTGTAGGTGCAATTATAGGTGCAGGTTTATTTGTTAGAACTGCCGCTGCTGCAGGACAAGCAGCAGGACCTGGTGTAACATTGTCTTTTATAGTAGCAGCCGTAGGTTGTGCCTTTGCAGGTTTATGTTATGCAGAATTTGCAGCCATGATACCTATTTCAGGTAGTGCTTATGCCTACTCTTATGTAACTATGGGAGAAACAGTTGCCTGGATTATTGGATGGGCATTAATTATGGAATATGCATTAGGAGCAGCCACAGTTTCTATTGCTTGGAGTGAATATTTAAACAAGCTGCTGGGAGGAGCCATACCTTATGAATGGAGCCACTCCCCACTGGAAAGTATTACCGATAGTGCTGGCGTACTTCATCACGGAATGATTAACGCACCTGCATTAGTAATATTATTATTGTTAACCTTATTATTAATTAAGGGAACACAAGAGTCTGCTGTGGTAAATGCAATTATTGTATTTATTAAAGTGGCTATTGTAATTTTATTTATCATCTTAGGCTGGCAGTTTATTCGTCCAGAAAATCATACTCCTTATTTAATTCCTGCTAATCAACCACCTGTAATTGATGCTTCAGGTAAAGTTATTGCCGACTATTCTAGCGTATTCAAACATGGATGGGGTGGTGTATTAGGTGGTGCTGCTATTGTGTTTTTTGCTTTCATTGGTTTTGATGCAGTATCTACAGCGGCTCAAGAAGCAAAGAATCCTAAAAGAGATATGCCTATTGGAATTTTAGGTTCATTAGTCGTATGTACTATATTGTACATTTTATTTGGACACGTATTAACTGGTGTTGCCAATTGGAAAGACTTTGTAGATCCTTTAAAAGGTCGTGAAGCTTCAGTTGCTTATGCTATTTCAACTTATATGACAGGTTATGGCTGGTTAGCTACTGCTGTAACAGTCGCTATCTTAGCAGGATTTAGTTCTGTTATATTAGTCATGTTAATGGGTCAATCACGCGTATTCTATTCAATGGCCAATGACGGATTACTTCCTAAAGTATTTTCTGAATTACATCCTAAGTATAGAACGCCGTATAAATCTAACTGGATTTTATTTGTTTTCGTAGGTGGTTTTGCTGCCTTTATCCCAGGTAATGTAGCAGGTGATTTAACCTCATTTGGTACTTTATTTGCCTTCGTACTAGTTAGTGCAGGTATTTGGATTTTACGCAGAAAATCGCCCGATATGGAGCGTCCATTTAAAACTCCATTAGTGCCATTGGTGCCCATTTTAGGAGCCGTTATTTGCTTAGCAATGATATTCGCCCTAGATGCGCAAACATTGAAAGTAGCCTTTGCTTGGATGGCTTTAGGCCTAGTTGTTTACTTCATTTACGGTCGTAAGCATAGTAAATTGAATGATTAATTTCATTTAAACAATACATTAGAAAAGTCCTCTCGATTACTCGGGGGGACTTTTTTTTCTTATTTTTGCAACTCTTAATACACACACTATGGGAAGAATATTTGAAGTTAGAAAAGCCACCATGTTCAAAAGATTTGATCGTATGGCAAAGCAATTTACCCGCATTGGTAAAGAAATAGTTATTGCTGTAAAAGCAAGTGGCCCTAACCCAGACGACAACCCTGCTTTAAGAAGATGCTACCAGAATGCAAGAAGTGTGGGTATGCCCAAGGACCGTGTAGAAGCGGCTATTAAAAGAGCCATGGGAAAAGACACTAGCAACTATGAGGAAATATTATACGAGGGATATGCACCCCATGGCGTGGCTTTATTAGTTGAAACTGCTACCGATAACCATGTAAGAACCGTGGCGAATGTAAAAAGTCATTTTAATAAAGGGCACGGCACTTTAGGTAATTCAGGAAGTGTAAGTTTTCAATTTAAAAAAATGGGTGTGTTTAATTTAAAGCCTGAGGGATTAAATATGGACGAGCTTGAACTTGATTTAATTGATCATGGCTTGGATGAATTAGGAGAAAGTAATGACGAAAATGAAAATCCAATTATTGTTCTTCGTTGCGCCTTTACCGATTTTGGTAATTTGCAAAAAGCTTTAGAAGATAAAAATATTCATCCCATTAGTGCACAACTAGAATGGATACCTACTACTACCGTACCTGTCTCAGATGAGCAAGCAGAAGATATTAGTAAATTAATTGAAAGATTAGAAGAAGACGAAGACGTAAACAAAGTATTCCATAACATGGGGTAGGCCTATATGCGAATTATTCAAACCATATTATTAGCAGGCTTTCTTTTACCCACCCTAAAAGATACTAGCCATTTGAAGCCCAACTATTATAGCCTTAGCGCAGATTTAAAAATTGCACCCAATTACTACACTACTAAAACAGGATTTTTTTGCAATACCGAAAGGTCAGTGGAAAAAAGAACAAAGCTGGCTGTAAAATTTAGATTGGGATCGGTTGAACAAACGCAGAAACTAGAAGGCTATAATTTATCTAAAAATACGCAGCATTAGACTGGCTTAGAATCAATAGCTTAGTCCATCCTACTCAGCCATCATTTCATTGATCACATTTATTATCTCCTCGGTATTCGGCTTAGAGAAATAATCTCCATCACTACCAAAGGCAGGACGGTGTGCTTTTGAGCTTAGTGTGCGCGCAGCTACGTCTAACCAACGGTAACCCCCTTGTTTTTCGATAACTTGTTGATACATATAAGCACTAGCCCCTCCCGGTACATCTTCATCTACAAATAAAATTCTATTGGTTTTCTTTAAAGAAACTACTATTTGATGATTAATATCAAAGGGTAGTAAGGTTTGTACATCTATAATTTCGCAATCAATGCCCATGGCTAATAATCTAGTAGCCGCGTCTTCGACAATTCTTAGAGTAGAACCATAAGAAACAATGGTCACATCCTCCCCTTCTTTTAAAATTTCCGGCTTGCCTAATGGCACAGTAAATTCAGTAATATTAGAAGGCATTTTTTCTTTTAGCCTATAACCATTTAAGCACTCAATTAATAATGCAGGGTCATTCCCTTTTAATAATGTATTATACATACCTACCGCTTGCACCATATTTCTTGGTACACATACATACATACCTCTTAAGGCATTTATAATTACACCCATGGGGGAGCCACTATGAAAAATACCTTCTAAACGGTGACCTCTTGTTCTAATAATCACTGGGCTACTTTGCAAACCATTAGTACGATAATGCATAGTAGCAATATCATCACTTAAAGTTTGTAAACCATACAATAAATAATCTAAGTATTGAATTTCAGCAATGGGTCGAAGACCTCGAAGCGCCATACCATGCGCTTGTCCCATAATAGACTGCTCTCTTATACCGGTATCAAAAATTCTATCTATTCCATGTTTATTTTGAAGTCCCGCAAAACCTTGGTTTACATCTCCGATACCGCCCAAGTCTTCACCAAATGCATACACCTTAGAGTTTTCTTGAAACAATTTATCAAAATACTGATTCAATACTTCATAGCCATTTATGGTTTGAGCCTCATTTGCATATTCAGCATCTACCACTGAAACGTTCAATGCACTTTTAGGACCTTCGTTGTATAAATTTTTACTATAAAACGGCGCTTCTGTATCATTGTATTTTCTTAGAAAAGATTGAATTGCCAATTTATTGGCATGGGTAGGAATTTTTTCCAATATTAAATTAACCGTTCTGAAAATATCTCTTTTTAAAGGCTCTCTACTTTGAACCAACTCTTGTAATAGTGTATTAGCAATATTTAAATCGGATTCATTTAGGCCTTCTTGTACTAATACAACTGCTTCTTTTATTTTTTCTTTAATAGGTGCAAGGTATTTTTCCCAAGCAGCTAATTTAGAAGCGCGCACTAGTTGCTTTGCTGTACTTTCTACCTCTTGTAAAACTTCATCTGTTGCCAACTCATTGGCTATTAGCCACTCTCTCATTTGCTTATTGCAATCCCAGTTTCTTTCCCAGTCTAATCTTTCTAAAGGCTTGTACCTTTCATGACTACCACTGGTAGAATGGCCTTGGGGCTGTGTTAATTCTTGCACATGAAATATAACGGGTGTATGTGATTCTCTTGTATATCGAATACCTTCTTCAAAAGTCTCACATAAGGCTGCATAGTCCCAGCCTTTCACTGTGTAAATTTTTATTCCGTTGGTATTTTTTTCTTTTTGAAAACCTTTTAGCACTTCAGAAATAGAACCCTTGGTAGTTTGTAAAGCAGTAGGTACAGAAATACCGTATCCGTCGTCATAAACAAAAACAGCTAAGGGCACTTGCAAAACACCTGCAGCATTAATGGCTTCCCAAAAATGTCCTTCAGAAGTGCTTGCATCGCCAATGGTACAAAAGCAAACTTCATTCCCATTATTACTTAAATGTTTGAAGGCCTCTTTGTTTTTTGCATTTCTAAAACAATTAGAAGCAAAGGCTAATCCAAGGCCGCGCATCATTTGACCAGCGGTAGGTGCAATGTCTGCAGAAATATTAAACCGCTCTGTTAATTCATTCCATTCACCTTTTTCATTCACAAAGGCAGTAGCAAAATGTGCATTCATATTTTTTCCGCCGCTGTAAGGATCGTTGTGCACATCGGAATATAGTTGTGAAAAATAATCTTCTACATTAGCAACCCCTAAAGCAAACATAAATGTTTGGTCTCTATAATAACCGCTTCGAAAATCTCCTTTTTGAAAAAATTTAGATAGCGCAATTTGTGCTACTTCCTTGCCATCACCGAAAATGCCAAATTTGGCCTTGCCTGTTAATACTTCCCTTCTTCCTAATAAGCTCACTTCCCTACTCATTATGGCCAATTTGTAGTCGGCGATAACGGAGTTCCGAAATGCCTCAAAGGAGAGCATGTCTTGGGCAGATACAGCTTCAAGGGTGGATTCCATAAGACAAAAATAGGGGTCAAAATGCATAAAAAGTACATTCAGAACTAAAATCACCTAATTAGTGAAATTTCAATAAATTCGTGAGCCTATTTGGCCCAAAAAGCTGAAAAGGAACCCCTTCAAATTACCCAAAAACGATATACCATGAAAACCAAACTACTTATTTTAAGTTTACTTATTGCAGCCACTGGCTTCGCACAATCAAGTATTCGATTTAATCAAACTAGCTATAATTATGGCAAAATAATGAAGGGCATACATAAGTCAGTCGTGTTTAGTTATACCAACGAAGGAGCTAAGCCTGCGGTGATAGAATTTGCTACTGCAGAATGTGGTTGTACCCAACCTGAGTATAATCAAAGCCCCGTTTTGAAAGGACAGAAAGGAAGCATTAAAGTAACTTATACCGCACCTAATGAAGGCTTATTTAAAAAAAGAGTCTCTGTTAAATTTGCTGGCGAAAAAGCAGTAACAGAATTAGTGATTGAAGGAGAAGTGGTATTAAAATAAAAACAACGCTACTAAAATTTAAAAAGAAAGTACGATTTATTTATAATTTACAAGAATTCCCAATAATAAAAAAACCCTCTACCAAAAATGGCAGAGGGTTTTTTATATCTAGTAAGTTAACTAAACACTAGTCAACATCCCAGAAAATACGAGTAGCTAAAGGATCGATTGTTCCTTGCGCATTCACGTTCGCACCATTAGAACCTAATTCAGTTCCTGGATACCATAAACGTAATGGACGAGCTGTACCTACATAGTTCTTAGAGTTCGGAGTAACTGGATAGTTATTCTTACGATACTCAGACCATGCTTCTAATCCATTAAAATAACCTAATGCTATCCATTTTTGGTAAGCAATAGTATTTAATTTATTAGATGAGGCAGTAAAATCACAATCTTCCATACCGTTGGTTAATAAAGCAGTCACATTAGATGTGCTAGCTCCAATAGCGCGGAAGTTTTGTTTTACCCCTTCTTCGTAATATGATTGAGCTGTACCTGTTAAGTTTACAGAAGCACCATAACGTTGTTTCGCTTCTGCTAAACAGAATTGAACTTCAGCAGCAGTCATGATTACAATTGGTCTGTTGTATTGACCTCTTACTAATAAGACTGGGCCTACTGCAGAACTTGCTCCAGGTAAGTAACCAGCGCTTGAACCAAAAGGTATACCAACGTAGTTAGCTGCAATTTCAGGCTTAACGCTCACACCTGGATTTGCTAAATCTTCATTACCTGGTGCATAAGCAAAACGCTTTAAACGGAAAGTATCGGCATTTTTAATTAATTCCTTCACCATGAAATCGGTAATTCTTGGCCAGTTATTATTACCAACTCTAGCACCTGTTTCAGTATAACCATAAGTGTTATAGATTGGGTTAATTTGACCAGAAGAAGCAACATAACCTGGGTTTGAACCTACTTCAGCTCCAGTAATAAAACCAGAACCTTCAGCAACGATTTTGTTAATCTCAGCAGTAATATAAGCATCTCTTCCGCTTACTCTTGCTTGACGCATTAAAATACGCATTTTCAAAGAGTTCGCAAATTTGATCCAACTAGAATTGCTTCCTTTAAAAACGATATCAGAACTTGAGTAAGTGCTTGCAAAAGCATTCGCTTTTAAGTCCTTGATAGCATCATCTAATAAAACAATCAAACCTTCGTATACAGCTTTTTGATCATCAAATTTAGGTGCTAAATTGTTTACACCTTTTAAAGATTCTGAAAATGGAATGTTACCATATAAGTCTACCAATTTTTGGTAGTTAAAGGCCTTCATTACTTTAGCAGGTCCTGTTAAATATTCTTGACTATACTTAGAAGCATTGTCAATTACATATTGATAATCGTAAAGATTATCATAAGTACCATCCCAATAGTTAAAGTCACCATTGGTAAAGGCATAAGAGAATAAAGTAGTACTAATGATATAACCATTGGATTGTGTCCAATGACCAGACCAGAACATACCTACTTCATTGGGAGACACCATGCTTGCAGCTGAAGTGTTCAATGCATTCGCTAATACGTATGCAGGTGTTGCGGTTGGAAGTGAGTTGGGGTTGGTATTGACATCGAGATAGTCTTTTTTACAACCTGTTCCCACAAGTACCAAAAACGCGGCGATATATAATTTATTTAGTTTCATATCTATTGTTTTAGTGTGTGGTTATTAAAAAACAAAATTTATATTAACACCAAATTGACGAACTGGAGGCGTTTGCAAGGTATTAGAAATACCTGAACCGTTTCCTGCTGTATAACTGAACTCTGGGTCAGTAAATTGGTTTTTGCTGTCAACAATGGTGAATAAGTTTCTACCGTATATAGCTACGTTAGCAGCGCTGAAAACTTTTGTTTTCTTAACCATTGCGCTAGGTAGTGTATACGATAAATTTACATCTCTTAATTTAATAAACCAGGCTGGCGTAACGAAGTTCTCAGAAATCAAACGATAGTTGTTTACCCAAAGTGCATACTCTGGTTCACGAACATGTATTGTTGTATTAGGAACTTCAGCTTTAGTTACAGGATCTATATAATAAGAGTTAGGGAAGATTTGGTCTGTTCTATTAGAAGTCCAAGCACCAGAACCTGTGAAGGTCATTTGACGACCAAGGTCAGCAAACATTACGTTTCCACCACGGTATTCAAAGTTAAATGCTAAACGGAAATCTTTGTAAGTAAAAGTAGAACCTAATCCCACCATATCGCGAGGTAGTGTACTACCTCGCTCAGTTAATGCAGTATTTTGTACTGGGTAACCCGTTGTAGGACTTACTCTTCTCATACCAGAACCATCACTTGAATAATAGTAACCATTGGTTTTAAGTATAGGGAAACGTTTTCCTAAGATAACGTTTGAAGTAGCGTAAGAGTATCCGCCATAAGCGAACTGAGTAATACCTGGGAATAAATCAACCACTTTGTTTTCGTTGTATGAATATCTAAGATTCACATCCCATTTGATTTTAGTCTCACGTAATACTTGTACTTTTAAGTCTGCTTCATAACCCCAGTTGTCTACTTGACCTACGTTAATTAACAAGTTAGAGAAACCAGTTGTATTAGGCACTTTTACTGTTAAAACTTGACCAATTGAATTTTGCTTGTACCAAGAAACGTCTAAGTTCACTCTGTTTTTAAACATACTTAACTCAGCTCCTACTTCTATAGCAGTTACAAACTCTGGTTTTAAATTTGCATCAGGTAAAGTATTTCCTACCGATAAACCTACGTTATTTCCATAAGGGAAATTCGCACCGTTATTGTAAGAAAGATCTAAACCATATAAAGGTATATTGTCATTACCGTTTTTATTATACGAAGTACGCAATTTAGCATAGTTCAAAGTATTGCTCTTTAAACCAGGGAAGGCGTCTGTTACAATAAAAGCTAAGGCAGCTCCATAATACAAATAAGAATATTGATTTGCCTGTCTTGTTTGTTTGAAGAAACGAGATGTTGCATCATAACGAGCAGTCATGTTTAAATTTAACCACTCCATATTTTTAATATTCGTGTTTAAATCGGCATAGTAACCAAACTTACGTTCTGTTGTGTTTGATTCACCACCACCTAGGTTACCTTGTCTGTTAGATACGTTGTATACATCAGGTACCACAATTGAACTTGAAGAAATAGTAATAGCTTTCGTATAACGTTGGTATAAGCTATAACCTAAAGTCAATTTGTTTTGAACATTAGCGATATCTTTTTGGATACGCGCTTGGAATTCATTGTTTACTACGTTTTCAGTACTAGAATAATCTGTAACACCCCCTAAGATATCACCAATAGCACGGTAGATACCAGGATAGTCATCTTCATGTGTCCAAGGTTCAGGTATGTCCGCATCATATTTAGCCCAGTCAGAATATTGGAATTTCTCCGTAGTGTTTTTACCAGTACGAGAGTTATTCATAATACCTAATCTGTTATAAAATTGCAACCAAGGAAGTGCACGATAAGTGATATCGAAGTTTCCAGAGATGTTGGCATCTTTATATTTTGCACGGTTGATGTCTTTATTGAAATAAGGGTTATTATAATAGTCATTATAGTAACCATTTGGATTTGCAAAAGGATTTGTTCTCCAGTTTCTCATAGTAGTTAAATCTACCCAAGAAGCGGTGTTGATGATATCATTTTGAAAATCTGAAGTAGTTCTGTCATAATATGCTTGTGTCAATGCAGCGTTAAAAGTAGTAGATATTTTACCATACTCCTTAGACGATTTAACACGAACACCAGTTCTATCACTTAAATCACCAGGAACAATACCATTAATTTTATTGTTCTCTACTGATAAGTAATAACTAGATGTTTCATCACCACCTTGGAAACTAGCTTGATGATTTTGAGATATACCCATATCAAAGCTATTTCTACGAACGTTTGGAACGTCAGCATAAGGAATGATCAAAGCAGATCCATCTTCTAACATACGACCCGCAATACGTCTACTTCCATCATAAGCATCACCATATTGTTGGTTTTCATAAGGACGCCAGTTTTCCTTAGCACGGTTTAATGCACTAGGATCATAACCAGCTTGGCCATAAACTAAAGGATAGTATTGAGAACCAGAACCATATTTATTTTGAAAAGCAGGTAAGAAACTTACTTGTTCAAAGTTGGTAGTGTTAGTATAAGAAACTTTTAATTTTCCTTTAGCTCCTTGTTTAGTAGTAATTACTAAAGCACCGTTTACACCCGCAGAACCATACAATGTTGCCGCTTGACCACCCTTAAGGACAGACACGTTTTCAACATCATTAGGATTGATAAGTGCTAAAGCAGTGGCGGTAGTTTGCATACCATCAATAACTACTAAGGCTTCGTTATTCCCTGTTAATGAACGATAACCACGTAAAACCACTTTCACTGAAGGGTCAACGCTGTTATTCACAGTATAGATAGCCAAACCAGAAACCTTACCCGCAAGGGCTTGTGTTAACTGAGGAGAACGACCTACTGTAATTTCATCACTTGAAACTTTAGAATAAGAATACCCGATTTCTTTTGATTTCTTACGGATACCTTGTGCAGTAACAACTACATCTTCTAGTTCATCTGCTTGATGATTCAAAGTAATGCTTAAAGAAGTGGCACTTGCTCTTACTTCTTTAGAAGCGAAACCAGTAGCACTTACTTGCAAAGTTGCGTTTGCAGCAGCATTAATTTTGAAGTTACCTTTTTCATCAGCCACTACAGCTGAGGCTTGGCCCTTAACTTTAACTGTTGCATAAGAAACAACTACGCCTTTTTCATCTTTCACCGTACCGGTTACTGAACGAACTTGGGCATTTGCTGTTATCAAACTGCATAAAACAGCTAAGAAGAGCGAGGATAGAATTTTCTTCATTTGCTTAAATTTTAATTTTCTTAGCTAGGAAGCTACGAAAAATTCTATCAATGTTAAGGAATCGTTAAGAAAATTTTAAAAGAATATTAACGAAACTTAGATTATTCTATTTTATTAATTTAAAAACAATAAATTATATATTATATTTAATTTATATAAATTAAATATAATACACCCATTTTTTATTAAATTTTATCAAACTCTAGCCCTTTTTATGCTTGAAATATAGTTCTGCTATTTAAATAAAATATACATTTAATTACTTTAAACAAAAGATATGATAAATCGTCGCCAGTTTTTAAAAAATAGTTCTTTTGCCGCAGCAGGTAGTTTAATGACTTCCAATGCATTATTTGCGCAATATGGTCTCATAGATAAAGTAGGTTTAGGTTTATTTTCCATTCCTAAAATATTAGACACCAACATGGAGTCTGCCATAGAACTCATGGCATCATTGGGTTACAAAGAATTTGAAACATTTGGCCCTTATAGTTTTAGTACAGAAAAAGCTATAGCTTCTTGGGCAAAAGTAACACCACAATTAGGATTTAGCGGTAGTGGTTATTTTGGAAAAACAAGTACTGAATTTAAAAAAATTATTAAAGCCAATGGCATTACCGTGCCTTCCATGCATACCGACTTAGATACTTTATCTACTAAAATGGGTGCATTAGCTGAAGCTGCCAATGATTTAGGTGCAAAATATGTAGTACTACCCGCTATACCACAAGAAGAAAGAAAAACGCTTGACGATTATAAAAGCCTAGCTGCCTTATTTAACAAAATTGGTGCAGAAGCAAAAAAATATGGTATTAGGTATGCCTATCATAATCATGGCTATGGCTTAAAAGTAGAAAATGGTAAAATGCCCTTAGATATTATTTTAGACGAGACTAATCCTGAATATGTATTTTTTGAAATGGATTTATTTTGGACCTATGCAGGCGGCGCCGATGCGATTAGCTTGTTAAAAAAACATAGTGGACGATATAAAATGATGCATATTAAAGACATGAAAGTATCTAAACATTTTGCAGGTAGTGGAGACAATGCCTCTGATTGGATTCCTTTATTCCCTTATATAGCCAATGCAGGAGAGGGTATTTTTGACCTACCTAACATTATTAAAACGGCTAAAGAAAATGGCATGGAACATTTTTTTGTAGAACAAGACAAAGTAGATCATCCAGAAATAGCGCTAAAGAAAAGTTGTGCTTACTTGCGTAGCTTATAAATTTTTTTTAGATTAACTTTTTCAAAATATACATACCTCTATACTCCTCTTTCATTAAATGAAAAGTAGTGTCAGATAGTCTAAAAGAGCCCGCTAACGCATAGCCCATTTTAGTGTAAAATTTCATTGCCTGGGCTGCGGTATCCATAGCCTTTAAAAAAATATATTTTTTTTGATAAGACTTCGCAATATCGAAAACAAAATTCATTAAATGTGAGCCTAGTCCTTTATTCACTGCAGTTGTATCGATATAAATTCTTTCTAATTCAATCCCCTGTTTAATATCTCCACCTTCTATGGCAGCGTCAATATTTATTTTCAAATAACCAACTGGTTCATTATTAATATAGGCCATATAATGTAAGCAGTTTTTATTTTCTATTTCATTTGTAATTTTTGAAACAGGATAAGCAAATTCATTCATATACCAATCCATTCCCCCTGGTTTCCATAAATGCGCATAATGATGTACGTAAATTGTTTTAGCCAAACTACTTAAAGCTTCGGCCGAGGTACTATCTATTTTTTTTATTTCTATTAATTCCAATTTTTCTGAAGCATTAAAAATTATTCAAAAAAATTAAATAGTAATTTTTCTTTTCCTAGCCACTACTTCCCAATTGTCTACTACTTTATTATCATTTACAATAATAGCTGTATCATACAAAGCCACTGTAGGACAAATATGTACAGGCACACCATACCAAACATCTCCTACTTTATATTTTGAAGCGTCTTGTACTTTTACCACCAAATGCTCTTCACTTTGACCAATGGGTTCTGCGTTGGGCGCATTTAAAAAATGAACCCTAGGCATGGGATTCTCTGCAGCAACTGCTTTATGACCTAGGTCGGTACAAATAGTGTGTTCATCAATAATTGAAATAATTCTTGTGACTACCAAGCAAGCAAATTCAAAAGGTAAATCGGGAAATAAATTTTTATACCCCCAATCCCAAAAAACAAAAGTACCAGGGCTAACTTGAATATCTTTTCTTTTTATGTGTCCAGAAAATGAACAAGAACCAGCCATGATTACTTCTAATGTTGAATTAGAAATGGCTTCTAATTTTTCTCTAAGTGTATTGGCGTTTTCAAAAACAGCATCGGCTTGTGCATTTCTAATACTAATATCGGTTTCTCTGATATGCCCATCATAACAATGTAGTCCAATAATGGTTATTGCGGGCAGCGGCGCGCATGCATTGTATAATGTAATAGCATTATCTGTCATAATACCTGAACGGTTCATGCCAATATTGACGTCTATATAAGCGTCAATGCTTAAGCCTTCTTGAACCATTATATTTGAAACAGCAGTAGCGGTTTCTATATTATCAACTAAGCAAGAAAATTTTGTAGCAGGAAAAGTTTTAATAAGTATAACCAACCTATTTAATTTAGGCCCCATTAACTGATGCGCAATTAAAACATTGGGTGTTTTTAATATGCCTAACATTTCTGCTTCAGCAATAGTGGCACACTTATAATTACGAATGCCTTTATCCATCATCATTTGACAGACTTCGGCAATTTTATTCGTTTTCACATGCGGTCTCAATTGATTTACATTGCCGCCAACCATTTCAATGAGCTTATTAATATTCTCTTCAGCCCTGGAAGCATATACAATTAAAGAGGGGGAGTCAATTTTATCTATTGAATCTATTTCGTACCACTGCATAAAAATATTTTTAATTAATTAAGTTCAAACATGGCCTCAATTTCTACTGGAATATTTCCAGGAAGGGAACCCATCCCAACTGCACTTCTTACACCTACTCCATTGTCTGGTCCCCAAATAGCTGCAAATAATTCACTGCAACCATTAATTATATATGGATGTTTTTCAAAATCGTTGGTGCAACTTACCATACCCAATACTTTAATAACTCTTTTCACTTTATCCAAAGAACCAAGATTGGCTTTAATGGTAGCTAGTATGGCAAGTCCAACTTGTCTTGCTGCTAATTTTCCTTCCTCCATACTAAGATTATCACCCACTCTTCCAATAATAAGTGAACCATTTTCTTGCACTGGACCATGACCAGAAACTAAGCAATGATTTCCATCTACTAATAAAGGTTTATACACGCCTAATGGTTTAGGTGCAGGTGGTAAAGTCAAACCTAATTTGGCAAAATTTTCTTCAGGAGTACTCATAATTATATTTTTTAATTATATAAAATAGTTTACAATAAAACAGCTATTAAAGTGTTTTTATCATTATGTTTTTAAAGTAAATAGGCGCCCCTGCATGTTTACCTTGCAGCCCAATGTAACCATGTAAACCCAAAGTAGACATAGGGTTATACAACCAACCAGGAATTTTTGTTCCGTCTGGATTTATTTTACTTGATGTAAAATCGTCCATATTACATTCATTCACTAAGGTACCATTCAATTCAATCTTAATATTTTTTTCAACACAAGTAATAGTATAATGATTCCACTCACCTGGTCTTTTTAAATCTTTATTGGTAGCAGGCTTATGTCCAAAAACGGCACCACATTGCCAACTAGGGTCGGCCTTGCTCCATGTTTTAGAATAATCATCTGCAATTTGTATTTCCACTGAATGGGGTATCCATTCTTTTATATCTGTTGCATGTACAATTACTCCACTATTCGTTCCGTCTGCAGTTTGAAAATCTAAATCCAAAATAAAATTATCGTACATGTCTTTACTCCAAATAGCTGAATCCTTAGAAGCCGTTAATACTCCAGTTGAATCTTTCCAAATGGCTGGATCAAATTGAGCAGTTTCTAAATTTTTTCCAAATAAAGCTTTCCAGCCTTTTTTATGAGTGTTGGGATAATTATTTTGAGAATACCCGTTTGTAGTAGATAAAATAAATAGAGATAAAACAACACTTAAGAGAATTTTCATTTTGATTTTTTTAATTAACAACTTTTATAAAAAACAGGCGGGTTCTCTTCTAATAAAGCTTCTATTTTTTTAGCTGTATTAGTAATAGATAAGCCGCCTAAATTAGTGCAACGTAAGGTATGATGAATTTGATCGCCCACTGCTTTCATAGTCTCTATTACTTCATCTAATGGAATAAGATGCTCGTAATTAGATAATGCCATGTTAGCACAAGAAATAGCATTGGTTGCTGCCATCACATTTCTACCAAGACAAGGTGCTTCCACTCTATTGCCAATGGGATCGCAAATAATACCTAAAGAATTTTGTAAGGCTAAAGATGCTGCTGCAATAGATTGCTCCAAACTTCCTCCCTTCATTTCTACAAGCGCTGCTGCTGCCATTCCACCTCCGGAACCAGTTTCGGCCATACAGCCTCCCACTTCTGCAGCAAATGTAGCATGCGCAGCTATAAACACCCCTATAAGCCCAGCCGATAACATGGCTTTTATAATAGCATCTTCATTATTATTAATACAATGTGCAGTTCCAAACACAACGCCCGGCAAACCACCGCAAGAGCCTGCCGTGGGCGCAGCTACAATTACACCCATGGAACTTTTTACTTCCATAATAGCGGACACATACATAATAGTTGTATTAAGTACATCACCTCCAATTAATTCATTGGCATCATAGCTTTTTTTAAACTGTGGGGATTGACTTCCTAAAATACGGTCCTTATAGGCTGTTCCCTTTAAGCCTGTCTCAATGGCCTTGCCCATAATATGGATTATGGATTTCATCTTTTCCATTACTTCTTCAGGGCTAATATTGCCTCGCATACTTTCATAGTCCACTGCTAATTCCCAAAGCGCTTTGTTTTTATTTTTATTATAAGCCATCATTTCATTACAAGTAATAAAAGGAACAGTCATTCCTTTTCGGGCCATAACAGGCAGTACAGGTTTGATACTTTTAATGGATTGCACTGAATGCATGAGCATAATCTCCTTACATATAGTTTCAGAAATAGGGGCTGGTGATTTTATTTCTATAAAAGAAATAACTCCTTTATGAAAAATAATTTCATCATAAGTGATAGTTGATTTTAAATACTGAATAATTTTATCTGCCTCTGTGCAATAAATTAAGGTTTCATAATAATCACCTGCCATTGAAACCTTATTGCCATCAATATTTATTACTTCAATCATTCCTCCACCCGTAGAAATAGCAATTAATTCTTTAGTTTCTTTTTCATTAGACAAACTAATCTTATAAGTATTGGGATGTTTTTCTTCTAAGGGGCAAATAGTAATAGTATAATTTATTCCCGCTGTAGCTAAATGTTTTTCCGAGTCTGGCAAACGCTCATCATATGCTTCCCAACCAAGGAAACCTCCGAATAAACCCATATCAGAGCCCTGGCTTTTATGTGTAGTAGCTAAAGAACCATGTGGATCGAATTCAATAACAATATCCTTTATTTGCTCGTCCATTAAATCACGACAAATTCTAGCAATACGGAGTGAGGCAGCACAGTGTGAGCTAGAAGGGCCCCTCATGACTGGGCCAATCACATCATTGAATATACTGGGATAATTAGACATCTATACTTGTTTAACGATTCTAAATTTACTAAAAAAAACCTATGTTTTATTTGTTTTTTATAGTCGTCCAAAACATTGAAACAGAAGTGTATACTATAATAATGAGTACTAGCCATCTTAATGTATCCAAAGGCAATGATTTTATAATAAAAGCTGCGATCAATACTGCGAATATGCTTGGAATGGCCATTCCTAATGCTGCCTTTTTATTATAGGCACCCGATTTTATAAATTTATAAGATGCGGGAGGCATTAAAAAAGCACAAGAACCCATCATAATAGGAAATGCCACTTGAGGAGATAGTCCCAATAAATAAACTAAAGCCATACAAGGTGCATACAAGCCAACTCCGGCAGTCATCATGGCACCTAATATAAAATTAACTACACCCGCTATTACCAATTTCCAACCATGAATGCCAATGGCTACTCCTTCTCCGTGTATCCAATTCATTTTATTAGCGAACATAAATCCAGCCGTAATTAGTAAAGCAATACTAATTGTAAGTCTAATATTTCTTTCTGAAAGTTTACCAATTATGTCTGCACCTAAAATAGCACCCCCCATAGCCGTTAGAAACATGACAATTAAAGTAAGAGGCTCCACCTCTACTACTTGAATAAAAATAATGGCTTGAATTAAAACGGGTAAAGTATTGGCCACATTCATGGTGCCAGGTATTAACTTGTCTGAGGTTTGCTTCGTGAATTTCAGCAAGGCCGTTTGTGGTGCAAATGCACCAATACCCAATACATCAAAAAAATTAACTACAAAACCAATGATACCGGTTTTGACCCAACTTACTTTTTCTAAATTATTTTTATGCTTAATAATATCTGCTCCCAAAACATAAATAAACCAAATTGCAAATAGTACTAGAATAATCCAAATCGCATTCACCATACAGCTTGTATTTGCAAGTTAAGTTAATACAAAAATCGGATTTAAATTCTATGATTAAGCTAGAAAACTCCTTCATCAAAAAAAGAGCTCCCAAATAGGTTAATTAAGGTAGATTTCTTAATATTCTAATCTTAAAACAATCTATTTTTAAAATTGCTATACTTTTATAGTACTCATACCTCCATCAATAGATAAAATTTGACCAGTCACCCAGCTAGACTTATCGGTTAACAAAAATTCAACCGCATTGGCAATGTCTATAGGCGTTCCCACCCTTTTAAGGGGATGTCTTTGCGCATTGGCATCCATTTTTTGGTCTGAATTCAATAAACTAGCCGCAAGAGGCGTATTGGTTAAAGAAGGCGCAATGCAGTTCACTCTAATGGTAGGTGCTAAATCAGCAGCTAAGGCCTTTGTTAAACCCTCAATAGCCCCTTTAGAACTTGCCACTAATGAATGAAAGTTTAAACCTAATTGAACAGCCACTGTTGAAAATAAAACAATGGAACCGTTTTTACTTTCTTTTAATTTAAGCAGTGCTGCTTGTATTATTTTAACAGCCCCTACTACTTGTAAAGTATAGTCTTTTATAAAATCGTCGGCAGGTATTCTATTAAATGGTCTTAAACTAATAGCACCAGGACAATATACAATGCCTTCAATAGAGGCAGGCAAGAAATCTAAATTTATATTTTCATCCAATACATTAATGTTATGGTAATGAATATTACCTGTATTTTCAATTGCATGTGTATTATAAGTAGCATGCACTGTATGCCCTGCTGCCGCTAATTGATTGGTTACTTGCAAACCAATACCCGATGAACCGCCTACCACTAAAAATGTTGACATTGAAAATTAAATTATTTAATATCTATTTTTATTTATTATTTACTTCCTTTTTTTATTTATTCCTTCCATTCAATAGGAATAGAGATTTCGTTTTTACGACCAATAAAATCAAATGGAGCATTATAACCTAAGAAATTATAGCCACCTATAATCTTAATATTTTTCTTATTTAAAAGGGCTACTAATTTATCTGTATGCTCTTTTATTTTTTCATCATTGGCATATCCACCAAAAGCAATGACTGCCTCATAAGATTCTGTTGATTGTTTGATTTGAACGGTCGCATCTTTAGGCTTAGGTAAACTAGAGGCATCGTATTTTTCAGGCATAACAAAACTCATGGCAGAGCCTTTTTCACTCATCTCCATTCTTACTGGAGCGGTCATGGCAATACTTTTACTTTGATCATTACCTCCAAATATATAACCAGCTAATTTTCTAAAGCAAGTACTGGCCACTTGCTTATAATTGGTACCACTTGACTGAATGGTTGCAAAAGTGGCCTTTGGATAAAAGCGAATCTCAAAACCCTCTTCGATTTTAACCACACGGTACTTTTGGTTTTCAATTTTAGCAGCCGAAAGGCTTCTAAACGATTGGAATACAATAAAAACAAGGCCAAGTCCGATAAATAGATATAATAGTTTCATAAGGTTTGTGTTAATAGTAATAACATAGAAAGCCTAAAAAAGTTTAATTATATCTCCTTATTCTATCTATTATTCTATATACTTCACTACACGGGCTAATTTCCCATTTGCATTCATACCTTCTAATACAATTTGTAGTTTTTTGCTAATGTCATTATTGTAAAATTCAATTCTTACTCTTGGACTTCTTTTATTAGTAAGCACAAAAGGGTTCCAATATAAAGTGGTGCGATTATCTGCTTCAAAACTAGCGGTGGGTTTATCATACTCTGGATGAAAAAACTCTTTAAATACTGAATACCCTCCTAAGACCACATATTCCATTCCTTTACTATTAATATTACTTCCCTTATTTGCACTGCCCCGTTTTGTATAAATAGCAATGGCTCCACCACTACCACCACTTGCTCCATTGGAGGAACCAAAGAAAGGAGGTCTTAGGGCTTTGATGTAGGCGATATCTGCAATATTCATATTCTGAACTTGATCAATTGGAGTGCTAAACTCATTGACATAAAAATCGGTAGTGGATCCTCTCCAAGTGGCAGATGCTTGGGACCCTCCGACTGAAATGTTTAAACCAGGTACTCTTGCTTGCAAAAAACTAAGTACATCAATAGCTCCTACAGCCATACCCTCAGATGATAAATCAAAAGAAACACCATCAGTACCAGAAAAAAGTCCAGTTGCATATTTTTCTTCTAATAATTGAACAGGCGTTTTCACCCTGGACTTAACCACTACTTCTGATAAAGTCATAGAGGCTAATAATTTTCTTTGCTTCTCTTGTTCTAATAAAAATAAATTCAGCTTAGCCCTGGCTATACTATCGGTAGTATAAGGTTGGAAGACAGCTGGAACTAGTTGTAATTTATTTAAAGAGGGTTTGAATAATCCGTTATCAAATTGAACAACTGTTTGATTTTCTTGTTTTGATTTACCATTTATTGAATAGTAAACTCTTGAAGTATCATAAAAAAATACCGACTTATCTTCAAAACTTCCATCTTTAGCCACAGGCACAAATAACATTTTCTTCGTACTATCCTTTCCAAGTAAAATCAAATTTAAAAGCTGTGTTTCCGAAGATTTATTTACTGCAGATCCATATAATTTACCTGTTAATTTCATTACTTCCTTTTCTCTAGGATATTTTAATGAAGGTAAAATACCTGCTTTAATTTTACCCCAATCAAACTTGCGCCACCCGTTGGTAAGCATCACTAAATCTAAGTGCGCTGCTACAGAATCTGCATCACTTGAAAAATAATAAGCAGGATTATACACTTTACCTTTAATATCATTACTTAAAAGAAAATCGGAATAGATAGTTTGCTGCTCGGGCATGACAATAGAGGCATCAGTAATGGATATAGACATATTCGTTGCAGCCGTATCTTTTACCAATACTTCAATAACATTTTTTCCTCTTTTATTTAAATTAGCAATGCCCACAGTTAAATTGGCATTAAACTCGTGTAAGCGATTATTCACAAGTATAATTCTTTCCGCAATGGGTAACCAATCATTGGTAAATAAAGTAAACTGTACCACGCCGGTAAGCAGTTCATCAATGGGTAAGGCTACTTTTTGTACTTGACGCTCTTCTCCTTTAAATTCTACTGTGTAAATTAAATGTTGGTTTTGATGCACCAACAATCTCATATGCTTATAATTAGCAGGCACTTCAAAAGTTCTTTCTACTTGTGCATAGGCCTTTTCATTATCCATGCTTATTTTTAAAATGACCCCTTCTTTGCTGGCCGCTGCAATAGGAGTAGTTCCTTTTTGTCCATTCTCGTCCGTCCAATTTAATTGATACTTCTCTCCTTCATTAGGCCTAAATTTAAATACCCCCATACCATCATGTTGCACTTTTAAAGTATCTAATATTTTATTTTTATCATTAACTAAAAAGCCTTTGATAAAAACAGGGATTCCAAAATTATTAGTAGCCTTAAATGCTAACTTATTAATAAGCCCTTCTACAAATGTGCCCCCTTCTGGAAAAACATCAACTCTTGTTTTGGGAGTAGAACTATTTTTTACTTTAGAAACAACTCCATTATTAATAGGAATATTTTTTTCATATAAAAAAACACTATCGTCATTTAACATCCAACGTGTAAAGGCTTTAACCTTTAAAAAATCGCCTTTATAGGTAGCAGGAATTTCAAAACTACCTTTAGCAGACGATTGAAATAAAGGAGCGGCTGCTTGTTTTATATAATTACCATTGTTATCATACCAATTAACATATACATTCTTGCTTATGCTAGTCCAATCCATGCCTGACAATACATAGAGTTTATAAAATATAGTCTCCCCTGTATTGTACAAAGTTCTATCAAATTGAATGTGAATTTTTTCATAAGGAAACTCTTCTTCGTATACATTCAATAAAGAATCAAATACTTGTGCCTTGGACTTTATGGAGAAAATAGTTATAAAGAAAAAAAGTATGGCAAGTGCTTTACTTAATTTAAGGCATTGAAATTTATTTATGCGCATGATAAAAAAGATGTGTGATAAACTAATTTAATTTCGAGAAGGCTGAATCTTATTTTTTTTGAAATAATTTATACTAAGTACAATAAGAATAATGACCAAGCCAAAAAATTCTCTTGACTCTTCTATCCAAGGTTTTTCTGCTTTCATAGTGCTTGCAATATTAGATGCATTATGAAATTGTATCCAATCAACGATGCCATTGGTGTCAAACATTTTATATATAGCATATACCCCAAATATGAAAAACCCAAACCAATAGGCCATTTTAGGAAAAGGCTTTTCTGCAAAATTTAAATAACATAGTAATGCAGGATACAAATAAATAGGTATCCATAAATAAGGATCTGGATCGTTATATTGAACTATTGCAAATAAAACAAAAACGATACAAAAGATGATATTAAAAATTTTCATTCTAAAAGAGGTTAGCTAATTATTTGATTACTATAAAGTTAATAATAAATAGTTAAACAGTTCTTTTAGACAAGAAAGCTAAAAAAGGGACTTTTTTAGCTTTATAAAGAGGGGAATAGCCTAGACGCCTATGATAACCATTAAACATTAATTAAATAACCAAGTTCAATCAAGAAATAACTGACATTAAATCATAGATATTATCAAATATATAATCAGGATTTGCTGTTAATAATTCAGCTTTATCGTGTGCCCCAGTGGTTACCCCAACATTAAGTATGCAACCTGCATTTCTGCCCTCTTCAATGTCTATGGTAGAGTCCCCTACTTTTATTACAGTTTGAGCATTTTGGATATTTAATTTTTGCATTGCAAATAAAATCATATCTGGCTGTGGGCGATTATTTTTAACATCTGAGGAAGTTACTAATAAGTCGAAATGTTGCCCTTCTGTCCAATTTAATTTTTGAATTAAAGAATTCGCCGTTTTTGCATTGTAGCCAGTATTTAAAACTACTTTAATACCCATATCTCGTAATTCTTTAAATAACCTTTCTGTATTATGAGTAGGCGTCACAATTAAATTTTCATAAGCATGTTCTAGAAGTACTAAAAAATCCTGAAAAGCTTCTTGAATACTTTGCTCGTCCAAAACTGAATTGGTTCCAATGATGGTTTCACGAATGGCTTGTAATTTTTCTTTACCAGCACCCCATTTCAAAACATCTTCAAAGCTAATACTAGGGCATTTTTTTTCAATGGCTTTATGCAAAGTACGGTACACAACATTTCCTTCATCTACTGTAGTTCCAGCCATATCAAAAACAACCATTTCTATTTTCATAAAATTATTTTAAAGATGATTCAATAATTATTTTATGGATGATTCAATAGCCTCCACAAAAGTTTCTATAGAGGGACTTACTAAATTTGGGTCTTTGGCCAAATCATCCCATCTTCTTAAATCTACTGCCTCTTTGTAAAATTCATTTTTCTCAAATAAAGCTACTTCTTCTTTATCCATCACACCTCCTTGAAATTCTAAACTAATTTTAGAAGGCGTAGATAATGTTTCCAAATAGCCTGGCGCTGTGGCACATAAATATCTTTTAGCTTGCACATGCAATTTTACGGGTTCTACCGCAGCCAATTTAAAATGTTTAGTCAAGTACTTTTCACCCAATAGTTCATGCATATCGTCAATGCCCTTATCACTAGCATCGTCTGGTAAATCATGCAATAAATGGCCAATATCATGTAGTAAAGAAGCAGTAACTAATTCATTTGATGCATTGTGTTTTCTAGCAAGTTCAGCACATTGCAAAGCATGTTCTAATTGGGTAACAGCTTCTCCTCCATACATAGAACCACCATTGGTTTCAAATAAATGTAAAATTTCTTGTGTAATTGGATGTAACATTAAATTTAGTTATAAGTTATTAATCATTTCTTCAGCAAAACCAAAAGACATAGTCATTCCATGTCCTCCGATTCCATTTAAAATATAGACTCCTTTTTCAGGATTTAAAAATAAATCAGTGGCACCATTGGTCATAATAGGATATACCCCATTCCATGATTGTGTCATTTCCCATTGGTCAATATGAATTAGCTTTTTTAGATAATCTAAAATCATTTTATTTATTTCAATCTTATCAAATGGATCAAAATCTAAAGCATATTCATGTGAATCACCCACTGTTAATTCTCCCTCATTATTCTGAGATACCATTACATGTATTCCATATTTTAAATACTCAGGAATTTTTTCTTCTATTTTCATTCTTAATTTAGTAAGAGAAGGCGATGCTGTAAAACTTTTATAATGAAGTAAAGACAATCCACCACAGATAGAAGCCCCTATTCTATAATTAGGGTCTTTATGTTTAAAGCGCATCATTTGAAGCTTGGTCTTAATGATGGGTTGTTGTTTAAATTGATCAGGATATAATGTCTCAAAATCGGCGCCAGAACAAACACAAATGATATCTGCACTATATTTTGTTTTTCCAGCATAAACAGCATTTGTTGAAACGCTGGTAATAGCTGTGCCCCATATAAAAGCAACATTATACTTTTCTTTTAAAAAAATGGGCAAGTTTCTAATCCCTTCTCTAGGGTCAATAATAGCTTCATCTTCACTTCTTAAAGCCCCCATTAAACCTTCTGCATTAATACCATTATAATCTTTCAAAACCGTTTCTGCAGATATCACAGAAACAGGCCTATTTTTCGATTTAAAAAAATTTCCAATTTCTTCTACTACATTCATTTCTTCTTGGCTATAGGCCAAGTGTAAGCTACCGCAAGCATTATAAGGTATATTAGACGCCTCTAAATATTCCATCCAAATTTCCTTAGTTCTTACTGCTCTATTATATAATTTACCATCAGGTTGTCCTACAGGCCAAAGCATCCCAAAATTTCTAACACTAGCGCCTAGAGAAAACTGAGATTTTTCAATAACAGTTACTTGAAACCCTTTTTCAGCTAATGCTCTTGCGGTGGCAAGTCCTAAAATACCAGCGCCTACTACTATGGCTGTTTGATTACTCATTTGAATATGTTTTATGCTTTTTATTAAAATATAATATTGTTGTTATACTAACTAAAGTACCAATAATGGATAAAATCAAAACACCATTACTATAAAAATAGGTCCAACTAATTGAAATTCCCATTGAACCTTTTAAAATAATTACAAGTACACTTGCTAAGTATCCAAAAGAATCAACTAAGTACATAAAAAAACCGACATTCCCTTTTATTTTGAAACTTGCTATCATTCGATCAAATAATATACAATTAAAGGGTATATACCCCATATATAAACCAAGCCCTACTAAGACTATCCATACATAGCCTGATAAAATATGTTGCATAAAAAGTAAAGTACTAACCCCGCAAAGTATAAAACCAGCTAAAATAATTATTTGTGAAATTTGAAAAGCTAGTTTGTTATTATTAATATAAATCATACTTGCTATAAGTAACAGTACGGCAAACGCTATTGGAATTTCAGTGGTGGTAAAAATAGCTGCACTATTACCATACCCTAATTCTAACCAAATATCTGCAGCGAAATTGTCTCTTATATCTCTAAAAAGTGTAAGTAAAATATAAATGAAAATAAAAGAAACTAAACCAAAAGAAAATAGCTTAAAAAAATGTTTTCTTTCACTGCTATTCATGGGTACTCTTAAGGATTTTTCTTCCGTTTCTATTAAAGTTGGATGAGGTATTTTTTCTAATAAATAGACTAATACAATTACTGGGACTAAAAATACAAGCCCAGTATAAAAGGGTATCCATTTTTCTTGAAGATGATAAGAAAGCTGCATCCACTTAGCTACCGATTTAACAAATCCTGATGAAACAATAAAACTTACTGCCATGGAAGCGCCAATAAAATCAGATGTTTTACGGCCTTCTACAAAAGAAAAAATCAAACCCCATAATACGCCTAAGGGAAGGCCATTTAAAAATAAAAATATTATATTCCAAGGCGATTTAAATAATGGGAATAATAATAAAGGAATAAAAGATAAAAGTATTAATATTAAAATGGACCAACCTCTACCCACTTTATTTAATTCTGCAATAAATTTGATACCATAAAATTTACTTATGGTATAGCCCAATACCTGGGCAATGACTAAAATATTTTTATAATCTACTCCAAATATTATGGGCTCATCTACATACAATCCAATAGTAAATGGTTTTCTGAAGGCATATACACAGGCATATGTCAAAAAACAAATTACTGCTATATAAACAGAAATCAAAAAGCTATTAATTTTTTCTTTTTTCAATATTATTGAATTATACTAAAATTAAGAAAGAGTCCCGATACATCGGGACTCTTTCTTTTCGATTGCTTGCTATAAAACCATATAAACCTACGTTTATATACTTTCTCTATTTAATGATCCACATTTTAGCATTGATATCATCAGATCCACCAAATTGTGATGCAATAGCCGCTTCTACATTTGTTTTATTTACAGCTCTTTCTGAAGAAGGATATTGATAACGTAAAGCAACTCTTTGGCTATTACCTGTACCTGCACCAGTATGGAAAGTTGGCACACCTGTTCTTCTCCAGTTATAATAACCTTCAGAACCACTATTTTGGTACATCGCTAAATACTTTTGTAACAAAATTTGCTTTAAACCATCAGCATTATTTCCAGCATATTTAACTGTTGTTTGGGCATAATAATCGGCATAATTATAATCAACAGAGTAAGTAACTGATTCAGCTAAAGTTCCACCTGGCTTTTGGAAAGTAACTGTATTAGCTCCTTCTTTAATACCATAGAAAGCTTGAGAAGACTTTATACCATTTTGGTACCAAGTTTCTGCACTTTGTGTAGAAATCCAACCTCTATTTACTGCTTCAGCCATGTTAAAACACATTTCTTGATAACCCACTTGTGTAGTTGTTTCTGCAGTATAAGTTTGATAGTAACGCTTACGGTTAATAAATGAATATTTACCCAAATTTGCATTGGCACTCATGGTAGCTAAATCTTCACCAGAACCTGCACCCACAAATGCATCATAAGAATTTGGTGCTTTACCTGCAGCCACTAAAGAAGAAGCTGGCTCAGCTACAAAGAAAGTTCTTGGATCTTTCAACGTAGTTAAATTTCCTAAATAAGTAGATGACATGTTATAACGAGTTGCATCAAAACCAAAATTATCTGGATTAGTCGAGTACTTGTTATATTGGTTATTGTATACAAAAGTTAAATCATCTGCAGCACTAGCAAAAACTGGATATTTAGTTGGATTGCCAATTGTTTCAGCAAACTTTGTTTTAATAGCTAAGTCTGCATCTGTCTCTTTATTAGACAATTGAATTAAAACTCTCAATTTGAAAGCATTCACCGCTTTTTGCCATTTAGACAAATCGTTGCCATAATAAAAATCGCTGGCTAATACATAGTTAGTTGTTTTCAATGAACCCATTTCTGTATTGGCTTGTTCCAAATAAGTTAATATTTGTTGGAACACTTGCTTTTGTGTATCATATTTAGGTGTTACATTATCTAAACCTTTAAGGGCTTCAGCTACTGGAATATCACCCAAGTTCATTGTTAAGTCATATAAATAGAATGCTTTTAAGAACTTACCAATGGCAGTATAAGGATTCGGCGCAGCAACAGATTTTGAAGCTTCAGATTCCATTTGAGCAATATTCTTTAACATATTATATCCGTTGTAAGAATAGCCTGTCCAGTTGTACTCTTGGTTGCCATAATATGCATAGTTACATACATAATATTGATTCCATCTTTGCGTACTGTTGAATGCACCATCAGTGAAGTCTAATAATACATTGTTCAGTATTAAGTTAGCTGGTACACTTGTTGCTCTGTTAGGATCGGCAGTTAAAGAATCGAAAGACTTGTTACAAGCTGATATCGAGCCTATCACAAGGACTAAGGTTAGTATTTGAATTATCTTTTTCATATTTTATTGGTTTTCTTTATTTAAAAAATGAAATTTAGATTGATACCATAAGATCTTGTAGTTGGTGTTTGTAAGCCAATAGAAGACTCACCAGGGTACTGATCAATATCAACATCATTAAATTTCGAATCTGGCATCCAGTATAATAAGTTTCTTGCTACTAGAGATACAGTTGCTTTTTTGAAAACAGACTTTTGAACCATCGTAGTTGGTAATTCATAAGTCAATACAACTTCTCTTAATTTAAAGAATGTTTTACTCATTATGTTTGGCTCAGGAATACCATGTACACGGCTAATATAATCTTGTATGTAAGTTTTAGTGGCGTTAGGAGCAAAAGTCAATGCATCATAATTAGTAATTTTACCAGTTACCGCATCATATTTTGGAGTTCCAGAAGCTACTTGAACACCTTCACCTACATAAGATTTAACTCCTTTGTAATCTTGGTATCTTGCAATACCCATCGCGCCTTCGATTGTTTCAATATGACGACCACCTTGGAATGTTTTCTTTCTAACATAATCTTCCATTATACCACCTACACGACCATCCACTTGTAAGTTTAATGTGAAAGCTTTATAGCTTACTTTATTATTTAAACCCCATACAAAATCTGGATTAGAATAACCTGCAGCTTGCGCAACTGGTAAAACAATTGGACGACCACCGCCATCATTGATAATTTGACCATCTTGAGTTCTAGCAAACTTTCTGAAGTAAACTGCATCTGTTCTCATACCCTTTGTGTAAAAAGTATTTAATGCATTCACCCCTGTTGGTAATTCTTCTAAGATATTTTTGAAAGTACCTACGTTCAAAGTAACATCCCAGTTAATACCATTTGCTTTTCTAAGGATTGCACCATTGATAGTGAAATCATATCCAGTTCTTTTTGTTTTTGTACCATTCACTACATAAGAAGCATAACCAGAAGCTTGTGATATAGATTTAGAGAAAATTTGAGGTCCATCTAAGTAACTAAAGTAAGTTGCTTCAATACCTAATCTGTTGTTAAACATTCTTGTCTCCACACCAAATTCTAAGTTTGTTCTGTCATCAGGCTGTACATCACTATCTAATAAAGTATTCGTGAAAGCAGCTTGTGTAGTATTATTATAACCGTAACCAGTTGAATAAACACTAGCATAGGTATAAGTAGGTCCACCATAAGTTGAAGAATATTGTTCACCATATCCAACAGGGAAACCATTATTAGGTGTAGAACCAATAAAATCAGAAACGAAACTACCACCACCTCTCACTTTTGCATAAGAAGCTCTTAATTTTAAGAAGTTAACTTGCTTAGGCATTGTTAAATAATCACTCAATACAGTACTTAAGTTAAATGAAGGATAGAAGAATGAATTATTATCTTTCGCTAAAGCTGATAATTGGTCATTACGGCCTGTGATATTCAAATTAGCATATTTGCTTGCTTCGATATCTACAGAGTATAATAATGATCTTACTCTCATCTCAGATGCGAAATTATATGCTAAAACAGGGTTTCTACTGTTTGCAAAATTGTAAACATTAGGAACGTTTAAATAGTTTGTTGAAGTAAAGTTAGAGTTATAGTTGAACTGTCTTAAGTTACCACCTGCGAAACCATTGATGTTAAAGAAATTAGCAATTTCTGGAGTTCTAAAATTTGCACGGAATTCATTATTGGTTTCAAACATGTTTCTCTTGTCTTCTCTATAATCACCTTTACCTTCTTCTCTACCATAAGGATGCGCAGAGAATGGCATTTTTTCATTTCTCATTAAATCAAAAGTAGTTGCAGATGTTCTAGCGAATAAATCAACATACTTATTCATTTTATAAGTTAAACTTGTATAAGCATAGATATCATTTTTATAATGACCTCTTGTCCACTCATAAGCCATAAAGTAAGGGTTGTGGTATCTTTGATATTCCGCATAGATACTTTGAACACCTTCTTTACCTGGCTGCCAGTAGTTTTTCATGTCATTAATATCCCAGTCAGCACCACCCCAAATTGTCATGTTATAGATAATTGAGTTTGGTCCGTAGTTAACGTCTGGAAAATTATCAGAATATTGTCTGCTGTAGTTAATATTCGCATCTAAAGTTAATTTAGAGTTGAATCTTAAAGTACTAGCCAAATTTAAATTGGTAATATTCATACTTGTATTTGGCAAGAGACCTTTATTGTAAGTATTACCTAAAGAGAATCTTAAATCAGACTTTTCAGTAGAAGACGCTATAGAAACGTTTGTAGTATTTAAAACACCTGTTTCAATAAAACGTTGTAAGTTATTTTTACCACGTGCAACCCAAGGAGTTGAAGATCTCTTTCCAGTGATTGGATCAACAGGGCTATCGTATTGAGGAATTAATTGACCTTCGAATTTTGGTCCCCAAACGTCGTAATCCGCATCGTTTGTACCAGCACCTAAACCGTCTACGAAAGCATAAGTACCATGGTCACCAGGACCGTACTCATCTTGAGTTTTTGGTAAAGCAATAAAACCATTTTGTACAGTTGTACTTGAATTTACTTCTACAGCAAACCCTCTTTTATCTTTAGTACCTTTTTTAGTGTTAATGATAATAGCACCATTTTGTCCTCTGTAACCATATAAGGCAGAAGCCACAGGTCCTTTTAACACGTTATAAGACTCGATATCATCTGGGCTAATGTTCCAAGTATCAGAGTTGATAGGCACACCATCCACTACAATTAATGTTACACGACCACCTCTTAAAACTAAGTTAGGTAATCTTAACATTTCTTGGTTAAGACCTACTGTTAAACCAGCAACCTTACCCACTAAGTTATTAATAGGATTCACCTCTCTTGCTTTCACTAATTCAGCACCCTTCACATCTTGAGTTGAATAACCTAATTTCTTTTTTTCCTTTTTGATACCCAAAGCGGTTACAACCACTTCGTTTAAAGATTCGTCTACTTTAACCAAGGCTACCACTAAATCACCAGCACTTGCAGTCACTGTTTTAGTTTTGTAACCCACATAGCTAACTTCAATAGAAGCTTTAGCTGATACATTATTAATTGAAAAAAGACCATTAGCATCTGTACGAGCAGACTGGCTTTGACCTTTCACTAAAACAGTTGCAGCCTCTAATGCTACTTTTGTTTCAGCATCAATTACCTTTCCTTTAATTTGAATGTTTTGAGCTAATGAGGCAATACTCAAGCCCAACAACATTAGTGGTGTCAAAAACCACTTTAAAATAACTTGTTTTGATATCATATTTAAAATTTTGAAGCACAAATCTATTCTCAAAATTTTAACATATCATTATTCCAATGTTATCTAGTTGATACCAAATTGTTACCTAAAGATGAACTCCCTATTTTGGTAACAATAATTTAATTTAGCAGAATGTTAAAAAGCAAATTATTAAATAATAGGTTTGCTTAATTAATTGACAACATTCAATTGACAACATTACCTATGAAAAATTATATTTATTTAAGTTTTGTATCTATCCTATTATTTGCAAATTCAGCAAATGCACAAAAAGTAAATTATTTATCTGTTCCAGGATATAATGAGTTATCAAAAATAGACACAAATACCTATTCTGTCTTACCTAGTGGCAGATATGTTAAACCTGTAGGCGAATCTATACGTATTTCACATGACCCATTTGGACTAGCTATTTCTCCGGATCAAAAAGTGGCTATTACTATGCATGAAAATGCAATTACTATTATTGATTTAGCCACTATGCAGCAAAAAAGAATACCTGAATATAAAAAGAATGACTTTAACCCATTAAAGAAAGGTTCCTTCTTGGGTGTTGCCTTTCATACCAATAAAAATATTGTGTATTTAAGTGGTGGTGACGAGGGTTCCGTAGTTATATATGATTATGTAGAACATAAAAAAATTGACTCTATATTACTAGATGGAACTTTTGGCGGGATAAAATTTGAAGGAAGCTTTACCAGTGACCTTGTATATAACGCTCCAAAAAATGAATTGCTTATTTTAGATAGAGGTAATTTTAGATTAGTTAGATATAGTTTAGAGCAGAAAAAAATTATTGCCTCTATACCTACTGGAAGACAACCTTTTGGTTTAGCTATCTCTCCAGATCAGAAAACGGTGCTTGTAGCAAATGTGGGCATGTATGCTTATCCATTAGTGGAAGGCACTACCAAAGAAAATATACAATCTCAATACATTGGTTGGCATCCTTATGGGAACAATACAAAAGAATCTATTGAGGGTAAAGAAATTGAGGGTAAAAAAATTCCAGGACTAGGTAGCCCTAATGTAGATGAAGCTATGAGTGTATATGTTATTGACTTATCAACTAATAAAGTAAAAGCCAAACTAAAAACAGGTATGTTATTGGGAGAGCTTGTGGAAGATGCAGAAGTGATTGGAGGCGCAAGCCCCAATTCAATTGTGGTAGGTAATAAATTTGCCTATGTAACCAATGCCACGAATGATAATATTGCTGTAATTGATTATAAAAGAGGTCGCATAGTAAAACATATACCCATTACAGTGGACCAACGTATTGATAAACTAAGAGGCTTACTTCCTTTTGGCATTGACCTTTCTAAAAACGAGCAATATTTATACGTTGCCTTATTAGGTTTTAATGCAGTTGCCAAAATTGATTTAAAGAGTGAAAAAACAATAGGCTTAATACCTACTGGGTGGGGCACAACACGTATCAAACTTTCTAATGATGATAAAACCATTTATGTAACTTCTTGCAGAGGTTTAGGCGCAGGCCCTAATGGAGGAAAAAACTTTAAAATACCTATTCAAGGAAGCTATATTGGAGACATTCAATTAGGTAGTTTCCAAAAAATAGAAAATCCAAATACAGAAAAATTAAAGGCCTATACAAATGAAACCATTGAAAACACATTTGTAACAAAATCTCAAACCGATAGCCTACCCTTACCCGTTTTACCAGGTAGTAAAGAAAGTCCAATTAAACATATTGTATTCATTACTAAAGAGAATAGAACTTTCGATGAAATATATGGACAGATGAAAAGTGTAAGAGGAGAAAGTTCATTAGCTAGATTTGGACTAGATGTAACAGTGATGGATAAAAATGGTATTGTTAAAAATGTGAATGTTACGCCTAATCATCATAAAATTGCTAAGCAATTCTCTTTAAGCGATAATTTCTATTGTGATAGCGATGCCTCTATTCATGGGCATCATTGGATGATGGGCGTGATACCCAATGAGTGGGTGGAAGCCAACTCTAGTACCGAAAAAACAGCCGACTACTTTTCTACAGCTCCAGGTAGAAGATTCCCAGGATCAACTGGAAGTATGGACCCAGAGGATTATGCAGAAATTGGAGGTTTATGGGAAGCATTAGACAGAAAAAAAATTAGCTATTATAATTTTGGACAAGCCAATGAAACAGCGCATGTAAGAGAAGATTGGAATGATACGGCTACTGGTGCTGCTCATATAGTCATGGTGCCTATGCAAAAAGGGGTATGGGAAAAAACATCTCATAATTTTGCAGGTTATAATACTAATATTCCTGATCAGTTTAGAATGAAGCAGTTTGAAGAAGAGTTTACCAAAAAATGGTTAAACGGAAAGGATAGTCTGCCACAATTAATAACTATGATGTTACCGAATGACCATACAGCGGGTCCTAGACCTGAAGATGGATATCCATTTACAGCATCTTATGTAGCTGACAATGATTTAGCACTTGGTAGAACATTACATTTTTTAAGTAGAACTCCTTATTGGAAAGACATGTTGGTTATAGTAACTGAAGATGACCCTCAAGGTGGTGTTGACCATATTGATGCACATAGAAGTGTATTAATGATGGCTGGGCCTTATGTAAAAAAGAATTATGTTTCTCAAACACATGCCAATTTTGGATCAATTTTAAAAGTTATTTATAATGTTTTAGGAGTACCCTATGTAAATCAATACGATATTACTGCTTCTCTTTTAAGTGATTTTTTCACTACGAAACCAGATTATACACCTTATTACTTTGAATTCCCTAGCCAAGAAGTATTTGACTGGGATAAAGCCATGAAAAAATATAATCAACCCATTGATTGGAGAAAAATAAAACAAGGACCGAAAATGGATAATGAGCAGGAGCAACGTTCTGAACACAATAAAACTTCAGGGACCATTATAAATAATTAAAATAAAATCGTACTATACCTATGTTGAAGTATTTTTTATTGGCAATCACTATTATTTCATCTACTGTAAGTGCACAAAAAGCAGATACAAGTTACAATTTACTTGACACTGCCATCATTACTAGTAGATCTATAAAAGTTAAGAGCAAAGAAAATCCGTCTATAATAAGTTCAATAGATAAGCAAGAAATTATACAGAAGGGAGCAAGAACTACCCCTGAAGCATTAATTGGGGTGGCTGGTGTTTATTTACAAAAAACAAACCATGGTGGTGGTTCTGCATTTATTAGAGGGCTTACAGGCAATCAAACACTCATTCTAGTGGATGGTATACGATTAAACAATGCAACCTATAGGTATGGGCCCAATCAATATCTAAACACTATTGATATGTTCACCATTGATAAAATAGACATACTTAAAGGCATTGGAGCCATCGAATATGGTTCAGATGCCATGGGTGGTGTTATTCATTTAAGAACAAAAGAAGCGTCTGCAAACAGTCTACATAAAATAAACCTCTCTAATACAAGCAAGTTTATTTCTGGTGATATGGAAAAAACCAATAGAACTGATATTAGTTATTCTAATTCAAAGTGGGAATTTTTGGGAGGAGCAAGTTTTAAAAATTATGGAGATTTAGTGGCAGCTGCTCCCATAGGGAAACAAAGCCCAACTGGCTATACTGAAAGAAATTATGATTTAAAAGCAAAGCTGAAGATTAACAAGCAAAATGAGATTACAATAGCTAGTCAAAACACAAACCAGTTCGATGTTCCTATTTATCATAAAATAAAATTAGAAAATTATAAAATAAATCAGATTGATAGGCAAGTTCATAACTTAAATTATATAAAATATAAGTATACAAGTGCAAAAAAATGGATTTCTGAAATAACTATTATAGGATCTGCTCAGCGCTCTATTGAACAAAGATCTAATCAAAAAAATAATTCCACCATTTTTAGAAAAGAAGCAGATACTATTAATAATGTAGGATTTACAAGTGAAATTATTTCAAAACCTACTAAATTTTGGACAATGAATACAGGTTTTGACTATTATAAAGACCTTGTATACAGTGTAGCAAATGAAAATAATAGTATTAATAACACCAATGTACAAAAAAGAGGTCTATACCCTAATGCAGCCCAATATAAAAATAGCTCCCTATTTAATATTCATTATATAAATATGGGCAAATTCAATATAATTACAGGCTTTCGTTATAATTTTTTAGATATAATCATTAGTGATATTACCATAGGAAAAATAGTCGTTAAACCATCTGCACTAGTAACAAATTTGGGTCTAAATTACACATTGAATAAAAATAATTATTTATTTGGATCTATTACAAGCGGATATAGAGCCCCCAATATTGACGATCTAGGAAGCTTGGGTATTGTTGACTTTAGATATGAAGTGCCTAGCTATGATTTAAAACCGGAAAAATCTTTTAATACTGAATTAGGATATAAACACTACTCCAAAAAAATAAACCTAACGCTAGCTGCTTTTAATATGAAGTTAAAGGACATTATTGCAAGAGTGCAGGTTCAAGGGGAAGTTATTAATGGATACAATGTATACAATAAAAAAAATATTGAGTCTTCTTATATACAAGGTGCTGAAATATCTTACAATCATATGCTGAACAGGCATCTTATATGGCAGAGCAATGCCACTTATACCTATGGCCAGAATCAAACTAAAAATGAACCAATGAGAAGAATACCTCCATTCTTTGGTCAAAATAGATTGGCCTGGAATAAAAATAATGTAACAGCTGCCTTTACACATCAATTTGCAGGACAACAGCAAAGACTTGCAAAAGGAGATATTGATGATAACAGAATAGGAAAATTGGGTACACCGCAATTCAATACATTCAATTTTGATGCTGGTATCCAATTCAAGCATTTGAATATTCAAACAAGCCTCATAAACCTTTTAAACGAGCAGTATAAAACACATGGTTCGGGTGTCTACGGAATGGGTCGTGCAGTGAGTATTACAATGCAATGGCATTTATAATAATTCTATAACACTCTTTTTTAAAATTATTAATCTACAAACACTATTAGCCAAGGAATTATATTACCCACTAGTGAAAAAAAATAGCTTTTTAAGAAAACAACTACTTATTACTAATTCTTTGGCACAACAGGACCAGCGCGCATAGCTTTTACTTGAACTGGCCATTGAACGGGTTGCCCAGTTCTTTTATCAGTGCCAATATCTGCTTTATCTCTTGGGAAGGTTTCATTGTCTTCGCAAGCCATATAAACCATAATGGCTGTTAGAATGGCATTGCTTCTTAAATCATCAAAAATTACTTTATCATAAGTGTCTCTATTGGTATGCCAAGTGTAATTAAAATAAGACCAGTTCAAAGCACCTAAAGAAAAACCAGGAGCACCCACTGCTACAAAAGAAGCAAAGTCGCTACCTCCACCTCCTGGCGTTCCAGGGAAAGTAGTTTTAATAGAATCTTTAATATTATTAGGTGCAGCGGCTAGCCATCTTGTTAAAAATTCACCGGCATGTTGAAAGCCTTGACCTGAAATATTTACAATTCTTCCTGTTCCATTGTCTTGATTAAATAAAGCTTGTAGTTTATTTATAATTTCAGGATGGTCTTCCACAAAGGATCTAGATCCATTTAAACCTTGCTCTTCACTTCCCCAATGTCCTACTAAAATGGTACGCTTAGGATTAGGGTAAACCAATTTTAAAATACGCATCGCTTCCATCATGGTAAGTGTACCTGTTCCATTGTCGGTAGCACCTTGCGCGCCATCCCAAGAATCAAAATGTGCAGAAAGCATTACATACTCATCTGGTTTTTCTGTGCCTTTCATTTCAGCAATGGTATTAAAGGAAGGAACCATGCCTAAATCTTTGGAAGCAGTTTCTATACTTATAATTGGATTATCACCAGACTCCACTAAGCGGTATAAAGTTCCATAGTCTTCCAAAGCAATATCTACTGTTGGAATTTTTGAAGTGTAGGCATTAAAAATTTTATCTACCCCAAAACCACTGGACCAGTTACTTGTTAAAACACCTACTGCACCGGCTTTCTCTAATATGATAGGAAGCATTCTTGAAGAGTAACCTGTTTTACTTAATCGTTTTCTCCAAGCATCGGTTTGTTCGCTGCGCTCTTTTTTTAATTTATCAAAAGACTCCTTTGTCGCAAATTGTTGCCAGTTATCATCGGGCCTTCCTGTGGGTTGATGCATTGAAATCATTACAAACTTTCCTTTTACAGAAGGTAACCAGTTTTGAAATGCAAGCGAATCTTGTACATCTGGAATAATAACTATTTCGGCTTTCACTGCTTTTCCTTTTGTAGAAGGGCTCCAAGACAATTGATTTCCTTCTAAACTTTTCACTCTAGGAGAAAGCATATCTATATGTGTGATACCTCTTTCCCAACCTTTCCACTCACCCCACTTTTCGTTGCGCGAAGCAATACCCCAGCCAGTATATTTATCAACCGCCCATTCATTGGCTTTTTGCATTTGTGGAGTACCCACTAATCTTGGCCCAATTTTATCAAATAGTTCGTGTGCTAATGTTTGTAGTTGCGAATGACTGTTTTCTTCTTGAACAATTTTTTCTACCACAGTTTGTGCAGATAAATTGTTAGCTAAAAAAATGCAGGAAACAAGAAGGAGTTTAGTTATACATCCTGTGTAACTAATGCGTAGTGTTTTGTCTTTTTTCATATACTTAAATGTAAGTAAAAAATGTATGTAAAAAAATTCACACAGAAAATAAAAAAGGACCTGCATTTTAACGCAAGTCCTTGATTTTCAAATAGAGTGCAATATAATCTTCCCCTTAAAAAAATTACAGCAACTATTCTATTCGAAAAATTTAACCTCACCAGAACTAATATCGTGAACCCCTCCAACAATAGTAATTTCTTCATTTTTTACCATCTCGGCTATAATAGGGCTTTTCAATAATATATTTTTTACCGACAAGCTCACATTTAACTCAGCCACATTTTCAACAAAAGTTGAATTACTAGAGTTTCTATTATCAGTGGTTGACATTTCTTGATCCACTGCAGGTTTTATTTTTTCAATAAGTCCTGTTAAATTACCTAGCGCCACATTATCACAAGCACCTTTTACAGCCCCACATTTTGTGTGACCTAAGACAACAATAATTTTTGCACCTGCCACTTTACATCCGAACTCCATACTTCCTAAAATATCTTCATTTACAATATTGCCCGCAATTCTAACACTGAATATATCGCCTAGGCCTTGGTCAAAAATTAATTCAGCAGAAGTTCTACTATCGATACAACTTAAAATAACAGCAAAAGGATGCTGACCATCCGATGTATCGTTGGCTTGTTGTAATAAGTTTCGGTTTATTTTTAAATTATTCACAAAACGTTTGTTTCCGTCTTTTAATAAATTTAAAGCCATTGTTGGCGTTATAGCATTTTGCATTTCCTTCGTTAATGTTTTCATATAATATTTTTTAATAATTTTTAATACTTAATAATCTAGAATGATAAATTGTTATATACAATTAATTGGAACTGTCCTCTGGTACTATTTTTTTGAGATTGAATAAGATAGCCTGTCTCTAGTCTTATATCATTGGAAACACCATAACCAATACCGGTAAAAAATCGGTTGCGATCAAATTTTTGATTACTAATATCAATAAACAATTCATTAAAACCAGATACGTATATAGACCTCCTATTCAATAGCTTACTATTCAAAGGCTTTTGATAAGCTAAAAAATATCTAGCTCTTAAAGCATAATTATTCGCTATAAACCTTTCTTCCATTCTAACTCGGTGAGTAAGAAAGAGATTATTGATTTTTTGCTTATATAAGTACTGCTGATAAATTCTCTTCTCATGAGTGGTTGAAATAGTTTCATCCCCTTCTTCCCAATTCGACTGCACATAGGCTAAACCTAATAATACATTATTATTAGATTCAGTTAAATTATATCCTATTCCCGCTCTTAATAAGAGCTGACTTTTTTGATTAGGAATTTGATTAAGCCTGTATTGCATATCGGACTGCAATAACCACTTATTGTTTATTTTTTGATTGCCAAAATATACAAACCAGATCCCATAATTTTTGTCTTGAGCCAAAACGGTATCAAGCGAACTAATTATAATTAATAAACAAAGAATATACTTTTTAATCTGAGGCATATTAAGGCTTGAAATTAATTTTCTCCACTACAATGTTTTTAATTTTTGCATTGGATTCGTAATTTGTAATAATTTCTATAACATCATGCGCAATTGACTTTGAATTCGTGCAATCAATAATTACCTTACTGTCATTTGGAATACTATCTAAAGTATTTAATAAACTTGCCTTATTAAAGAAGGAAACTTCTTCCGCAAGTACTAAATGATGTACCGTTTTGCCTTGCTCATCGCTTACAATGTCTTTAACATGGTGTGAGTTTCTGTAACTATGTCTTAGTGTATAAAATATACCCACTAATATACCTACAGTGATTCCTTTTAAAAGATCGGTAGCAAGTATTGCAATAACAGTAGCCATAAATGGCATGAACTGCTCCCATCCTAACTTATACATGTCCTTAAATAATACAGGTTTTGCCAATTTATACCCCACCACTAATAAAATGGCAGCTAAAGAAGCCAGCGGTATTAAGTTTAATAGATTAGCTATAAAAACCGCACTCAACAATAAAAACAATCCATGTAAAATAGCTGACAACTTTGTTTTACCTCCAAAATTGATATTTGCTGAACTTCTTACAATTACTTGAGTAATGGGAAGTCCTCCTATCAAACCAGATACTATATTTCCTAAGCCTTGCGCCTTTAATTCTCTATTGGTAGGCGTTACTCTTTTATCAGGGTCCATCTTATCTGTCGCTTCTACACATAATAAAGTTTCTAAACTTGCAACTATGGCAAGCACTATAGCTATTTTCCAAACTTCAAAGTTGGTAATGGCTGAAAAATCTGGTAGTGTAAACTGTCCAAAGAAACCTTCTATTGAACTCGGAACAGGTACAGAAACTATTTGTTTATCATTTAAACTAAATGGTAAAATTCCATTCACATAAGCAAGATTTAAAACTATACCTAACACTACCACCACAATAGGACCTTGTATAAGTTGAAATATTTTATGCTTTTTGGTAAGAACAGTATCCCATAAAATTAATATAGCAAGAGATACACCTGCAATTAATAAAGCGCCAGGTGTTATAAAGTCTAATGCTTTTGAAATTTCAGTAAAAGTATTTTGACCATCTGCTTGTAAAAAAGCATCATCGCCTACAGCATCCTTGTCCCAACCTAGGGCATGCGGTATTTGTTTCAATATAATTAATAGACCAATACCTGTAAGCATTCCTTTAATCACTGAGTTAGGGAAAAAGTAAGCAATGAAGCCTGCCTTAGCATAACCCAAAGCCAATTGAATAACACCCGCTAAAACAACTGCAAGTAAAAAGGCTTGATAAGAACCCCCTAAACTAGCTATGGAAGTAAAAACTATTACTGCTAAGCCTGCGGCTGGCCCACTAACGCCTAAGGGTGAACCGCTTGCAAAGCCTACCACAATTCCTCCAATTATACCTGCTATAATACCTGAAAATAAAGGTGCCCCCGATGCTAAGGCAATACCTAAGCATAATGGAACAGCCACAAAAAATACCACAATACTAGCTGGTAGGTCATTTTTTACATGTTTGAAAAGATTCATTTGACTCATAATTTTAATTTTACAATGCAAAAATAGTAATATTATTTCAAATAATAGTATTACTATCATAAATAATTGTAAATATTTTAACTATTTTTGTAAAAAATGGTGGATGCCCTAATATTATGAAGCTAGAGTTACAAATAAAAATGAACCCTTCCCTGTATTTAAGGGACCCTGAACAGTCAGAATTGGGCAAGAATATCATTAAACATAGTATTCAATTAATACATGATAATGGTTTTGAAGCCTTTACATTTAAAAAACTAGCAGAATCTATTGGCACCACCGAGGCGGGGGTATATAGATATTTTGAGAATAAACATAAGCTCTTAGTATATATTATTTCTTGGTATTGGGGTTGGATACAATTTCAATTGAGCTACCAAACCAATAATATTAGCGACCCTACCATTAAATTAAAAAAAGTAATTACGCTTTTATCTAAGAACGTGGAAGATGACATTACAACAGGACATGTAGATGAATCACAATTGCATCAAATACTTATTTCGGAAGGCTCCAAAGCTTATTTGACAAACCATGTTGGAATAGATAATAAACAACAATTTTTTAAGCCCTACAAGGATTTATGTAACGCAGTGGGTGAAATTATTTTAGAATGCAACCCAAAATATAAATACCCTCATTCATTGGCATCTACCATTATTGAAATGGCACATCTGCAAAACTTTTTCATGAATCATCTACCCTCCTTAACCGACTTTTCTAAATCTAAGAATGAATCTGAAATCATAAAATATCTAGAAGAGCTTGTATTTAATACCATTCGCGTTTAAATAAGCAGTATTAATGTTTTTAGAAAGCAGTATTAATCTGGCTTTAACTTAATTTTTGTGAATACTTGTAAATGCGGAAGTGCTAATACAGATAAGCTAATGAATAGCAGGGTAAAAATACCTGAAGCGTCTTTACTATTGAGCGTTAGAAAAGTAATGTAAATAAACCCAAACCAGGCCATGATGGAAAAGGGAGCTGCTTTAATAAGCAGATTCTTCCAGCCATTAAAATCATTGGGCATACTAAATGTGATTCTTATTTTATCGAATGACAATAAAGAGTGCCAGAAACCAAAGTAAAAGGCAAAACAAAGCCATAAAGGCATATAAAGCGCAAAACTAATAAGTATAGCTTGTTGTAAAATTAAATAGTAATAGTATTTATTATTTGAAAAGAACTGCGCTTTGAAAAAGAATAATATAAAATAAATAGCAGCTAGCCCAATAAGTGTGATGGGATAAATTTGATTGGCTAGTCCTACCCATTGACTTTCATTAAAGGCGGAGCGTTCCATTCTAATAAAAATTTGCAAGGCAAATTGAATATTCTTAGAAAGAAGTAATAATATCCATAATAGACCAATAATGGAGTAGGCTAATTTATGAATAAAGTTTTCTGTTTTACCCAACCAATCTATTTCTCCAAAATGATAAGCCGTAATAAGAATAAATATAATTAAAGCGGCAATGGGGAAAAAATACCAAACTAAGGCATAGCCAATAATATTAGCTATGTATTTTAAAAGAAATAATTTTTGATTACTATCCGATTTATGCAAGTGTTGGTCAATGTATAAATCAAGGGCGCCATGGGGCACTCCAAAAAGAATTAAAACAACAATTAAGAAGGAAATTTGAGTGCTGTTATTTAAAACAAAAACAGTATCTATAAGAAATAAAAGAAATGCAAATAATATTAGGTAAAGGCGTAGTTTAATTTGCATGGATGTAAATTAAATAAAAAAAGGGGCAAGTAACCAACTTGCCCCTTAAAAGTTATTCTAATATATTAAGCAGCTTTTCTACTTAAGCTATAAATAACCAAACCAAAACCTATTTTGTTGACAGCATCACCAATGTTGTAGATGATGTTCATGTCAATTCCAATATTTTTGAAGCTAGCATACCATTGTCCATCAGCAGTTCCGATTAAATATCCTAAAGGATAAATAGCCCAACCCACTAAAACGAACCAACCTAATGCTGCATTCGCAGATGCTACTGCAGTACCAGCACCAGTTGCTAATTTTTTAACATCTCCCATCCATACTTCATACACAATGTAGAAGTAAGCGATAGCACTTATAGTTCCCCATAATGTTGCTTGAGCTGGGGCAACAGCCTCTCCCCAATAACCTGTAACTAACATTACAACAGAAGCTAAAATCATTTTCCATAATAAACTTGTTGTACCACCTGCTTTCTTTGTGATTAAATAGAATTCAACACACATTAAAGGCACAGTTAATAACCAGTCTACGTAACGGAAAAATGTTGGACTATCATGCGTTTCAGCATAGTATCCACGCATGTAGTAATAGTGAACAGCAGCAATAAAAGTGATTAACCCAGATACAAGTACTGAGGTTCTCCATTCTTTACTAGTGTTATTCAATTCTAAGAAGAAAAAAACCGCCGCGGCCATCATAGCCATTGTACCTACGAAGAACGTAAAAGACACATAATCGGTCTTTGCAATCGCCATCGTGGCATCAAGAAGAAATAAATGATCCATATTTGTTGAGTTTTGGTGAACGTATTAATTCACAACTCTCCTCGGTTCGTTCCGGCTGTCAATACATATGTTTAAATATGTATTGCAAAGCAATAGCAAAACAATCGTTGTTTTTAAATCCAACAAAAGTTAGAAATAAAAAATTAGAAAACTTGTTAAAAAAAATAAAAAAAATAAAAATATTTTGCTTTGTTTAGCTTTTTGTTTAATTTTTATTTATAAATTTTAAACAAATTTGTTTTTAGAAACTGCATCCCATAATAATGAACGTATTTTTAGAGAATCTACAGCCGCTTTCGTAGCCTCCTCCCATTTAGTTTTATCATTTCCACATAGTTCTGAGACCATTTGAGTGGCCAATTCACTATGATGACCCCCATCCACTTCAATATGTCTCTCTATATAGTATTTAAAAATGGATACTTTGTCTGGATGCTCGGCGTAAATTTTATTTAAAATTTGGGTGAACATGTCTGGGATCAAGTCCTCTCTACCAAAGGTAAAAACGGCGGCCTTCACATGCAGTGGGGAGTTCATGGCTATTTCAAAAGTATATTGTAAGAACTGTTTTACTTCTGTTGGCATATCAACGGCTTCTATACAATCATTAATGGGCCTTCCTGTTTTCAACAAGGCTAATAATTCATCTATTTTACTAGTATCTGCACCCATTTGACGCATGGCAGATAAATACAATTCAAAATGGCTCACCCTATTACCTTGTTCATCTATATCGGACTCTTCGCCACAAACAATTTCATTAATTAAAAAACGAGTATTTGCGGAACCTACAGGTACCCATGGCAGGCTTACACAAGTAAGTCCTATTTGTAAAGATTTTAATAAACTCATAAAATCCCATACAGCAAACACATGGTACTTCGCAAAATCTTTGATGCCATCGAAATCTTTTATTTTACTATATACTGGATGTGATAATAAAGCGGCTCTTGTAGGTTTTATACTTAATTTTAAATCTTCGATAGGTGTTTGCATCATTAGAGATTTTAATAAAACAATTTGATCTAAATTTGTTTTGAGGCACAAAGGAAAATATAATTTTGAAAACCATCAAATGATATAATTGAATGAGAACAAATATTCCAAATATCATAAACCAGGATGGACAAGCACATTATTTTGGAATTATTGTAAACGCTGAACAAAAGCATAACTATTTTAATGAACTCCTAAACAAAATAGAATGGACCAATGAAAAATTGGTCATGTTTGGCAAGGAAATAACAACAAAAAGAAAGGTAGCATTCTACGGAGATAGTTTAATGAGTTACACCTACTCTAATAAGACAAAGCAAGCATTGACATGGACGCCCTTACTTATGGAAATAAAGCAACTAGCAACATCCTACACGGGAAGCAATTACAATGCTTGTTTATTGAATTTGTACCATGATGGAGAAGAAGGTATGGGTTGGCATAGTGATGATGAAAAAGAAATTATTCCCAATAGCTCCATAGCCTCTTTAAGTTTTGGAGCAGAAAGAAAATTTGCCATAAAACATAAAGCAACCAAGGAGACGCATTCTATTTTACTTGAAAGCGGATCGCTATTTGAAATGCTAGGTAGTTTTCAAAAACATTGGCTACATAGCATGCCTAAGTCAAAAAAAATTATAGCTCCAAGAATTAATTTAACTTTTAGACAAATGCACTCATGAAAAATAGCAAACAAAAAACTATTAAAAAGACAAACCTGCCATCTAAAATATGCCTGAATTGTCATAGACCCTTTAATTGGAGAAAAAAATGGGAAAAGACTTGGGAAGAAGTGAAGTATTGTAGCGAAGGGTGCAAGAAACTATACAATAAAAAAAATAACTAGCAGAAGTTCGGCTATTAGTAATTATTTTCTTATAAGTGTTTTCAAATTCGATAAAATAATACCCATAGTGGCAGGGCCAATACTCATTCCTGTTAAGTACTCACTATGTGGAATATTTTTACTTAAATCAAAAAAGCTAGGCTTAACAATATAACCTAGGGCGTCCTGTGATAAACCTAATACAAATTTAGGACCCTTATTATTCATTAATTCTTTAGTAGCAAGGCCTAATGCAGGACAGGTTTCACCTGGATGAGTAGCAAAGGAAGCATCCCCAATATTAAAATAAGCAATTTCAGAGCTTACTGTTTTTCCAAAATCTCTTTTAATAATGCCTGCCTTAGACAGCATTTGAAAACTTGGATTGCTTAGAGGGAAATCCACTTTAACTGAATTGAAATTTATATTTTTACTTGCGTTCTTATTTTTTGTTAATTCAAAAACATATTTACCTAAAGAAGTTCCATAATAATTAGCTTGATCAAATGTATGAGGAACACCTTCTGGTTGTATCCAACCACCTATTGCTCCTTGTAAAAACATATTCACCCCACCTTGCGCAGAATCTAAATATTTATAATAGCCCCAAACATAATCCGAACTTGCTGCGGTGCTCGCATCGTCCATAATAGTGGGATGGCAGGCAAAATTGGTGAGCATTGCAATATTCTTTCCATTAAGGTCCGTCAATTGAATAATACTTACCGATCTATCTAGTTCCCCAGGTTCTGAAATATTTTTCACCCAATCTTCTCCAAAAGAACCGCTACCAAAAGAAATGCTTACAGGCTTTCTTGCTTGCGTGGCTTCCTTAATGGCTTCTACAGCTCTATCCACTATAAGCTGCATATGTTTATCATTCACACCCGAATGCGCTAAATCTTTTCCCCAAATACCTACTACATCTGGGCCTGAATGAGTATGTGTGGATGACATTACAATATGTTCTGGATTAATGGCAGGAAGTTCCGTTTTAATTCTAGATCGAATAGCTTGCAATTGAGGATACAATAATCCAATACAATCAAATGTAAGCATGGTAATGTTATTATTACGATTGCTTACCACCATTGCTTTTACATAAAGGTTGTCATGCACATCAATAAAAGGTCGGTTGGCCTTACCTCCTGCGAGGTATAAACTATCTTTTTCTGGATTAATAGTTCTTGTAGCAGCCCCTGCTAAAAAGTCTTGAGCAGTAACTGTTAATTGTAATTGAAAAAATAGTATTAAAATGAATAATTTATTTAGCATAAGGCTTATTTATACGAATGTTTAAAAAAGATTTTAATATTATTTTTGAAATTACTTTATTATTAAAATGATCTTATAGGGCGAACACTAAAAGTGGTACTCTTATCATTGGCAGTTTGAAAACCATTGTCAAAAATTTGCGAGCATGCATTGTATTTCCCTGTTTCAGTAGAACTCCAGTAGCAAACTTCTCTAAACCCGCCAATTGCTTTCATTTGTAAAAACAATTTATTCAATTCGTCTTTGCTGGGCAAATACCAATCATCATATCCGCCCTGTACCAAATTGCTGCAAAGTGTAGCAGCATTTCCTGCCACAGAACATCCCGAACTAATATCTATTGTATTTTGACTACCCGAACCTATTGAAGAACGACCTGCAAGGAATTTATCATTGCATCCCCAGGCTACTTCACCAGGAAGATCGGCCACTGCTGCAATAATTCCATGCTGCACATTGGCATCATAACCAGGGTCTGATGGTTTTAATAGATAAGCAATTTTACCTCCTTTGTAGTCCATTCCAATTTTTAAAGTTTGTACTGCTTCCATTTCATCATTACTCTTAGCTGCATCATCCATCGCAGCCATCTCCTCCATAGGTATTTCTCTTACATAAATATTTCTATAGTAGGCAAGCGTACCATGTGCTTGTAATTCAATTTGTTCTTTTTCAAAAATAGGAATACTGCGATCCCAATAATTTTCAAATGTGAGGTTGTCAACAGTTAAAAGGCCATTTAAATAAACTGTTACTTTATCTCCTTTCATGATGATATGAAAATTATTCCATTGTCCCACTTTATTATCTGCATATACCAAAGGCATACTTTTGTTCTTTAGATTATTATACAAACCACCAGATCCCACTTGAGCCCCTACTTGACGGTTCACAGAGTCCCAAATTTGCACTTGAGGACTTCCTCTTAAATAAATACCTGCATCTCCTTTTTCAGCTATTTTCCAATCTACAAACAATTCAAAATTGCCATATTTTCTTTCAGTAACTATATTATCGCCATGTCCTTGAAATGCCAACAAGCCATTTTTTACTTGCCAGTCTTTTTGCATTTGCTCATTGGCAATTTTTTCTGCTGCTTTTAAAGCGGCCGAAGACATTTTATTTCTTTCAATAGGGTTAGCCACCAAGCCCTTCCATCCTTTTAAATCTTTTTCATTAAATAAATTTTCAAATCCATCATTGAAAGAAGCACTGCTCATTTGTTGCGTAAGTTTACTTTGCAGTAGTGCCCCCTCTTTCCCTTTTAAAAGAGGCAAGGCCTTTACTAAAATTTCTTTTACTGCTGGTCCTTTTATATTTTTTTCGTTTAATGCTAATTTTGCCACCAATGTTGCCGCTACTTTATTTACATCTTCGTCATTTAATGATTTACTAATAAACATAAAACTTGTAAAACTAGGAATGACAGAAGCTTCCTTAAGTATATTTCTTTTTTCACTTACATTTTTTGCATTGCCCATTTGGTCTTGCAAAACGAGTAAGCGCTGTACATTTGAATTCTGCGCATTACTATTAAGCACTAAAAGAAATACTAAAACGATTGAAAAGATAATTTTATATTTCATATATTATAATTTTATCATACAATCTACGATATTCTAATGAATACAAAAATTATTTTTGGTATTCTGATAACACTATTTATATATATAAATCTTGCTTATGGATATTAAATTCTTTAAATTTAAATTATTATTAGTTTTCAACATAAATATCAATTAGAATGCAAATTTTATTCATTTTTTCATGGCTGAATTTTATAATTGGATTTTTTGGAGCACCTACTATGCCCATAGATAATTCAGGTACACCAAAATTTAAATTAATTCCTGCTCCCAAAATTACTTTTAACTCTTTTGTAGATTGTAATATGGCTGAAGTATGGATAGGCGATACATTCAGAATTTTTCCAGGCAAGTATGGAGAGGATCCATTATGGGGCTATTCAAAAAATTTAAAATATGCTGATGGTAAAAATGCAGAAGAGGTTTTTAAAAGCCCTGCTGAAAAGTTCATTGATCCCATTATGCCCTTAAACGTTCCCATAGGTCAGAAAGGATTACATGGTGCTGTATGGTTTGAAACTGTATACCAAGACAAAAAAGACCCATCGGGTAAAACACTCTATAGTCTTTATCATAATGAAAACTATCCAAGTACACTTCCCTATGATGCAAAAACTAAAGAAGGTTATAAAAATAATTTGTGGCCACAGGGATTAACGGGTCCAGAAAGTCCTGCTGCGGTTTGTCGTATTGGTATAATGAAGTCTATTGATGGTGGAAAAAGTTGGCAAAACAAAGGCATTATCATAGAAGACCTTGACCCTAGAATGATTTTAAAACCTTTTAATAGTTCTAATACTTTTGCAGGCGGTGTGGGAGATCCTTCAGCAGTGGCGAGTGAAGACTATTTATATATATTTTATGGCGAGTATGGATATCCTGGCATTTACAATGAAAAAACATATGACGCTGTAACAGAATGGAGTGGTCAATGTATTAGTATTGCACGCATTGCCTTGAAAGACCTCAATAATCCAGCAGGAAAGACCAAAAGATGGGATGGCAAATCTTTTTCTATTCCCTATAATAGTCATGGAGTCCCTGTTCGTTCTTTACAAGTTCCTATTAAGGAAGGTGGTGGAGGGGCTTCATCAGCAACAGGCGGATTTCATTGGGGGCCTTCTGTAAGTTGGAATACTTATTTGAATTGTTGGGTAATGATGATGGGTAAAGTAGAAGGAAAATCATGGTTAGGCGATAAAATATATATATCCTATAATAAAAATAAAGACTTAGGTATTGGTAACAATAGTCAAGACTGGTCAAAACCAACACTTGTTTTTCAAAAACCTGGTTATATTCTTTGGTACCCTTCATTACAACCTTTAAATGAACCTTCTGACATTAAAGAAAAGTATACTTCCGTTTTATTAGGAAAGCGAGCACGTTTTTTTGTAAAAAGAATTAAGCCCGGTGATGATGAATATGCTTCAGAGCATATTATTGAATTTGAAAAGTAAGCAACCTAAGCTGGTTATTTCATTACCAGCTACTATTTTAATTATTGGATTGTTGAACTTTAACTGCATCATTAAAAGGCGGGAACGGTATTATTTAATCGTAACCAATTATTTTTTTCTAGTATTCTTTGTTTTAGCATACATTCATGATATGAAATACTCGTTATTAAGAAATATTTTATTGGTGGTTTTGATAATATTTTATCTGTTTGCTGGGACAAATCATTTCATAAATCCTTCCTTTTATTTACCTTTTATACCTCAATACTTTGTTAATTGGGCTAATGAAGTAAATATTTTATCTGGGCTAGCAGAAATTCTGCTAGCCTTATTGTTAATACCAAAATCAACAAGGTTAAAGGCTGGAATAGGTATTATCTTAATGCTATTAGCCTTTATTCCTAGCCATATCTATTTTATTCAAAAAGGGGAATTTATGATAGGTGGCGTTCTTTTTAATCCTTTGAAATCATCCATTCGCTTGTTTATTGGCCAACCCCTATTAATTCTTTGGGCTTACTGGGCTAGCAAAAGCCAATTAAAAATTATTGGTTTTTAATTGGCTTAGTGTGGAGGTTTCAGATTAAATTCTTTCAACGATAATGAACAAATATGTTAATTATTTGTAAACTGTCTTTTTATACCCCTTAATTTATGGATAGTCTTCTTAAATAAATTAAATTGTTAGAGGATGCCAATAATTAATTCTACATTACAAAAAACTAAAAAATAATATGTTTAAAAAATTCACACTATCTGATACACTTATGCTGGTATCTGCCTTTTTATCTTTAATTTTTTCTGAGTATTTATGGTTCAAGGGCGAAAAAGAAGCAGGGATATTTATTGGCTTATGGGTACCCTCTATTTTAGGGTTTGCTATATTATTAAAATTAATAAATAATCAAAAATGATAGAAATTATACCCTATTTCGCTGCATTCATAACACTCTTATTTGGAGTGGCCTTTATTCTTGCTTTGAATAAATTTAGAGGCGAAAAATAAATACTTAAAATTTAGTATGAAAAATTTATTATTAAATTCAGGAAATTATTTTGATAAATTTTTCAATGCTAAAAATGTAAGGAAAATTGAGCTATTAATTCTTCGTGTTGCAGTTTTTGCTTTCCTTTTTCATTTAACTATTATATTCTTAGGTAATAACTTTATTTATTTCAAAAATTTACAGCACAGCTATTTAAAGGCCATTTATACCCCATTTAGTTTTATATTATTTTACGAGGTATTTCTACTGGTCATCATCATTCCAAAATCTATCTCTGAATTTATTGGAAAGCAGTTTGAAGTTATTACTTTAATAACCTTGAGAAGTTTTTTTCATGATATAGCAGATCTTGATTTAAAGAATTCTATCAACATTAATAATCCTGAGTTCATAAGCTTACTGTATGACTTAATGGCTTCCTTAATTATGTTAGGTCTTACTATTCTGTATTATAAGATTTACCAAAATAACCGTAAATCTGAAATTATAAATGAGCTGAATGATTTTATAAATATTAAAAAGTTAGTGTCATTAAGTATGATACTAATTTTATTTCTATTAAGTATAAGTAGTTTAATCGCATGGGGTACCGATATGTTGGATGCATTAAGATTACAACAAAATTACCCTAATCCGAATACTGTTTTTTACGCGGACTTCTTTTCCATTATGATTTTTGTTGACGTATTATTACTACTCATTTCATTTACTTTCCATTTTTCCTTTTTCACTATTTTCAGAAATGCTAGTTTTATTATTACCACCATTTTAATAAGAATGTCACTAACTATTGAAAAGCCAATGAATTATATAATTATTTTAATTGGCTTTCTATTCTCCATTATATCGTTCTATTTATACAGCTTAAGAAATTCTAATAAAAAGTCCTTAGATTAGCTAATTCTTTAATAGTCTACTAATTCAAGTACTATTACCTATATTTATAAATGAATATTATTTTATTTGATGGCGTTTGTAATTTATGTAACAATTCGGTTTCATTACTAATCAAGTATGATAAAAATAATATTTTCCGCTTTGCAGCAATGCAAACAAAGGCTGGGGAAAACATAATACAGGAGTACAACGTTTTGAATGACAGAAAATCAATTATCTTAATCAAAGAGAGAACTGTTTTTTACAAATCCGACGCTATTATTGAAATTGCAAAACAAATTACGGGATGGCCTAGTATTTTAAAATACGGCTTCCTTTTTCCAAAGTTTTTAAGAGATGGGATATATGATCTTATTGCAAAAAATAGATACTTCCTATTTGGCAAAAAAGAAAGCTGCTCTATTCCTTCTGAAAAGGATAGTAAAAGATTTATACTATAATAAGCCTATCGCTTACTTATCTTATTCATAGAAATAGCTTTTTGCCTAGAACATTTAAACCTTTTCATATCAGCAGTTCTTTTCATTAAATGCTTCTGACTTACTCCACTATTTACCCTTTTACGCCAAAGATTAAAACTATTTCTTTTTAATTCAGAACGCATTAATTTAATGGTCTGCGCCTCAGATAAACCAAACTGTATGGTAATGGCTTCAAAAGGAGTACGGTCTTCCCAGGCCATTTCAATGATTCTATCAATGTCTATTCTTTCCATTTAATTTAATTTAAGATCGGGTCGATGTTTTTTTTCAAAAATAATCTTTTCTTATCGTCTATATAATGGCAACCCCATTAGCCCTGATAACTTTTCTGCTAGCTTTTCTCCCTCTTTACTAAAAGCCCAGAAAAATAAAGCCTTTATGTTATGATCTGTCTTTATATTTTCTAATGCTTGAACGGCTAAGTTTTGGGCAATCCCTTTACCCCGAAATTCTTCCAATAATAAAGCCGAACAAAGATAAATAGCTTCATATTTAATGTTCAGTGGCGTTAATTCATAAAGCTCCCTTTCTGATATTTTTTGATCAATAAATTTAGACATTAAATCTAGTGTTGTTGGAATACATAAAATCCAACAAACAGGACCATTTCCATCATCATATTCAGACAATGTATCGGGATGTATGAGCTCTAAGCGCTCCATTACTTTTTCGTCAACGTTTAGCTGATCAGGATCGGTGCGGCTTGAGAAAACTTCATCCGATAATTGTATAATTCTCTCGTAGTTACTTAGTGCCATGTTTTATAATTACCAAATGGAATTTAAAGCTGTGTAGGTAAAATTCTTAAGTACCCCTTTTTCAGCACTTGTAATATTGATTGTAGAGAATTTTTCATTTGGGAAAACAACACTTGTTAGAACAGACAAACCGTTATCTGCAAACACTTCTATGGAAGCCAAATCGAGATAAATGGATAAGGTTATTTCATTTGATGAAGATAGCCTTGGAGCATAATTTATGCTACCAAAATTTTTATGGAAGCTAATGTTTCCTGAATTGCGTCTATCAATAAAATACATATTTTTTTGCTTATCATACCCAATGACTACTTTTTCATTTAAATTATTAAGAAGCTCAATAGAAAATTCATTCTTATCAGAAAGCACAAAGTCAAACTTGCTTGGCACATCCATTAATCCAATTTTACTTGTTAAATTGGTTGAATGCTCAATTGTTAGATTATTAAAACTGTAAGATTTTTTCTCTATTTTTTTCAATTCTGCAATGGGTGAGCTAGTGACATAATATTCTTCATTTATCTTCTTTAAACCCAAGTCTCTTGGTATTGTAAATGCATTTCTAAATTTTTCTGTGGGAACAATATTTGCATATTGCCAATTACTCATCCACCCAATAAATACTTTTCTTTTCCCGGTATTAGACCATGTAACACCCGCATATTCATCAGGACCATAATCAATCCATTTAGTTTGTTTGTAATCGCATTTGAATTCTTTCCCATTAAAATCTCCCACAAAATATTGAGAAGCCGAACCGCCATTTGGACCTCCTGGATTTATATTAACAATTAAAACCCAAAATGTTTTTCCTTCATATTCAATTGGAAATAAGTCAGGACATTCCCAAACACCATCATGAGATCCAATTGATTTACCAAAATCACTTAATTTTTTCCAATTTTTTAAATCTGATGAAGCATAAAAATTAATTTGATCATGCGCTGCAATGGAAACAACCCAGTTTTTAGATTCTTCATGCCAAAATATCTTTGGATCTCTGAAATCTCTAACGCCAGGGTTTTTTAAAACTGGATTTGCATGATACTTTAGCCATGTTTTACCTTCATCTAAGCTATAAGAAAGGCTTTGGCTTTCAACATCAATCACACCCGCTTTCTCTTTTTGCATATCATGGCTGGTATACATTGCCACAAGGGGTGTAATGCCATTTTTACCAAGACCACTTGAATTATTTTTATCAACTACAGCACTCCCAGAAAATATCAGTCCTAAGCTATCAGGATAAATGGCAATTGGTTTTCTATCCCAATGCACTAGGTCATTACTTTCTGCATGGCCCCAGCTAATATCATTCCATACAGTTGAGTTTGGACTATGTTGAAAAAATAAATGATACTTCCCTTTATAATAGACCAAGCCATTGGGATCATTCACCCAGTTTTTCTGAGGAGTAAAATGAATTTGCGGTCTATATTTTTCATCAATTTTATTCAATTTATTTTGCGCAGTTACCGAACTAATAAAAAACAAAAAGGTAAAAGACAAACTATAGAAAATATATTTTTTCATAAAATGTTTATTTTTTCTTATTAGACAACTTAAAATAAGGAAATAAGGAAGATGTTGTGCGTACATACTCTTGGTATTTCTCTAAATGCCCCCACTTCTCCATTCCTGAGATTTCTAAAATTCTCACACCACTTACATAAACAAGTAACAAATATGTAAATAAAGGAGAAATTAAAGTGATATACTGCCAAGCTGATAAAGATGAAAAAGACATAATGGAAATGCCCAACCATAAAGTAATTTCACCAAAATAGTTTGGGTGTCTTGAATAATACCAAAGCCCATGAGCAATAAATTGATCCTTATTTTCAGGATTTTTACGGAATGTAGACTTTTGCCTGTCTGCAATAATCTCTAGAATAAAACCACTAATAAAGACTAGCATACCAATATAAAAAACCTCATTTTGTATTACCCCATTTTTGCTAGCAATAGCTGTTAAGGCGCACATTGAACATATAGAAACCCACTTCCCTTGTAAAGTCCATGTCATGAAGAACCTTGTTGGAGAGGGCTTAATGTGTTTAAACCTTTTATCTTCTCCAGCTTTATGAATTCTTGTAAATAAAAAACTACCTAAACGGATTGCCCATAGTATAATGCAAGAAGCTAATAGAATACTCCCTACATTAACATTTATTGCATAATAACTTTTAATACTTATATAAGTTACAATAGATATATAAGTTATACTTCCCGTTAGGTCATAAAACTTTTCTGTTTGAAAATAAAAGGCAGGAACAAACATAATCCATTGAATAAGAAAGGCAATCAATACTGCTTTTTGTATTAAAGCTAATCCAGTTAATAGCGCAATGCTATAGGCAATAGAAAAAGCGATAAGGGAAAATAATAAATTAAGTAGTGCTTGCTTCATAATATTTCTATTAAATAAACTTATAAATAATAAATAAAATAAGGTAAACAGCTAAATATACTTGATAATAATTTCTTGTTTTGAGGTAAGTTTTATTATCTGGGTACATATTGCTGAATAAACCAATAATCTCTTTTTTGAATAAAGGTTTTATATTTATTTTCCAATCATTGGTTTGATAAACAATTTTTCTAAACTTACTTCGAAAATAAGTACTGGGAATGCTCCAAATAATTAAAATGAGAAATACGATTTGCTTATCTGTCATAATTAAAGATATAAATGTTTAGTTAAATTAATTTATGCCATCCTTATACCATCAAATTCAGACAAGAAATAGCCCCTAATTTAGTCTAAAATATTGATTTACAAGTATCTAGGCTAAGAAATGAAATAGTTTCTAGAATCCTCTTTATTGTTTACTTTTCAGCTCTAGTTTTAGCATTTTATGATAACAGTCTTATTAATAGCATTCGCATTAGGTTATTTAACCATAACCCTAGAACATACTATTAAAATTAATAAGTCAGCAACCGCTTTAATAATGGCTGTGCTATGCTGGACTTTAATAATCTCCAATGCCTCTAATAAAGAAATTATCATTGAGCAACTTTCACATCATTTAAGTTCAATTAGTGAAATTGTGTTCTTTTTACTTGGCGCAATGACTATTGTAGAAATTATTGACGCGCATGACGGTTTTCAAAATATTACGGAAAGTATTAAAACCACAAATAAGACAAAATTGATTTGGCTTATCTCTGTTATTACCTTTTTCTTATCTGCTGTATTAGACAATTTAACTACTACCATAGTTATGATTTCTATATTAAACAAACTTATAGAAGATAAGAAAACTAAATGGTTACTATTGGGTTTAGTCATTATAGCTTCTAATGCAGGTGGGGCATGGAGCCCCATTGGAGATGTGACAACAACTATGTTATGGATTGGAGGTCAAATATCGCCATTGAATATTATTAAACAAACATTTTTTGCGAGTTTAGTTAGTATGGTTATTCCTACTTTAATTATTAATTATATGGTTAAAGGAAATATTGAACTTAAATTTAATGTTGAAAATAATTTAAACTTTAATAAAAATTCATTTGAAAGGAATCTGATCTTTTATCTGGGTATTAGTTGTTTACTTTTTGTTCCGATATTTAAAACAATCACCCACTTACCTCCTTATATGGGAATGTTATTGAGCTTGGGTATCATATGGACAATTACTGAATTAATTCATAATAAAAAGCATGATAACGAAAAAGGAATTTTATCGGTTAGCCATGCCCTCAGAAAAATAGACACACCTAGTATTTTATTCTTTTTTGGTATATTAATGAGTATCTCTTCTTTAGAAGTTATAGGAATACTACCTAATATGGCAAGTTCATTAAATAATAGTGTTGGTAATATTAATGTGGTTGCAATATGTATTGGCTTGTTATCTTCTGTTTTTGATAATGTACCTTTAGTGGCAGCCCTTCAAAGTATGTATAGCCTTAATGATTATCCTAAGGACCATTATTTCTGGGAATTACTAGCATTCACGGCTGGAACAGGCGGCTCTTGTTTAATAATTGGTTCTGCTGCTGGAGTAGCTGTAATGGGAATAGAAAAAATAGATTTTTTCTGGTATCTAAAAAAAATGAGCTGGATTGCACTCATTGGATTCATAGCAGGTGTTAGTACTTTTTTAATACAACATTACATTTAATTATAATTAGAAAATTCTAAACTTGGAAGGGTTATGTTTTGACAAAAATGAAAACAAAAACTAGATTTATATTAAAGGTGTTTTCCTAACGCAAAGTTAAATCCTAAATAATTAGCCTAACTAAGAATAAATCTATGTCATTAATTTTACTAAATATATTTGTAATTATTATTAAATAAAGTACAAATATATATGTGTAAATAATTTACAGCTTAATTATCTTAAACTGTTTTACCACTACATTATCGCTTGAAGAAACTCTGAAAATGTAAGTACCAATATTTAATTGGCTTAATTGTAATTGCGTCCCAAATGCTATGTTTTGATGATTATATAACTTAGAGCCTGTTGCTGCGTCAAATACATCTAAATTTAAAGTTGTATACCCTTTCAAAAAAAAGTCTAACTCAATTTTATTAAAAAAGGGATTAGGAGATAATTTTATGTACTCATCATTTACAAAATCTACCACTCCATTATTATCTGCATCTAAAGTAGCATTTAAGGATGTCCAACTAGAAGGCAGGCTGTTATCTAAGTCTAAAGATTTAAGGGCCAAATAATCCCCTAGCCCATTAGCTGAAGTAGGCCATGGAGCCATAGAAGAATATTCAACCTGATCAATGATATTGCCAAAGGCATCTGAAAGAATAAGATTTTGTTTTTTATTAGACAAATTAGATGATGATTGACCAAATGCATTAATACCATAGGCTTTCTTAAAATTTGAACTGTCCCTTGCAATGTAAATTTTTTGATTAGCGCTTATTTTAGAGCCTGAGGAAAATTGAAATTGATAGCCTAAGTCCCTGAAATAAAAGCCTGTTAAATTTACAGTTTCTTTGCTGTTATTTGTTACTTCAATAAATTCCAAGTTTTCATTATTATCAGTACTTGGATTATAGTGTATTTTTGATATCACTAACTTTGGCATAGTAGTAGTAAAACATGCTTGATTACTTTTTAGATTGAGAGTCATCCAATCGATACGCTTAGAAATCCATTGTTTAATTTTATCAACCTCTATTACCTGATCTTTATTTTTACCCCATCTGCTTTTCTCTCTTTCTCTAGCTTCAGTAATTTTGAGTACAATTGCATCAATTTTTTTATATAAAACATTAATATTTAAAGGCTGGTTTTCTTTGGTTAGTTCTAACCATCTTTTTTCTAAATGACATTTGAAAGTTGTATTTTCAAATAATTCTTTCCAAAATCTAGGGCCTATATTATCCCTATTGTCAAACTGCCATACATCATAAAAACTTCTATTTAAATTCCAGAGGAATAAATCATTGCCAAAAGTTAGATTAAAATCCCAAATTGGACCTGCTCTTAATTTGCCACCCCTTTCTTTATGAAAGTAGGTGCTAAATTGATAAGCATCAACATTAGATGCAAGTTCATTTATTAATATGAAGTCGACAAAACTAGGAATATCAATGATAGTTGGATATCCATTGGAAATAGATTCATTGTATGTTGAAGTAGCCTTTGATAAATCATCGAAAACGTAATAAATATACTTTTTTTGTTCATTAGTAATTAATAAAGGAGAAGGGTAATCATATATAAAACCTACCCCTTGCCCATAAATATTATTCATCACCCAGGCAATGGGATCTGAATTAGTTTTATCTGCTTTTACAATATATCCGCCAGACACATTAGGTAAAGAATTATCAGTGGATGTTAATTTCGAGAGATTGACTCTATCTTGACTAACTTTAATTTTCTCCATAAAGATGTAAAGCCCTTGATAATTACCATTCAAATACAATTCACAATAAACACCCCTTGGCGAATAATTACCAAGGCTTCTTGACAAGTCATATGAAAAATAATCCCTTATTAATGAAGAATCATATGCTAAGGAGTTTAATATCCAATCATTTTCAGATGGCATCCCTAAAATAGATACATTATTATTTGTAACGTTATCCGACATTAATGTAGTTAATCCATAAGATTTTTTAGGTAAAGTCTGTGAACTTGAACCCCTAATTTCAATGCCAATTTTACCTTTGTAATTTATAAAACTATTATTTGAGGAATCGCTTAAGTAATTTCTAGTACTATCAGGCCTGTATACAATTACCATACTAGCCAAAATCTTAGGCTCATCTAAAATTTCGTACTTGTTTGTAGAATTGGGATAATTACCAGTATTAATAATAACGATGGGCAAGTTACTAGAACTAAAATTTTGTGCATTTATAGTAAAACTATTCAATAAAATTATTGAAAAAATAAATAAAATTTTAAAATTAGTCATTACAATAAATTAAAGTTACTTGAAGTTAAATTCTAAATCAAAACCTAGAATGTAGTTTGTTGCAGGGGATTTATGTGTATAATCTGGTTGCCAAATAAAATATGGATTAAGTTTTACATTTTTGGAAACTTCATATTTGAATCCAATAGAATTTTGCCACCAGTTTACATTTATATTTTTGTCAATCTTATAAAATGGTTCCAAATAAGCATAAAATTCTATATTATTTATGAAATCATTCTTCCATGTTAATCTAGGTCTAAAGTATGTTTTGGAATTATAGCTTGTTTCAATATCATTAGAACTAGCCTGCTTTTGATACTGCACCATTGGTCTAAAAATTAATTTATTATGATTAGATTTTGCTTGTGCTTCAATACCTAATGCATATCTATGATAAAATGAATTATCAATGACAGCTAGTCGATAATTTGTTTCAATATTAAATGTTTTATTTAATTTCTTTTCTAAAGTAAAATAAAAATAAGACCCTTTATAAGTAGAAATATTTTCTGTTTTTCTTGCTCGATATTGAAAAGTACCAACGAATCCATTGTATAACTTCTTTTTTGCACTTACCCCTAACCATAACTGTGTATCATTTTTACTTTGAGCCATTATACAGCTGCTTATTGCAAAAGGCAATACAATTAATATTATTTTTTTAAAACTCATGTAATAATTATTCTTTAAAATATATAACTAATATGGCCACATCTTTTAATAAATCCATAGATTCTACTTCTACTTTTTTAACATTGTATCCAGTTCTTGAAGATAAATCTAATAACAAATCGGTTTTGTCTGTTTTAGCCAATAAATCGAGGCGGTCATAAATTATCTTTTTAGTACTTTCATGATTAGCCACCCACTTAGACTCAAATACAACCACAAAGCCTAAAATTAATAAATCTATTAATAAAATTTCATACCAATTTGCACTAATCATTGCATTCAATAACCCGAAAGCGATAGATAAAAACAAGTAGGTCATTTCAGTGATGTCAAGGCTTTCTGTCCTGTATCTAAGCATGGAGAATACAGCGAACAAACCAAAAGCAGCACCCATGGACACTTCCACTCTATTAAATAAAAATGAAATAACAAATATGATCAAATTGAAAGAAAAGAAAGTAAATAAATAATTGCTTTTTTTATGAATATAAAAATAGATAAACTTAATTAATGCAATAACAGACAAACTATTTATAAAAAATCTAGAAATAAAATCAATTGTAAAAAGTTTAAAGTCAAATTGTTCAAGAAAAGAAACAGCTATCATATGGGTATATTTATTTTATGCAAATTCTTTAAAAATGGATTAAAATTATTGCCTTTAATAGAAGGCTCAGTAGTTAAAAGTCCGTAACAATATTTACTCATTGAAATTGTACGTTTGTGTATTGATTTTAATAAAGCCATAACCGGAGATTTAAATTTTGTCTCTTGTTTAATTTCAACAATAACTACATCTCCTAGTAAAGTATTTATTTGATTATTAGAAAATAAAATATCAAAATCGAGTGTAACGCGTTCGTTTAATTCTTTATGTTTTAAACTTATTCGATTATACTTTACCAATAAAGCTTCTTCCAAATCGTCTAAATTATTAATATTATGTTCATTAAAAAAAGAGATGACATTCGACTGTTTGAACAAGTTGTCTGAAATAGAGGATTCAATTCTAAACTTTTCGGTTTTATCTTTATTATTTTTATATTTTATTTCTACAAACTGATCCTTGGTGTCTAAATAAGATCTTGTTCTAATCTTATACCTTGGTAATTTCCCTTTGTGATGTAAGTGAAAAGCATCTCTTTGAGATGTGTCAAAGTACCTAGTTTCATATTGTCTAACTAGTTGGTCATTATTCGAAATCACATTATACTTATCAACTAAATTATTTAATAAATAAGTGGCCTCGTTTGTAGTAAGTAAAAACTTAAAATCAAACCTATTCATTAAAGAAAATGTTTGATCAAAATAAACTTTATTGAAATTAAATAGTATTTTCTTCATTCAGTTGCAAAAATTCGATTCACCAAGATACTAATTAATATTGTAATTATTAGCATTGCTAACCCCATATTGTAAGATAAAAATACCTTTCGATATTTAACGTAAGTCATTGATTTTCAATTTTAAAATTAGAATTTGAACAGAGTACCTCAGTGTTATGAAGATTTTTAAATTAACTTAGATTCAATTAATTTACCTTTTAAGTAGTTAAAATTTTGCAAAGTAGCAACCTGCAGTAAAGCAATGTTTAAAACAAATAATATGGAGAAATTAAATTTTACAATAAGTGTTCATATGGTTACAAGTCTTGATGGCTATATAGCGAAAAAAGATAATAGTATATCTTGGTTTGAGACCACTTGTAAATATGAAAATGGCATAGATATTCCAAATTCAGAAGAATTTATAAAATCGATTGACTGCTATATAATGGGTTCAAATACTTTTGAATTTGCAACTGAACTTTCAAAAGAACATGGATGGCCCTATGGAAATAAACCTACAATTGTATTAACATCTAGAAATTTAAAATCAGCATTAAAAAATATTGAATTTTATTCAGGTGATTTAAACTTGTTGGTAAATTCAAAACTTAGACCCAGATTTAAAAAAGTATGGATTGTAGGTGGTGCAAGAATTGCATCCGATTTTATAAATAATAAACTAGTGGATGAGATTCATATAACTATTCTTCCAATAGTTTTAGGAAATGGTATATCAGTTTTTAACGGACTTTTGAAGGAAGAAAAATTAGAACTTATTAATTCTTACACTTATAAAAATGGATTAGTTGAACTCCATTACCACTTAGTGTAATATAAGTAAGTCAAGGAATATTAAAAATAAAACTAGTAATTTAACTTAAGTTCATAATTTTAATATAATGCCACTTTTTAATCTACTTTAAACTGCCGTTTTACAGCATAATCTTTATTAAACTTATGAGTGATCTAAAAGCCGGAATTTATATCAATAGCACCGCAGCGTTAATTGGCAGCTTTTTCGAACATACAACCATTCTTATTGTTCAACACAATGATGAGGGAAGTATAGGATTTATAACCAATAAATCCTATAAAAAGTCGCTGCATGAACTAATTGAATTCAATCACATTAGACCATTTCAACTGATGGACGGAGGCCCTGTTGATAGAGAACACCTCTTTGTATTACACAAGCGACCTGATCTCATTGACGGAGGCATACATATACCCAATGGTCTTTATTTGGGTGGCAATATGGATCAAGTAATAGAAGCCATCAACACCAGCGATTTCACTGAACATGAAATTCAGCTTTTTATCGGTTATTGTGGATGGGATCTGGGAGAATTGAAAGCAGAGCTGGAAGAAGGAAGCTGGACATTCAATTATTAATCAATAGCAATTATAGAAGAGAATATATTTTTACCAACAATTAAATTAAATAAACTATTGGGGAAATATTATCTTGATCCAAAGGTTCTAACAGAACCTAAATATATAGGTTTTATTTGTACTTCATTGAAATGCCTGTAATTGCTTTTTTCAAAATTGCCAATTGTCCTAAATGAAAACTTTCGTGTTGAGCAAAAAAGGTGATTAAACCTGCATTTGAATCGTCACCAAGTAAAGGGAATTTAATTGGAGCTTCTTTTTCCCAGAAATCAATTTCAATTTTAGAAAAACTATTTTCTAAAAGATCTGAAGCTTTTTTCCATTCTTCTTTAATTTCAGCTAAAGTTTTATAATCATCATCTTTATGGGTAGGTCTAAAATCTTCGAAAAGACCAAGATAAGGGTTGTTAACCGGTGGATTACCCATTATACTAGAAGCATTGTATCTAGCCCAAATGATATGTGCAGCTACCCATTTAATACTATTTGTGTCGGCAGAGATTGTAGCATTTGATTGTTCTTCAGTTACATCTTCAATACAGTTTGTAAACAACTTGGTATTAAGATTAAAGATTGTTAGATTGTTATTTTGTGCCATAATTTTTTTTTGTAAATATAAGTATCAAATAGATACTAAAAAAATTTAAAGGAAATAAATATAGGAGAACTTTCAACTGGAGCTTATATTCTTAAAGTGAAGTCAGATGACAATAAAATTAACTGCCCTTTTAAGATTGCAAAACTATAAACCTTACTCAAAGCAAGAGGATAAAAAAATAGCTTATGTACTTTTTTTCTGTATTAGTTATTCTTAATTATTACAGATTGCTATACTAATTTTTTTATTTGGTATTGGACTATAGGCTTGGCATTGAGCACAAGTTTGTGGTATCGGATTCTTAGGGATAGTAAAATAAAATTCATCTCCTTCATTAATAGAGGATGG
>Ga0214919_10000149_pt1 | contig 114238 bp, 160 predicted proteins | sample LL1503_MetaG_FD_177994 | JGI IMG/M metagenome (GOLD analysis project Ga0214919, IMG submission 177994) | Freshwater microbial communities from Lake Lanier, Atlanta, Georgia, United States - LL-1503 | ecosystem: Environmental > Aquatic > Freshwater > Lake | place: USA: Georgia | collected...
TACCAATTTAAATTTCTATACACCATTTGCAGTAACCACATCAGACACTGCAATAACTGCTGGATTTTTGGATAGAGAACGCATAGTGTATCAACAGGTAAAACCTGTAATTTTACCTAAACCAGCAGAAGCTGTAATGGTACAAACTACTAAAAAGAAAAGAATACTGATTGCTATACCCACAGCAAAATACATAGAAGCAGCCACTTTTAAAAGTATATATGATTTAATTTGTCCTGATGATTGTGAGATTGTATTTCAATACTTTTTTGGATACCGCGTGGATCAGATACGTAATCTGATTGCTGACTGGGTAGTAAAAGGATTTGACTATTTGTTTAGCGTAGACAGTGATATCTCGTTTGCCCCCGACACCTTAGTTAAATTGTTAGCGCATAATCGAGACATGGTGTCAGGACTGTACATACAGCGTATACCTGGGCAACAAATATTAGAGTTATACGAAAACAACAATCATGGTGGGGTATCAAATGTAACCTATGCCAGTATACGTGGGCAGGGATTGACAGAAGTAGCTGCATGCGGATTTGGGTGTGTGCTAGTTAACTCCCGAGTCATGACGGCAGTGGGATACCCGCAATTTGAATATCATCCAGCAATTGATCACGCAAATACTGTGTCTGAAGATTTAGATTTTTGTAGGAAAGCCATTGCCCGCGGATTTAAAATATGGGCAGATACAACAATTATTTGTCAACACACAGGCCACTATGTGTTCGAAGTTGACACTAAGGTATAAATACTTTTATGAGATTCAGAGAAACTTTTACTTATTCTTTTCACCCCAAAACTGGACTAGAAATCTATGAAAAAGGGCAGCACGTTGTGCATCAACCACACGACAGTGAAACTGGCCGCCCATTTGAAGATGTAGCTCATGCAATTGCTTGGGCAGAAGAACATTTCCCCGAGTACTTTACTCCCTAGTTTACATAGTCCCGAGGTCAATTATGTCGTTGGCTTTAAATGCCCAAGCTCGTTCTTGGCACTGCCAGCAGTTGTTACATCTTAATAATTTACTTTCGGTGCAAGTATGTGTTATCTCGGCAGCTTCGTAAAACCCTATATCTTGTGCTAGTTTAACTATATCTTTTTTAGTAAAATCAAAAAATGGTTGTACAAATTGATCCACTGGGCTTTTGATACGATCGGGACCATTTAATAAATGTACTGGATTAGTAGTATCGCCCAACAACAAATAATCGCACTCACGTTCAGCATCCATAAGCCCACTTAATACTTGTTGACTATGATGTAGATTTGGGTCTCCTACTAACGTAATGTTTAGTCTAGTATTAAATTTTTTGTTCATCCAATTTACTATTCTTATAGCATGATCAATACTTCCATCGTGCCTGGGTACAGTAAATATTCTAATTTTTGTATATAAGTTTTCTCTCCTTGATATAACTATGCATAGATATAATAGCACGGTACTATCAAATCCTCCGCTGGCCAGCAAACCAACGGATTTTTTGCTTGATAATATTTTTATTAATTGCTGCTCAATTTGATTTAACATAAATTACGCTATTGGTGTTGTTTGTGCTTGAATTGCAATTGCAATTTTATTTACTACCTCTGGTAGACATAGAGTACGCCATACTCCGGGGTGTAATGGTTTGGGATACTGTTCTAATGGAGCCCAAGAGTAGCCAATGTGTTCTTCATTTAATTCAGGTATAAATTCTTGTTCTACTGTGATTAAGAATGTTGAATAAGTAAAATTCTCGTTGGTGCTGGTAAACGTTTCAATCGGAACCAGTTTGCATCCACGTATAATACCACCTAGCTCTTCTTCAATTTCTCTTGACAGTGCGGTGCTAGCTAACTCGCCCTCTTCAATTTTACCACCAGGTAATCCCCATGTATTGGCATACTTGTTGCCAGCACGTAGTAAAAACAAGTAACGATTTGTTTTGGTGCAATAAATTAATGCACCGGTGCCTTGTATCACAGAACCAATCTCCAGTAACCACCTTCGTATACGCCCTCAACACTCTTGGTCCACTCGCCATTTTCCCAGCGATACTGTGTGCCAGTTGTTAAGTTAGTGACATACTCGGTGGTGGCTATTGTTTTTGCAGAAAACACAACCACCCAGTGTAGGCCATTGAATTCAATAATATCATTTTCGTCTGCTACTAACGGTGGAGCCCCATTAAAGTTCCAAGCTGGCGAAAATTCAGAATCGTTTTTGGCGCCAATGGCATGTAACAACAAGTATCTAGTACCAGTTGCTGGATTTAGCAATTGTGTGTTTACGTTTATGTTTAATGGATTGATTATAGCAGTAATTGGGTCAAGCGTATTTGTTGGTAAAGTATCGATGTGTGGAGTAAACAACAATAATGATTCGTCAGTTGGGTGGTGTGCAATAACTCCAATAACTTCGCTATTATTACTTTGTTTTAATCTAATTTGACTAATCCCGTTTTTTATTTTTCCATATTGATCTAGTACTGCAACCCAGCTATGGCGCAATCTCAATTGGACTTCTAAACTTAAATTCACTGAGCCAGTGATATCACTTTTCTTTAATATTTTTAAAGTATTGCCTTGATATATAATACCATAATTTGAAAACGTAACAATTTTTTGTGTTAGTAAATCGCCAGTTGGTGCTTGATTGAAATCTACTAGGTTTCCGCCAGTGTCGTACATTGAATTTATAACAGCCTGTACAACTCCTAGTTTTTTAACTTTAACTGGTGGGCTAATCCAAATTGGCAATTCAAAAGTCAATGAGGCTATATCAATAGTTTCCTCAGTCCCAGCCGGAACAGCTCTATTAGACCAATCAATATTGGTCAGTAACACATAACTCAAACTGGTCCAATCGATGTAATTGTCGGTACTCTGTATTTCAAATGCCGGGTTAAACAAAACCATTATTTGTTCAAGCAGCATGAGTTTTTGCTCAGTATTACTAGTCCATACATCTACTTTAAGTGTTAACCTGTAGGGCACTGGCATTAATCGTTCAACAGTAAATGCATCGCCTTGTTGTCCAGTTGGGAGTCCAGTGGCCGGATCTGTGGCTTGAGTGCGTATGTTTACTTTGCTAACATGGGTTGGTTCTTGAACTCTATCTCTGTCATAATTGAATGCACTTATATGCACTGCCATGGCAGGTACGCTTTTTATTACATTTTCACTATTGCCTCGTAAAATTTGACTGGCCTGTCTACTAGCATCACCATAGAATACCGGCACCTGTTGCAACACCTGCTGGCCCTCATCGTCTGATCCCATTTCAACTTGAAAATTACTGATTATACGGATAAACTGTTGTAGGAATCTACGTACCTGTCGATCGTAAAAAAAAGTATTATGATATGGAGTAGTCATTAATTATCTGCCCTTGGTTTTAATGCAGTACTCAGTCCTTGGCGTTCTGGTCGTTCGATTCCTGCTGAATCGTTATAAGTGTTAGCATTATTAACAAAACTATTTTTCAGTGTTTGATTATTGGTTGCTCCCGGAGTTAAGTTAGTGCGTACTGCATCTTCTATTTTAACCCAACGTTTGCCATCATATCTGAATAGCCGATTGGGCGTGTAGTCAACTCTCAAACAGTAATCACCAACATTTGGTTCATATGGGAAATTAATACCTGAACTAACTGGTACGCCATTGGGACCTTCGCCGTCACCTGCCATGTAGCCAGATACTTTAGCAGTTGGTGTTGCTCTTGCTTTGTCGGCAGTAGTCGAAGTTGAAGTAGCATCAATTGTGCCTTCGTTATCTGCACTCAGCCCAATTGGATCTCCGAGACTACCATCTGCATTTACTGGTTTAACATAAATTACAGAAGTATCGTACCCACTCTTTGGTAGATCAACTTCAGCTTGGTCAATAATGGCTTGGTTAATTTCACTGTATTTGTTATAGGTACTCAACAGACTGCCCAATGTACCAACTGGTACTTCGTCGCCGGCTGCATTGGTTGTAGTTTGTATTTGGTTTATGATGTCTTTGTACTCTTGACTGTCAACTAATGGATTGATCCTGCAACGCCATAGATGTGGCCACCAAGTTGGACTGTAACCTTCGCTGCTCTTGCTAGCATCGCCTACAACAAAGAATCGCTTGAGTGCAACTGGCACATCAGTTAATGCTTCAAAATCTTTAAGATGCAATAGCTCAATGACATCGCCACTCATGATCCTGCGTCCCAACGATGATACCATATCATTGATATGGAAAGTCATGAACACAGTTCCGGTTTGCAAGAACAAGCCAAATTGTTCTAAGCTGAAGTCACTGTCGCTGATTTGATATATACCTCGCATGCTATAAACACTGGTATCATATTTGCGATCTCGGTTTTCTAAAAACAACAGATCTTGTATGTTGCGCTCGCTTTGATTGGTATAATTTGGAATTTCTTTATTGTCCAAATTTGGGTTGTTTTTGGTGCCCAAATATTTATGTACCAGTACGCCAGTCCCACCCATGGTGAACATTTCACTGATTCGGCGATCAAAATAGTTGTAATCATTTGAGTGATTATCGCGCCAAAGGCTTAAACGTGGCATAAAATGGGTCCTTATTTGATATTTAGCCCGGTTGACACAGCCCGCAATATCATATATAATATACTATGGACACAGAATTTGAACAGCGACTCCGAACTGTAACTAGTTCAATTTCAGTTCTCAAAGACCTTAAAGCACGTCGGGAATTAACGACCATGCTGAATACTGTGCTACGAGCCTACACCGAGGTCAGTCGCGAAGCAGTAGAGTGTCGGCGCTTACACAAACCAACTGCCCGTTATATAGAATTGACTGCTAAGTGCGAAGAATTATTAGCAGAATTAGAACAGTATATCACTTTTGGGCTCTTAATTTATGGTTGACAAACGGGTTAAAATAGTATATAATAACAGAGTTCCAACACATTAGGAGTACATGCATGGCAACAGTAGCTGGCGTCAAGATTGCAAATAAAGTTAAAAAGACACGCAATCCCATATTTTTTGATGAGAAGTATACGGGCCCTGAGCCAGCTTGGGACACCGAACGCGCCCGGGACATGACAGATGATGACTTTGATCATCACCTGCGCCGCAGCTTCTACTACTACAATTATTACTACAATCAAAAAGAAACTAAAAAGTATGTGGTAGAGTGGATGAAGTCTGTTGCAGACTTTAGTAAACAAGAAGTTAAAGCATTCGAGCGTGCCGCAGATCGTAGCATTCCAATGACAGTGTGCAGCCTTGTAATGGCACATCGTGCTGGCATGCCCTTCCGCCCACGTCATATCGAGTTCATGACCAAGATGATCCTGACTGCAATCGGCACAGCCGAGCCTGAAGCAGTAGTTGCAGAAGATGCAACAGCAAAAACAGAAGCATATCGACCCACTATCCAAGATCGCTTGAATGAAAAGACCAGCGAACTACTTGGTGAACTCGAAGGGCGCTATGATGATGTGTTTGCTAATGTAAAAAGCGATTTCAAGCCCTACGACTTCTTTACTAGCCACAGTGTGGCACAGAGCCAGCTGGGCAAGTACCAGGCATTGTTTCAGAAGCATCGCGATGAACTGGCCCGGGCACAAGCCAAAGCAGATGATCAACTAGTCGAAGGCTACCGATTCCTTAAGACTGCGGACTATCGTCGAATCCTCGGCTGGCTGGATGCACTGCTAGCGGCAGTTGAGCAGTATCGTGATGTTAAACGTGCCACCAAGCGTGTGACCCGTGTCAAGAAAGCACCTGCTAAAGACAAGTTGGTAGCACGACTCAAGTATGCAAAAGAAAACAAAGAGCTCAAACTGGTCAGCATTAACCCGGTAGACATTGTGGGTGCAACTGAGCTTTGGATCTTTAATGCCAAGACACGCAAGCTGGGACGTTATGTAGCAGCCAGCTATCAAACGCTGACCGTAAAAGGCACTAGTATTTTGAACTTTGATGAAGAAAAGAGCGTGGCCAAGACCTTGCGCAAGCCAGCAGATCAACTCAAAGAGTTTAACAAAGCAGGCAAAGTAGCATTGCGTACTTTTATTAAAGATATCCGTGCTACAGAAATTCGCCTAAATGGGCGTATTAACGAAGACACGGTACTACTCAAAGTGCAATAGCCAACACAGGTATCCTGTTCTGTGCTAAATACACAAACAGGATACCAACATGGCGACACTTAAATCCGGATTAAAAAATAACACTCTTAGCCTAGTCACAGATAATCTTGGTGGCCCAGGCCAAATTGAGTTTGATGACACACAACTAGAATCGCTTAACATCAAGCGAGCCGAGATTGTTGATTACATTAGATTGCGTCTTGGTGATCAAATTGTTGACGTTGAACTAGACAAAGAACACTACGAGATGGCAATTAATCAAGCCCTGATCAAGTATCGCCAACGTAGTGCAAACAGCCAAGAAGAAAGTTATGCTTTCTTAGATCTTTTGCCTGAAGTACAAGAGTACATACTACCCAAGGAAATCATGACAGTGCGACAAGTGTTCCGTAGGGGCATTGGTAGCGTCACTGGTACTACTGCTAGTCAATTTGAACCATTTGCAAGCGGTTACTTGAATACCTATATGCTGGTTGCAGGGCGTGTAGGTGGATTAACTAATTACGAGTTGTTTGTGGATTATCAAAAGCAGGCCATGAAGATGTTTGGCGGTTTTATAAATTTCTTGTGGAATCCAACCACCAAGAAGCTAACTATCATACGTAAAATACCCAACGCCGGCCATAATTATATTAGACTTCTGGCATTAAGTGCCAGCGGACAAACAGTTGGCAGTACTATAACTATACGCACAAAAGATGCGTGGCTGGTTAGTCCCGGTGACAGCATTACACTTTCTAACTGCCGTATCGTAGGCTACAACAACACCTATATGGTTGATACTGTAGACGGGCTTCATACTACTATAACAGTTAAAGCCAAGTTGCAGCTGGAAAGAACTGAAGTCGTTACACAAGATTTGCGCAGTACACAAGTGTGGAGCAACCTAAGTGATGTACCTTCTGAGAACGTGATGTTGCAGATCTATAACTACAAGCCTGATGTTATGTTGTTAAGCGACCATATGGCTTTTCCGTGGATACAAGACTATGCCTACAGTTTTGCTAAACGAATTGTAGGCGAAGCCCGTAGTAAGTTTGGTAGTATTGCGGGTCCACAGGGCGGTACAACCTTAAACGGTGAGGCACTCAAAACAGAAGCAGCAGCCGAAATGGATAAACTTGAAGATGATTTACGTAGATACGTAGACGGTGCGCAACCCATGTGGTGGATTACCGGATAACTTGACAAACTAACATAAAACTGTAATAATGCTACTACCGGGAGAAACGCATGATAGTAGGGCTAGTAGGATTCATTGGTTCAGGCAAAGACACAGCAGCAGACTATTTGGTAAACTTTCACGAATTCCGTCGTGAGAGCTTTGCTAATACTCTTAAAGATGCAGTAGCACACGTATTCGGGTGGGATCGTACCATGCTAGAAGGGCGCACCAAGCAAGCAAGAGAGTGGCGCGAGCAAGTGGATACATGGTGGGCAGCTCGATTAGGCATGCCTAACTTAACACCGCGTTGGATACTACAATATTGGGGCACAGACGTTTGTCGTAAAGGATTTAACGACGATATTTGGATAGCCAGTTTAGAAAACAAACTACGTACTGCCACAGACAATATAGTTATTAGTGATTGCAGGTTTCCCAATGAGATAGCTTCTATTAGAGCACAAGGTGGTAAAATTTTATGGGTACAACGTGGCCCACTGCCTGAGTGGTATGATGCTGCCGAGTCTTTTAATAGAGGACAAAACGGCAATATGAGTTGGGCGTTAAGTAGAGCTAAGTTGGAAAAGCTAAAAATACACGCCAGTGAAACAGCATGGGTGGGATCGCGGTTTGATGCAGTAGTTGATAACAACGGCACAGTAGATCAACTGCACGAAAACATTAGAAGTCTGGTACTAGGACCGATTCCCGCCATGGAAGCTTCAGCCGATGTACTTCTTGCTGACAGTTTAAACATACAGTTTTTAAATTAGCCCAGTTGCTATTGCGTAAATCCCCGTCAAGATAAAAAACACGTAATTGGTCTTCGGGGTACTTGGCCTTAAACCCGCATTTTTCGCACACAGGTTTTTTCCTATAGCCAGTTTTAAACCAGCTGGGCGCTGCGGGCTTAATCTTGCGACCTTCACGTAAGCAAACATCGCATTGCTTTCTGTAGTATATCTTCTCCCCTACGTGACAATTAACTGCCACAGGCCTAGTTGAATTGCAAGTGGGGCATAGTTTTCTAGTGTTCATAGCTGTATTTATACGAAACCTTAATTAAGGGCTGCATAACGGTACCTTTTGTTGAATGTCAAATAAATAATAAAAAGTTCTTATTAAAGGAAAAACACTATGGTAGCTTTAGTTTCACCCGGTCTTAGTATATCAGTTATCGATGAAAGCGCATATCTTCCAACAGCAGTTGGAACAATACCTTTTGTATTGTTTGCTAGCGCCGAAAATAAAATAATTAACAACACAGTAGCACCCGGAACATTAAAATCCAATGCTGGTAAAGTATACGGAATCAGTAGCCAACGAGAATTAGTTAGCACATTTGGTGCACCTGAGTTCCTACGCACATCGGCCAATACACCTATACATGGCAATGAACGTAACGAATATGGTCTGATGGCTGCATATAGTGCCCTGGGACTAGCAAGTCGTGTTTGGGCTATTCGTGCTGATATTGATCTAGATCAACTAGTTGGTACCACTGTACGTCCTAGGGGCGAAGTTCCTGATGGAACTAATTGGCTTGATCTAGCCGATACTGCCTGGGGAATTTGGGAATATAATTCTGCTGCTGACACATATTCAGCAGCAACACCATTAAGGATCACAAGCCAAAATGATGCAGAACAAGATGCAGATACGTTGATTTGGATTCCAAAATCCAGCATCGGCACCATTGGCAGCTACTGTGTTGTAGTATTTGATACAAATAACAATATTTTCTACAAAAACAGACAAAATATGTGGGTGCAAGTTGGATCTACACTTTGGCAACGACAAATTGTAACAGTAGCTGGATCTGCAACAACATGTGACTTTACAGAAGGTGCTGATTTTTATTTAAATCAGTTGTTGATTGATCTTGGCGGCGCAACATCAATCAGTGATGTGGTTGAATTAATTAATGATAGTATTGTCGCTGCTCCAGGTTTTACTGGAGTCTATGCCGATAAAATAAACGGCCAATTGGCATTCTTTGTTGATAGAACCAGCGCCAGCGACCCCGGTAATATTGATCCGTTGACCAGCGACCCATTGATGGATGGCGCAATTGAAATATTAGACGGTAACAATGGCCCAATGGCGGCACTTGGTTTTGGTGATGGTACTTACTATTGCCCAGATCTATATTATGGCCCATATACTCAAATGCCAAGTTGGAGCACATTTGATACAGTGCCCCGTCCATCTAAGAGTGTTTGGATTAAAACCAGCGCCAATGGTAGTGGAACTAATGTTGTGTTTAAGCAATATCATAGCAGTTTAGGTAAATGGGTTAAACTAGCAACTCCAGTGTATTCTGATGGTTATACTGCATTGTATAATTTAGACCGTTCTGGTGGTGGTAGAAATATTGTAGCAGGATCATTATTTGTCAAATATAATTCTGTCGATCTTTTTAACGCTGATCCAACTGCAAGTTATACAATTTATCAGTTGTCAACTGGTGGTGCTATGTCGGTGACTGGTACATCAAGTGGAATGGAATTTATACAAGGTAAGACATTTAACGTAATTGTGTCAGAACCTGGTGCAGAAACTCCCACTAAGTACATGTTAACTAATGGCGGCGTTGATGCAGTGGCATTTGTTTCTACTATACTAGCAGCCAACATACCAAATGTCACTGCTAAAGTAGAAGTTAGTGGATCAATCACCCTTACTCATACCACTGGTGGTATTATTAGTTTACAAAATACATCTGCCGATGAAGATACCATAGCTCTTGCTGGATTTGATGTTGCGTCAAATCCAAATACTTGTATAAATTTTGTACCTGGATTGACATCAATGGATGTAACACTAACAAACTGGAAACCAGCGGCATACACATTCAGCTCAACAGAACCATATACAGCGCCTGATGATGGTACTATTTGGTATTACAGTGATCCAGCTGCAATTGACATTTTAATTTCTGATGGAACAGGTTGGAGAGGTTACAAAAACGTACCACGTGATGCTCGTGGGTTTAATTTACAACAAACAGATGCAGGCGGCGTTATTGTTAGTGCTAGCAAACCAATTGCACAAACTGATAACAATTCGTTGGCGGCTGGTGATTTGTGGTTGGATAGTGGCGATCTAGAACACTATCCTATGTTGTATCGTTACAGTACAGCCGGAACATGGGTATTGGTTGACAAGACCGATCAATTAAGTCAAAATGGTATTATTTTTGCTGATGCTCGTTGGGACGCAGATGGGGTAGCAGATCCAATTGGTGCTGCATATCCTAGCGTGGCAGATTTGCAATACAGTGATTATCTTGATTTAGATGCACCCGACCATAGACTATACCCACGTGGCATGTTATTGTTTAACACACGTCGTAGTGGTTATAATGTCAAGCGTTATGTTAAAGATTATTTTAATATACATGCATATCCAAACGCTTCGTTACCGTTTATTACAGATGCATGGGTTACTACCAGCGGACTGAAGAGCGACGGATCACCGTACGCCGGGCACCATGCTCAACGTGCGCTGGTGGTTGATGCATTAAAAGCAGCAGTAGCGTCTAATTTAGACATTAGAGAAGAAGGTTACAACTTCAACCTATTGTTATGCCCTGGTTATCCAGAACTAGCAACAGATTTGGTATCATTAAACAATGATCGTAGTAATACTGGATTTATCATCGCAGATACTCCGATGAACTTACCTTCTACAATCACTGACATTACTGCGTTTAACAAAGAACAAGTAACACGTGATGCATACATGGCATTGTATTACCCAAGTGCATTAACTACTGATCTTGGCGGTCACGAAATTTGTGTTCCTCCTAGTCATATTGCATTGCGTACATACATTCGCAGTGACAATCAAAGTTATCAATGGTTTGCACCAGCTGGCACACGCCGCGGCCTAGTAGATAATGCTACTGCAATCGGTTATGTTGATAGTATCAGTGGCGAATTCCAGAAAACTGGTATCAGTCAATCTATACGTGATGGATTGTACGAACTTAATATTAATCCTATTACTTTGTTACAAGGAAGTGGTATTGTAGTATACGGACAAAAAACACGTAACCCAACTACATCATCGTTGGATCGTGTAAATGTAGCACGTTTAGTTAACTATCTGCGTGTAATATTGCAGCCGTTAGCTAACCAGTTCTTGTTTGAGCCAAACGACAAAATTACTAGAGATCAAATTAAAGCAGTGGTTTCTAGTGCATTGAATGATTTGGTGGCCAAACGCGGTGTGTACGATTATTTGGTAGTTTGCGATTCGTCAAACAACACACCTGATCGTATTGCTAGAAATGAACTTTACGTTGATATTGCAATTGAGCCAATGAAAGCTGTTGAGTTTATCTATATTCCGATCCGATTGAAGAACCCAGGCACTATAGCTGGTGGTGGAGCATAATAAAGTAGGCAAGTAATCGTGGTTTTAAGGGCCACGATTACACACCAATAATTGGATAAATAAAAGTAACAGGAGAACATAATGGCAGTTGCATCATTAACAAAATTTACAGTACCTTTGGCAAGCGATCAGAGCGCTAGTGCCCAGGGTCTATTGATGCCCAAATTACAATTTAGATTCAGGGCCTCATTTGAAGGTTTTGGTGTAAGTAGTAACCGGGTTGAATTAACAAAACAAATCGTATCATTTGCTCGCCCAACAGTAACGTTTGGCGACATTGATATTCACGTTTATAACAGTCTAGTTCGATTAGCTGGGAAACCAACTTGGAGCGAAATTGCAGTTGTATTACGTGATGATGCACCCGGTAACGTTACCAAATTGGTTGGCGAACAAGTGCAGAAACAATTTGACTTTATGGAACAAAGTAGCGCAGCCAGCGGTATTGACTATAAGTTTATTACACGTTTGGAAATGCTAGACGGTGGCAACGGTGCTAACGAGCCCGGTGTGCTTGAAACTTGGGAATTGTACGGATGCTATTTGCAGTCTGTTGCATATGGTGAAACAAACTATGCTAACAATGAGCCAATACAAATCACCATGACAATGAAGTTTGATAACGCAGTACAAACTCCAGGCGGTACTGGTATTGGTACATACGTTGGCAGAACAATTGGTCAAAACATAACAATGTAATTGTTTTTACGCAGTAAAAACCCAGCTAGGCTGGGTTTTTTTGTGGCTAAATAATATATAAGGATTTTTACATATGGCTGGTATATTTGATGATGTAGTAAACTTTGTTGGCAGTACGTTAAAGCAAATTGCCACTGGTGATAGTCTTATGGATTATAAACACGCCAGTCGACTATTTGTTGATGACCAATACAAGTTGATGCCTAAATTTGGTTACTTGTATCATGTGTTTTTTGATATCAACCCGGGTGCATACCCCGACCCCCAAAATCCCAATAGGAACTATGAACTTGGCATGCTGGTAAAAAATGCCAGCTTGCCAAAATTCACAATAGATACTAAAACTCTTAATGCCTACAATCGTCGAAATTTAATTCAAACCAAGATAAATTACGATAGTCTTACTTTTGGATTTCATGATGACTCGGCTGATTTGGTGCGCAATTTTTGGTTTGATTATTACAACTATTATTACCGTGATAGTGATCATACTGAAGATTTGTATCACATGGAACACAAATATCAAGATGTTCGACCAACTGCCTCTTGGGGATATACCCCTAGAAAAACTGATGGAATTCCGTATCTAAATAGCATACGTATCTACAGTTTGCATCAAAAAAAATTCAGTGAATACATACTAATTAATCCTATTATAAAAAGTTTCCGACATGGTGAACATGCAGCTGGCCCAGGCGAAATGATGTCCCATGAAATGATTGTTGAATATGAAAATGTGTTGTACTGTTATGGAACAGTAAGCTCAAATACAGTTAAAGGGTTTGCACAATTGCACTATGATACCAGTCCAAGTCCACTTAGTACTGCTGGTGGCGGCAGTAGAAGTATATTAGGCGCCGGCGGATTGTTAGAGACTGGTAATGATGTTATAGAAAATTTAGCCGAAGGTAACTATGGAGCAGCGGCATTCTTAGCCGCCCGCGGGTTTAACAATCTGAGTCATATGAATTTAAAATCTGCGGCTACATCAGAACTAATGGGTCTTGGTACCAGTATATTGCGTGGCAATAATCCTAGTTCTTCAATATTTGTGCCTAGTCTACCAGGACTCAGTAACAGCTTAGGTGCAATTGCTACTAATGTTGGTGGCGGGTTCGGCGGCATATCATCTGGAGGTGGTGGCTCTGCTGGACTAATAGCTGGTGCATCGTTACTTGGGGCATCAATGATGAATAAACCTGTGAGATTAAGCAATCAAGAAGTGACTGATGCAACTGCCAGTATAAATGGTGCACCGCAGTCGTCTACTAGTTTCTTAGATCCTGCGCAGCGAGCACAAAGAGCAGCAACAACTGGGGCAGAAACTTCAGAATCTAGTATGAATACATTTATAGATCCTGCACAACGAGCACAGCGAGCAGCATCAACTAGCGGTGCTAACCCCATGGCTCGTGACCCGGCGCAACAACAAGGTCAAACATAATTATGTCAACAAATAATCTTAACAATATAGATTTAAATAGTCTTCAAGATACGCAAACATTTTTTAATAATTATTATTTGCCAGCGTTAACTGTTAGTCAAGACATTGACGATAGTATTATTGGATTTTTCCAACAAGTAACTGATACAGCAGAAAGTGCAAAAGCACTTGCTGGGGCAGTTATTTTAACTAGTCTAGCACAAAAAACAAATCCCATGGAGATACTGGAAAAATTTAGTCGCATGCCTAAGGGGGAACTTACTAGTTACCTTACAATGTTTTTAAATCTTAATCGCATAGGTACTAGTTATTTAGGTATTAATAACGCACCACAAACCAGCAAATATGTGTCCAGGACAATATTGCCATAATGACAAAATATGCTCAAGGCAAGTTCCAGATACGTAATGCTGGAAAATACGTAGGCAAAAAACAACCTACCTATCGTAGCAGCTGGGAAATGACATTCATGACATTTTGTGATAACAATCCTGCAGTATTGCAATGGGCCAGCGAGCCGTTCATGATACCTTATCGCAATCCATTAACTGGTAAAAATACCATATACGTTCCGGACTTCATGATTGTGTATGTAGACAAAAATGATGCTAAGTTTGCAGAAGTAATCGAAGTTAAACCTAGAAAAGAAACTACAATGGAAAGCGCCCGTAGTCCTAGAGATCGTGCGTTTGTGGTATTAAATATGGCCAAATGGCAAGCAGCCCGGGCTTGGTGCGCACAGCAAGGTCTTAAATTTCGAGTAGTAACTGAAGAAGATATATTTGCCGGGGTTAAATCCACTCGTTAATCTTGTGTAACCATCTAGTCCAGAGTGGCTAAATACCATATGACTAAAAAATTAGAATCTTTGTTTAACTTACCTTCTAGTGACACTGCGGAGGACAATGTAGATCCCAGTGCCAGTCAAGAAGAAATTGAAAAAAACAAAGAAATACTAGAGCAGGTAAATCTTGATATTGACAAAATCGATGCGGCATTACCCAGTGTGCGCGATTTAGATACTGCTGATTACGAGCTTGATGAATTGGCTAAGTTGGCACAAGATAGATTTGAAGATTTAATGGATCTTGGTATGAATGTAGAGGCTAGATTCAGTGGTACTATCTTGCAGACCGCAGGAGTATTACTGGGGCATGCTATTACTGCTAAGACTGCTAAGATTGATAAGAAGTTAAAAATGATTGATCTACAGCTAAAGAAAGCTAAATTAGATCAGTCAGTACTTGATAAGAATCCTTCTGCTGGTGCAGTAGAAGGCAAAGCATGGGTAGTTGACCGTAATGAGCTGCTACAGCAGTTGGGTGCCACTAACCGCGTAAAGAATTAAACTCGCATAAATATTGTTATTAGGATTAAAATATGAAATCATTGACCCAATACGTGTACGAAACACAGAAAAACTACGAGTTTCGTCTAAAGTTGGCCGCAATTGATGTGGATGCTAACTGCATAGACCGTTTAAAATCTGCGCTAGAAACATATGTAATTGAAAGTTTTAGTAAGCCTAAACGCCTACCTATTCAAGTACATAGTGACTTTCCGCAATTGGGTCCATGTGAGTGCCATATCATAGACATTGCAGTACAATACCCAGTAGTAACAGATCAACTAGCACACGTTATTAGTGAACGTGCTCGCATTAGTCCTACGCATTTGAGTGTGCGCACCTTACGCGGCGACGACGAAATTAATAATGCAGAAACACTAGGCAAGGACCACACTGGTTCATATCTAGAAGAACCTGAGCTAAAAGATGTTGCCGGAGCTCAAGAGCTTGTGGGACAAAACCGCCTAAGCGGAATGATAAAGAGTTTAGAAACTCGCAAGTATGAATTTGCTGCAAAAGGTAAAGCTGACGGCAAAACAACAAACGACATCGCCCCAGGAACTACAAGCCCTGTAGGTAGCCGTCAAAACAAAATACCTAGCCCAATTAAAGGAAAATAAAATGGATTTTTTAAAATTATTAAACACTTTGTCAACTATTGACAGCAAGACTAAGTTAGTAGAAGGCAAAGAACCGAGTCCATGGAAGCCAGCTGCTACTAAGTCATCTAGTATGTTCAAGCCTTGGGTCGCTGAATCAGAAGAAGCCATGTGCAAAGGTTGCAAGAAACCTGAGAGCAAATGCGCTTGCGAAGAAGAAAAAGTTGAAGAATCCGCTGACAAATTAAAAGAAGCCAAGTGCAACGAATGTGGCATGTATGAAAGCAAGTGCAGTTGCGGCAAAGACGAAATTGAAGAAATGATGCAGCTTGCTGGTCGTCCAGTTAAAGAAGCTAAAAAAGTCAAGGAAGATGATGTTGAAGAAGGCGGCGCTTTTGGTAAAGCAGTAGTTGATGCCAAGAAGGATGGCGTCCAACCTGGTGAAACAATTACAGTAGGCGGAAAAAAATATCCAGTTAAAGAAAACACCAGTGCTGATTTAATGAAGCGTTGGGCAGATATTTTTGAAACTGAAGACGATAAACTTGCCAAGAAAGACTACGATGATGATGGTAAACTTGAAACTGGCAAAGAAGAACATGCCGGTTCAGTAGACAACGCTATTAAAAAATCTCAAGGCAAAGATGATAAAGAAACTGTCGAAGAAAACACAGGTAAATTTGACAAGAAAGATACCAAGTGGACAGACAAGAGTGGTAAAGAACATCCTGCTCAACGTGTTACACGCAAGACTGGTGACCTGGCGCAGGGCACTGAAGACGGTCGCCGTGGTGCAAAGACCATGCCTGACAAAAAAGGCAACCCGTTAGGCGAAAGCATGGAAGAATGCATGGACGGTAGTGAAGGTGGCATGGACGACAACTTCAGTATCAATAGCAGTATGGACAGCAGTGGTCACAAGAGCGTAAGCATCAGTGCCACTGGTAGCAAAGCTGATGAGCTAACACAGATCCTTAAAAATGCCGGCCTAGGTGTTATGGGTGGCGGTGAAGAAGAACAACATGTGGAAATAGGACACGATGACATGGACCATGGCGACATGGGCAGTGAAGGCGATGTTGAAGTAGTATCAGTGCCACTTGCACATCACGATGGATATCAGGCCCCTGAGCATGAAGAAGATGAAGTCGATGAAACCACTGCCCTTCAAAGATTAAGCGGCGTAGGAGGCCCTAGAGCTGCTCAAAACTTACCAATGCCGCAGCAAGCAAAACCAGCTGGGCAAACAGGTGTAGCAGAAGAAGATTACAGCAACGAGCCACATACGCAAACACAATCTGTTAAATCGCAGATGAATCAAGGCAACGACTTGAATGCTAAGAAAGACATGCACAAGCACAGTTATCGCCAAGGTGATAATCCAATGGCCATGGAAGAACAACAATCAGTTGCTCGCTTAGAAAAAGAATTGATGGAAGAACTATCTGCTCTTAAAGTAGTAAGTGAAAAGTATGCAGGCTTTAGTAAGACTGTTGGTGCCTTGAAGAAACAAGGTGGCGTTAAGAATCCAGAAGCGTTAGCGGCATCAATTGGTCGCAAAAAATACGGTAAAGAAAAATTCCAAAAGGCAGCTGCCACAGGTACAAAGTTAGGTTAATCATGAAAAGTTTAAAAGACTACATTGTTGAAACTGAAACCCAACGGGTAACTGAAGGGTTAATTGATTGGGCCAAGAAGATCTTTACTCCTAAAGATCCTACACCACAGACTCCTATTACAGCCGCAGATATTGATGCCGGAATGAAAGACCCTGCGTTTGTTGCACAAGTACAAAGTGCAGCAGCAGCATTGGGGATTGCACCCGAGCAACTAGTAGCACAATTAAAACAACAAGTCGGACCGGCACCTGCCCCAGCAGCAGCACCAACAGCAGCACCAACAGCAGCAGCACCAACAGCAGCACCTGCACCTGCACCAGTTGCCGAGAGCGCAACACACGACTCTGGTGGCACTTTTGAACATATCTGTAACACATTCAAGCGCGATGTTAAGGATTTCCAAACTATGGGAGCCATGAGCGAGCACCTGTATGATGCATTATACGATTACTACTTTGATGACATGCCATATGGCGTTAAGAAAGCTCGCAGCGGAGATCCCTACGAGTGGATTGGTAATCGGTTCGCTGATGATTTAGGTGACCATGGCGGAAGTGGCATTGCTGAAATGGTACGATTAGCTGGATTACCAACTGTGCAAGACGAAGGTATCGAAGATGAACCGGCATTCTTGCGCAAAGGTAAGGATGGCATAGGTAACTTTCCAGCACCTATCCTGCCAAGACCGGAAACCAAAGTCATGCATTCACCTGTGCGCCCAGAAAACATCCCGGCTGTAAATCGCGCAGGTCCGGTTAGTCTAGCCCAAGTTCGTGATAATAGTGACAAGAGATCTGATCTAGCGACGCTACGCCGCATGGCCGGGTTACCTGATCGCCCAGAACACGGATCGCCTCTATAATGAAATCACGTGAGTTCATAACTGAACTAAGCGTACAGCCGCATGGTAAGATGAATCCCGAACTTGATGCTGCGCACCAAGGGTCAATTCTCATGAGAGACCAAGGCGGTTATGATCGCACGTATCATTTAAACCGTATCATGATGGCTGCTGCTATTGCCGATGGCCAGAGTAAAAAGGCTGTTGGCATGGATGCTAGTAGTTTTATTGAAAAATATAACGTGGCATTCCCGTATACTGATGAAGAGCACATGATGGTGTTCCAAGCAATGGCCACTATTCCCACCGATGGGCAAGAACTTACTAAGCGTAGCAAAAGCAAAGAACCCGACGATACCAATAAAACAAGCCCTATTGTTAAGCGTAAGCGTAACAAATACGGAGTTTAATATGAGATTAATGCGTGTTACCGCGGACATGTTCAATAAACAGGAACCGTCTATCCCAGATGCAGTATTAAGCGAAAGCGATCCAATACAGCATCTTAAACGCATGGCCGGACTGCCAACTGATAATCACAGCGCAGATGATTCGGGCAGAATGAGTCCAGTGGGCAACATAGGTGGCCCTAGCAATAAAGAACGTCGCGAGCTAGAACGAGAATACGATATAAAACCTGGAACTCCCGAATGGTTCCGATTATGGTTTGCTAAGCCGGATCTCACAGGAGAGGCTCCTGTGGATCCCAAGACTAAGCCCAGCCGTTAACTGCGGCATCACCAATACCCAAATACTTGTTCCAAGTTGGGTGCCCAATATGGAATGTGCTATTGCGCCACTGTCCAATTAGATTGTAGTAATCGGGCTTGAATGGTGCTCGCAATGGTTTAAGCAACTTGCTGCCTTTGCGGTGGTTACAAGGCTTACAAGCAGTTACACTATTTTCCCAAACAGTCTTACCACCACTACTACGTGGAATCACGTGGTCTAATGTTAGATCGTTGGTATTAAATGTATCTGCACAGTACTGGCATTGGTACAAGTCGCGTAAAAACAAATTTTGCCTGCTGAACTTGACTGACTTTTTGTAGTTAAAGTATTCTTTGGTAACACAAACACTGGGCATTTCAATCGTGAGATGCTCGCTGCGTATTTGCTGATCTGGGTAGGTTTCAATTACGGTAACTCTATCCAAAAACATAAGTTTGACGGCATGCTGCCAGCTAACTACGCTAAGGGGTAAAATTGAAATAGGATTGAAATCACTGTTGAGTAAGAGAGTCTGTGACATAAGTATATTTAACAAAGAAATCAACCTAGATTTTAACATATTATAGAATAATTGTCAATGGCCAAACCATTAGAAAACGTACTAGTTAAGAAACCCAATCGGGTAGAAACCTGGACTGAACAGCAAATACGTGAGATCATGCTGTGTGCTGACCCCGAAACCGGCCCACAATACTTTTTAGAAAACTTCTTCTACATCCAACATCCCACCCGCGGCGGTATCAGATACGAGCCCTACGAATACCAAAAGCGTCTAGTAGATTCTTACCACAACTACAGATACAGCATCAACTTGATGCCGCGACAAACTGGCAAATCAACCACAGCAGCCGGCTACCTGCTGTGGTACGCTATGTTTGTGCCTGACAGCACAATCCTAGTAGCAGCACACAAGTACACTGGCTCGCAGGAAATCATGCAGCGTATTCGTTATGCATATGAGTCTGTGCCAGATCATATACGTGCAGGTGCAGTTGACTACAATAAAGGTAGCTTGGTATTTGACAATGGAAGCCGTATTGTTAGTGCTACAACTACAGAAAATACCGGTCGTGGTATGAGTATATCACTCTTGTACATGGATGAGTTTGCGTTCGTTCGTCCCACTATTGCTAAAGAATTCTGGACCAGTATTAGTCCCACCCTGGCCACTGGTGGTAAGTGTATCATTACCAGTACCCCCAATAGTGACGAGGACCAATTCAGTGAGATTTGGCACAAGGCCAACAAGTGTGTAGATGCGCACGGCAACCCCACTGAATTGGGACAAAATGGTTTCAAGGCATTCCGTAGCTATTGGGAAGAGCATCCAGATCGCGACGAAAAATGGGAATCAGAACAGCGCAGTCAATTGGGCGAAGAACGTTTTGAGCGTGAAATGAACTGTAAGTTCTTGATCTTTGATGAAACATTAATCAACTCTTTCTGTTTGGCTGCACTTGAAGGCGTTGATCCGGTGTACAAACAGGGGCAAGTGCGCTGGTTCAAAAAGCCTAAACCCGGACATCAGTACCTAGTGGGACTAGACCCCAGCTTAGGCACAGGCGGAGATCCTGCTGCCATACAGGTATTGGAATTACCTGACTGTATCCAAGTAGCCGAATGGCAGCACAATAAAACCAAAATACAGCAGCAGGTAGGTATACTGAAAGAAATCTGTCAGTTTATATACGATGAGATACGAACTGAAACGGACATCTACTACAGCGTAGAAAACAATACTCTAGGCGAAGCTGCACTGATTACCATCAGCGAACTGGGTGAAGAAAACATACGTGGTACATTCATGAGCGAGCCGGCCAGGTCTGGACACAGCAGGGCCTATCGCAAAGGATTCACTACTACAAATAAAACCAAACTAGCAGTGTGTGCTAAATTTAAAAACATGCTGGAAATTAAAAAATTGACTATCAACAGCAGTAACACTATCAGTGAACTCAAGACCTTCGTGGCAGCTGGGTCTGGTTATGCTGCCAAAATAGGCGAAACAGACGACTTAGTCATGTCTTTATTGCTGACTATACGCATGATTTCGGTCCTGCAGAACTATGATCCTAATTTGGATGCTAGACTACGCGAAACTGGCGATGACCTTATAATGCCAATGCCGTTTGTTATGATTTAAGATAAATATTTGTATGCGCGAAATAAACAAAATATCCCAAGACCTTTTTGATCTAATACGTTCAAGATTTGAACATGTTAGCATCGGTGACGAAGGCGGCGAAAGCACTGATAATCCTGATGATGCAAGATTCTTTAACTTTGATTATGTAACCAAAGACGGAATTAACTATGGCAACATCACTATGACTTTGGTTGATGATACTGCGCTCAAGATCATGTTTACTAAAAAAATTGCCGATGATCTCGAGCCAGAGCAGAAACAAGAATGGTACGGATTTTTAAAAAATCTAAGAGGATTTGCTAAACGAAACATGTTACAGTTTGACGTTAGAGATCTTACTAAGAATAATTTAACAGTCAGAGATTTAAAGCACGTAAGCAAAGTCAGTGGTGCGTTGGATGCAGATGACTTGACTGAAAGCCGTATGTTTGGTAACACTCGTAACAGTTATCAAGACATTGGTGCAGTTAAATTACTGGTGCGCCACACCGGACATATCAATCTCGAAGAACACGGCGCACGTACACGCAATATTGAAAGCATCTTTGTTGAGACTCAACTTGGTGAAAGGTTCTTGTTGCCTTTTAAACGCCTACCGGAAGCTAGAGCAATGGCGCGCCACATTGCCAACGGTGGTATCATACAGGACGAGATTGGGCAGCACATAGTAGAAACTGTGGGCGAAATGAGCAGTATGCGTGTGTTTGTTCGCAACATGAAGCATAGAGTATTTGAAGATGCGGAAACCGGCATGATGGTAGAAGCGGCCATTGAACGCTATACAGAGCTACGCACCAATCTAGTACGCATGAGCGGACAGCAAGGTTATCGCCAAGTACACGAAACTATAAAAACACAAACTCAATCCATTATGGAAGATGAGTTTGATCTAGATCAACTCAAAGAGCGCTTTGTTAAAAAGGTGTTTGACGATCGCCTAAGTGAAGCACTACCGCATGTATATCGCGCATACCGCAATCGCCAACGTGCCATGGAGAATGCATACGCAGCTGAATTTGACACGTGGGCCAACGAAATAGCCGAAAGTCATTGGAAATTACCTGATGAAGATATTGATCAAGAAGACTTAGCTGAAATAATGGGTAAACCATTGGCAGCGGGCATAAACGGATCAGACGCAACAGGTGCTTTAAGCGAAATTATTGGTTCAGATGATTTAAGCAATAATTTATATGATTTTGCCCAAGAGCAGGGTCCTGATGCAGATGCTCGCATTGTAGTTATTGATTGGTTACGGGAAAACAACTATGTCGAGTTAGCAGACCAATTTGAGCAATTGATTAACCCACCTGGTGATCCAATGCAGCCCAATCCAAATCAATTAACACCCCAGGCCAATGCAACTGGCCCACAGAGCCCGGCCATGGCGCCTGCTGAGAAGATGCCGGCGGTAACCCCACCCATGCCAAACGAAAGCATAGACCATTTACGCCGCCTTGCAGGTTTGGCAAAAAAAGTCTAAATTTCTCTTGCGATCATAAATACATTTGTTATATACTAGCAGGGTGCTAGTGTGTATCTAGGCACATAAAGACCATCTTAATTTATAAAGGAAACATCATGGCAACATCTTTAGCAGAAATTCGCGCAAGACTTCAAGCAAACGAAGGCCGTACAGGCAAAACCCAGAACAGTGGTAGTGACAATGCGATCTACGCACACTGGAACATCCCAGAAAATGCAAGCACCAAAGTAAGGTTCCTCCCGGACGCAGATTCCAAGAACACCTTCTTCTGGATTGAACGTGCAATGATCAAATTGCCGTTTGCAGGCATCAAGGGACAATCGGATTCTAAACCCGTTACTATTCAGGTTCCCTGCGTAGAAATGTGGGGCGAGGCTTGTCCAGTACTAGCAGAAGTTCGCGGTTGGTTTAAAGACCCGGGACTAGAAGATATGGGTCGTAAATATTGGAAGAAGAAAAGCTACTTGTTCCAAGGCTTTGTACGTGAAAACGCACTCAGCGACGACGCTACCCCAGAAAACCCAATCCGACGATTTGTGATCAGTCCACAGATTTTCAACATCATCAAGAGCGCACTTATGGACGCTGAGATGGAAGAAATGCCTACAGACTACACACGCGGCCTGGACTTTACTATCAGCAAGACCAGCAAAGGTGGCTATGCTGACTACAACACCAGCAAGTGGGCACGTAAAGAAACTGCACTAACAGCAGCCGAACACGAAGCAGTTGACAAGTTTGGACTGTACAACCTAGCAGACTTCTTGCCCAAGAAGCCTAACGAAGTTGAACTCAAGGTCATCAAGGAAATGTTCGAAGCCAGTGTCAACGGAGAGCCCTATGACGCAGAGCGTTGGGCTGCTTACTACAAGCCATATGGCTTGAAGACCGAAGGCGCTGCACCAGCAGCCGCAGCAGCACACGGTGTAACTGAAGACGACATCCCTACATTTACTCGTGCCGCAGCACCAGTAGTAGATGACGAGGATGATACTCCTGTAGCAGCCGCACCAGTTGCAGCACCAGCAGGTGGTAACAAAAAGGCCGAAGACATTTTGGCCATGATCCGTAGTCGTCAGAAGTAAAACCAAGGCCGGGGCCTCTGCGGATTGATCGCCGTACGCCCCGGTTATCTATTAGGAGTAAAGTATGGCCAAGCCATTCGACGTTTCAAAGTTTAGAAAAACTATCACCAAAGCCATCGACGGTATCGGCTTTGGATTTAATGATCCCACAGACTGGATCAGCACAAATAATTATGCATTAAACTACCTGATCTCAGGTGAGTTCAACAAAGGTATTCCCTTAGGCAAAGTAACAGTATTTGCAGGCGAATCGGGTGCAGGTAAGAGTTTTATCTGTAGTGGTAATCTTGTCAAGAACGCACAAGCACAAGGTATCTATGTTATCTTAATCGATACAGAGAACGCACTAGATGAAAAGTGGCTACATGCATTAGGTGTAGACACCACAGAAGATAAGTTGTTGAAACTTAACATGGCCATGATTGATGATGTGGCTAGAATGATCAGCGAGTTTGTTAAAGAATATAAAACAATCGCCGAAGACCAACGTCCCAAGGTGCTGTTCGTATTAGACAGTCTTGGCATGATGTTGACACCCACTGATGTTAATCAGTTCGAAGCAGGTGACATGAAAGGTGATATGGGTCGCAAGCCTAAAGCACTAACAGCCTTGGTTCGTAACTGCGTTAACATGTTTGGTAACTTAAATCTAGGCTTGGTGTGTACTAATCACACCTACGCCAGCCAAGACATGTTTGATCCAGATGACAAGATCTCAGGTGGACAAGGATTCATCTACGCCAGCAGTATTGTAGTTGCCATGCGTAAACTAAAATTGAAAGAAGATGAAGATGGTAACAAGATCTCAGAAGTAAAAGGTATCCGTGCTGCATGTAAGATCATGAAGACACGCTATAGCAAGCCGTTTGAAAGTGTACAGGTCAAGATTCCATACGAAACTGGCATGAATCCTTATTCAGGATTGACTGATTTATTTGAGGCTCGTACTCTTTTAAAGAAGGAAGGCAATAGTTTGGTATATACTACAGCTGATGGCGAAATCATTAAGAAGTTCCGCAAAGGGTGGGAACGTAATGATGATGGATGTCTGGATCGGGTCATGGTAGATATTGAAACCAATCCCGGGCAAGCACAAGCTGCGTCAGTTACTATCGAAGAAACGGAAGAATAATGAGCCTAGAAGTTGATGCCCTAATTGAGACCTATACAGTTCTTAAAGAATATGTACCTGCTAAAGAACGGCAAGGCGCCGCCGATGCTCTAATGAGCATCATGGTAGACATATTAAATGATATTGATTTAAAAGAACTAATATCTGTAGATTCCTACCTACGTCGTAGTTACGAAGAATATGCCAGTGACGCTGATACTGATGAAGAATATACCGACTACGAAGATTAATTATGTGGTATAATCGTGTAGTAGGTGATATAGGCCAATTGGCACCGTTTATCACCTACTATGAATCAGAGTTAGAAACTGCCAAGCGTGAAGTGCATATCTTTGGCGTAGTGGAAAAGAACATTTCTAATCTACCAGGCACAACCGAACAAAGGTTTAACCAGCTGCAAGAAATTGAAGCTGTGTTAAACTTCTTGAACATACAGTTAAAGAAGATACGGCGTCGACATTTCCAAAAGTATTTGGAAGGTTATCAACGTGCCTTAACCAGCAGGGATGCCGAAAAGTACGTGGATGGTGAAGATGAAGTAATTGATTACGAGACTATTATTAATGAGGTTGCCCTCTTGAGAAATCGCTGGTTGGGCATCATGAAAGGGCTCGAAAGCAAGAATTTCATGCTAGGACACGTGGTTCGCTTACGTGCAGCGGGCATGGAAGACATCACAATCAACTAAATTCTGGTTGACAAGGCCCCAAAACTGTGTTATAATAAATACATGTATTCGGCAAGGTCCACTATGAAAATTGTTGTAAAAATCCCACAGAATCCACAGCCCCGTGCTCATCGGGTCTTGTTTGATCGCAACTTGCCCTTCCGTGCTCGTGTGGTAAAATCACAGCTGGAATATCGTCGTCAACCCAAGCATCGCCATGCGCACCAGGAGTAGGTCTGTGACCGTTAATAGTATCACTGCTCAAACCATACAGTTTAAACGACATGAGCAAATAGTGCATGATGAGCGGCGACATGCTGACGCACTAAAAGAACAACGCCATGCCAAATTGGTGCAAGAAGACAATGAACAAAAACGAGTTGAAGCCAATCGACGCATGAATCGTGCCGGCCAAAACGTAGATAAACTCGCTTAATACCATGCCAAAATTATACATGTTAATCGGAGTACCCTGTTCCGGTAAAAGTTGGTGGCATTGTGACCAAGAATGGTTGCAACATGCCGCGTACATCAGCACTGACATCTATGTTGAGGAATACGCTAAGAATTCAGGTAAGACCTACAGTGAAGTTTTTAACGATGTTATGCCCTTATGTGTAAATTACATGGCTGGCGATGTTGTCCATGCCCGTGAAGCGGGACGGGATATTGTCTGGGATCAAACCAGTACCACTCGTGCAAGCCGTGCAAAGAAGTTTGCTATGCTGCCTGACTACCACGCCATTGCTGTGGTATTCCGTACTCCTCCTCGTGATGAATTAGATGTACGGCTAAGTGGTCGTCCTGGCAAACATATTCCCAAAAAAGTAATTGACAGTATGATTGCAAATTGGGAAGAACCCACCGAAGAAGAAGGCTTCAAAGAAATTTGGTACGCCTCTTGACAGCAACATAGAACACTGCTATAATTAATTCACTTACTAGGAAAAATCATGTACAAAACAGTTTACACAGAAGTAGAAGTCGAGGTTGATTTGAGTGACTTTGAAACTGATGACCTAATTGAAGAATTAGAAGAACGTGGACAGAGCATGGGCAATGGTACTGTACCATATGACAGTAAAGAACTAGTGGAACAAATTTGGATGCTTCGCCGAAACGGTCGAGACTATCAACATCAATTAGACAATTTAATTTATAATGTAACTGGCCGTATAATTTAATTTTGGAGCTGTCATGGCAGGTTGGAATACTATTAAAAGACTTCGGAATCTTGAAGAACGTGCAGACCAGCTTGGTATGCGATTTGATGCCTACAAGCATGATGATCGTTACGGAGAAAATGTAGCACTACTACCCCGGGACCAAGACGCATTACCCGTCTACAGTCGTGATGCTTGCTTGTTTGTCGGCACCTTAGAAGAAGCCGACCGCTTCATGCAAGGCGTGTTGTGGGCACGAGAGTACGATCGTATGACCATTGATCGCAACCTTGACAAAAAGCGAGCCCAAAAAGAAGAAAACGAGCGTAATCTTCAGTTGATGAAGAGGTTAAAAGACGAAAAACTAAATTTGGTGAAAACATGAATCCAATAATTAAACAACTTGCACTAGAGGCCGGTGGCAGTCATTATCCTGAGGTCAATCCAGTGCAACTACAAAAATTTGCCGAGTTGATTGTTCGGGAATGTATTGCTCAGTGTGAGAAAAATGCAGAGCACGAATGGTTAGGTTCTGGTAGCAAGTTAAGTGCATTTAATATTAGAGAACATTTCGGAGTTGAACTATGAGCACAGAAGAAGATAAATTTAAACACAGTAAGAGATTGCTCAAAGACGAGAATGCCATCAACAAGCAATTAAAGATTGCTCGAGAATTTGGCGTACCCATTAAGGAGCCACACAAGTTTGCTAAACAGCACGCCTTGGATTGTGGCAACCCGCAGTGCCTGCTGTGCTCAAGCGAAAAAGTACTAGGGAAAAAGACCATCAAAGAACGACGCTTTGATCAAGATGTAGATACCCCCACTGATCGACGTAGCAATGGATTGGCGAATGACCCGGAGTGAAGTAGCACATCGCATGAGTGAACTCATGGCCCCTGTGGAACGACAGATCATGATGTGTGACACCAGAGAAGAATTGCTCATGATGGCCTGTGCCATGCAACAACGCACACATGAAATATTCCTAAAAGAGTTAGGTGAGAGTGGTGCTCAATTAATGTACGAGGATATGTTTTGAAAATTTATTTAGACATGGATGATGTGGTTGCAGACTGGATGCCAGCAGCGCGAGCTATTGTTAATCGCAATTGGGAATACGGCGAACGTATCCCCGACCATGATTGGGATAAAGTTAAATCCAAGATGCGATTTTATCGTGACTTGCCCGTTAAACCCGGGGCCAACGAACTAGTAGAATTTTGTCAAAGCGCAGTTGGTAATGGTCAAGCTGATGGCTTATTCTTCTTAACAGCCTTACCGCATGATTATAGTGTGCCCTATGCAGCACAGGACAAGGTATGGTGGGCGCATGAGCGTTTCCCTGGTATCCCGGTGTTCTTTGGTCCATTTAGTTTTGATAAATGGAAACATTGCCACCCTGGTGATATCTTAATTGATGATCGTACCAGCAATTGCGAAGAATGGACCAACGCCGGCGGCCATGCACACGTCTATCGTACCTGGGCGGACTGTCAGCCATGGCTTGAAGATAAATTAAAATGATTAATATTGAGTTCAGTATATCCAATCCTTTCAGTGAAAGATTTGGTCATATACTACTGCGCCATGGATCTATTACTGGTAATAAATCATGGGAATTTAATATCTATCGTGGCACAAATATCTTCACCATGCTGTTTAGCTATACTGCTAGACAAGATCATGCTGGTCTGAAACTTCAATTTGGGCTGTTTGGTTACGAATGTGACTTGCATCTGTACGATACACGGCACTGGGACTATAAAGAAAATCGTTGGCACCGATAGACCGTTAAATACTGTGTGGACTTTCAAACAACTGCAAGAGAACTGCTAGACGAGTGGGAACTGTATCGCACAGCCCGTCCTCGTGAGCATGTGCTCAGCATACAGTTTGATAAAGATCAGCTGGGTAATTGGGCGCTACAACTACGGCGTGCCATGATGTGGGGCAGTGCTGTTGAACTAGCCGAAGCCTGCCATCAATTTGAGCATCGGCTCACACGTTTCAAAGACAACATAGTAATCGAACTGCTGACAAATGGGTCAGTCTAGACATAAATACTTTATGTCTGAAATTCGCAAACTTATCAACATTGTCAGTGAAGCGCCCGAGCCACTAAAAAAAGAAATCATCAGTACCGTTAAAGGTATCAATGACGAAACTCTCCTTTACAAGGTTCTTAACACCTTAAAAGCCGGCAACATAGAAGAGCGAGTCGCTAGCATAATTGGACACGATGCAGACGCTAAAGGTTTCTTAGAGCGCATAACAGAAATCATCGTAAAAATACCTGCGCCTGTTGAGGAAAAAAATGCATTCCTTGACCAGTATTCAAAAGGCATAATCAATACCAAGCTGTTGCTGGGTGGCAGTGCTGTTAATTTTTCGCAACTGGTTGGTGGCAACAATTTTGCCAAAGAATTATTTAAAGTACTCTGCACTACTTTGGTGTCACAGGGTGTAGGTCCCGGTGAAGTTGCGCTGGCAGTATTAAGTCCCGATATTGCATGGAGTGGTCGAGCAGTTGGCGGCGGTGATGTACAAATTGGCAAGCTAGCAGTAGAAGTCAAAACCAGTGTCAGTAGCGGCGGTCGTTGGATCAACGCACGTAAAGCCAGTATGAACATGGCCGGTATTGAACAAGCTATTGTTGATGCAGAAATTAAAACCCTCAAGAAGGTATACAAACAAAAAAACCCCATGCCCATGGGATTGCCGGATCGCCTAAATCCCGAATACTGGGTTACTAAGGTGCGCCCACAAATTGATCCTGAATTTCTAGAAGATTGTGTTGAACAAATGGCCAATGGCCTGTTTAACCACGTGGACAATTCTCAATATCAAGCAGCACTGTACAATGGAGATGCTCTTGAAATCAAGGAAGCTATACTTTCGGTGGGATTTGATAACTACAAAAAATACTCGCACTTTGATGGTATCTTGATGATGGATGTTGGCAGTGAAACAGCGCAGTACTTCAAAGATTATGCCAGCATGGCCAGTAGTATCAATGCAGGAACAGCTTACATCTATGCACCAGAAGCTGAAGGCATGCCCAAAGTATCGCTAATGCCAGTGGAAGGTGTTAGCGTATCGCCTAAAGGCAAAGGCAAAGATAATTCTGTACCAGCAGCCGACGATACGCTTGCAGCAATGAAGAATCCCGAAGCCAGTATGAGTGCCGATGCAATATCGCCAGAAAAAATTGCTAACCCCAAACCCTTAGCAGATCGAATAGGTAGGACAAAAAGAGCTTGACAACCAATTGGTGTTATAGTATAATAGACTTAATGCGCTGATAGCTTAGATGGCCTAAAGCAATCGACTCATAATCGATGGATCGTCAGTTCGACTCTGACTCGGCGCACCATTTTATACGCAATGACTTACACCACTTGGTCTACAACCAGCGACACTATTACAGCGGCAGAACTTGACAAGTTAACTGCCTTCATCATACAAGAAATCGCCAACAGCACAGAACCTGCTGCCGCCAACATGGGATTGAATCCCCCGGCTGGTTTCTTGTACAATATAAAAAATCAATTGCGATGGCAAGCTGATGCAGGCGCTGTATACGTGATCGAACATGATGATCAAATTGTAGCAGTCAGTGGTGTAGAGTATGCAGAAGGTGCAACATCATGGGCCGTTGGTGGTATACGCACATGGATTACACCAACACATCGTACATATCAATTGCCTGGTAAATTGTTACATCAACAAACAGCGTGGGCACAAGCACACAATTGTAATTTCATGTTGGTAACATTTAATGATTATAATCGAGCATTGCATACTGCGGTGCAGCGCGGAATATACAGTAAGAGTCTAGGATGGAGCACTTGGTGGGACGATTGCATAGCAGTACCCGATCCTGTAATTATACGGTACACGCCACAATGGTGTGTAATAAAGCCTGTTCTAGAACAAGACAACAGCGTTAATCTAATAGAATTAGCAGCATGGGCCATTGGCGCAAATAAATAATTGATCAATAAGGAATATCATGAACGATACTGAAAAACTCGAATTAATTTGTCGCGCCCTAGTAGAAGTCAAAGGCAAACCACTGACAGTTGAAATTACTCCAGAAACCAAAATGGCCGACGCAGGCCTTGATAGTTTGGATTCAATTGAATTGCAAATGTGGATCGAAGAACACTTAGGCATTGAGATTCCCGAACCAGCAGCGGCACCAGTGACCTTTAAGGACCTGATGGAGATGCTGTGACATGCAGTTTACCCTAGGCAATCATTTAAAATACTGGATTGAGGATCGATTATACGGGCATAGAGAATTTCCCACGGATCGATATCGAGTCGAAGTAGGTGCAGTTGATCAAGCGTACATGCACACCAGCAGCTGGCTCAACGAACAGTATCGTACAGCAGATGCAATCCACCAGCAATTTGGTAAAGAGTTTGCTGTAATGTTCAGTGGCGGAACTGACAGCGAAATTGTACTCAGGGCGTTCCTTAAAATTGGCATACGTCCCCGAGTGGTATTTGTTAGATTTAAAAATCGACATAACAACATTGACTACATTAACGCATTGGTTGTTTGCGAGCGCCTGGATATTGATTTAGAAGTAATCGATTTTGATGTTAAAGAATTTTATAACAGCGGAGCGGCTGCAGAATTCTCCGCTGAGATTTGTTGTAGGCAAATGGCATATCTCACAGTCTATCATCAAATTAAAGAAATGGGCATACCTGCTGTAATGGGCGGAGAAATGCTAATGCGCAGAAGTGTACCACAAGGTAAAGAAAGTTTTTGGTACTATGTGATAAGAGAAAACGAAGATGCAAGTGCCATGCGGTTTAGTCTCAAATACAATATTCCATTGGTTAACGAATGGTTTAGTTATACTCCAGAGATGATGGCCTATTACTTAAAACACCCAACTATACACAGTATGGTCAATGAAAAGTACAATTATAAATTGGGTAGTGTCAGTACTAAAAATAAAGTCTTGTATGAATTTATGCCTACATTAATACGCAAGGCCAAAACTACTGGGTATGAGAAATTGTTGGGTTTCAACGAAGAAACATATAACACACTAAATCAAACTCATGTGCGTAGATTAGAATCCAGCCTTGACGGAATACCACTAACTGACTTATACAAACAATTAGGAATTGATGATGAATATACTTAAACTCACTGAAGAACATAAAGACGGAGTTCGATATCTTTTTGATAAAAAAGATTTTATGGGTATGGATGTTACCAATTGGGACGCCACCCATGAGCAGTTTGCCCGGGCCAGCTATAATAGATTTGTTAACACTTATCTTAGTGATTTAAAGAATTTTCACAGCTACGGAGCAGTAGACGATGACGGGAAAGTTCATGCGTTGATTGGTTTTTACGAAAGTGTAGACGAACCTAGTTGGTTCTATACCTTAGGTAGATCTGGCGGGGATAATAAATTACTTAAAGCAGTACTTGATAGAATTATCGAAGTAGAGGAAGCACAGGGTCGACTAAAAGTATATTCTTTAGTGAATCTACAACATGCAGCCGTACTACGCAGACTGTATTGGAGTAAATACAACAGCGATAGGTATCACTATGTTGACGAATACATGGTACCGGCTAAATGTAAAACGTATTATAATCGAGATTGGGAATTGTTGTTTAAGCGAATGCTATTACCTAGTGATACGGTGGTGCGATGCAGTTTTTTAAAACAGGAATTTCGAGAAACATTACCAATTGGGGGCAGCATATGATATTTGACTGGTCAGACAACGAAAACAAAGGTATATGGTTTGGTATGGTGCCAATGATGATACTGGGCGCCGCCACCGTAGCACTGTTTGTTACTGGCGTAATACCCTTGGTATATCTTTGGGCTACATTGTTCATGTGGATCATGATATCAGGCTTGGGAGTAGCAGTAGGATATCATAGAGTTTTTAGTCATCGCACACACCAGCTGCCCGCGTGGAAAGAGAATATCATATTATGGTTTGGCGCCATGAGCGCACAAGGATCGGCACTGTTTTGGGTAGCAGTACATCGTGGATATCATCATCCCTATGCAGACACCGAGCGCGACGTACACAGTCCGGTGGTCTATGGTAAATGGCATGCATTCTTGGGGTGGATTAATCCTGACACCTTTAATAAAGTTAACCTTAAATATTCAATTGATCTCTTAAGGAAACCAAATTTCACCTGGTTCCACAAATACAATTATGAAATTATGTGGGGTACACCACTGGCAATTGCGTTATTTGATTGGCGACTGGCCATGGCTGCATGCTTCTTGCCTGGCCTAATTGGGCTACTGCAAGACAACTTGATCAACGTAGTTGGCCACACTCGACTGTTTATTGGCTACAGAAATTTTGAGACCAAAGATCAGAGCTACAACAATTTTGTTTGGGGATATCTTACTTGGGGACAAGGATGGCACAACAATCACCATCATCGGCCAGCTGAATACGACTTTGGTAAACGGATAAGCGGTAAGTGGTGGGAATTGGACCCAGCAGTTATTTTCTTACCATTCTTGGGTAAACCCACTAGAAGCACTTGACATAAAGACAAAAGTATAGTAAACTGCGTTATTAAAACTAACTGAGGTTTACTATGTTTGAATCAATTGAAATCCGTAAAGTAGCAAATGGTTTCATCCTTGTGGTAACTACGCAAGATGACACTAAAGAGTATGTGTACGATACCAGTCGCAAAGCACTACGAGTAATCAAAGAACATCTAGAATCAAAAGCGGCCAATTGAATATGATAAGACCGGTGTTTATGATCACCAGCGCCATTAATACCAAATTTGGCGTATATTCGAGTCAACAGAGACTTGAGCAAACACTAGCAACAATTGCCAGTGTGCGGGAGCGGGTACCCAATTGCCGCATATTTTTGTTAGAGATGGCAGGCCTGCCTCTTGACAAATACCAGGTTGATGCATTAACGGCACAAGTGGACAGTCTGTTAGACTTCACAGCCGATCCTGATGTAGTTGGCTTATACAACAGCACTGACAATTGGGATGTGGTTAAGAATGTAACAGAAGTCATGTGTTTTAGTAAGGCACTTAAACGGTTACATGTTGATGCTATCAAATTTGAAAACACCGATCGTGTGTTTAAACTCAGTGGGAGGTACCGATTGAACGATCAATTCGATCTTTCTTGGTACGACAACTACAGGATACAGCATCAAATTGTTGTAGCGTCCAGCCGTAGCAGCCAGTTTCCTTATACCACTACCTTAGTAGAACGACAGTATATGAGCCGCTTGTGGTCTTGGCCCACTAGCCTTACTAGTGAAATTATTGGGATGTACGATCAAGGTCTAGTGTACATGGGCGACCGGCTCTCGCAAGGTGGATATGCAGACATCGAGCACGTACTCTATAAGTTTTTAGATCCCACAAAAGTTACTGAAAAACAAATTGTTGGTGTTGAAGGTAACATAGGGCCAAATGGCGTTGCAGTAGAGGATTAAAATTCATGAGGATTTTAATAATTAGGCAAGGTGCCTTAGGCGATGTTATCATGACCACTGGCATTGTTCGTGCCATATACCAACGATACAATTCTGCAATTATAGATTTTGCTACCGATTTTCCCGAAGTGTTTATAGATAATATCTATATCAATCAAACTGGATCGGCAGCTGACTTTGATAGAACCAGCTATGATCAAGTTATTGATCTAGATATGTCGTACGAAATGTCACCAGCTATGCACTCAATTGATGCGTATGCCGCCCGGGCCGGGGTCGATGCTGGCAAAACAGATTTACATACTGAGCTATTTGTTCGTCCAGACTTTCATGCTTTCCTTGCACAATACAGTTTACCTGAAAAATTTGTAGTCGTGCATCAAAGAAATCACTTTTGGTCTAATCGCAATCTGTCAGAAAATTTTTATATAGAACTGTCTAGTAAAATCATTGGATTAACTGGACACGCAGTGGTGCAAATTGGCGGAGAATTTGATTACAGTTTTGGCACTATTGATGGGCATCTGTATAATTTAACTAAAAAATTATCATTGCACGAAACTGCTGCACTAATCTCACGAGCCCGGGCATTTGTTGGCGTAGATGCAGGACCAGTGCATATTGCATCCACTACTAATACTCCTATTGTTGGATTGTTTACCAGTGTTCGTGCCGAATACAGGGAACCCAAGAATCGTAAAGTTCCGCATATCAATATTGCCAGTGCAATTGATTGTTATGGTTGTGTTGAGCGCTTACCGGCACCGGTTACAGAATACCATTGCGGCCGCGGCGATGACGAGTGTACTCGTAGATTCTCGGCGGACAATATAATTGAAAGATTAAAAACCTTAATATGTTAACATACAAGCATTCTGGTACCACTGGAGATTTGATCTACAGTCTGTACCTGGTTAGAAAGATGGGCGGTGGTCACTACAAAGTGGCAATTGAAAATATCGAAAATTGTGTATCCAAGTATGGTTATATACGTGGTGATGTTGATCCTGCACATCGTGGGCGCTTTACCATGCAGGACTTTGCTTGGTTAAAACCTTTACTAGAACGCCAACCCTACATCAATGAAGTATCCACGTGGCGACAAGGTGATGCTGCTACCAGCATTGACCTAGATGAATTCCGTGGAGTAATATATCGCAGCTTTGAAGGCAATATACTTGAAGCATATCATAGAACTTTTGGAATTCCTTTTTCAGATGCAGATTACGACAATCCCTGGCTTGAAGCTGACGTTATACGAGAAGCCCCAGTTGTTATAACACGTAGCAACAGATACCTACCACCTAATGGTGAAGCTGCCTGGCGCGAATTAGTTGACCAAATCGATCTAACTAGTGTGGCAGTGTTTGTTGGAACCAAAACTGAACATGACGAGTTTGTAAAAACATTTGGAGTTAATGTAAGATATCGGCCAGTACAGGACTTTTTGGAATTGGCCAGTGTTATCAATGGTGCCGACTTGTTTGTAGGAAATCAAGGATTTGCATACAGTTTAGCAACAGGCCTAGGCAAAACAACTTCTTTGGAAATTAATAAGGTAGTACCAAACTACATGAACGAGTGCTACTTTCCACGCCCCAATGCACAATACTTTTAAATTATGGATAAACTAACACCACAACAGATACGCAACCTTGACTTGGTTGAGGTATTCTCAGGACATGCCATGTCACAACATCGACAAGATGTTTTTGTCTTGTCCGAATTAGAGTTTAAACAAAATGGTTACTTTGTTGAATTTGGTGCCACTAATGGCAAAGACATCAGCAACTCGTGGCTACTAGAAACTGTATTCGGATGGACTGGTATATTAGCTGAGCCAGGGCGTAATTGGCATCAAGATTTACTTAAAAATCGTAAATGCCACATTGACACCAGATGCGTGTGGAAAGAATCAGGGGCGCAATTGACCTTTAATGAAACCACAGTTCCTGATTTATCTTGTATTGAAGAATTTAGCAACCACGACATGTGGGCACACTCTAGGATGGGCGGCAAGCATTACACAGTTGACACAGTTTCATTAAATGACCTATTAAACAAATTCAATGCACCCAACGAAATAGACTATCTGAGTATTGACACTGAGGGCAGTGAGTTTGATATTTTGAACAGCTTTGATTTTGATAGATATAAAATCAAAGTTATCACATGCGAGCATAATTTTACACCCATGCGTAACAGTATCTATAATTTATTGACATCAAAAGGCTACCAACGCAAGTACACCGAAATATCTGATGTAGACGACTGGTACGTGTTACCGCCACAGTGATTCTAAACTGTCCACTGTGATAGCATATTCATTACCTACTTCATCCTCATGTAGGTATCTATGTTGTGGGTATAACCAAGACCGTTCCCATTCCATCTTGTCTGAGGGATCAAATACCGCGGGCCGCTGATGCATCCTGGCAATAGATGGAAAGTTAATAATGATATTAGATCGCAATCCAATAGCAGTTGCTAAATGCATCAATCCCGAGTGCATGCCAAAGTAGTAACGGCATTGTGATAGTAGGTTAATAGTTGCATCTAACCCAATACCAGTTTGTACAACAGTATCATTAAATCCATGTGATTTTGTACCTACTTCAATAAAATTAAATCGATCACAGTTCTTTGAAATAAATTCCTGTACTGTGGCTCTGTGCTCGGGATACAGTTCTCTTGGTCTTGGATGTAATTCTATTTGTGATGCCACACCAACACCCACATCAAAACTAAAAGCAATGTTATTTTTGACAGGTTGATAATTGATTAAATCTAGTATAGCTTTGGGTTCCATTAATGGATCTAATCCGGTAGCTACACGCACTCGGTTAAACAAATGATCAATACCAATGTCTATTTTCACTAAGCCATGTATACCTAGTCCATTCCCAATTGGGGACTCTAAAGTAGGAATACTAGAGTATTTTTTAAGTACGTTAAAATGAGGACTTGGCGACCATACGGCATTATTGGTATTGAAACATGATATACAATCGCCCAGGCCACTATTGGGATTATAAACGTAGAAGTCAAAGTTATTTTTCACTGAATATTTATAAACAGTAAATACTAGTAGAAAAATAAACTTGCTTTTCAATTAGCAATATGCAATAATACATGATGACAAAAACATTTAATCTCAACCGTACGGTTGGGCACGAAACCAGCAAAAGTTATCGCCACTTAGTGGATTCTGGATTTATGAACAGGTATTTTGGTGGTGACAACATCATTGAAATTGGTTATGCAGGACGCGGCGGCTGTGTGCCTATTACTGAAAATGCAATTGGTATTGACCAAGACTATCCCGGCTATGATGGCGTGCATTTACCATTTCCCAATGCCAGCCAAGATACAGTGTACTCTAGTCATTGCTTAGAACATGTACCTAATGCGCCAGCTGCACTGGCAGAATGGTTTCGTGTATTGCGAGTTGGTGGATTCCTTGTTATTGCAGTACCACACCAACAGTTATACGAAAAGAAAATGACGTTGCCCAGCACCTATGCAGGACACAATCATTTGCGATTTTATATGCCTAGCACCCTGCTGGCAGATATTGAAAAAGGATTGCCTTTTGGCGAATGGCGACTACGGGGACTGTACGACAATGATATGGGATTTGACTATTCACTATCGGCGTTTGAACACAGTCAAGGTTGTTATGAAATAGTAGCAGTTGTTGAGCGTATTACTCGACACCCCTACATTGATCAAATGTTAGTAATTTAAAAAGGTTGTTTTATGAAATTTAGATTCCACGTATTAGGTGTACCACACACCATTTCAAATAAAGATTATGTAGCTTGTGCATTTACACAGAAGGTAGTTAAGTTCTGTGACATGATGAAAGCCCGAGGGCACACCATCATACACTACGGACACGAAAATAGTCAAGTTGCATGTGATGAAAATGTAGGTGTTACTGATGATGCGGTGCTAAACGAAGCATACGGAGATCATGACTGGCGTGCCAATACATTTAAATACGATCTAGGCGATGCAGCTTATAAACAATTTTATGCCAATGCCATTAAGGAAATTGGCACTAGAAAACAAAAAGGCGACTTCTTATTATGTTTCTGGGGATGGGGACACAAAACAGTCGCTGATGCACATCCAGACATGTTGGTAGTAGAGCCCGGTATTGGTTATCCTGGTGGTGTGTTTGCGCCATATCGAGTATTTGAAAGCCAAAGTATCATGGCTGCTTGGTTTGGTATGGAGGCAGTATCTGGCCCCGGAAAGTATAGCTGGTATGACGCAGTTATCCCTAATTACTTTGATACTAAAGATTTTGACTACAATGAAGAAAAAGATGATTACTTTCTTTACTTGGGACGAGTTGGTGAACATAAAGGCACACACATTGCCATTCAAGCAACCGCAGCCATTGGTGCTAAATTAAAGATTGCAGGACAAGGTAGTATTGCCCATATGGGCTATAACCGCGTACCCGATCACGTGGAACTAATAGGTTACGCTGATGTAGAAACACGTCGCCAACTCATGAGTCGCGCACGTGGACAATTTGTTATGACCTTGTACGGTGAACCATTTGGTGGCGTACAAATTGAAAGCATGCTGAGTGGAACTCCCGTCATCAGTACAGATTGGGCCTGCTTTGGCGAGTTAAATCTACATGGGGTAACCGGATACCGTTGCCGCACCTTTGACCATATACTTTGGGCCGCTAAAAACATTGGAACAATTAATCCCAAGAACTGTAGAGAATGGGGAGAAAACTTCTTGTTTGATAAAGTTGGGCCCATGTTTGAAGAATTTTTTACCAGCATCAGTAACATATATGGTGGTAAAAAAGGTTGGTATGAACCTAATCCCGGGCGGACTGAGTTAGATTGGTTAACTCGAAAGTTACCCACGCATCCCAACCGGGAAATCTAGTATTTTGGGCTAATTGCCCATTGACCATAAATAAGAACTCGTATATAATTACGACATGTTAAGAAATTAACAGTGAGTTTTAGGATAGGTTCAGCAATAACCATTACATGGAACTGATGGGCAGAGATAACTTCACAGCCTATCGGGTGAGTTTCGACAAGTCTCACCGAAAACAAAAAGTAGAAAACTATCCTGTTGAATTATAGAATGTTAACAGCAATCAATTTTTCACGTATATCGAAAATAAAATACATTCTGAAAGGTAATTAAAATGAACGCTTTTGTAAACGCAATCGCTAACCAAGAAGCCCGGACCGCTAATGGTATGAAGGCTCGTCAATCAACCGCTAACCGGTGTGTTGATCTGTTCTACAACATCGGTGCAAGCCGTGGTAAGAACATTGTACCTGCATTCACTGCGGCCTATATTGAAAACTTTGACATGGCTCTACGTATCGCACAATGGGCACGTGATGTCCGTGGTGGAGCAGGCGAACGGGAATTGTTCCGTTCAATTCTAGTACATCTAGAAAAGACTGATCCAGATGCCGCACTGGCTTTGCTACGTAAGGTGCCTGAAGTAGGTCGTTGGGATGACATCTTTGTCTTCACTACTCCTGCATTGAAGACCGCTGCTTACACCATGTTGGGCGATGCCCTACGTGCCAGTAACGGCCTTGCTGCCAAGTGGACTCCACGTAAGGGCAAGATCGCAGCAGAAGTTCGTGAGTTCTTCGGAATGAGCCCAAAGTTCTACCGTAAGAGTCTTGTGGCTTTGACCCGGGTTGTTGAATCACAAATGTGTGCCAACGACTGGGACAACATCAACTTCAACCACGTACCAAGCGTGGCTGCTCGTAACTACAAGAAGGCTTTTGGACGTCACACTCCTAAGTTTGCTGAGTACGTGGCTGCACTAGTCAAGGGTGAAGCAGGTGTCAAGGTTAATGCTAACGCTATTTTCCCACACGATGTATTGAAGGGACTGGTCAACATGTATGGTCGTAAGACTCTATCTAAGACAGACTTGGATCACATCACCGCGCAATGGAACGCTTTGCCCGACTACGTTGGGGATGCCAGCATCCTTCCAATCGTAGACGTAAGTGGCTCTATGGCCACCGCGGCAGGTGGTAAGGGCGATGTTACTTGTATGGATATTTCTGTTAGCCTTGGCTTGTACTTGGCTGATAAGAACCGGGGTGTGTTCAAGGACACTTTCTTGACATTCAGTGACAAGCCTGATTTGATGACTCTTCGGGGCGACATCGTCCAAAAGATCAATCAAATGAGCAACAGCGACTGGGGTATGAGCACAAACCTACATGCAGCATTTGAAAAGATCCTGGATGTAGCAGTTAAGGGCAAGGCTCCTCAAAGTGATATGCCAGCAATGGTCTTGATCTTGAGCGACATGCAGTTTAACGCCTGTGTTCGCCATGATGACAGTGCCATGGAAATGATCGAACGCAAGTTCGAAGCAGCCGGATACACTTGTCCAAAGGTTGTTTTCTGGAACCTAAACAGTTCTGGTAACGTACCAGTTAAGAGTGATAAGAGCGGTGCTGCTCTTGTAAGTGGATTTAGTCCAGCAATCATGGCTAGCTTGCTAGGCGCGGATGTTGAACAATTCACTCCAGAAGGCATCATGCGTAGTACTGTAATGGTTCCACGCTACGATCTGTAAGCAACAAAAAGCCGGAGCAATCCGGCTTTTTCAATTCAAATTCCGGTTGACATCGGGTCCATTTTTTGTTATACTACAGTACTAAGCATAAATTTGGGGACAATAATGGCATTCCATCTTGAAGGTCCGTGGCTCAGCACAGTGGGCAAGCGCAAAGGCAAGATCAAGTTTCGCAATGCCGAGGAAGCACGTAAGCATCGCGAGCTTGAAGCTGACTGGCAAGAGCTGCAAAAGAAGTGGGGCGTTGAGCAAGAGACAAAACGACAGCGTCGTGCCATGTCTGCAGAGACCTTGGTATATTCTTTGCCTACACCTGTTGGGCGCACAAATACCCACCATATTCCAAGTTTAAATACTATTGGTGGCACTGCACCGCTTGCTGCCCCCAAAGTTTATACTGGAACTAAGGTAAAAGGTATCGCTACCATGCACAAGAGTAATGCGGTGCCAGTATTTTCAGACGAAGAAGCTATTGATATAAGTAAAATGCGACGAGGTTAATCGGTGTATAAAGTATTAACAAAAGAAGAATTTCCGCTTGCAGTTTGTTTGTCATTAGACAGCGCGATGGCAACGGCCAAAGCCTATGGACAGTTTGTAATTATTCGAGGTCCTGGTGGAATGGAATTTGTAGGCATGTTTGGTGTTGACACTGTTAAGAACGGCATGACCCCGGATGGTGTAGCGTACACCTGGAACAAGGCCAGCCGTATAGGTCGAGTTAAAAAAGAACGTGTATAAAGAAAGGAGTATGATATGGCTTACAACAATGGAAACCCATACGACCAAGAAGCAGAATATGCTAAGAAGTCTACCGTGGAATTGATTGCTATCCGTACTCAATTCGAATTAGCAGTGATTAATCACCCAAATGGCCCTAAGATGTTTAACGAGCACTTAGAGTGGGTTAAGATGAAGATCGCAGAAAGAATTGGAAGGAAATAATATGCCATCAGTATTTTTGGTTAGCGATACACATTTTGGACACATGGGTGTGTGCAAGTTCACTCGCAACGACGGTGTTACCAAATTGCGTCCATATAGCACGCCTGAGGAAATGGACGAGGATATGATTGAGAAGTGGAACGCACGAGTCAAACCCACCGACAAAGTGTACCATTTGGGCGACGTAGTAATCAACCGCCGTGCCTTGCCCACCTTGGCCCGATTGAACGGTGACAAGGTCTTGATCCGTGGTAACCACGACATCTTCCGTGACGAGGAATATCGCACATACTTTCGGGAATTGCGGGCCTACCATGTCATGAACGGAATGATCTTGAGTCATATCCCGTTGCACAGTGATTCATTGGGGCGTTTTGGAGTTAACATTCACGGACACACTCATGCCAATCGTGTGCGCAAGGCCCGCGGTGTTGATGCACATACAGGAGAAATCTTGTACAGCGATGAAATTGACCCTCGCTATCATTGTGTGTGCGTGGAGCAGACTGATTTTGCGCCCATCTTGTTTGAAGATGTCATGAAGCGCATTACAGCAGAGGGCGGGGAAATCGGGTTCCGTAGCGGGAACGGCCCCACCATGTAATCCAGGGGTTGTGTTGCAAAAATACAACACAATTTCTGGTTCTTTTTGGTAGATTTCTCTTGTCCAGAACCCAAAAGTGCAGTATAATAACACTATTGCAACAAACAGGAGTCTACTGTGAACATTGGTCAAATTAATAGCTCGATCATGAGCGGTGATTTTACTAACGATCAGCTGACCAGCATCATTGATGCAGTCAAGTTTGCCCGTGCCCAACTTACTCGGCAGAAGCGTCGTAGCTTCTCAGTAGGCGATGCTGTTAAGTTCACCAGCATGAAAAACGGGGTCACTTACACTGGCACCGTTGAGAAAATCAAGCTCAAATACGTGCTGGTCAAATCCCCAACGTCCCGTTGGAATGTACCTGCTAACATGCTGGAATCTGCATAATTGTTGTAAAAATACAACAAAAAAACTGGGTTTTTGGGCTTGACAAAGCAGTAAAAACCCAGTATAATACATACATAGCAACAAACAACTGGAGTCTTATAAATGTCAAATGCTTTTGTTCGTATCAAGTCCGGCACTTATCGTAACACTGACGTCAGCGGTAAGAGCTTTCAACTGGTTGAGCAATACAAACGCACCCCCAACGGCGGGTTCGTTACTGTTAAAAATGGCGGCGCCTTTCCTGGCTACCCCGAGCAGATTCGTATCAAGGTAGCAGGTGTTGCTGCATACGAATTCGTTACTGGTTCTGACTCTATTGTACAAGAGGTAACATCTGTGCAAGAAAATGCAACTGAGACTGACGAGCAAGTAATGGCTCGTATCCGTGAGCGCTTTGAGATTCTCACTGAAATGACCCAAGCAGCCACTACTGGTGACATCCGTGCCATGATCGTATCGGGCCCTCCCGGCGTGGGCAAGAGCTACGGCGTTGAGTTGGAAATCGAAAAGGCTACCTTGTTTGATCAAATTGCGGGACGCAAGCTTCGCGCAGAAGTTGTCAAGGGTTCGGCTACTCCTATTGGCCTGTACCAAGCACTTTACAAATACAGCGACGAAAATTGTGTGCTGGTGTTTGACGACTGCGACAGCATCTTGCTTGACGACGTCTGCTTGAACTTGCTCAAGGGCGCTCTTGACTCGGGCAAGAAGCGTAAGATTTCTTGGCTCAGCGAGTCCAGTGCTCTGCGTCGCGAAGGCATCCCTGATCAGTTTGAGTTCAAAGGCTCGGTGATTTTTATCACCAACTTGAAGTTTGATCAAATGAAATCGCAGAAGCTGCGCGATCACCTTGACGCCTTGCAATCTCGCTGTCACTATCTTGACTTGACGCTGGACACCATGCGTGACAAAGTGTTGCGTATCAAACAGATCGCTGCTGACGGTGTTTTGTTTGAAGGCTACGACTTTGAGCAGGTGGTGCAAGACGAGATCATCGAGTTCATGAGTGTGAACAAGATGAAACTGCGCGAGATGAGCTTGCGTATGGCACTGAAAATTGCAGACCTGCGCAAGAGCTTTCCGCTCAAGTGGAAGCTGATGGCAACTACAACCTGCATGAAGGCATGACATGAGCCAGTTGACCCTTTCTGTAGTGTTTATGTTGATCAATGGTTGGTTTGCTAAAAGTGCATTTGAGCGTGGCAGTAATGGGTGGGGCTGGTTTGCACTGTTCTTCAGTGCGTGGGAATTGGCACATGTACTACAGGCATTAGATTTTTTAGGTTGACTCCATCAACAGCAATGTTGATTTTATACACCTGCTTTGGCAGGTGTTTTTTTGACTTCTATTTGTAAGTGTGTTATACTGGCCTATGACTATGAAAACCTTAAAGTACATCGAAGACTACATCGAAACCATTACCGGTGTTGGCGTAATTGGTAGTGGTCGACCCATGAATCAGGCCATTAGTCTAGCTAGGTATGATGTCAAAATCATGGAGAGTATGGCTTTCCAAACCAGCAACGGAACGGCCTTGACTGATAGACAAGCAGAACTGGCACACAAATTGGTAATAAAATATCGTAGACAACTGGCCGCACAGGACTATGATGTCACAGATCATGTTGACACGCCCAAGTTCAGGATGACACCTAGGATCGTTGATAGGAGTCGAACTCTGTCAATTGTGGATGGCCAAATAGTAATTAAATTTGCCTTTGATAAAGATATTGTCCCTGCAATAACTGCGGCTGCAAAAACCAGTCAAGGCTCATTTACCTTTATTCGAGATCGTCGAGTGTGGGAATTGGACTTAACTGAGTACAATCTCAGCTGGGCCATGGCCTTTGCAGAACAATATCAATTCACATGTGATGCAGAATCTAAACGCCTCATGCAGATCATACTAGCATGCGAACAGCAACCTTATGCAATTGAATTAGGGTTAGATTTAGAGCGCGGCGTTTATATAGACAACATAGAAGATACTCTAGCTGAATATATTAATAATAACCTAGGTGGCATATCGGTAGATACCATGTTAACCTTAGCAGACCATTCTAGCTATCTTGGTTATACAGTCAATGACTCTATACTGGAATACTTGCGAGATAAGTATAATACCACAACAACTAATCTAATAACAAATCGGTTAATACATTGGCCACGTGGTGTAGTCTATGCCAATCATGAGGAATTTTTACATGCCATGATTGACTATGCCCAGTTAGTTAATCGTTGGCCCATATACATATATGAACCTGACGCCACTAATACTCTAGGTCTCATGGCTCGATCTAGATTTAGTCCTGAAGAATTTTATGATAATAGTTCAAAAAAATCTGCAGATCAGGTTGACTTCTCCACCATGAAGTGTGTATACTTGAACAAGTTAAGGCGCACATGGAATCAGCGTATTCCGTTGTTGATTAGCGCCCATGCCATGTTGCATGGTTCGGAGAAACAAAATATGCTACAGTATGCAGAAAAGGTCGTGTACTACACAGCCGATACATATTCAGATGGGATCGTTAAGATTTAATGGCAACTTGCACAATACAAATACGAGATGAAGTCAATTGCAAACTAGTAGGACTTGAATTAGTAGACCGAAAGAACCTAGTCAATAAATTCAAGTACGAAATACCAGGCGCACGTTATACACCTAGCGTGAGGCTGGGTAGATGGGATGGCAAGGTAGCCTTCTTCCAACTTGGCGGCAGTACCTATATCAACCTGTTGCCCAAGATACTACCATACCTAGACGAACGTGGATATGATGTTGAAGTGGATGACACTAGAGAATACAGTACCCAATTTGAATTTGACCAAGTAACCGAACACACATTCGAGGGTCGTACTTGGCCAGCGGGGCACGCCAGGGCAGGTGAACCAATTGTGATCAGAGACTATCAAGTTGAACTGATCAACAACTTCCTGGCCAATACACAGAGCGTACAAGAGATTGCCACTGGGGCAGGCAAAACACTCATGACGGCGGCATTAAGTGCAAGTGTGGAGCGATACGGTCGTAGCATAGTGATCGTGCCCAACAAGAGTCTAGTGACACAGACCGAAGCAGACTATCGGAACATGAGTCTTGATGTAGGCGTGTACTTTGGTGACCGCAAAGAGTTTGGTCGTACACATACCATATGCACATGGCAGAGCTTGAACAATTTATTGAAGCAGACACAGAGTCATGATGCAGACATCACTATAGGCGAGTTCTTGCAGGACGTGGTCTGCGTTATAGTTGATGAAGTGCATATGGCCAAGGCAGACGCCTTAAAGACCTTGTTGACAGGGGTCATGAGTCAGATACCCATACGTTGGGGACTGACTGGCACCATACCTAAAGAAGAATATGCATATCAAGCCATCTACAGCAGCCTAGGCGATGTAGTGGGCAAGTTGGCGGCACGTGAACTACAGGAGGCCGGTCACTTGGCCATGTGTCACGTCAATGTCGTACAAATGGTAGATCATGTTGAGTACAACAACTACCAAAGCGAATTAAAATATCTAGTTGAAACACAAGGCAGGCTGGAATACATAAGCCAGCTGATTTTGCGAGTAAATGAAACGGGAAATACTCTAGTCTTGATAGATCGTATTGCTACAGGCAAAATACTAACGGAACTATTGGGTGATAGAGCTGTATTTGTATCAGGTGGTACTAAAGGATCTAAAAGACAGGAGGAATATGATGAGGTGGCAATCAGTACTGACAAGATTATTGTGGCGACTTACGGTGTGGCCGCTGTGGGTATTAATATCCCTAGGATTTTTAATTTGGTTCTTTTGGAACCCGGAAAGAGCTTTACAAGAGTTATACAAAGCATTGGGCGAGGTATTAGAAAAGCTGACGACAAAGACTTCGTCCAGATCTGGGATATAACAAGCACATGTAAGTTTGTCAAGAGACATCTTACCAAGAGGAAGAGTTTCTATAAAGAGGCTGCGTATCCTTTCACTATAGAAAAGGTTGAATGGCAATGAGAATTTTAACGTTAGATAATATGTCGTTTGACATGACAGAAATACCCGATGAAGTTGAGGACATGCGATTTTGTGTATTAGACAACAGCGACCCCAAGGAACCCGATTACTTTTATATACCACTGATATTTTTAGAGAGTTTTAATAGTCCTGCACTGGTATTAAAGATAGGCCCGCACACAATCAAAATGCCAGTGGACTGGCAGATCTTAATTGGTGAAAAAGACATGGGCGACTTGGAAGTGGTACCGTTTACCAGCATTAATGATAGAGGCTTTAGTGCATTCTGTTTTAATCCAAAAACAAGTTTTAGACCTGAATTCTATCCAATCGAAATTATAGATATCTATCAAGATGTCAAATGGTATTTTCCTAAACTCAAACCCGGGCAAATGCTGGCCATCCCACTAGAGGGCGGCGTTGAAAAAAGTTTATGTGTTTACTGCGTAAAAGAAATCAGCAGGACCAGTGAGGTCGTGGATTTCAGTAAGGCTTGGTAATGCCCATATACGAAAGTCCGGACAAGGGAGAAACTGTGTATGTCAGAGCAGAAGGGTCGGCGGAACGTGTCCTCCACTCGGAGAGTGAAAAGAGAAGGAACTTGCACGAGGATTTAAAAGAAACTAAACTTTGGCATGACATACGCAGGCGTGCAAAAACCCACCCTGGCTTGCAGGACGAACTAAATCGTGTTATAATGTTTTATCAATTGATGAATGAGCGCCATGGCCGATAAGCTAAACATACAAACCGAAATGCGAGCGTACGATCTCAAGGATCGTGACTTCTACGACAGCTTGACTGAGGAAGAAGTTAAAAAGTTCAGTCCTTATCTCATGCTGCGTTATGGTGCCAGCGTGGAAGGCAGCGGGGAGTTGCAGGCCTGGTATTTGATGGCCACTAACGAGCGTGTAAATGCCAACTTCTTTGACATCAGCACCACCAAGCACAAAAAGCTACAGTGGTTGATGTGTACCGCGGCCAGCCCGGGCATGGGAGTCAAGCGACACTACTGGCTGTCAACTAAAAAAGACAAATCTGTTAATAGCCGGACTGTTAAATTTCTAGCCGGCCTGTACCCTGAAATGAAAACTGATGAACTTGAACTCCTCGCTACCATTAACAGCGCAGCAGATATTAAAGATTTGGCAAGACAACATGGATGGACTGACAAGCGAATCAAAGACGAGCTATAAATGCCGTTACTGTAGTCGAGAATACAGCAAGGAAAGTACACTGGCTGCGCATCTCTGCGAGAGCAAACGCCGATGGCAGCAGGAACGGGAAGTAGGTGTGCAACTGGGCTTGATGAGTTATTTACGTTTCTATGAAATCACACAGGGTTCGGCCAAACTAAAAAGCTATAGTGATTTTGCCACCAGTCCCTATTACTTGGCCTTTGTTAAATTCGGCAGGCACTTAGTCAGCATACGTGCAGTCAATCCCACAAACTTCACTGACTGGCTGTTAAAGAACAACAAGAAGCTGGACCACTGGTGCAAGGATAGTTTATACACCGAGTGGCTATTGGAATATATAAAACGTGAATCCCCGCAGGATGCACTAGAACGAGCAATCAAGGAGATGCAAGATTATGCAGATACTCATCCAGAACTTAAGAACGGTTTTAACGATTATTTTAGGTACGGCAATGTCAATCGCATTGTACACCATATATCAACAGGACGTATTAGCCCTTGGATTGTTTATGGTTGTGCTAGCGGAGTTGCGCTACTTGATAGTCTCCGTGAGGACCAGATCCAATTGATCTTACCATGGATCAATCCGGAGGTGTGGCAGCAGCGATTACGAGACTACATGGCTGATGCTGAGTGGGTTCGGCATATACTAGCAGAGGCCGGGTTGTGATTTTAGTCCAACTGAGGCCTCGTGGAGATATGAAAACTACATCCTCCTTGGGCATTGATTTGAGCCTGTGGTGTAAGGAACAGGGACTAGTACGTGATAAAGATTATGATTGGGCGTTTATGCAAGGTGACCTACATTTCAGATTTTATGGTGACAGCGAATCTTACGCCACATTGTTTACCTTACGCTGGGCAGAACATTTATGAAATTTAATAGTGACATCGACATTGACTTTCCAGATCGCCAACGTGCATTAGATTTAATTCAGCATGTACCTGCCAGCATACTGCGTGATGGTGAGTTGGTTCGTCACAATACCGGTGTGTACGTAACAGATGTACCTGTTGACCCCGATACTGGGCAATGTGCATTGGATTATCAAACAGCAGAAGCTCGCGGATATGTTAAACTGGATTTATTAAATGTATCTTTATACACACAGATAAAGAATGAAGAACATTTAAATCAAATGATGCAAGAACCATTATGGGAGTTATTGCAAGAAGAACAATTTGTTGCTCAATTGATACACATTGGTAGTCATTACAGTACCTTGACAAAGATGCCAGAACCTGTAGATAGTATACCACGTCTGGCCATGTTCCTTGCAGTCATACGTCCTGCAAAGCGACATTTAATTGGCCGCCCATGGCAAGAAGTTGCTAAAACAATTTGGGCGCGTCCCACAGACAACAGCTACTATTTTAAGAAAAGTCATGCTGTGGCTTATGCACATCTGGTAGCAGTTAATATGAATCTAATTTGTGAACAAATTAGTTATGGTTACTTGTAACATAAATATTTTAATATTCAAGGAATTCCAATGATCAATACCGATTTTAACGATCTAACTACTAAAGGTTATGTAGTAATAAAGTCGTTCTTAGATGAAAATGAAGTAGACTTATTAACACAAGATTACGGAGCCGGCGGAAAGCCAACACTAGACAGGCATTATGCACCGTCAGCAAAGATATCTGTTAAATGCCAATTGGTGATTTATAAGAAAATTTTAAAAGCAATTGCGCAAATTAAAGAACAAAAAATACTTGACATAGATTTTATTATGCCCGGCGCCGAATTTATTTCAACAAAAAATGTAGGTTATAAATGGCATCAAGACTATGAAACATATTATGTTCTGCAACAAAATTATAATAGTTTAAATTTCTACATACCTATAATAAAACCCAATCCTGCATTATCTGGGTTGAGCATTATTCCTTTTGATGTACTGGAAAACTTAATGCCAGATCAAGTTGATCTAATTAGAAATCAAGGTGCTACTCGGTACATACCAGATGATCAACATCAGACTACAAAAGTAATCAACGAAGATGTCGGGATGGAACCACCATACTTAACATTATCACACAATATTGATTATTTTGCAACTAGTCCAATACTAAATCCCGGTGATCTTCTTTTGTTACGTGGTGACATAATACATCGAACACAGGACAATTTAACAAATAGAACGTCTGTGTCTTTCCGGGCGCACTGCGGCAGCTCAATAATAAATAAAGATAGATTATTTGCTGGTTGCAAACAAAAAAAATTAATAATAGAAAAAAATAAGTTTTACTACAATTGGATTAGATCTAGATTTGATCAAATAGGGCGTGATGAAATTACCGCAGCTGAATTATTTAAACCACTGATATTGCACAATGGACTATAGCAGTTTAACTACTAAAGGCTATTTAATAATAAAATCATTTTTAAATGCAGATGAAATAAAATTGCTGACTGATGATTTTACGCAAGGTGGTGTCCCCAGCAGCGGAGTTCATTATGGGCGAATGTCAAATAATTGTTTTTTAGCAATTAGTGAAAAAATATTAAAAACAATTAAACAGATAAAAACACAACATGTACTTGATGTAGATTTTATCATGCCCGGCGTTAGTGCCGGACGTCCTGCCGGCGAGTATATATCAACTGAGCGAGTTCTTTATAGGTGGCATCAAGACTACGAAACATATTATGTCCTACAACAAAATTATAATAGTTTAAATTTCTACATACCTATAATAAAACCTAATCCTGCATTATCTGGGTTGAGCATTATTCCTTTTGACAGCTTAGAAGAATTAGTGCCTGAATACATTGATAAAATCAAAAATCAAGGAGCCACAACATACATTCCACACGATAACATTACAGAAGTTTGGAATGGCAATGAAGGCTATTATTACACACTGCCAGCTAACATTGACAGTATTGCAATTAGTCCAGTGTTAGTTCCTGGCGACCTGCTTTTGTTACGAGGCGATGTAATACATCGAACTCAAGATAATCAAACCATACGCACATCGGTGTCTATTAGGGCAACTTCTAGTAGTTCAGTGATTAACAAAGATAAAATTTTTTCTGGCGGCGAATTAAAAAAAACAAAACTAGCAGATAATGCTGATTATTATGCATGGTTAAAAACAAGATTTGACCTACTGGGAAAAGATGAGGTTACACCGTTAGAATTATTTAACTAAATATTGTATGGATTTTAGTGATTTAGTGACTAAAGGATACTTGGTAGTACGATCGTTTTTAAATGAAAACGAAATACAAACGCTTATCGATGATTTTAATCGAGTAGGCCTACCAACTGATCTTACTCATGGTCAGCCATATGGTAAAGTATCATATGAGTGCCAATTGGTAATTTATAAAACATTATTAAAGGCAATTAATCAAATCAGAGAAGAAAAAATACTAGATATTGATTTTTTCATGCCCGGCGGCGGCTACATATCAACAAAAAATGTAAAGTATAAGTGGCATCAAGATCATGAAAGTTATTATATATTTCAGCAGACTTTTAATCATTTAAACTTTTGGATTCCTATAATCAAGCCTGATCCTAAGTTAACTGGAGTCAGTATTGTTCCATATGATATTTTAGAAAAAATGGCACCTAACCATGTTGATGCTATCCGTGGCCGCGGAGCACTGATTTACAATCCTGATCCAGTAACAAATACCACGAAGGTCATTGATCAAGAAGATGATTTGACCTGGGTATTGCCAATTGATATCGATAGTATTGCAATTGCACCAGAGTTAAATCCTGGAGATTTACTGCTACTACGTGGGGATATAATACATCGAACCCAAGATTCTTTAACTGACAGAACTGCGGTTTCCTTTCGTGCAGTTAGTGGTAGTTCAGTGATCAGTAAAGATAAAATGTTTCATTCAGGTTGCTCACACAAGAGAAATTTAATGTTGAAAAATAGTGAATATTATGCTTGGGTATTACAACAATTTAACTTACTGGGCAAAAATAAAATTACAGCACTAGACCTGTATGCTGATATTATAAATCACCCTGTGCTACCCAATCTTACGGATCAGGGTAATTGATCTCCGTTTGCTGCGTTTAGCGGCTATTTCTTTAAGGCTCACATATGGGCCACACTGAATTTTTACGTCTTTGCTGTTCATGGTTTTAAGACAGCTACGGAATTCAGTCCAGTCATTCTTTAAAAACACATTGATGGGAATCAGTCTGTTGCTTTCCCACCACCACTGATCGCCTAGATCAATGTAGCGTTTTTTCTGATCTTCAGTTTTAAGGCTTCCAAAATCATATATAGTTGTGATAAAATCATCTACGTTTTGCACGATACCTATATAATCGCTGCCCCCGTATGTGAGATAGGTTATAAATGGGTATTGGTCTAGTAGAGTTTTAAGTTCGGCTTCTTGCACAATCAAATGGATAAATAGGTTATAATGATTTCAATCCAAACTTATTTATATAACCAAACAGTGGACGTTCAAATTTTGGACCCAGGAATCTTTACTGTAAGGAACAGAACTGTGTATGTACGCCCCGTAAAATTATATCAAGGAATTGATAATCCTGTAGTAGTAAAAATTAAAAATCAAGATCAAAAAGCCATGGACCTTACTGGATTTGCTGTAGAGGCCGCAATACAAGATCCATTAACAGCAACTACAGTGGAAACCTATGCAGTTGTTTGGCATGACATCACCACTGGTTACGGCAAGTTCACTGTGCCAAGAGCTGCAATGGACCAGCTGGATCAGAGATTCTACAAGATCACATTTAAAATCATTAACCTAGCAGATAATAAAGAACGCCCCATGTACACCGATGACAACTACGGAGTGCCACTTGACGTAGAAGTCTTACCGGCATACTATTCAACCAGTGCCATGGTAAACAATAATTTAACAGAATACACTATCGATGCAGGAGCAATAGAATGACCGCACAAGTACTAATACAACAAGTCTTACTCAAGCGCGGCAATACCGCAGTGGCATCTGCCTACACTGGCCCTGTGGGCGAAGTGGTTGTTGACACTGACCTACATACCTTGCGTGTGCAGGATGCTACTGAGCCCGGTGGATACCTAGTGGCCAGTGAGGCTTTTGTTGCAGCACAGGTTGGCGTCATCACAGCAGGAATCCCCGACCTGGTGGGCAATTTAGTAGCCAACACTGTTCCTGTCACTGATAGACTAGTCAGTGGCGATGCTGAACTTGTTTTAGAAAATGACGGCACTATTTCATCTGTGTTATTTCCAGCGCGGGATGGGGGTAAAATTTTTCTATCAGGTGTTGAGTTTGGTGCAATCCCAGCAGATCCTGAAAATACAGATCCATATCCTTTAATATTAAGCTCGCAAAACGGAGAAGTTAGAATTAGCCCCAACGCTACGGGCCCAAGACCTGTTTGGCATTTTAAACAAGACGGAAGTATAGATGTGCCAGTACCACAAGGTGGCGTGTTCACATTAACATTATCGTCAGCTAACTTTGTTCCTCGAGTAGGCAAGGCATCATTGACATTGTCGGGTGCGCCGTGGGCAATACAGGGACAGATTGTTCGAAATGCTGACGGAACAGCAGAACTACAGTTAAATCAAATATTCCCAAAACTCAATAATCCAGGATACGAGTCAGATGACGCTTTTACTTTTGACGACCAAGTACATCACCTATTTGGATATAATTTAGAAATTGGATTAGCTGATGTTGTACAAGCCGGCCCGGCTGGATGGACCGCTAACTTACTAGCAAGTCAGCTTCCAGAGTATCCTTCAACAATTAATTCCAACGGTGCTATTAAACTTACGGCCAGTGAGAATAGTTGGGTCTTTGATATATTTGGTAAACTGCATCTACCGCCAGATGGCGACATCTTGGACAGCACAGGCAATACAGTGCTAGGTGGCGGACCAGGCAGTGGGATTCCATTAGGCGGTGCTACTTACAATCTTGATCCCAATGCCGGTTTAACAATCAATACTACCGATGGAGCCATACATTTGATGAGAAACGGTGTGACTGGAGTCCAAATTGAAAGTGACGGAGTAAAAATATATGCCAGTAACATGCCTGTGATATGGGACGGCTCTGTATTAAAGTTACCATTGGGTGCAGACATACAACGTGATATTGTTGGCAACGGAACTTATGTTAGTGTGCTAGGTGCCACTGGACCAACTGGTGATGTAGGACCAACTGGCGATACAGGTGCTACTGGACCAACTGGCGATACAGGTGCTACTGGACCAACTGGCATTGGCGCCACAGGCGATACAGGTGCTACTGGACCAACTGGCGATACAGGTGCTACTGGTGCCACTGGACCAATTGGCGCCACTGGCGCTACTGGACCAATTGGTGCTACTGGCGATACAGGTGCTACTGGACCCACTGGCGATACAGGTGCTACTGGACCCACTGGCGATACAGGTGCTACTGGACCCACTGGAATTGGCGATACAGGTGCCACTGGTGCCACTGGTGCTACTGGTGCTACTGGCGATACAGGTGCTACTGGTGCTACTGGAGCAACTGGTGCCACTGGTGATACCGGAGCAACTGGTGCCACTGGTGCTACTGGCGATACAGGTGCTACTGGTGCTACTGGAGTAGGTGCAGGCTCAACAACCGGTAGTTGGACATTATCATCAGGTACTAACACAGTAAGTCTTACAGTACCAATAAACGGTACTTACTCAATATGGGTTAGAGGAAATATTCCAAATGGTATTGTTACATATACTGCTACAGCGGTTGTTACAAATACCAATGTGCCGGTACTAGGTACTAGTTATGGTTGGTATTATGCAGCAGGTAATGCATTAGTGCTTACAGCAATACCTGCACAGATTGTTGGAACTGTGAACAATATTAGTAATGCTGTAGTTGCAACTACGACTGCCAATGTATTTACATTTGGTATTACAAACAATAGCGGAACATCACAGGTAGTAAATTGGGGTTATATTACTCTTTAATAAGACAAACAAGCGCATAATAAATATAAAAACAGGAACAGATATGTCAGATAAAAAAATTTATTCCGGAGACGAAGTAGTTCATAATACCAATCGAGTAGTTAAAACCATATACGGGCCTAGTATAATCACCGCCCCTGCGGATGATTCTAATGCATATATTGCACCTTCTTCTGCGTCTCCAATAATTACCACTCCAGAAATCGTAGCTAATACTGAAGGATTTATTCCACCAAAATCAGATATTTCTGCTGTAACACCACATGTGGATCTTACCGGCCCAAGTGGCGCTAAGGGTGCAACTGGTGCAACTGGTCCGGCAGGCCCCCAAGGCGCACAAGGCGCAACCGGTCCTAAAGGTTCTACTGGTCCTAGCGGCGTGAAAGGTAGTACCGGACCCACTGGTGCTACTGGGCAGATTGGTGCTACAGGTAAATTAGGTGCAACCGGAACAAGGGGCGCAACAGGACCCGATGGTGCCACTGGGGAAAAGGGTCCCACTGGATCCGTTGGGCCAGTGGGACCCAAAGGAACAACCGGAGTAACAGGACCCACTGGTGAAAAAGGTGCCACTGGTGATAGAGGACCAACTGGAGTTACTGGCGTAACTGGACCAACTGGGTTAGGTGCCACTGGTGTAACTGGACCAACCGGGCCCACTGGCTCAATTGGACCAACCGGTCCCACTGGCCCAGCTTCAGTTATTCCGGGACCAACAGGCCCAGAAGGCCCAACTGGCCCTGCAGGTGGACCAACTGGCCCCACTGGCGAAAAAGGTGCCACTGGCGAAAAAGGTGCCACTGGTGATACAGGTCCACCTGGTGCAACTGGTATAGGTACTACTGGAGTACAAGGCCCCAGTGGCCCATCGGGCCCCCCTGGACCAAGTGGATTACTAGGTCCAGTTGGACCCACTGGTGCCAATTCAACAGTCCCTGGCCCCAGCGGCCCCAGCGGCCCTCCTGGCCCAACCGGCGCTGCATCAACTGTTCCCGGTCCAACTGGACCAACCGGGCCCACAGGTATAGGTGCCACAGGTGTAACTGGTCCTACTGGTCCTAGTGGCTTACCCAGCGCAGTAATGAGAATTATAGCTGGTGATAACATAACTATCAGTCCACTCACTGGAATTGGTAATGTGACTATAAATTCAACCGGTGGTGGTGGTGGCACAGGTGGTAATGTAAATCTAGCAAATCTTATTGCCGGCAACATTACGGCCAACAGCATCAGTACCACTGGGACACAAGGCAACATTTCGGGTGCTAATTTTATATTAGCAAATACTGTTATTGCAGTAATGGGATTTACTACATATGGAAATGTAGTTGGTAATATTTACACTGGAGCAAGTGCTTATTTTTCTGGTAATCTAACATCTGATGGTATTGGTACCAATATGATACGCAGGAAATCAACTCCATTTGCAGCAACTAAAGGTAGTATAGTAACACTTGACACTATTAGTGCTAAAGTATCTTCATCAACGCCAAACAATAAACTGCAAGTGTCGGCAGTGACCAGTAATACCATGATTGCCTGGACTACAGTAGAATCTGGCCCAAGCGTGGGCAACATGGCATTATCAAATTCCAGCGCAGTTACCAATTCAAACATCGGTTACGCCAACGTTGGTGTATGGACTACTATTACTACAAAATCCACAATTGGTGCGGTAGGAGATAATATACAAGTTACACTAATAGATCAAAGTTTTCAACGTGTTTATAGAATAACAGCAACGCAAGTTACATCTACGGCAGCTACTCTAGTTATTGAAAGTCTAGTATGATTATTGATGGTGTTACTATTGGGTCCGGCATTACAATGGCCAACACCCCTTTGCCATTTGGGGAGGCAGTTTTTTTTGCCAATGCTGCTACCAGCCTATTAGGCTCGCGAACTGGCAATATTAATGGCCCTTTGTACGGCACTGCCAATGCCACGTATACGTGGGTAGTACCAGCTGGCGTAACTAGCATTAGTGTTTTATGCATTGGCGGTGGTGGCGCTGGTGGTGGCGGTGGATTTTCACTTAATGGGCAACCTACACTAACACGACAAGGTGTTGAAACTAGACATTGGTCTGGTAGTGGTGGTGGTGGTGGTGGCTTATCCTATGCTAATAACATTGCGGTGGTCCCGGGCACTGAGTATATAATACAAGTAGGTGGCGGCGGAACAAAAGATTGGGAGCCACATGATCTAGCAGACCCCGATTATGGATCAACTACAAATAATTGGGGAAGGCCTACTGCTACCAGTGGTGGCCAAAGTTTTTTTACAACAAACGCTGCAATAATTGCAAAACAGATACCATTGGTTATTGCCAACGGTGGTGCTGCTGGAAAAGCCAATCTCGATTGTATTAACGGCCCCGGAGTTACTTCATATGGAGCACACCCATATGCTATTTACACTTTGGGTGGTGGTGGTGGTGGTGGTGCCGCCGGATATAAGGGTGCAGGCGGCCCAGGTGGTGCAGCTGGTATGAACAAGCAACTACCTGGTGGTAGTGGGGGCGCAGCAGCTGGTACTAAAAAAACAGCTGGATTCAGCGGTGGTGCAGGCGGTGCTGCTAGCTATGTTGAAGATTTTACCGTAGAAACACTTGGTGATTCTTTACCTAAATCTGGAGTTAATGCAGCAGCCAATAGTGGGGCAGGAGCGGGTGGTGCTGCAGAAATTGGATTCAGCAGAGCATACCTTACACAAAATCCTGATGTAATTTGGGGCACTGTAGGAACCCAGCCCGGTGTGCCTGTAGATCAAGCCTGGCCCGGGATGATATCTGGTGCATATGGTGGCGGCGGAGTTGGAATATATGGCGCCGGCGCCGATGGTAAAATTAGTAATTTATTGTATTCTACATGCAATCAAAATGGCTTAGAAAATAATCAACTCAGCAGTGACATACTTAGAGCTTTTAGAAATTGTTCTGGATCTGGCGGCGCTGATAATAGATACGATCAAACATTTTTTGATTATCAAATATCTCGATCACTAAATGTTCCTGGCCCGGGCAACGGAAATTATCATTCACTTGGATCTGCTAGACCAATGTCAGCAGGCGCGTGGTTTGGTGGCGGCGGCGGAGCGCCATTCAGTCCGAGCTACATTCAAAATGGTGGCCTGTTTACCACTAATGGATCACAATATACTTGGTTGCCATTACCAGGAATTGGTGTTGGTGGCCCGGGCGCAGTAAGAATAGTATGGCCTGGAAATTTACGCCAATTTCCCAGTACCAGAGTTCAACAAATAGATCATAGAGCAACATCATCTGCAGATGATGGATTTATAGATGTAGAAATAGTAACTGTGGCTGGTGGCGGCGGCGGTGGATACGGCTACGCCAACAATTATTATAGTTGGAATACCTGGTATAATTATGCCACAGGCGGTGGTGGTGGTGGTGGTGGTGGTGTAGCTAGGAGACGGCTACGTGTCAGCCGCGGAGATAGATTGACTTTTATTGTGGGTGCTGGTGGTAGGGCTGGCGGAATTTCACTTTACGACGGTGGACACGGTGGAGATACATCTGTTAGTTTAGTAAAACTTGAAACACCAAATTCAGTGCAATCACTTGCGCTGGCACCGGGCGGCGGCCCTGGTCGATCACCATATTATGGCGATAATTATACTACTAGTAGGGGTGGTAGTGCGGGCGGTGGCTCGGGCGGCGGCTATAGTGGCGGTGAGGGCGAACTAGGTTTAGGAAACAACAGTGCGCGCACCTATGCCGGCTATCGCGCCGGTAGCGGGGGTGGCGGTGCCGGAACACCATCTGGTGGTATTACTGGTGGTAGTGGTTGGTCACCGAGTGCGTACATAGGTTCCACCGCCGGTGGCGGCGGTGCCGGTGCCGGCAGCGCCGAAGCCGGTGGGTACGGCGGCGCCGGCGGTGGCGGAATTGGTGCAGGATGGTGGAGCGGTGGTTATATTAACACGTATGCAGAAAACGGTACTGAAGGCTCGGGTGGCGGTGGTGGCGGTGGTAGTGGTGCTTATATTTATTCTGGTGCCGGCAATGCGTATACTAGCCAGTACGGTGGCGCTGGCGGCGGTGGTGCAGTATATCTTTATATAAATGATATTAATTATAGGCTACAGTTATCATCAGTGACCGGCGATGATATAATCTATAGGACAACCAGTGCTGAAAATCCTCTGGGCTACTATATATTGAAAAAATCTGGTACTATAACATTCTAATATTGTTGACTTTTTTTGGTAAATCCTGTATACTTGCTGGATGTATCCTGACTTGCAATCGCAAATAGCTGATTATACTCTGAGTTTGTGGCACAGCCACAGTCGCACTAGATCAGCACCCTCAAACTGGATTTCGGGCAATGCTGCTTGTTGCCATCATAATGGTGAAACAGCAGACACACGCGGGCGCGGCGGCCTAATTCGAAATGGCGATGATGTAAACTATCACTGTTTCAATTGTGGATATAAAACTGGATACACAGTAGGTAGACCACTCAGCTATAAGTTTCGAAAACTGTTGTCATGGTTGGGCGCCAGCGACAACGATGTACGCCGCATGGTCATTGATGCTATACGTGTCAAAGACCTAGTAGACCTAACACGCCCTGCTGCGGAACCCGTAATAGATGAGCCAGTGGTCTATTCACCAAGGCCCTTACCACCAGATGCAATGACATTACAAGAGTGGATAGCTACTGGATATGAACTGCCTACAGAATTTACCACAGCATTGGAATATGTAGCTGGTAGGAACGTAGATATAGATCGCTATGATTTTTTGTGGAGCCCGCATCACGAACATAAATTAGCATACAGGATTGTGATACCATTTCGTTGGCAAGGTGAGACCATTGGCTATACATCACGTGCAGTGGTAGATGGTATCCGACCCAAGTTCTATACACAGCATGAACCTGACTATGTGTTTAATGTGGATCGTCAACACCCTACAGCTAAATTTGTGCTGGTGGTAGAAGGACCATTTGATGCCATGAGCGTAGATGGTGTGGCAGTGTGTGGCAGCCAATGCAGTGAACGACAAGCCGACATCATTGACAGCCTAGGCAGAGAAGTTATTGTAGTTCCAGACTTTGATATGCAAGTAGATGAACGCACTGGCAGAACACGATGGGCCGGTGCAAGTTTAATTGACAACGCTCTAGAGTATGGATGGAGTGTTAGCTTTCCTGTGTGGGCAGAAACCTGCAAAGATGTCAATGAAGCTGTGGTCCGATATGGTAAATTATTTGTACTAAAGACCATCTTAGATGGCGTTGAGCGCAGCAGATTAAAAATTGAATTGAGAAAGAAGAAATATGGCTAAAGAATACAACGCAGACATCCAGCACCTGTTCTTGGAGATGTTGTTGCATGATGCACAGAGCTATGTGCGGGTGCAGAACATTTATAATTCTGAAAACTTTGATCGCAATCTAAGACCAGCAGCAGCGTTCATTAAAGAACACAGCAGCAAGTATAATGCACTACCCACAACCGAACAGATCCTGGCAGTAACCGGCTTGAATCTCAAGCCATTGCCAGAACAGGCACAGGGACACACTGACTGGTTCTTGGAAGAGTTTGAACAGTTTACACGCAGGAAAGAACTTGAACGTGCAATTTTAAAAGCAGCAGACTTATTGGAAGAGGGCGACTTTGATCCAGTGGAGAAACTGATCAAAGATGCAGTACAGATTAGTCTAACCAAGGACATGGGCACAGACTACTTTGCTGATCCCGCCGGACGTATCAACAAATACTTCAACAGTGGCGGACAGGTGAGCACAGGATGGCCACAACTGGATAGATTGTTGTACGGTGGATTCAGTCGCGGGGAATTGAATATCTTTGCAGGTGGCTCGGGATCAGGTAAGAGTCTTGTTATGATGAACATTGCACTGAGTTGGGTGCAAGCAGGACTGAGTGGTGTGTACATCACACTGGAATTGAGTGAAGAACTAACTAGTTTGCGTACTGATGCCATGTTGAGTAGCATGAGCACCAAAGACATACGCAAGGATATTGATACCACAGCACTCAAAGTGAAAATGGTGGGCAAGAAGTCGGGCAACTATCAAGTCAAAGGCATGCCAGCACAGAGCAACATCAATGACATACGTGCTTATTTGAAAGAATATCAGATCCAAACTGGCAAGACTGTGGACTTTGTCATGATCGATTACTTGGACTTGTTGATGCCGGTCAGTGCCAAGGTCAGTCCCAATGACTTGTTTGTTAAAGACAAGTATGTCAGCGAAGAATTGCGTAATCTAGCAAAAGAATTGCAGATGCTGATGGTAACTGCAAGTCAGTTAAATCGATCAGCAGTGGAAGAAATTGAGTTTGATCACAGTCATATCTCGGGTGGTATCAGCAAGATCAATACAGCAGACAATGTATTTGGTATCTTTACGTCTAGGGCCATGCGTGAGCGCGGACGTTATCAAATCCAGTGTATGAAATCGCGTAGCAGTACTGGTGTTGGACAGAAAATCGACTTAGAATACAATATCGAAACCATGCGCATCACAGATCCTGGGTTAGATTCTGCAGATGCAGCGCCAAGTCCGGCAGCAAGCATCATGGACCAAATCAAAAGCAAGAGTTCAGTGGTGTCAGAACCGGTATCTACTGCACCTAACATCACTGCAGGGGTGGAAAATAACAAACTTAAACAGATGCTGGCAGGATTAAAAAGTACAGCCAAATGATCTTACAATATCAATAAATACTTTTAATCGGAGCATATCTTGCAAAAAAGAACACGTAGTATTCTTGATGAATTAGACAACTTGTCGGCACGTAGGGACAAAGCATTGGTAATTGAAAGCCGTGCTGGCCATGTCATACAAGGAGCCATTAATTTTATCAATTACCTTAAAGAAAACTACGACGTAGAAACTGCACAAGAGCTTGAGCGCAGGCTGCTTAGTAGTATAAAAAATCAAGATGCTGCCAAATTTACTAGAGGTTTGAAGAAGCATAATGAAACAAAATGAAATAATCCAAGAAGGCCCGATGATATCGGGTATAATGAATAAGCTAAAAGGTGGTACATATACTGCCGGTGCTGAACGCGAAAGAGGCAATCAAGAAATTGGCCGCCAATTAAAAATGGCTGAGCCAAGCTGGCACAAATATCAAGCAGCATTGACTGCAGGTGGTACTACAGATGCCGAAATGCCAGACCAAATCACTGATTGGGCACGTAGACACTTTAGTCAAGACAGCCAAAATCCATTAATGACTATCCCCGACTACGCAAGTAAATTTCCCGGGCCGCTAAATGATCAAAATGTACGTGACTACATAAAGATAGCTGCCGCCAAGTACTTGACTCGTGGCGGCCCTAGACCGGCTGCTACCACCAGAACTACTACAACTGCCAATGCTACACCTAGCAATCCAAGCTATGGTGGCAGTGCGGCCACACCAGCATTGCCCCAAGCAACTCCTGCGCAAGGAGCATACAGTGTTAGGATGCCAGGGCAGACAGCACCAGCAGCACCGGCCGCAGCAGGTGGTTTTGACCATGATGCTGCTGACGCCGCTTATGCTGCCCGGTATGGTAACGGCCCCGGCCAGCGACCTGTTTTCTCCAGAGCACCGGCCGCAGAACCTACGGCAGCAGAGCCACAAGGTCAAGCATTAGATCTAGATCAATACCGGCAAGATAAGGCTGCTAAGTTGGCAGCGGCACAAGCAGGTCAACAACAGGCGCAACAACAAATGGCCACTACTGCTCAAGCAAATGCGCAGACCGCAGCAGCCGATAATGCAAAAGTAGCAGAAGTTCAAGCCATTAAAGTCAAACAACAACGAGGAGAACTTCTTTCCACTGCTGAACAGAATACATTGAATTTAGCTGCTAAATCTGGTATTCATGAAACTGAATATAATTTGCTTAGAGGAAAACAAATAGTACAAGAAGCTAAAAAGTTACAGAAAAAATTAACAGCAATTAAGAAGAAGAAAAAATGAAACTATTCGAAATAAAGAATAAGCCTGCTCCTTGGTTGCTAGTTGAAGGCAAGGAAGGCAAGAATGTTCACCTTGAGCACCTTGAAGATAAAATCTTCGATCTAGGATATGCTGGTGCCGTGGAGGCACTTGACTACTTAGATAACTTAAGGATCATGTTAAGTCCAGGAACAGGCACACCCTCTGCTAAGGTTACTACCAAATGGGATGGTGCACCTGCTATCATCTGCGGTATTGATCCGGCCGATGGTAAATTCTTTATTGGTACCAAGAGCGTGTTTGCTCGGGATGCCAAACTAATTAAAAGTCTTAAGGATGTTGATACGCTATACGGAGCACAACCTGGACTAGCAGCAAAACTACGTGTAGCAATCCAATACTTGCCTAAATTAGGCATTGGTAATGTGCTACAGGGTGACATGATGTTCACTGCTGAAGACCTAGGCCAAGATGAGGTCGGTGGCGAGCAATGCTATGTGTTTACACCCAATACCCTCAGCTATGCGGTACCCATTGACATTCCTCTAGGTAAACAAATACGACAGGCTAAAATAGGAATTGTATTTCATACTGCCTACGAAGGCGCCAGCCTACCAGAAATGACTGCCAAATTTGGTGCCACTGTAGCTGGATTGAACAAAACATCAGATGTTTGGTTTGACGATGCCACCTACAAAGATCTAACTGGTCTCGCCACGTTAACCACACAAGAAAACAAAGCACTACAGTCTGCTATACTAAGAGCTAAAGGTACTCTGGAAAAAATCCCAGAAAAGAACTTTAATATTATCATACAGAACGCCGAGTTCAGTGCGTATATTAAGCCTTTTATCAACAACAACATCAGAGCCGGTGAGCAGGTAGGAAATACCACACAGTTCTTAAAACGTTTTTATCTTGAATACGAAAAGAAACAGCATGCCGAAATTGCCAAGCTAAAAGGTGGCACCGAAAGCAAAGCAGCACAGGCCCGTATTGAAAAAATAAAAGCGCAAGAGCAGTTTATGGCTGATAACAGTAACACATTACTAGGCATTATGGCCATGTATAAGAAGATTATTGAATTAAAACTAGCTATATTGCGTAAACTAGAAACTGTAGAAAGCCTAGTGGGCACATTTATCAAGACTGAAACTGGTTATCAAGTCATGAATCCCGAGGGCTTTGTGGCTGTAGGACACGATGGCGGTGCTGTTAAACTGATTGATAGGCTGGAATTTAGCCGCAAAAACTTCCAAGGCAAGCAAGACTGGAAACGGACGCAAATTGCGGATCCGGCATAAATATTTACATGAGGCAAGAGCCCATATAAATTAGGAGAAATAAAATGGCAGTTTTTACAAGAGTAAATGGTACATCCCAAGCAGTTGTACACGTGGACATCGCAGATCGTCCATCACAGGATAGCACTGGTATCATCATCAGTACTGGTATCGGCAAGCACCCAACCATGTACAAGATTGACGCTAACACTAGAGTACTTAGCGATCAGCTGGGCACCGGTGGCGCAGTTGAAACTATCTTGCGTGTTATCGCTACCAATGCAGTAATTATCGCATACCAAGTTGAGGGCGGTGGGTCTGACGAAATGCGTGTTCTAGTTGAATCTAGTTCATGGAATGACGGCAGTAGCGACTATGATCTACAATTGGCTATCCGTGCAATTGGTACAACCGGTAGCCCGGCAATCAGCTTGGCAACCGCAGTAGTAACCGAAGTTGGTTTCAAGTCGTAAGACTAGACTACAAAAACAAAAAGGCAGTTTCGCGCTGCCTTTTTTCATGGCCGCTAAATATTGCATGCGAGATCAATTTCAAGGATTTACACTGGTTGATATCACTCCCACAGGAGTGCTACACAATCACGCTGGCAACGAGCATGCCAGGAATCAACAGCGTAATTGGGAAACCGTGATACAGTTGATGGGACTCAGAGCGCAGCCGCATGTTACCAAAATGCCAACATCAAAATTATATGATCTTGGTGATGGCCCATTTGGTGAAATGTACCGCGGGCAGCACTTGGTATGGACCTGGACCTTTAGATCCGAATATCCCGGCGCCTATGTCATCGATGATGACCCACTGGCGGGACTGTATCAAGACTTTGAAAACATACCTGTTATAACCATATTAGACGAAACTGCCAGATTCATGCTGCCCATTCTGCATCCGTGGGGTGCGATCAAGAACATACATTTTAGAAGAGTTTAGGCAGATAGAATAAATAACTGATAACTGATGCAAAGTTATAATACAAAATTAATGCACATATCATGGCTCTACTCTGGCTCACCAAATCTCAGCATCATATAACCTTTAAGGAACAACATGTCTACGGATATAGAGAAACAGAGTTTGGAGGCACACGTGGAATTATGCGCAGAACGGTACAATAACTTGGACCGCAGACTAAACAGCCTAGACGACCGTATGGGACGCATGGAAAACTTGATCCTTGAGGTCAAGGAAGCCATAGCAGAAACCCCGGGCAAGGCTAGTAATTTAATGATTGGTGTTGGTACTACTATCATGGGCGCATTGATTGGCGGCTTGGTTACAGTATTAGTCCGCACCACAAGTTGATATGAAGATAGTTGAACTACTAAACAATGTGGTCCTGCCCATAACAAATGAGGAGGCCGATCTGTTACACCAGTTCGATCACGATACAGTTATCACAAGAGAAGAATTAGATCCTCGCCAGTTACAAGTAGCTAATCAAATGGTAAACAAAGATGTTTTACTAAGAAGGAATCAAGATGGCCAAATCAGCTACAGCAAAAAAATCAAAAATTAAATATCGCGCCAGCAAGCAAGAACAAGCATCGATGAGTCGTGCAGTGGATCTAGCAGTACAGTATGTAAATCAATGGAAGCTGCACGAAATAACTCGCATGATCCGGCGTAAGGCACCAGTATGTATACCAATTGGCAATAGAGGATATGTAGTAGGACACCAGGCTATAGTCCCCAGCCATGACGGAACATGGGACTTGCATGGATTTAGCCGTGGAAAAATTAATACATTTTCAACTCGAGCAGCAGCAGTAGCATACAGCATGTGTGATCAATCGGGAAAGATAAAAATATCCCAAGAAATCATGGAATCAGATCGCTTGGTACGTAAATATCAAGAAAATCTTGCAAGAAGTCGACACAGACTGGCACAGGCTCATGCTCAAAATGATATTTGGCGCATGGATCTTTTTACTACATTGTTACAAGAATCTCAGTTATATTTGACTGATGCTCAAGATCAATTACAAAAAAATTTAAAGCAAACTAAATATATGATAAACTTCGGAACTAATCATGAATCTTAAAGACATCAGTCCCACTAGGACAACTAAAAAAATGAATAGCGTTATGGAAAGCCGTTTTGGTTTTTCCATTGATTACACTAAACTAAACCTAGCTAAAGCCACTAGACTTAGTAGATCTGTAAGCGAAAACATCACACGTTTTCGTAAAAGCGTAGGCGCTCATACCGCTGAAAAGAATCCCAAGTATATGGAATTGCTGATGATGCGTGAATCATTGAATCAGTGGATCAGCGAAAACAGACAGCTCATGGAAGGTGAAATGGGCAAGAGTGAAGCTATCCTAGCAGCCAAGGACATGGTTGACAGCATCCAAGACATGCTGGAAAAAGTCAGCAAGATGCAAGTAGAACAAATGCCTGCGCTGATTGATACTATCCGTGATCAAATTGGTAACGAACAAGCTGATGCATTTAAGAACAGCGTAGGACAATTGTTGTCCGGCATGCTAGACAGCATGACACAAGCACGTGAACAAGCAGACGGAGCAGCACGCCAGCTAGCTGGTGAGCAAATGGCCCCAACAGGTATGGCTATGGGCGGCGGCGCTCCTGGCGCACCGGGTATGGGCGGCGATGAACTAGCTGGCATGGCAGCAGGCGAAGTACCTGGTGGTGAAGCCCCAATGAGCGACATGGATGCGTTTGGTGCTAGTGATGCAGCAGCCGGCGGACCAGAAGCATTAGGCAGAGAAAAACGCTAATGCGGGCACACGAATTTCTCAAAGAAGATTCTTCTGAGTATGTAGAAGATGAAGCAGTCATTCGTGGCGATGCTAATCTTGCAGCAGTATTAGAAACACTTCGCAACGACAGTCATGACACTCATGACGTCCCAATGGTACGGGTTGACAGTCTTATTAATATGGTAAGAGAAATACCCGGCAGTGAAATGTTTACCGTTGAAAACTTAATGGATGCATACAAGGGCAATGATACTATTAAAAATTTGATTAAAGAAATCAAAGACAATAAAGATGGTGTTAAGTATGTTTATCTAGCTACTTTTGCAGATGAACCCGGTACTGGCGACACTACTTTAGGTGCAGCCAGCGGCATGGTTAACAATCCCGAAAAGACCATTGGCAGCATGGCTAAACGAGCTCTTAGTAAGAGGGCGTAATGGCCTATTCTGATTCAGTAATTGATCACTACGAGAACCCACGCAATGTGGGTTCATTTGCTAAAGATGATATAGATGTCGGTACTGGTATGGTAGGAGCCCCAGCATGTGGTGATGTAATGAAACTACAGATAAAAGTACTAGACGGAGTTATTACAGATGCAAGATTTAAAACATACGGTTGCGGCAGCGCGATTGCATCAAGTTCGCTTGTTACTGAATGGATCAAAGGACGGACGCTTGCTGAAGCGGAATCGATTAAAAATAGCGAAATTGCTGGCGAGCTTGCCCTCCCCCCAGTTAAGATTCATTGTTCAATACTTGCGGAAGATGCAATCAAAGCGGCGGTAGCAGATTATCGTAGCAGACATGATCCTGTTAACTGAAACAGCTAATAAAAAAATCCAACAGCTACTAAAAAAACGCGGCGGAGCAGGCATATGCTTGGGCGTAAAAACTACAGGTTGCAGCGGGCTGGCTTATGTATTAGAATACATCGACACATACGCTGATGACAGTAATATAATAAACTATGCACAACCCAATTTTGTCATAATAGTGGATAAAAAACACGAAGTATATCTTTCAGGTATGACTATAGATTATGTACGTCGGGGACTTAACGAAGGATTTGAATTTCGCAATCCCAACGAACGTGATCGTTGTGGATGTGGGGAAAGTTTTAGAGTATGATAGAAATTATTGATACCGTTAATTTAGATGAAGTTTTAAAGTGCTATTACACAGTCGAAAATAATATTGAATGGACTGAATATGGTGCCAAAGGTCGTCAAGCAGGTTTGCAGTATAGAACGTTAGAAGATCCATGGAATAGTGCAGTTGGAAAAAGTCGTGGGCAAGAATTGTTATATACCAGCATAAATCCGTTTTTTACTGGCACTGTATTTGAAGAATTAATTAACAGGTATAAATTAAAAAGAACCAGGCTCATGTGGTTAAAACCCATGGCCTGCTACAGCATGCATCAGGATTCGACTCCAAGAATACATATACCACTAATCACCAATCCTGAGTGCTATTTTGTTTTTAAACAGGGATTAATACAGCACATGCCTGCAGGATCAGTATACAGCGTTAACACCACATTGTTCCATAGTTTTATGAATTGTTCTGATCATGAACGATTACATCTAGTTGGTGCAGTAACTAACAACTAGAGTAAAATCTCAGTTGACATTGTTTGAGTAATCTGTTACATTGAATAATGATTATAAATCGATACAACTATAGCCCAATCAGCAGAGAAACCATAGACGGAAAACGACATTATTGTTTACCAGATGGCAGCCGAGTACCTAGCGTAACAACCATACTGGATCGTACCAAAAGCGAAGAATCAAAAGCAGCACTACAGAATTGGCGCAAACGTATGGGCGCTCAGCGAGCCCAAGAAATTACCACAGAAGCAGCAGGACGAGGCACTCGCATGCACAAGTGGTTAGAAAAATACATACTCAATGGCACAATAGAAGAACCGGGCAGCAACCCATATAGCCAGCAGAGTCATGGCATGGCTAACATTATTATCACCGAAGGGTTGCGTAATGTCAACGAATGCTGGGGAGTTGAAGTCCCTGTATACTATAGTGGACTTTATGCTGGTACCACAGATTGTATAGCCTTGTGGAAAGAAAAACCAGCAATTATTGACTTTAAACAGACAAATAAGCCTAAAAAACGCGAGTGGATTGACGATTATTTTGTTCAGCTAGCTGCGTATGCCATGGCGCACAATAACATGCACGGAACTGACATTAAAACTGGCGTCATTCTCATGTGCAGTGCAGACAATGCTTATCAAGAATTTGTAGTAGAAGGCAGTGAATTTGCCCATTGGGAACAGGAGTGGTTGAGACGAGTGGAGCAGTATTACCTCGGCAGCTAAATACAGTATAGAGGTTATAAATTATGGCAATCACGCAGATATCCAAAATACAAGTACGCCGCGGCCTACAAGAAGAGCTCGGGCAGTTGGCCAGTGGCGAATTAGCATGGGCAATTGATACCCAGCGTCTTTACATTGGCAACGGTTTTCTGTCAGAAGGCGCACCAGTAGGCGGCCTTACACAAATATACCCGCCTACTGTAGGCGGATCACTCAGTGATCTAGGTAATTATGTTTATACCGGATTAACACAAACTGGATACACCGCCGATACAAATTATACCGAACGTTTAGTTCAAGCTAAATTTGATGACATAATTAATGTACACGATTTTGGTGTTAGGGGCACTGGCAATGGTGACGACTCAGCAGCACTGCAAAAATGTATTGATGAAGTATATAATAGAAATACCGGGGGTATAACCCCGTATCGCACCCGTCGTGCTATACAATTACCGGGCGGCGTTTACAACATTTCGCAACCATTGCGTATTCCGCCGTATGCTTCAATTATTGGCGATGGATTACATAGCCCAATTGTCAATTACACTGGATCTGCAACAGACGAATGCGTAATTAAAGTAGTTACTAATTTAGGACTTGATCCATCTGATAACTCTAGTACAGTGTCTTATGAATATCCCAAGAGCGTTTATATTTCTGGTGTTACTTTTATTTCAGCAGTCAATATTGATATACTAGTAATTGATTCTGCGGCTCAATGCAAATTTGAAAGGGTTAACTTTGTTGGCCCAATCAATACACCAAATCCATCAACATCAAGACATAGTTGTGTAGTGGTCAGCTCGTTAGCAGCCAAAACAACCGACATAGTATTTAGAGATTGTGCTTTTTCAAAATTAAGCATTGCGGCCACTGTATCGGCTGTAGAAGGAACCGAAAACATTTTATTTGATGGATGTTCTTTCACTAACTTATTGCAAGGTATTGTACCAGCGTCAAACAATAAAAAACCAAATGGAGTTAAAATAATTGGCAGCAGATTTGAAACAATTTACGACTCTGCTATCAGTGGCGGTATTGATGTTGGCGGTATAGTAAGCATAGGCAATAACTACATTGATGTTGGTAACGGGACTGCACAGGACGGACCTGATGCTGCACTGGTACCGGTGATTATATTCCGAGGATCTGGGAATTACTCAGTGGCTGATATATTTGGTAGGAGCCTAACAGAAGATGCTCGTGTACCTAGAATACAAGGCAACAACTATTCTTTTATATCAATCGGAGACGAGCTTACTGTAGGTAACGCTCATAATTATCCAGGAAAAAAATATACTATCACAAATGGTACCAAGCGATCATTTTTATTACCAGTCACCAATGGCATAATTAATTATAGCGTTGGTAGAAGTGATATTTTAAGATCAGGTATTATTAAATTTTCACTGGACTCATATAACAATAAAGTAGTATTTGACGAAGAGTATACGGAATCTTCAAATATTGGTATTACTATAAGTATGACCAATACCCTCTATGGGGTTAACTTATCTGCTACTGCATCTAATATGGGCTACGACGCCACATTTACATTTGACGTAAAATCTCTATTCTAATAGACAGTGAAAATTTGGACACTCAAGCCCGATGAACGGCTGCGAGAATGGATGACATTCCGCAATCAAATCAGCCAGGTTTCTTTAGAGGAAGCCTGTATTCAAACCACGCAGCTTTGGAGTTATGCTCCATTTGTAGCACACTACCTAGATGCCAATAGAGACATCAGTCTTATACCATGGCCAGATCCCTGGGTACTTTTATACGAAAATTATTACTGTGATATTGCAAAAAGTCTAGGAATGCTGTATACTCTGTATCTAAGCGGACATAGACCCCGGGATATTGAGCTAGTCATAGCACAAGATCCTGACACTAAACAAGGATATAATTTAGTTCAAATGGCGCAGGGAAAATATATACTTAATTTCGATTTTGCTGCGGTAGTAAATAACACACAGACAGAGAATCTAAAGGTACTTCGACGGTATACAGCACATGATTTAAAAATAGACCTCTACTAGAATATTATAACAAAGGCATCAATGACACCCATTCAAGTACAAAAAAGAAACGGCAACAAGGTAGCACTAGACCTTAACAAGTGGCAATTACAAATTGCTAAAATCTGCGCCGGCATTGCAGATGTTAGCCAAAGCATGATAGAAATTAAAGCTCAGCTGCATTTTTATGATGGAATTACAACTAAAGAAATAGATGGAATTACCCTACGTGCAATAGTAGATTTAATCGACGTAGAACACAACCCTGATGTAGGGCATACAAATTATCAATTCGTAGCAGGCAAGCAACGGCTCAGCATGTTACGTAAAGATATCTATGGTAGTTATCTGCCTCCTCACCTGTATGACATAGTAAAACGTAATGTGGCCACTGGCCTATATACCGCAGAATTACTAGAGTGGTACACTGAAGAGGATTGGAATCGGATGAACGCCTTGCTGGATCACACCAAGGATGAAAGCTATAGCTACGCCGCCATTGAACAGATGATTGAAAAGTATCTGGTCAAGAATCGTGCTACAAAGGAAACCTATGAAACTCCACAAGTTCGATATATGGTTGCGGCCGCTACTGTATTTCACAAAGAAGAACCGAATACAGCGAGAATGCGCTACATCAAAGAATACTATAATGCAGCGAGTGACGGACTATTTACTTTGGCCACTCCAGTGCTTGCTGGCCTTGGTACTCCTACTAAGCAGTTTAGTAGTTGTGTCCTTATCCGTAGTGACGACGATCTTGATAGTATTTTTGCTAGCGGCGAAATGATGGCCAAGTATGCCAGCAAACGTGCCGGCATTGGCTTGGAGATAGGACGTCTCCGCCCACTGGGTTCACCCATTCGCGGTGGGGAAATCATGCACACTGGCATGATACCTTTCTTGAAGAAGTGGTTTGGTGATTTAAGAAGTTGCAGTCAAGGAGGTATCCGCAATGCAAGTGCTACTGTATTTTATCCTATTTGGCATCATCAGTTTGATGATCTTATTGTACTCAAGAACAACCAAGGAACTGAAGAGACCCGTGTTAGACATATGGACTACGGTGTGGTTCTATCCGCATTTTTCTGGCGTAGATTTAAAAACAAAGAAAATATAACATTCTTTGATCCCAACCAAGTGCCCGACCTGTACGAGGCATTCTATACAAATACCGAGCTATTTGAAACATTGTATGTTAAATACGAAGGGCAGACAGATCTACGCAAGAAGACCATGAGTGCTGAAGAAGTATTCAAGTCGGGTATACTAAAAGAACGCACTGACACCGGGCGTATATATTTGGTGTTTATTGACAATGTGATGAAGCAGGGTCCGTTTGACCCTGAGTATCATACAATTTACCAGAGTAACTTATGCTGTGAAATACTTTTACCAACAAAATCATTTAAGAGACTTGACGATAAGGAAGGACGTATCGCACTCTGTACTCTCGGAAGTATCAATTGGGGAGCCTTCCGTAATCCCGAAGATATGCGCCGCGCTTGTCGCATTCTACATCGGAGTCTTAACAATATATTGGATTACCAGGACTTTCTTTCCATCCAATCTAAACTAAGTAATGACGAAATTCGTCCTTTAGGAATAGGCGTAACTAACTTAGCATACTGGCATGCAAAACGTAGCTTGCGGTATGGCGAGCGAGATGCACTGGCCGAAGTCAAAACCTGGATGGAGCACCTGGCATTCTATCTTACAGAAGCCAGTGTAGAGCTGGCACAGGAACGTGGTAAATGTCTAGGCAGTGATCAAACTCGATACGGACAAGGCGTGTTTCCTTGGGAACTACGTGCCACAGGCGTTAACGAATTAACCAGCTTTGCACCCGAGCTAGATTGGGAAACCTTACGCACCAATATGAAAGCACATGGTGTGCGTAATGCCACACAAATGGCTATTGCACCAGTTGAGTCCAGCAGTGTGGTTATCAACAGTACTAATGGTATTGAGTTGCCCATGAGCCTAATCAGTGTAAAAGAAAGCAAGGCAGGAAGTTTTGTACAGGTTGTTCCTGAGTATCACAAACTAAAGAACCGGTATCAGCTGATGTGGGAACAAAAGGACTGCGATGGTTATTTAAAAACCGCAGCAGTTCTAGCAGCTTATGTTGACCAAAGCATAAGTACTAACACATTTTATTCGCCGAGGCATTTCCCAAATCGTAAAGTGCCAACCACACTGATAGCAAAGAATTTAATGCAGGCGCACATGTGGGGATTAAAGACATTCTATTATTCATTGATAGACAAGCAGGGCAGCAAAGCCGATGCCGAAATAGCGCCCACAATGTTAGAGCCAATTGATTTTAGTGAAGAAGAAGATTGCGAAGCATGTAAATTATGAGTCAAGCACAATATAACCTACGCACAAAAACAGATTACTTAAATCGTAAGATGTTTCTAGACCCAGCTGGACCGGTCACCATACAGAGATTTGAAGAAGTAAAATATTCCAAGATTGCCAAATTTGAAGAAACTGCACGTGGCTTCTTTTGGCAACCAGAAGAGATCAGTCTTACCAAAGACTCAAATGACTTCAAAGATGCCAGCGATGCAGTTAAACACATCTTCACCAGTAACCTGCTGCGTCAAACAGCACTGGACAGCCTGCAAGGCCGCGGCCCCAGTCAAATCTTTATGCCAGTGATCAGTTTGCCTGAACTGGAAGCACTGGTGTTTAACTGGACCTTCTTTGAAACCAATATCCACAGCAAGAGCTATAGTCACATCATTCGCAACATCTACAATGTGCCCAAGGATGTGTTCAATACTATCCACGACACACAAGAAATTGTGGATATGGCCTCGAGTGTTGGTAAGTACTATGAAGACCTGCACAGAGTCAACTGTGCCAAAGAACTTGGGCAACCGGTTGAAGAAGTGGAACATGTTCGAGCTGTGTGGATGGCACTGCATGCCAGCTATGCACTGGAAGCATTCCGTTTCATGGTGAGTTTTGCTACCAGTCTGGCCATGGTTGAGAACAAGATCTTCATGGGCAATGGTAACATTATCAGTTTGATCCTGCAGGACGAGCTGCTGCACAAGGGCTGGACAGCATACCTTATCAACCAAGTGATCAAGGAAGATGAGCGTTTTGTTGCAGCCAAACAGGAGTGTGAGAGTGAAGTTTACGAGTTGTATATGGATGTGATTCGCGAAGAAAAAGCATGGGCAGATTACCTGTTCAATAAAGGACCAGTGATTGGTTTGAATGCCAACATCCTCAAAGACTTTGTGGACTATACCGCAGCAGGTGCGCTGAAGGACATTGGTATCAAGTATCAAGCCCCAGCACCACGTACCACGCCAATTCCCTGGTTCAACAAGCACACCAACAGCAGCAATAAACAGAGCGCACTACAAGAAACAGAAAGCACCAGTTATGTAATTGGTGTCATGACAGCTGACGTGGATTATGATCAGTTGCCCAATCTATAAAGGAAACACATGTTAACAGTATACAGTAAGAAAAATTGCCCGTTTTGCGATCAAGCCAAGGCACTACTTGGTAAGAAAAATATTGCGTTCGAAGAAGTACGTGTGGATCAAGACGACTCGGCTAGAGAGTTTATCATGGCCGCAGGACATCGCACAGTGCCACAAATTTATCAAGCAGGTCAGTTATTTGTCGAAGGTGGCTATACTGGCCTGGCTCGGTTAACTGATTCGGATTTCACTCAATTATTAAAGGAAGAAAATGTTAGTAACTAATAACTTCGCTGTGGGCGATATTCGTGCGTTTAAATTGGTCAATGGTGACGAAGTCATTGGCAAAGTACAATCTATTACGGACTCCGAATACGTAATTGATCGCCCATGTGTGGTAGTGGGAGGACCAAAAGGTCTTGGGTTAATACAGGCCATGTTCAGTCTTGATCCTGATCGTTCAGTGAGCATTGCTCGCGAGCATGTGATGATGCAGTGTGATGTGATCCAGCAGATGTCGGACTACTATATCAAGACCACAACTGGTATTGAACCAATAACAAAATCTACTAAGATTATTATTTAATATGGGCGGTAATGCTTCTTGGTCAATTTGGCCCTTTTCATCAGCTGTAGTGATAGGGGATAATGCCACGGCAGGCAAAAATACTGGTGCGCCACCAATACTGGTTGCATTAACGGCTGCACAACTAGCCAACGACGATCTAGATGATCAAACAGCAAAGGGACGATCACAAGCTGACCGTTATGTGCAACAACAAATTAATAAAGGTATTTTTAATGCCGTAGCAATAGCCACCGGCTATAAATCAATAGCATCAGTGATTGATGTTAGACCACCGCCAGCTAACGAAGATGTGCCCGTCGACTGTACAGCAATTCATCGTGGATTTGATCTTACCACTAAGATTACTCCCAATACCACTCTTGGTGACTTTATTTACAGGTTGCCGCAGATAGTAAAATACAAATACAAATCTGTTCCTGCACAAATGGGACTGACTCCCGACCAAATTGTCTGTAATCTGGCTAACCTGTGTCATCGTGCGTGGGAACCTATTAAAGCCAAATACCCCAATGCTGTTATTAACTGTACTTTGCGCACCGATCCCAACATTGGGAAAGGCCCACACGGATACGGCCAAGGCATGGACATACAGTTTAATACACCTGCAGGGGTCAGCATACCTACTCTAGACTACTACGACATTGCCGTGTGGGTAAAAGACCACATCAAATACGATCAATTGATATTAGAATACAGCACCGAACGCGGGCACCTAGTATCGTGGTTGCATGTGGGTGTTTTTGCCGGTGATCCTAGAACTGCCCCGGGTGCAGTAGTACCACCCTGGGGTAAAAAAGTTGAAGTTATTAATCGAGTGCTGACCATGATGAATCATCGTGTGATCAACGTTGGTTTGGCCAATCACGGAAAATAATTATGTCAGACTACACACCAACACTGTTACTAGCCACTGTAGGTATAATTAAGGGCCAAGGCATTGGTGTTAGTCCTGACTTAACTTCTGCCGCTAATGATTTCAATACCACTGGTATTAGTGGATCTGTTCAAGGATTATATACAAGAACAACACCAGAAAATAAAAGCATACTTGAAACATTACCAGGATTCATGACTGGGCTACCACCCGAAGGTATCAATTATCCCTCAGGATTTAGCAATAGCAATCTAATTGGTGAAGTCACGGCCAGTGCCAATAACATAGCCGGCGGCGGCCCTAGTAGATTTGCTAATTACATGGGACAGTCAAGTGGGTTTGCTGCAACTACATTTGGTTTGCATGGCGCCTTGGCGCAGGCACAAGGAATGAAATTTGATGATTTAGGATTCACTTTTAAAAATTATAAAGATGTTATCAGTGGCGGCGTCACCAGCCAGTTTAGTTCAACAGAAACATTGTATCTAGCAACAGAACTAAGAGACCTAGGTACCATGTACAGCATATCTGACTTGGCTAATCTAGGTGACCCTGGTACTTTATGCATGAATTTAATCAATCAAGGCTATGGAGATGTTGGAAGCCTATCTCCAAAATTAGAAGAACAAGGGTTTGTTCTTACAGATTTATCGGGTGCAAACCCCACAGTCATAACAGAAATATTAGCTACAATCAATGGCAGCAATTTTGATGATATAGTAACACTAACCAATTACCGACCTTATGATTTAGCTGGAATGTCTAATTTGTCAGACGTGTTAAATATTGACCTAGTATTCAGTCCTAGAATTTCCTCAACCATGCCCAGCCTAGCATCATTGGGTAACAAATTGGGTAATGTTGGTGGAAGATTCTCTAATTTTACAGAGCTGGCTGATTTTTATGCCAGCATTGAAACTGGGTCATATGATAGTTTAGATAATTTAAAATCAATGTCGCCAGCAGATGGCACATTGGATATCGGAGGCGCCATGGGTACCGGATCAGGTCCATTCGGCAATCCGACTACTGTAGATATAATTGGGTCTGCTGCCGGAGTTGGCTATACTAATGAAATAGCTGATATGGTACAGGCACAAGCAACGTTGATCAACGATGATGCTGATGTTAGAGCCTTGCATGATTATCTAGCAAACAATCCCAATCCAGATTCGGCAACACTAAAAACGTTAAGTGATAACGTAATCACCAAACCGGGACTACAAGATATTATTTCTGATAATAATGGCAAATTAATTGATATTGGTAATAGAATATCAACTGAAAAAACTAACCAACAAATAGTAGGTATGCAATTTGGCAATGCTGCGCCCACAGGTAACATGCAGGGTGTTGCTAGCATGGGTACACAAATACCGGGATTTGCAGTTGATCCCATGCGGTTAGGTTTGGGATCACAAATTTCTAACATGGCTCAACCGGGCTTGTATGGTGATTCACTAAAGGCCAGCCTACAAGAAAGCAGAAATTTAAGTCGCATGCAGGCATTTGGAATAGATCCAGGAACAAAAATGGATCCCATGGCCTATGCAAAACAATTGAGCAGCATGCAAGGATAGAGCGCTGGTTGCTCTAATAAACTTTTTGTGTTATACTAGTATCAGCACAAGGTTTAAGTAATTTACTTGAAAGGACAAGCATGAATGATAACACAGTGGTGTTGGAACATACGCCTACCAATGCATCATCAGTTAGTGCAAAATTTATCACTAACCTGTTTATGCTCGTGGCATTGCTCGTGGCAGTAATGTTATTAGATTGGGCAGTGCGTGATAAATTTGCACGTATAGAGCCTGTAGAAACTGCACAGGTGACAGCAGCCATGAGAGAGCGGCAATTGGGTTGCCTTGCTAAAAATATCTACCATGAAGCAGGTGGTGAGCCGTTCGAAGGCAAAGTTGCTGTAGCACAGGTCACAATGAATCGTGCAGCCAGCAGTCAATTCCCCGGAGATGTCTGTAAAGTCATTTACCAAAAAAATGTATTCTACGAACGGGTGGTATGTCAATTCTCTTGGGTATGCGATAGGGAAGTGGCATTTAGGCCAGCCAATCGTGTCAACTACAATGAGAGCATGATTGCGGCCCAAAAAGTTCTACTAGAAGACTATCGGTTGCCTAGTTTGAAAAATGCTCTATACTATCATGCAGATTATGTAAATCCACATTGGAAAAAAGAGCAAGTGGCTAAAATTGGACATCACATTTTTTACAAATAAGGAAGCAAAATGGAAATTCTAAATCGCATTGGTCATATTCCCAGTCAAGTATATGCGTGGCTGAACGAACATATTGGCCATATCAGCGCACATACGCTGGGCTGGGTCACTATCATACTGTTGCACTTTGCCAGTGTACCTACCTTGTTGGCAGTGCTGATGGCGCAGAGTGATAAACTGCCACCGGTGGATCTCATGGTATTTGTTTGGGGCGCCCTAATCACTCTATTCTTCAAGAGCCTGATTGAGCGTAACTTTTTGTATGTGGCCACCATCTGTTTGGGATTCGCTGGACAGACCTTGTTAATGGGCTTGATCCTTTTCAAATAAATAATTTAAACAAGGAATCATGATGTCAAAACTAACCAAAGCCGAAGTGCAAGAGATGGCTGACGATGTTGAAGATGGAGACATTGACATTGATGAAGAAGATTACGGGTTTTTAATTGACCGGGAGGGCAACTTGAAAACCATGTTCCTGCCGCATGACATTGACAGGGATACCAAGATCCCTGCTAGTGTCAAGAAGATCATGAAGATCTTTAAAATCCACGATATTGAGCAGCTGGATGCAGGCATGTTGCATTAATGCAACAGATAATTTAGGTTGACAATCTGCCCAAAATCCAGTATAATATGTACTTGTTCACAAAAAGGAGCGAGTATGCGTTATACTTCTGCGGCGTCTAGCACTCTGTTTATCAAAGTAAATTTCAAGCGCACACCATATGAGAACACTATTGTTTCTCTGCGCATCATAGCAGATAACTATGCAGAATTCACTGCAAACAAAGCAGCATTTCTTGTAGATCTCAATCCCGATACTGCAACCCTAGCACAAGTAGAAGCAGTGATCGAATCCCTGCGTACTAAGGCAAATGCACTAGAAGTTGTTGTAAAAATGCCACAAGCTGTGCTGAAAAAACTAGCAGATCGTGCCTAAATGTTGCTGAAAAACAACACATTTTCCCAGAGAAATCTGGGAAAATTGTCAGATTTCGCTTGCCCAAAAGTGCAAACCCGCTTATAATACATACATGATGAAACGCAAACGCCGACAAGATACCAAGCATGCTGTGTATGTTATCACTAATACTGTGACTAACGAGCAGTACATTGGTATCACTGTATGCGGCCCTGCAATTGCAAAAGCGCTCAAAGTTCGTGTGCAAAAGCATGTTCGCCGCGCAGTTACCGAAAACAAAGATTGGGGCCTGTGCCGCAGCATTCGCGACTATGGCAACCAAGCTCACACTTACGGTCTCGTAGAGATCGTGCGTGGACGCAAGCCAGCTCATGCTCGCGAGCGTGAACTGATCCGTGCTTTCAATCCTGCCCTTAACATGTACTAAGGAGTTACTATGCAAGAAGAAAAGATCAACACACAGAACGCAGGTTTCTATGCATGGGCCGCTAGTCGCGATGCTGCAATCAAGAGCTATGCGGCCAGCACCAGTTACACTGATGCGCAGAAGCTGCGAGCTGAGCGTGTCAAACTGGGACTGGAACTAGTGTACCACAATCGTGCAGTTCGTGTGAACTATCGTGCCAAGTGGGTGACAGTTAAGGTAGAAGGTGCTACGGTGCGCGATCATCGCTCGCTGGCACTGCTGGAAGCAGACTATGTGGCACAAGGTATCACCAAACGTGTGAACCTCGAAGGCGATGTATTGTACAAAATTTTAAAAGGGTAATATATGGCCGGCAAAGCAAAATCTTGTTATCTCACAGTGACCCTTAAAGGGTCGATTAAAACGGTATTTCAACGGGTATTCTTCAATGCCAATGACATGAACCAATATGTCAAAAGCGAAGAATTCCTAGCCAAGTACCCGGCAGATCAATACGAACACATCAAAGAAACCTACTAAGGATAGATATGTCTACCACTGATACATGGCGCATTGCACAAAGGCCACTAGCAGAGTTTGCCTATGAACTTAAACAACGCTACGGATTGACGCTTGGTACCAGCAAAGCTGGCTTCATGACTCAGTACGACATGGGAGAGATTCAACTCAGTAGCGTGTTTGAAAATCTGATGGTTGCTACTAGGAATCAATTGGGTAAACCTACTCGCAAGGTAGCGACCGATGGATACGATTTTGTTCGCGTAGACAAGTTAGGCCGAGAAACCCCGCTTGGTGACTTTAAAACCACCGTACTTCAAAAAGACGCCGATAAACGACGATTTGTTATAGCAAGTGTCAAAAACAAGGTGGGAAAGATCTATGCAGCCGCATGGAATTGGATAACAAATACAACGGTATTCTTCTGCATACCACCCGATGATAACGGGAATCATCCCAACGCAGGTTATAAAATCATGGTGCATCCGACAACAGGGGAACGCACCGGCGGGTGGTATAATAACCACTGTGCATATGAGACATGGGAAGATATGTGTATGGCATAGGACAAAACTTGTTGCCAAACTTCGGTTGACAGCCTAGCCCAAAACTGCTATAATACACACATCGCAACAAGGAGCAGCATATGGGATATCGCATTGTGGCAGACAAATACCAGATGGACGACATGCGGGCTAAGTACGGGCCGCGCCCGGGACTGGAAGGTCCTTTCAACTTCTCAGGTCGTGTACTCTACTACGATTCGCGAGAAGGCGCCTACTACGATCCCTGCACTGACTTCTATGTGGAACAGGCAGAAATGGATCTGGTCCATCAACGCATTGTTGATCTATTGACGGCGTGATATGAACCCTTTCTACATCACCTATGATCGGGTTGTGGAGTTCCTGCAGATGCACCCTGCTGAGTGTGTGTTTGAACTGGATGCTCCTATGCAGATCTTTACCAGGCTGATGGCAGCAGGGTTCTACACCGTGGACGATATCACCTGCGAACGCAGCAAAGAGTTCAGAGAGTGCTGGCAACTCAGCGAGATCTACTGCCCACACGAAGGTATCGACCGTCGCAGCGAATACGGCATGACAGATCTGCTAAAAGCAGCCTAAACTGTTGCGAAAATACAACAAAAATCGCCCAGATTCTGGTTGACAAGAGTGCTGATTTCGGGTATAATACATACATAAACAGCAAAAAGGAGTCTACTATGAGCTACTACGTGATTGTCCGTGCTACTGGTCTTATTGCAACTGATGGTCCTAACCGGACCCGTGCATACAAGACTTTTGGTTCTGCTCAAGCCACCCGCACTCGTCTTTGCCGCAAGGCAGGTTGGAGCGCAGGTGACCTCAGCATTGTGCATACTCAGTATTACAAACCGCGCATGGTGACCCGCAAGAATATCATGAGCGGTACAGAGTACCAAGAAGATGTCAACACACCGCTGTGCTGCTCGCCTGCCAGCGAAACTTACTGGAGCATGTAATATGAAGACTACAGAATGGTTTAAATTCAAAGAAACCAAGCCAGTGCATGAAGGTGCATATCAAATCAGCATCAGTGAAAACGGTGACCATGGTTATGCAGAGATGCGTCATTTTTATTGGCACTGGCGCCGTGGCAATTGGTACATTGAACATCCTGGACGCCGCCCGTTTCAACCAGAGCACATTCGCAATCTGCACTGGCGTGGTATGGCAAAGTAACGGAGATTGTATAAAATGACACGCTACTACGACACAATCGCTGAGTTTGAACGTGACGGCTTTACCGTTATTGTGGACAAGACCTATGAAGACATTAACCCCCGTGATCACTTCGAAGACGACGACATGGACGAGATCATCCGTAAGATTGACAACGGGACCTACGAATGGTTCATGTTGCGGGTACGTGTACTTGTTGAAGGGCTCGAACTTGGCAGTGCCTATTTGGGCGGATGCTTATACGAAGATGCCCGCGAAGTCCTTAGTGACGGGACTGCCGAGGACTTCATTGCTGAGGCTATGAAAGAAGCCAAGAGTCAAGTATATCGTATGAGCAAGAAGTTCGCTGAGTTGAGCTATGCAGTTGATCGGGAGAGTGCAGGTGCAGATGTTGAATAATACCATGCGTTTACCAATTTGGATCATGGGCATTGCAGTGGCACTTGAGGAGATTTTTAAATGATCACACTAACTGGACTCTCAAAGAAGCAGCATGCTCTCTGTGACATCATGTGGGCCATTGGTACCCATGATGGTGTAGAAAACTTTATCCGCACACTTCCTGCCGCAGACCAAATTGAGTGCCGTTTACTGATTGAGCTCATGATTATGGCTTTTGCTGACGAAGTAGACGACACCGCAGAAGCCAAATCCGTTTTGAAACAATTTACACTAGGAGCATGACATGACTGAAACATCAATGGTAGCTATCTTAGCAGGACTAATGGCCTGCTTGGCAGTTAAAATTTTTATTCTTTTTAAGGTGAAACGATAATGAAAGCAATATTTGTAGCATTTACCGCAATCGTGGCAGGCATCGCCACACTGGTGTTCTTATCTTTCTTGCTGAGCTGGCCCGTGATGATGCTGTGGAATGGCTGCTTGGTGGGTGCTGTAGATGGCGTTCGGGAGATTACTTGGCTGCAGGCCTGGGGACTACAGTTCCTGTTCAACCTGTTGTTCAAAGCTACCCTAACCACTAAGAAGGATTGACTATGTTTTGGACTCTTGTACTCATGGGCGTATCTGTCTCGGGCATTTCTTACGTGGGACAATTTGCAGACGAGGCCACCTGCCTAAAAGCACAAGAGGTGGCCCGGGCGCAGAGCGTTCGCGCAGTTTGTGTACAGATGCAACGGGCAGAATCCGCTAGCCCTACTGCGCCCGCCAAGAAATAATGTTGTAAAAATACAACAAAATAACCCAAAAATCTGGTAAAAAACGCCAGATTTCGGTTGCCCAGAACCCAGAATTGCAGTATAATAGATACATAGACAGCAACAAACTGGAGTTAAAAATGGAAGATTTCAAAAGCTGGGAACAAATGAGCAAGCTGGAGCAGGCTCAATGCACTTTTTGGGATATGTACAAAGACGCTTATGGCTTTCGTCCACGCGGTGTTGATACCACCAACTGGGACGAGGCTACCTTTGAAGCTGAGTTCGACTATCTGCAGGACTTGATTGCCAAGAACGAACAAGAGCGCAAGATTGCAGAGAAAGAGGCTGCCGCGGCCTTTGAGCAGCGGATGCAGGAACTCTACTCTTGCGGTGCCAAGGACCGTGAGATGGCCCTGCGTTGGATCCACGAAGCAGAAGGTTCTAACGGTGACGACGAGTTCCTGTGCTACCTGGTGGGCTTGCCCTACCGTTATTTTCGTAAATCGGTTTAAGGAGTTTAAAATGGCAACATACATGGACGCAGTTGCTGGTAACCACACCAGCCAACCTAACTATGACCCACGGCATGGTGGCCCCTATGATCGGGGCAGTGCCGACAGCTACTACAGCCGTGGTTACAATCCGCACTACTACGAGGGTGACACCAGCACCACGCCGCGTGTGGAGATGGCAGATATGACTGCTGCTGAAATCACAGCCTACACCGCAGGCTTCAACGATAACGAAACATTTGGTGACAAGAAGGATTGGAGTTGAAGAATGACTATCAATGACGCATACAAATATGCCATGCTTATTCGTAAGCAGGCAAAATTGTATCATAATATTCGTTTTGCCGAAGTAGAGGCAAAGATGAAAGAAGAAGGACATCCTGAGGCTGATATCAAGTTAGTCAAGGATTGGATCAATCACTTTGCCAGCGGCAAAGCAAAACCAAAATGGGTAGAATAATGGACCAAACGATGCGAGTGATCCCTAGCGTGGGTGAAGCAGGCCTGGACACAGAAGCCAGTCCAGGCAATGGCATGTTCTATGTTCGACTCTACGATGGATCCTACGACATGTGCGGCTACGACACCATCGAAGAAGCCTGGGAAGAACTGGTTGACATCGTTGCTGGTTAGTGCTATAATACATTATGACATTGAAATTCTTCCAAGAGACTACCAAGTGGGCAGGTACCACACCAAACCACACTTACCTGCTGAGCAAGGATCGCAGCAAGATGCTGGCTTATGTGCCTGCAGGTACCCGTGCAGTTTTCAAATTCAAAAATCCTTTGCGCATTGACACACGGGGTCGCACCTTTCAAGTTACGGAAGAAAATTTTGGCTATACCACAGATACAGTAGTAAATACAAATCCGCAATGGCAAATTAAAGGCAGCCGGGGCGACGTATATACAGTTGAGCAAACCGAAACAGGACTCACTTGCACTTGCAGTGGATTCCGTTTCCGGGGTGCATGCCGACATATCAAAGAGGTACAGGCGTAATGAAAATTGGATTTAGTTTTGGACGCTGTCTAGGCAGCATTGTGCGCGGCGAGGTTGCGTTCGAAGATGTCCTGTGTATCATTGCACGTACCCGCATGGAAACAGACGAACACGTTCGTGGTGTAGTGGGACAATACATGTATCGCCGAGGGTACCTAGAAGGACTAGATCAACCCATATGCGAAGATGTGGCCCTGCGCTTGTTTAATTCGGGCAAGATCTTAGAGCCACGTGCCAATGGCATCAGTCCCATGTCTGTGCCGCGGGACTATATTTGGATGGATTTGTTCCCCACCGCAGCCGATGGCCCTGAGTCAGATGCGGTACGTACCGCATGGGATCAATATCGCATGCTACTGCAATTGACTGAGCAACTGCCCGAAGATGACTATGTGCCCCAACACAGTGATCGACAAAAACCGTTAACACCAGAAGAAATTGAACAACAGAAAACAGCATTGAATTTGATGTTAAACGTAATCTAAGGAATACAAATGGACAAGCCTTGGCAAGTGATTAATGATCTTGAACTGCACGCCAGTCGTATAAATAAAGAGCAGATTATTCAAGCTCAAGCAGAATGGGGCAACAGTGAGTTCTTTCAAGGTTGCCGTCTAGCACTAGACCCAATGATTACATTTGGGTTAAAACAAATACCGGAAAAAACACATGAAGATACGGATGGCCCTGGCCTGGATTGGGATAGTTTCAGCCTCATTACTACTGGCTTTGTTAATAGGTCGCTTACCGGCAACCTTGCAAGGGATACCGTTGTACGCATGATGGAGACTGCCACCCGGGCCCAATGGAACGGTTGGTATCGACGCATCCTAATCAAAGACCTACGATGCGGCACCAGCGAAAAGACTATTAATAAGGTTGTGGAGAAACACTATGCTGATTATTCTATCCCTATCTTTAGCTGTCAACTTGCTCATGATAGCGCGAACCATGAAGGAAAAGTTTGTGGTAAGAAACTCGTTGAAGTCAAACTTGACGGAGTACGTGTGCTTACTATTGTCTATCCAGACGGCCGTGTGGATCAGTTTAGCCGTAATGGGAAAGAGCTGGTAAACTTCCCGCATATTCGTGAGCAGTTTGCACGGACAGTAACTGGTGTGACCGAGCCTGTGGTATTTGACGGTGAGATCATGAGCAGCAGTTTCCAAGACCTAATGAAGCAGGTGCATCGCAAGAGCAATGTGCAGGCCAACGATGCTGTACTGCACTTGTTTGATTTTCTTACACTTTCTGCATTTGAGCAAGGCAGTTGGGATCGTACGCAAACTGATCGGTCAGAAAAACTCAAAGACTGGAAAAATCTTTGGGCAGAAGAAACACATAACATTGAAATTGTTGGACAAGAATTAGTGGACTTGGATACTGATGCAGGGCAGGCGCGTTACCTAGAGATTAACAAACAGGCCATTTCAGGCGGATATGAAGGCATCATGCTTAAAAATCCCGAAGCCAGCTACGAATGTAAACGCAGTGTAGCATGGCTGAAACTAAAACCTTTTATTGAGGTATCATTGGAGATAACTAATGTTGAAGAAGGTACTGGTAAAAACGTGGGACGACTTGGAGCTCTTGTTTGCTCCGGTGACGACGAAGGTCGAGATGTACGAGTCAATGTTGGTAGTGGCTTTAGCGATGATCTGCGCACTCAGCTATGGGGCGTTCGTGATAGTGTCCTTGGTCAAATTGTGGAAGTGAGAGCAGATGCTATTACACAAAATCAAGACGGCACTTATAGCCTTCGTTTCCCGCGTTTCTTACGTTTCCGTGGATTTGATATTGGAGAAAAAATCTAATATGGATCGCACTGTGGTCAAAGACCTTCTGTACGGGGGCTTGATAGAGATGATGCAAAATAAGGATCTCTATTATCGCAGTAGCGCAGGCGCAAAATTCAGTCACTGGACCGAGCGCGGCACACTTGCAGTTGCCGAGTTCGTTGCCAGTATGACACCGTACATGCACACCGCCGAAGATGAAATGCTCAATGAACGAGCCAAACAACTAGTAATGAAAGAACTTAAACGATGACAATACCAATCCCTGAGAATCACAATGCAGAAGAACGCAACCAATGGTTGCGCAAAGTCCTCTCTAAAAATATCTACGAGGTCACCTTTACCAAGATTAATGGAGAAACCCGTGTCATGCCCTGCACACTAGATGAACAACATCTCCAACGACAACCCGAATCACAGTTAAGAGAAGTTCGGGCCCAGCGCGAGTCAAATCCCGCTACATTGAGTGTATACTGCACTGACAAGATAGCATGGCGTAGTTTTCGCGTTATGAATCTAATATCTATTAAGGAACTATAATGAACACACCAGAAGCACCAGATTTGACTAGTGTTATTCACACCAGCGATCAATACGTAGAAGTAAGTCCAATTGAAAAAATTAACGATACCACCTGGCAAATCACTCTTGCAGAAGATCCTATAACTGGTGAGCTAATCCTGCCGTTGCCGCAAGAAGTGCTAGATGCACAAGGATGGGGTGAAGGCGATATCATGGTTTGGGACTATGATGAGATTTCTGGACAAGCTAGTTTAAAAAAACAAGAGTAAACGCCCATTTTTGTCAACGTAATATATAGCTACCGCGTTATATATATATGCAAGACAAAAAACAACTTGACTACGATAAACCGGTAAAGGATAAAACCGAACCGTTTTTGGAACAGTATTTGCCTACTAGTTATGATTGGAGATTATCCAATTGTGATGAAAGGCGTAGTGTTCCGTGTCGTCGAGTTGATAATGTCCGGCATAAATTTCATTAACTTTAAAGGAAACTCGAAATGAAAACAATCGCTACTCTTATCGCTACTTTGGTAGCAACCGCTGCTTTCGCTACTGAGCCTGCTAAGACTGCAACACCTGCTGCTCCAGCACCTGCTGCTAGTGCCGCTGCTGCTCCAGCCAAGTGTGATCCTGCTAAAGACAAGACCTGCAAGGTAGACACAAAGGCAACGCCTGTCAAAAGTGAAGCACCTGCTACCCCGGCCGCAGCAAAGACTGCTGAGCCTGCTAAGAAGTAATCCGCTTACTTTAGATGACGATGACGATGACGATGGTGTTGATGAAGTTGATTTCCAAGTTGGATTCCGTAGACCCGAGCTCGCAAAAGTTTTGGATCAACAAGGTGACTTGGACCAAGACGACCTTTCAGATTACGTCACCGTCCGTCTAGCAGTTGCTCGCGCACGGGCTATGTCTCGATACCGTGAAGTAAACGGCGAACAAAAGGGCTAAGGCCCTTTTGTTTTGGAGAAAATACATTAAACAAATCGTTGCTATTATGTTACAGTTGTCGTATAATAGATACAAGCTGAATGCATCGGCTTTCATATAGGAGAAAATAAATGCAAACTATTTCTAAAGACACAAAAACTGGTAAGCTATTAACCGCTTTGCAAAGTGGCCAAGCAATGACTGCTAGCCAAATCAGCAAGCGTTTCGGTATCAAGAACCCTACCGCTACTGTTAGCAACATTCGTTATGCTGGCTTCGCTGTTTATGCAAACAAGCGTAAAGCAGGTAACGGCGTTGTTGTTACTGAATACCGTCATGGTAAGCCAAGCCGTGCAATCATTGCAGCTGGCTACAAAGCTATGGCACTAGGCCTCGTTTAATACCAGCCGTTGCAGAAAAGGGCCTTAGGGCCCTTTTTTTCTAATAAATATTTAATATGAAAATCAGTTTAGTATCAGACTTACATTTAGAATTTGGTTATCAAGAACTTCCTGGTGGCGAGGTACTAATCTTGGCTGGAGATATCGCTGAAGCCAAGAGCATTAAAAAACATCATCACAGTACTAAACTCATACAAGATACTCCTGACACATTCTATCGTTGTTCGGAGTTCTTCAAGTGGGAATGTGAAAAGTATGATCAAGTGTTTATGGTCATGGGCAATCACGAACACTATCATGGTCGCTTTGATAAGACCTACGATGAAATAAAAAGCATCTTGCCCAAGAATGTTACCTTGCTAGAAAACGAAATAGTAGAATACAGGGGTGTCATGTTCATGGGTGCTACGCTGTGGACCGACATGAACCGGGGTGATCCTATCACTCTTTATACAGTAAAAGATTTTATGACTGACTATCGTGCAATCCAAAACTTCTATCCCGCAAAAAGTTTATATCACAAGCTGACTCCCGAAGACACTGTGCAAGCACATCGTCGTACCAAGGAATATTTCAAGTTGATGCTTAGTGAGCATCGCAACAAGCCGTTTGTGGTTGTTACACACATGGCTCCTAGCTTTGCCAGCGTTAACGAAAAGTATATTCGTGAAACTACAATGAACGGGGCCTATGCCAGCGACCTAAGTGAGTTTATTCTTGATAATGAAAACATTCGAGTGTGGGTACATGGCCATATGCATGATCCAGTTGATTACATGATTGGCAACACCCGTGTGGTATCTAATCCACGTGGTTATGTTGGTCATGAGGATACCAGTGTGTTCCGTCCCGACTTTTACTTTGAGGTGTGACGTGGTAACACAAACTGATCAGTTTTTGAAGAGAGATGCAGACCTACCTAAGCCTAAGTACAACTATGGAGATAGAGTATTTGCACGTTTAGGTAAGGTCCCGCTAGTTGGTATGGTTGTGCGCGAAGTACAAGATGCCGTGCTAGTACACTCAGATTTGCCATTGCGGGTAGAAGAACGAGTAAGGTACATAGTATCAGTACCTATTAGGACTGTGACTCGTCTCGTGGAGATAAAAGTCTAAAGGACTTTTGGTAAAGAATCAATAGTTTTCTTGTAAGTATCGAATTCGTTCTTTAACCAACGTGCATCACGATGATCTGAAAACTTGTAAACATTAAATCTTGTTTCTAGTTTTTCTGTGAATTGCTGATCTCTTTTTAACGACTCAAACTCCAATTTAACAATATCAGCATCCTTGTTGTCAATATTGTTTGATACAAAAATATGCCACGATGCAAAGTCAGATTCTTTTATCTCTTCTATGTAATTTAAATATTTGCTATCAATAAAAGTATCAACATTGATTGCAAAGTCTGCCATGAAATCAATCCTACCAGCTTTCAAATCTGGATAGACCATTGACACACCCTTGTACGGCACACTTAACACTTCGTCGCATTTTAAATACTTTTTTGCAAATAGATAGCCAGCCAGGTGTGATGTTGACCCAACCCCACTAGAACCAAAAGACACTGCTTTATTTTTTGTGCATGATTCTCGTAACGCACTCAAGTTAGTGTATGTGCCACTGAGTACTACCATTTTGTTATAGCCAGCAAAACTTAAAAATTTTACACTATCGTAATCATACTCATATGTGTAAACATCTTTGATATTTTTATTAATAGCAAAAAATGGACTAAAGAATCCAAACGTTAATTTATTACTGTTTAAGACTTTAGCAAGTCCTATACTGCCGCCTGCGCCGGGCGCATTTTCTAAAATTAAATTAATTTTATGTTTTTCTAATCGTTTGTTTAATTCGGGCTCTATAAATCTAAACATGATGTCTGATGCACCACCAGCAGTAAACGGTACTACTACACTATAAGTCTTAACAGTTTGTGCATTTGCATTAACCGCTATTAATAAATACACTGCACAGCAAATTGCAGCACGTATAAATTTGTTCAACATAAACTCCTTTTCTTACATGTACTTATATTATGAGTAACGCCTCAGATAATTTTCCACCGCGGGCAGTTAAATATGGGGACGTTTTATACTCTAAAACTTTTCATGCTTTTAACGGCAACACCAACAGCATCAGCGCCAGTATACTAGTCAAGGCTGATCATGACGGTGTTATTAGACCCAGCGATGCTGGTTTTAGTGGTGCAGTGCCAGGTAAAATACAATTTTTCACAGCAAATGATGACGGCAAGTTATACATGTGCGGAGAGTTTGATAAGTCAGGCAGATTAATAACTAGGCAACATTGGTCAATAACGCAAAACCCGTCGGGTATACCTCTGTTGTTAATGTTAAATACCGACGAGCCCGGGCAAGGTGCCGCACTAAGTCTGCGACGTTCAAGGGGCACATACGATACACCCAAGACAGTAAAACCAAACGATTCAATTTTTAAAATATCATGGTCTGCGCACGACGGGCAGTCGTATAAAGAGTCAAGTTCATTACATGCAGAGATAGACGGTGATGTTGCTGTTGGAAATTTGCCAACAGCATTGGTTTTTAAAACATTTGATCAACAGTTAGGATACCCAACTGATTCGTTAAAATTAAATTCTGATAAATCACTGTCGGTGGTGAGTTTGTCATCACTAGACAATACCAGCATTTTACTGAATAGTCCAGTTAGTTTGACAAGAGTAGCGGACGAACAACAGCGTGATAACATAGTTGATCCCTTGCCCGGCACTCTTATATTTTTGCTTAATTTAGATACCGTGCAAGTATATACAAAAACACACGGCTGGAAAAGTTTGTTTTAAAATTGAATAGGATTCATTTTTCCTATTACATATTCTTTCTTAAACGGTTTTAATCCTATGTTTCTTTCGTCTTTTTTCAAATAGTCGCCAGCATTGGCCTTGACATATTTCAATCCCGCAGTCCATATTGCGTGTTCTTTTGTGTTTTTAAAATCTTTTATAAACCAATTGTCAATTTCACTATACCAGTCTAGTGTGCTTTTATTTGCTTGCCAGTAAGACGAGTGCCAAGTTGAATACAGTACAGGACGCAGTACTCGTTCATGTACAGATCGAAACATCTTTTGAAAGTCACCACTGATACTGGGAGTCCAAATTGGTATCATGTGTGGTGTCTTTTCTAAGAAACGTTTAATCACATGTATTTGTTTGGCCACAATGTCAACAGCCGACGGATGCCAATAAAAATTTTCTATATAGGCATTGGAATAATCAGTCATAAACTCTTGGGTCGTTGCGATGTTAACAGCTTGGTCACCAAAGAACATGCAAAACATACCATTACGATCTATGTAAGTTCTGGGCTTTTCGATTCCCAATACCATTGCAATTTTTTTACCCTTGTCAAATTGCTTTCTAACTTCGTTTAAGTGAATAAAATTGTGCCGTAACAGTCCACTGACATTCAGTCGCTCTTTGGTAAAATTTAACCAGCTTTCATCTTTCTGCTCGTTAAAGAATTTTGATACGTAGGTGTTTAAATTTAAAATAGTTATTTTTGTTCTTGGAGAAACGTTTCTAACATGATCTAGCCTAGGCGATGTTTGGAATTTGAACTCAGCAGCTTCGTTCCAATTTTCAATTATTTTAGGATCGTGGATAACAACTGAATTGACGTCCCCAGTGACATTGGTGACTATTTCATCTATTAATAATCCTTGTCGAAGAAAACTCTCAAGTACATTATTGCTGTCACCACCACCGCTGAATGCCAGCATAACATAATCATATTTTTCTCTTATTTCCCTGGCCCGCCGGTCATACAAATCATCTAAGTTTGCTTCGGGCTCAATTGCCCATGGATAATTATCAAATACATCGTCATTGAAATGCCATGTTACTGGCTTATGACACGATGTACCATATATGCATGCCTGTATTTTGCTGGTAAAGAATTGCTTGTTACAACTGTAGTATCCAAGCTCAGAATTTGATATGTTTTCTGTAATTGAGATCATAAATAAAAATAACTATTGTATTTACAAGGAATTAACATGTCAGTAACATTTATAACAACTGCTAAACGTAAAGATCTAGATTTTGACTGGTTTGAAGAATCGGCTGAATTTAAAGAATATGTGACAGAAAAATATGTAAAGACTGGAAAATGTCTTCAGTGGCGTAAACCAGAAGTGTCCGACGACCAACGTACATTGACATTAACTTCAATTTGGATAGATATTGAGTCTGCATTGAATGCCACAACTGATCCTTATGTAAGAAGCAACCGAGCAGAAATGACAAGATACTGTTTGTTTGCAGATATAGAATTAACAGATAATTCTAGTAGTCTTTAATTTTTACTAACCAAATCCAGTAACTGACTTTTGTATTTGGGTAAAAATGTGGAGGTGCTTTCGTCCTCCACATACCACTCGGTCATTTGGTAGTAGTTACCCCAACTGCTTTTCCTATATTCGCTACTGCCAAGTTTAATTGCCAGCTGGCGCCCTTGATAAAAATCCATGTGATCGTTTTCCCAAATCAGTGTATCACCCTTGACATCTTTTTTTCGATAACCGTACTTTGCCCAATTTAGATCAAACTCACTGGGCCAGCTGGTTTTAGGATCAGGGTGGATGTACATTACGTTGAATTTCCAGCTGTCTAAATGTATCTTCCCATCTCGTAACATTACAGCAGTATTAGTCACTTCTTCTACTGTTTCGTAAGGTCCACCTACTATGAAATTACCATGTAGGGTGATTTCGGGATATTTTTCTTTAATGAGATTTATAGTAGCGATTTGTTTTTCAGGAGAAAACCCTTTACCTAGAGCCATAGCAGTTTTCTTTGTAAGAGATTCAATGCCAAAATACATTGACCTTACCCCCATCTCATACAACAGATCCAATGTATCTATTCTAGTGGCAATAAGATCCAGTCTGGCATAACACCAAAAATATGGTTGAAAGTTTAATGTTTTTATAGCGTCTCTCATTGCCACTAATTTTTCACGTGAGTCATTGAAGGTATCATCAACAATTATGTATTTTTTTATGTTATAATTTTCATAGTTGTATTTTAATTCTGATACAATGCTATTCGCACTTCTCACATGGTCTAGATTGTGCTTGCCGCGCATGGGAAACGAACAAAATTTACAATCAAATATACAACCCCTGCCAATACCAATTGGCAATTTGGTATGATTAACCACATCTTCGGGCAACCAGTGTATATGAGTATTTGCAAAGTCATATGATGCTGCTTCTCGATCATCTACTACAACAGTTCCAAAAATGTTTTTATGTGATTTAGGTATAGGTGTTCCGTACAACAAGTTCTTGGCAATGTTTACTATAGAAACTTCGCTATAGCCAATACACATAAAGTCTAATCCAATTGCTTCTCTATTGGCATTGACATCAAATCCCCCAAGCACAAATTTTAATTTGGGAAAATTTTTCTTTAAACGAGCTAATACTTGCAAATCAAAACTGCCCTGGTTATTCCAATACTTGTACCTATCAACAATACCTTTAAAGTTGTTTGGCGTATTATTAAAATCTAGATCTATGTTCCAAAATGTACTACTAATGCCAATCATTAAAGTTTGGTCCGTAACGACACTATCTAATAATTCATTTATTTCAGCAATTGAATAATTTGTTACGTGATTTACTACTAGACAAGATATGTCATTGGCACGTAATGCATTTGCACAGTTAAATGCACCAAGCGGTGGTACACTAGCATTGCTAGTGCGATATTTGTCCGACAAGTCGGCCCACTGACTGCTTGGATCAGCACCAGTTAGTATTATTACTTGATATGTTTTGATTGGCATTTGTACAGTCGATTTACTAATCCCATTTTCTTTATCTCAATTATGGTGTAGTTTTCGGATATCAATTGCTCAATTTCATCAAATGGCATCCTTCCCCACCCTACACCCTTCCACCAAGAAAAAAAGTATTCTTTGCTGATTGTTTTTATCTTATCTAAGTATAAGTCTGGTCTATTTACAAACTCTAGGATCCCGCTGTTTACTGCATAATCCCATCCATCTGGTAATTTAAAATCACTATTTAAATCAACTACTAAATCTGCACTGGGAACCCCATCCACTCCTAAATATGCGGCTGGCGTATAAAATTTTAATAAATTTTTTGCACCGCAACCCAAATCAATTACAGTTTTATTTGGCTCCATCATGTCAGAAATCATCTTGTTACGATATTCCCAATGGGGGCTTTTCATGTAATTAATGCCGTATAACTCCATAACAGTATTAGCCGATAAGTTTGTGTACAGCTGGGAACGTGCGTTTCCAGTCTGTGGATCTAGTAGAGTCTAAGTAATCCATGAATTTGTAAAACTCTGCGATGGCCGCAGGGTCAGATTTTGATAAGTTGTTTTGTAGGAAATTTACAATGATTTCTGCCTTTGATAATTTGCCTTGCAACTGTTTATAGTGGTCTATTAATTGTAATTTAGCATCTTGGTCTAATGACAATGTTGAGTGTTGTGACGGTGCCGTTAAGAATCGTATGTGATATCCAATGCCTACAGATTTACACCACTCTTCATTTTCTTGAATACTAAACATGGTCAGCATTTGAAAACAGGAAGTAGCAGTAGTTAATTTTACCCTACCACCCGAGTCTTTTTCTATTTGTTTTAACCTAACTATATTTTTAGCAAACTTATCCCATTTACCGCCAAATCTTATGATCTCATACTGCTGGTTGATAGCATCCATACTGGCTCTGATATGCACTCGGCTGAAATGTTGCCACCGTTCAACGATTTTATCATTGATGGCACTGGCGTTGGTATCGTACTCAAGCCATATATTTTTTGCTAGTCCTCGGGCTATTAATCGATCCAGCATTTCGTCATGCGCAGGGGTGACCATGGGCTCGCCACCAGTTATGTATATGTGCCTGAGATGCGGTGCCATCTCTTCAAATTTTTCCCACCATGCGGGATTTTCAAACCATTGCTGGTCTAATGAATTTATCCACTTTCCAGTAAGTAAATCTTTTGTAACATTGATTTTAGTATCTTCACTAAACGACCATTTACCAACACCTATTTGTTTTAGCGTGTTATTTTCTGTATTTTTATCTTTGGCGTTATAATAGTTAAACCATTCGTCGTACCATTGGTTACTGTACACTGGTCCACACATGACACATTTTTGATTGCATAAGTTACCAAATCGTATGTCAAGCGAACTTGGCATCCAATTGATATTCCCGTGCTCGTCTATCTTATTATCTTGGTAGTTAGATTCAGACACTACACGGTCATCGTCAATTCCCAGTAGGTATACCCTACGACTGATGTTGTTATGCTGCCGATTATGATTGGCAATTACTTCTCTGTTTTCGCAGCAGTCACAGTGGGGGCTCCACTTAGTGGGATTGTTAACATTGAACAACCTGACCTCTCGGTGTTTGTCGCTATTCATTATGTCTTGGATACTGTGCGTTAGTATGTGCATAAGGTTACCGTTTTGATCTCGGCACCGTTGCATATCTAATTCGGGTTCGGTATTTTGCCCAATTGAGCATAATCTAATGTACCCGTCGGGCAAAATGTGCAGCCCATTCCAAACAGTTTTACAAAACATAATTAATCCTTAAAGTATTTATTGGCTCAAATCAACTGTTGTAAAAATACAACACTGGGCAAACTAAGGTTGACAGTCTTGCAGAACCAGCATACAATAGAGGCTAGGTTGTGCAGTTGACTTAAAACTTTTTGGCATTTATTTGTTAAAAAAGTAAAAAATAGGTTGACAGCAGGACTAAATAATTGTATAATACAGCATACGTTGAAATTCAGCGTATGTATTTTAAGGAAAAATCGGAAACAAAAATGACTGGTACAAGAAATAATTCGTTGCATTGCTCCATAGCCAAACAGGCGAGCCTAGCTCTGCCCGTATGGTCAATGAGTAACGGGACAAATTATGACCGTACACCAGAGATTTTTCCCGGGGTCCAGGAGACCGTAGTGTAGTAAAAATACACTCAGCATCCAAGGACCCCAGGACTAAACACCCTGGGGTTTTTGTTTTTGTACGTTAGAATAGTGTGTATAGGTAACGAGGACCTAGCCTGCACTTTAAACATGGGCGAACGGGCGGCGACTAGGATGTAATCCCTTGTGTGGGACTAAAAATCAGTTAGTATTAAAGCATTCTCTTACCTATGGGGATTCTTGTGGGGACCGGTGGGCTCATGCCCATGTAGAGTGCTTTAATACACGCATTGGCAACAGTGCGTTGAAATTTTGGAGACGTGGCAGAGAGGTCGATTGCGGCAGACTGTAAATCTGTTCTTAACAGCACGGTGGTTCAAATCCATCCGTCTCCACCATATTCGGGGGATTGGTATACTTGGCTAACACACCTGGTTTGCAACCAGGAGCAAACGGTTCGAATCCGTTATCCTCCACCAGTTAATCGGTCCTTGGTGAAACGGATATCACCTTTCGCTTCGAACGAAAAATTGTGGGTTCGATTCCTGCAGGACCGGCCAATTGTATGTACAGGTGCCCGAGCGGCCCAAGGGAACTGATTGCAACCCAGTAAAACCGTCGGTTCAAATCCGACCCTGTACTCCACAAGTTATAAATAAGGAAGTATGGCTGAGCATGGCTTAAGGCAGCAGTCTTGAAAACTGAAGGCTCGAAAGGGTCCGTGGGTTCGAATCCTACTACTTCCGCCAAATTATCGAGAAAACAATGTTACATTTAATAAAAGATTTACATGACAAGTTCATGGGACTGCTAACCGAAGATCCAGTGCGTCCAGCGATCCCACATGTAGATCGTATTGGTGCTAACAAAGACATCTTTGTACTAAGAGACGCAGAAGAAAAAGTACGTGCCATCACCTGCGTCAGCTATCAGGCAGCAGTGCCCACTAGCGAAACTGAATTGTTTGCTCCATGCGAACAGCCCGAAGTGGCAGTGTTCTACACTATATGGAGTTATCAATCTGGCGCCGGACGCGAACTTTTGCACAATGCAGTATCACACATACGTGACAATCACAAGACTATAGATCGTTTTGTCACACTCAGTCCCAAGACTGACATGGCTCGCAGGTTTCACATCAAGAATGGTGCCATAATGTTTAGAGAAAACACCGACACCATCAACTACGAATACACCAAATAATTGTGCCCGTCGTATAATGGATAATACGCAAGTTTGCGGAACTTGCAATTAAGGTTCGATTCCTTACGGGCGCACCAAGTTTATTACATCGCGTTGGACTTCTGGGTTAGGTCACTACCCTTTCAAGGTGGCTAGACGGGTTCGATTCCCGTACGCGATACCAATCAGCTCTTGTAGTACAAAGGCAGTACACGTCATTGGTAATGACGAGACGTTGGATCGATACCAGCCTGGAGCACCAGAAAACACTTGACATAGACAGCAAAGGCTGCTATAATACAGCATACGTTGAGCGATCAACTGTGTTCTTTAAAAAGTTATATTGCCGCGTAACTCAGAGGCAGAGTAATCGCTTGATAAGCGATAAGTCGACATTTCGAAATTGTCCGTGGCAACCAAAATTTGGAACGGTCCCATAATGGTATTGGAGCGGTTTGCTAAACCGTCGGCTTCGTAAAGAGGTTTCTGAGTTCGAGTCTCAGTCGTTCCGCCAAATTTGGAGCATTCGTCTATCGGTTAGGACAGTGGGTTTTCAGTCCACTAAGAGCGGTTCGATTCCGCTATGCTCTACCATATAAAAACACACTAATTGAACAGCATCCTCGAACAGCAGTGACTGGCTGATGGAGATGCTTGGATAGGGATGTAAAAAGCCCCTGCTAGTCACAGTTGTCCTAGTGTGTTTCTATATGGTGCTATATAAAAACACATTGCATTGTGTATGGCTTGGAAAATATCAAGACTCCCAGCCTTTGTAATGTGTTTCTATATGGCGATCAAGGAGTAATTAACCTGACCCAGAATCGGAAGTCATGACCCGATGAACTCGTAGTGATGGAATGGTAGACATAGGCCAGCGGTGGGCCCGAGGAAATAAACGCCTCATGCAGGTTCGAGTCCTGTCTACAATGAGTTCGCCATATAAAAACACATTTTGCTTTGGATGCGTGACTATTTGTCGGATGCGTAGGGCTTACTAAAGTGTGTTCCTATATGGTATATAATCATGCTCTGTTAGCTCAATTGGGAGAGCGCGACACTGTCACTGTCGAGGTAAGGGGATCGAAACCCCTACAGGGCGCCAAGTTTTAGGATAGCAACAGCAAACAATCCAATTTCACTTTTAATGAAAAAAAGATGCTATCCTGTTTTATTTGCAACTTTAGCTGATGTGGTCATAGCGGCGGTCTGAAGAGCCGTTGAACCAGGTTCGATCCCTGGAGGTTGCACCAAGTTTTTGCCCCGGTGACGTAATGGTAGCCGTGTGAGTCTTAGAAACTCATGTCCTTGTGGCGTGTCGGTTCGAGTCCGACCTGGGGCACCAATTTTTGTAAGTGTTAGCAAGAGAAGTCACGCTAGTAAGGTTTCTTCGAAGGACTGAGCTAGTAAAAGGTGAGGGTTCGATTCCCTGAAAATCTCAACAGGCGAGAACACTGGAGGACTCCCAAGTAACGTACCGAGACCTTGCCGGCCTTGTATAATAAGGTGAATGGTTCCGATAATATGGGCGGAACTACTTGCAAATTCAATAAGTAAGAATCAAGTGGAAAGCAAGAGCCACAAAGTAAACACTGCCGGGTCAGGAAATGTGTCCGGGATGTATAGGCTGCGCAACCTATACAAACAACAGTGGGGTAAGAGCCCTCATAACATCTCCAGAAATTTATTCCGTAGAACTCAAGCATGGTGCATGGGCCTGACTGTTAATCAGAGATTAGCTGGGATCGTTACCCAGATACGGAGCCAAACATTTTATTGCCAATTTATGTTCATTCGTAATTGTTGGCGAGTCATAGCAGGGCCAGTAACTTCTCCCCTAGAATGTGCTAGTGTGTGATTGTCGTATATTACAATGTCATACACATTCCATTCATGTTTATAAACCAATTCTGGTATTTGTTCTAGATATGTTATAAACTTTCGTAATAGTTCATTGTCGGGTAATACAACGTTATCTAACATTACAGATTTAATATATCCTGCGGTATAGTCTGCGTTTGCACCATCGTACACATTGTATCTTAAACTTTTTTTACCAGTAATGGGATGAATTTTAATAAAAGGATAAGTTTGATTTTGGATGTTTTTAAAAGTTCGACCACCATATGGATCATGCTGTATAACCTGCATCCGTTGTGCCAAATCAAACAATTCAGGAGTCAAATAATTAATTGCAGTTCCTAAATCTATCCAATTAGTAGTTGGGTTGTGTTCGGGGCCACCATTACTGGTCATGTAAAGTGATCTAATAGGATATGTTTGATATCCTGGGTGTGGATCAGTGATAACATTGGGTAAATCAGCATGCCACAATAGTTCTCTAGTCTGTAAACTTTGATTAGGATCATGAGTATTTAATGATACCCCAAGCGCGTATGGCCTTCCGTCCACCCAACCGGTTAGAGTTTCTTCGTTTACGTATGAATATAGTCCTTGATCCCATGGTGTTCCAAAGTAACGACCAAAGAGGGCATAATATCTATCGTACATAAAGGCTTTCTTAAATACTAGTAACTTATGTTCCGATAACATGTATCTCCAAAAAGTTTTTGGTTGATCAAAAAATTCTTGGACTGAATCAAGTTTAATATATTTCCCCCAATTGGGATGTATTGGTGTAATTATCATAGGTAAATATTTGTTATTAGTATTATTTATTATCAATGCGGGCATAGTGCTAGTGGTAACACATAACTTTGCCAAAGTTAAGTTACGAGTTCGATTCTCGTTGCCCGCTCCAAGAACATGCAGACAACTGCGGGGTTCGTAAAATGGTATTACCTTAGCCTTCCAAGCTAAAGTCGGGGGTTCGATTCCCCCACCCCGCTCCAAGACTCTCCCTTACACACGGAGTATAATAGGACAAGTAGTGTGTAACAAGGACGGAATGAAAGATAGCCGTTAACAACTCGTTTAGAGTCAATTGGGTGAGAAGCCCATCCTTATATCGCGGTGTATGGAAGTGGTCATCCGCTTGGTCTCATAAGCCAAGAATCGCTGGTTCGAATCCAGCCTCCGCAACCAGTTAAGGATAGCAACAGCAAATTAAAAATCTTTTCTTGAACAAAAGCCAAAAAAATGCTATCCTGTTTTATAATGTATCTCTAGTGTAATGGCAGCATCGCGGTCTCCAAAACCGTCAGTCAAGGTTCGAGTCCTTGGAGGTACGCCAATTTTGTTGGGGCATGGTGTAATGGTAACACAACGGGCTTTGAACTCGTTATCCTTGGTTCGATTCCAAGTGTCCCTGCCAACACAAGAGATAACTACAAGTTTAAGGCACAACATGTATGAGTGATAGTTCAAATAACAAAGCTAAAATGTTAGATTTAATGAATGTGGTAAGCACTAAAGATGTTTTCACAAATGAAGAATTAGACCTAATCATTAAATTGGGTACCAGCGAAGAAACCTCAACTGGATTAACTCCGGCACGTGTCGGTCAAGGTTTGGGGGTCACTGATGAGACTGGCCAGACTGGATTAGCAGGCAGCGGCGTTAGACAATGTAGTGTGTCTGGTATTGGATCTTCTACTGAAACTGACTGGATCTTTGAAAGAATACGAGAGGTTGTCAGAGATGCAAATATTGCATATTTTAATTTTAATATAAATGCCATTGCTGTATTGCAATTAGTAAAATATGATGGCACTGAATCGCCAGAATTTTATATTCAACATATTGATCTAGGTAAGTCAGATATTGACGCACAAAGAAAATTAAGTTTTACATTACAACTCAGTGACCCCAACGACTACGATGGTGGTAATTTACTGCTTTACCACGTTGTTGGCGGTGCAGTAACTGCTAATCGAGAACGGGGTGCAATAACAATTTTTCCTTCGTTTATGCCGCATGAGGTTACCCCAGTAACCCAAGGAATTCGCTACAGTTTAGTAGCATGGACTTTAGGTCCGGCATTTAGATAATTTATGTTGGCCATGGTGTAATGGAAGCACCCGACTCTGTGAAAGTCGTAGCATGGGATCGTTACCCATTGGTCAACCCAAAACATGATAGAATACCTAATAACATTTTTAGCATTGTTTTTTACTGATATTTTTTACACACAGTATCTAAGTTCAGTAAATAACAAGCAGACACTGAAAGCCAGTGCATGGGCTGCTATAGTTTACGTTGTCGCAAGTGTGGCAGTTATCAACTATACAGACGATCATTGGCAATTAATACCTGCTGCACTGGGAGCCTTTACTGGCACCTGGGTCGGTATGCAATGGAGAAAAAGACAAGATAAAGATTTGCCTGGATAGCTCAGGGGTAGAGCAACGCATTTACACTGCGAAGGTCCGCGGTTCGAAACCGTGTCTAGGTACCAATTACAGGCCCGCAAGGGGAAAGGCAGAGCTGTAACATGCTCGGTAGTCGCAAGACGAAGCAGGTTCAAGTCCTGCCCACCAATTTATTCTCGGTATGGTGAAATGGTATCACTCTGCGTTTGGGACGCAGGAGCGTAGGTTCGATTCCTGCTACCGAGACCAAAGACAGCGGATAGGTTACATTATCCAGTATGAGTCGCTAAGGTAGCTAGCTAACCCTTAGGGCAGGTAACAGTACACGATTGCAATGTAACAGGTAGTGGTATTGTCCACTGCGGGCGGAGACCTCAAAAACGCTGTCCACCAATTTAAGATACCAATGATATTTAATATACCGAGCTCAATTGAAGAAAAGCATAAACTGTTATCTAAGATCTCGCCACCCTATGCCCATTTCTCGTTAAGTGGGTATCTGGACAGATGTATCACACATTTATTGGCCGAACAGCTAGCACCAAACTCAATTGTAGTAGAAGTGGGTACGTATCTAGGTAGCACAATGGCCATCATGGCACATGCTAACAAAGATTTAATTTTACACGCATTTGATATTTTTGATGATCATACGTACGACCCTGCGCAAAATAAATTTTTTGAGCAGGCTCTAGGCAAGGGAAAAAAACGAACATTAGAAAATGTCCATAAGTTTTTATCTCAGTTCTATTCAAATATAATATTGCATCAAGTCGATGTCAATAAAGAAATAGAGTTCGATCAAGAAGTTGACGTGATAATTGAAGATGGGGATCACACAGAACCCGCACTATCAAAGTCATTGGATTTTTGGCTACCTAAAGTTAAAGTCAACGGGTTTGTGCTATTACATGATCATAGGCCATGGCTAGAGTTGAATGACCCCAATAGGTTCTCTGCGGTTGATCAACATGTAAAGAATCTTAAAAATGATAGCAAATGGAAATATTTAGGTATGCAAACGGGCTATCACTTTAGCGAGCCGTCATCGTATGCAATATTTCAAAGAATAAGTAATTAGATTAAACTTTTTTATCAAGGAGATAGTAAATGAAAGCAAGTCATATTCTAGTGTCTTCACTCAGTGAAGCAATGTCAATTAAAGATAAACTAAACCAAGGTGCAATTTTTGAAGACCTAGCTCGTGTGGCTAGTCGTTGTCCCAGCAGTGCCCGCGGCGGCGACTTAGGTGAATTTGGACCAGGTCAGATGGTTAAAGCATTTGAGGATGCCACTTTGGCCACTGCTGTGGGTGACATTAGCGAACCTGTGCAAACACAATTTGGTTATCATTTGATACACCGCACAGGCTAATAAATACTACATGTCTGTTAACATTTTAATTTTTACCGGTATAGCATCGGATCTTTGGTTTAGGCCAATTGGCGCCTATAGGATTGCTACTGAACTTAGGAACCAAGGTTATACCGTTCAGGTAGTTGATTTATTCCCTTTTATTGTTAATCATAAAAAGGGATTATTTAAAAAATTCATTGAAACTTTTGTTGGCCCTGAAACTTTGTGGGTAGGTTTTTCGTCTACATTCTTTTACTCATTACAAAAAATGAAAGAGACTCCCGGAAAAGGGGACGGTAAACGACAACTTGAAACACAGAGCGGGTTACCCGAAGACGAAGATCTACCAGAATTACGTCAAACAATATTAGATAGAAACCCCAATTGTAAATTGGTCATGGGCGGCGGTAAAGCACCTATGCGAGGAACAGATATCATTGACATTTATGTAGAAGGCTATGCCGATACCAGTGTCATTAAAATGACCAAATATCTTGATGGAAAAAATCCATTTTTTCAATTTCGTAAAAATGAAGATAACAGTATTAGTGTAGTCGATGACCCAAAGGCATCACATTTTGATTTTGTAAATTCTTCTACAGTATGGCACCCAAGCGATCATATATTTCCGGGAGAAGCATTGCCAATTGAAATTTCACGTGGTTGCATTTTTAATTGCAGCTTCTGTGCTTACCCATTGAATGGTAAAAAGAAATTAGATTACATGCGAGATACCGGGCTGTTACGAGAAGAGTTTCAGCGCAACTACGATTTATATGGCACCACTGAATACGTGTTCATGGACGATACGCACAACGACAGCGTGGATAAATTAGAACAATTATATGACGAAGTCTACAGTCAACTTAAATTTAAAATTAGATTCACCACGTATCTGCGACTAGATCTACTGGCAGCAAAACCGCACACAATTGATTTACTACATGCCAGTGGACTGCGTGGAGCATTTTTTGGAATCGAATCGTTAAACTACGAATCATCTAAAACAATTGGCAAAGGACTGCGTCCCGAGCGAGCAGTGGAAACATTGCATAAAGTACGAGAAGTCTGGGGCAATGACGTAGCAACTGGAGTTAGTTTTATTGTTGGGTTACCCCACGATACAGAAGAAACTGTTAACAAGTGGTTAACACAGGCGACTGATGTAAATTTTCCAAATGATTCAATAACTATATTTCCCTTGTACATGCCATACGTGGCCAACGATCGCAGACTCTGGAAATCCGACATTGAAGCCAATCCTGAAAAATATGGATACACTTATCCTGCACCACTAAAGTATCCGGGCATGTGGGAAAACAAAATAACTGGCTTAAATGCAAAACGTGCGCAAGAAATTGCCGAACACTATTTGGCCATAGCCACAGCAAATAACAAGAAAAAGCCTTCACATTTTATTATCCCAGGTCTAATGAATCTAGGGTATAAGTATGAGGACATCATTTCAGGCGTAGGTGTAAACGCCCCAATACCGGAAGATCTTGGCAAAGATCACAATGGGCGCACTGCACCCATGATGGCAGATCAGCATCAACGACGTGTAAAACACAATACCGAATATATTAATAAAGTTTTGTATTCTGGGGCATATAGTAATTTACACGCACCAAACAAACCCCTGTAGTTTAATGGTAAAACGGCGGATTTATATCCCGTAAGCAACAGATAATTGGTTCATGTGGGTTCAATTCCCGCCGGGGGTACCATGTTTTACAATAAATAAGTTTATGAAGTTTGATGGCCATACAAAAAAAATATGCGAAATTGATACCGCATTAATTTTACCTGTTGCAGAAAAATTAAAAAGTATTAATTGGAATCATGTTAACTATTCTCGGGACGAACCGCCACTAATAGAAGGCAAACTAATCGAATTGCCATTTATAATAATTAACAGTACCGATAACGATAGCAGACTAGATGAACATTCTATAGAGATTATCAATCTCTGTAAACCAATCATTGAGTTAGTGCAACAATATTTTCCTAACCATCTTAAAGTTCGTGGTGAAGTTGCAACACTCTTGCCAGGAAAAGCACTTGATTATCACATTGATCCATATTGGTTTCATGCAAATTGTCATAGAATACACATTCCAATTGTTACTAATAATGAATGTGTTCAACTATGGGCACAACCGTTCTATCAAGAACATCTGGAAGTTGGCTATGTGTATGAAATTAACAATTGTATATATCATAGTGCTGAAAATAAAGGAAATGAATATAGAACACATATTATAATGGATATATGTGATAAAAATTTATATATGGATTATGTTGTACGCCGCGGCGGAACTGCACTTGATTGGGACTGGCTTGGCCCGGTTACTCTCCCAACAATCCAAGAAGAAATTTAGCCCTACTAGTACAATGGTAGTACACTGGTTTTGTAATCCTGTGATGGCAGTTCGATTCTGTCGTGGGGCACCAAATTTAGGATGCGAACAGCAAATTTTAAATTCAACTTTTAATTGAAAAATAAGCATCCTGTTATAACTGTCGGTTGACAGCAACCGTAAAATGCTGTATAATTAACACATAGAAAGAAGGCGCTATATGAAACGAAAGACTCGTAAACTATAGTGTCAATTTGGATCCCATGTATGGTCCCGGTTGGCACGTAAAAGAAAATCAAATACGTAACAACCCACGCTAAACTTTGCTGGCGAAGTACCCGGCTCTTACCCGGACTAACTGAGTTCGATTCTCAGAGCGTGGACCATATGGGGCAGACACCGAAGTGGCTGCGGTACCAGACTTTTAATCTGGCGAGAGAAATCTCCTTGTGGGTTCGAACCCCACCTGCCTCACCAATAATTTTAGTAATTCGTTTATTTTAGAACCAGCTTGATATTCATCATAAGAAATTCTAAAAACATTTAAGTTTAGATTAGTAGTGATGTATTCATCACGAAGTTTGTCTGCTTCTTTGTGTTTAGGTTTTTCGTGCTGTTTCCCGTCAAGTTCAACTATAAGATTTATTTCGGGAAAGTAGAAATCCACGAAATACCATTTCTGTGTAATATGATTTTTAATAGTGTATTCAGTTTCATATTTTAGAGAAATGTTATTATCCAACAACCAAGTTTCAAATGATTCTTCGAGATAAGATCTTTTATCTCTGCGATAATTACTTCTTCTGTTTTGTTTGATTCTATCGGACATGTTGTTTGATAACAGCACTGACTTGCATTTAGAAGAACAAGTTTTAACAATTTTGTTTTGTATGACAGAGTTGCATATACAACAATACGATAGTCTGCTAAACATCTGTTTTGATTTGGTGTAAGGATTTTCTAGATTAAACTTTTTAACACTATCTGAAATCTTTTGTTTCACAGCAGTATCTAGAGCAACACCTTTTCGATCCTTGTTGTAAAAACTTGCCGAACAGGATGTTGAACAGAATTTATTATGACGCTGCTCGTATGTAAGAGAGACATCGCACTGTTTGCATTTGTTAGGATTTTCTAAATATTGATTTTGAATTTGCTGTGCATTTTGTTTAGCAATTTCAGAACCTAATAATCCACCAGCAAGACGATTTTTACGATTTCTTGCTCGTCCTTCTTCTGTATGAGAAATGAGATAATGAGAATGAATACCTTTTGAGGTTTTTGGTTGTTTGCAGACTATGCAAGAACATGTAAATGTTGTATAATTAGGCATACACTTATTTATGCATCAACTCATAAAACCCCTACCATATAAAAACACATTATTCGCAGGAGGACAGTGCCTCTGTAACTACTGGTAACTCAGCGTGAAACTGGGGTAGTGCGATTTCACTAGTGTGTTTCTATATGGTATATCAGTTGTTAGCGTTGGTCATACATGGGACTGGCGAAAGCATATCGAGGCTCGGAATCTCGGACGCTAACAACACATCAGCACAAAGGTAGTTGCAACTACTCGGCGTGGGCGCAGTCTGTACTACGGACTTTCCTGTTCAATCCAGGGTGCTGTTGGATATGTCATATTGAAGTACATTGTGGAGAGCACTGTGTAGATTGAGAAGGTTTGATTCCGACTCACTACATCACTCGGTATCCTGCGGCCGCAACAGTGTGCTTCAATATGGTATAATATAAGAATACATTCACGGTTGGGATACCTAGCAACTGGACGCAGGGGCTATCCTAAAGAGCAGGCATGCTTACCGAAAGCTAGGAAACGAGTGTGTTCTTATATGGTGCTGTAGTTCAGTGGTAGAACACCTCCTTCATACGGAGACTGTCGGCGGTTCGAATCCGTCCAGCACTACCAGTATTTCAACATCCGACCTAACGGGCGAAAGTCAGGAAACTCGGGACAGGTGGCAAGTGCGAGTAGGAGAAATTTACTTTGGTATTATGTAAAAATTTACTTTGGTATTTCGTTAAACTACCCAGATATAACCTGCAACACAAACAGGACTAGGGAACACTTGCCTTATTGGTCCGGGTTGTGGCAAAGATTAATGTTAGGATAGAACAGAATCCCGGCTATGGGATGTTGAATATGCCCCGCTGGACAAATCTGGCAAAGTCGCTTCTCTCAAAAGGAAGAGTTCTCTCGGTTCGAGTCCGAGGCGGGGTACCAATTAATTTCTAATTTGAGTTGATTCGGGATTATCGTGTAACAATAAAATGTTATTATTTCTAAATAAATCCCTCCAATAGCCAAACTTTGGCACCAATGCCCACAGTTTAGTATTTTCAAATACCACTAGAGTTCTTCTTGATCCAGCATTAAAATTAATTACTGCATTGGTCATTCCGGGACTAACTGACTCAAAATCATCTCCAATTATTAAATCCCCATCTGACGAGAATTTTTCTAAATCGTGCATGACATCTTCGTATAGGTGTGATGCATCTATAAATGTTAGATTGTAATTTTTAGTTTTTTTAAACTGTTTTGAAGACTCGGCATGCAATTTTATGTTATTATAAAGCGCATCACCTACGCAGTATTTAAATGCTGCTTGACATCCCGACGCTGTTCCAATTTCACATGCACGTTTAAACATTGGAAGATCAACAGGACCGTTATCGAATATTACACCCGGCTCTAACCAATGTTCAAATTTAAACGTGTCTATTACTGTCAATTCTACTGTTTCCTTGGCACCTAGCCAAAGCGCAGTAGTGCTTCTACCTAAATAACAACCTAGTCCTAAGATGCTTCCCCCGTGTGGCACGTGTCCAGCCAACGTATGTAAGATGTGCATTTCCCGTAGAGTCATCCAGCCTGGTATGACTATGTGATCGGTTATACCGGGTGTGTTCATATATAATAATCTTTAAAGATGCTGATAGACTCTTGCATGGTCAGACGATTGTGTGTTTTTAAATCAGAAATTGAAAAAGAGATACAGTATCTTTGATTCAATTGATTATCAATATGATGCGGAATTCCCACCTGTATCACAGCCGGAGTACCTTCAATTATTTCATCAGTGTGTTCAAGAATAACATCTGCTTCATTGTGTACTATAAACTCACTGTCTACCTCAGTTTTAAATAGTGTACCAGTGTTTTCTTTCTCAGGTTTTATAGAATACCAAGTCATTTTACTACCAAGTCCTCCATACGCCCAATTTATTTTAATAAAATCTCCGCCATTGCAGTCAGTGTGTATAGAACAATAGTCATGTTCTGGACGATAAAATACCTGTATGTAACTAACATATACTCCAAGATCGTACATTATTTTGTTTAATTCGGGATTAACTTGATCTACTGAGACATCCGACACAGTGGGCTTAGATCTAGGAGTCCAATCAAAATCATATTGCTTCAATGGAAACATTTTAAAGTTAATGTGATTGCAATACTTATTCATACAGTACTTATGCTATTAGTTTAAAATGATTTTTTAGTAATTCAGGAATGACAGTTTCGGTTGCTCGAGCATATTCATCAAACCAAGATATACATCTATCAATTAATAACTGATTTGGTTGTTGTTTGCTTATTTGATTTACTAGTTTAGTGTATTCAATTGCGTACTCGGGTGCAATTGCTTGCAGCCTCTTAAGATGTTCGTCTGTTACTACCGCTGATATACGATCTCCTAATATTGCAGGGTGCATGAAATCACCAATTACTGCAAACAGTTTCTTTAACGGAACTGTGCCCACAGTGCTGTATATATCTTCAATCATGTCAATTTGACTGCTAAGATTCATATGTGTAGTGGTTATTTGTATGGTATGATGTGCAGTGGTTTCCCGCTGCATACGCTGCAAGTTTTCTTTAAACTCTTGATAGACTAATCCATTGCGTAAAAATTCCCCCACTGCATCAAAGCCATCACAACTCCAATATAATATAACATTATGAGTTTGACTTATTTTACCAATGGTGCTGATAAATTTCTCACCTAATCGATCGTTAAACATACCATTGGTATTAATAACAACAGAAACTTTGGTTGGTAAGTCTTCTATTATGCTGTCTATTAATCTATAGAAATTTGGAATCATGCTGGGCTCGCCACCACTGATAAAAATACGATTAAGAGTTTTTTTGTGAGTGGCAATTAATTCAATTACATGATCTAAATTTTCTAATAGTCGATCACGCGAAGTTATCTTTATTGGTATAGTTCTAGTGTCGCCGGGCAACTTTAATGATTCCCATCTACTGCTAAACTTGGGGCCACACATGGCGCATCTTAGATTGCATGTATTTTCTAAATTGATCTCAAGCACGCCAAGACCGTTAGTAAAACCGCCTCGGTCTTGGCGTCCCACAGTGGTCCTATAACTGGTAGATCCTGCACGTTCTAAATCAAAGCAATAGTTGCATTCTTTTGGTTGTTTATTTTCCCAAAGATTTTTTTTAACGCTGTTTAATACAGAGTTTGAATTCAGTTTATCAAACGTTATTGGGTATGTTGGGCTTACACAGCAAAATTTAAACCATTCTTGATCAAGATTAACTGCTCGCCATTCAAATGGCTGGTTGCAAAAATTATTTTCCATATTGTATTTAAGTATCAACTAAAAAGCTATAGATAAATATTTTATATGAAAATCAAAACTATACATCAAGCATGGGGAGCACAAATTGAATTTGATTCCCCAGCGGACTTCTTCAATAAAGATACTGCGTATTGGCGTTCGCTGATGTACAACAGATCATTGTTGTTATTTAAAAACATGAATTTTACTAAAACTGATTACGCAAAATTCTGTGCAACATTTGGTAACATGTGGAAAACTGCCGATTACGATTACAGTAAAGAAGCAACCGAAGAAATTGATGTTGACGGAGTTACAATGACTTTGGCTCCTATGAGCAACAAAATTAGTCCAGTAAATGCACCACGCTTAAAAAGTCAACCGCTTCCGTGGCATGCAGACATACCACATAGATTTGTTAACCCATTCCCCATGAGATCACTATGGATGGTAAACAACCCAGATCCAGAATCTGGTCTGACAGGATGGATGAATTTAGATTTAGATTTGTTATCGTTGCCTACTAGGTTAAAAGATATAGCAATTAAATTGCGTGTTGTACAGCAAAGCTGGATGCGACCCGGAACTGAATTCCGTGAATTTAATTTTATAAAAACACACCCAGTGACTGGCAGAAACTCTTTAAGATTAAACTATTTTAACGACGCCAAAGCTGGAATAAAAAATGGGTATATACACAGTCTAAAAATTGATGGAGAAACTATTGATCCAGGAGATTTATATCGAGAATTTTTTAGCGTACTCGAAAGCAAACCAAATTTACAGTACGTACATAAATGGGGAGATAAAGATATTATTATCTATGATAATTGGACGTTTGTACATAATCGTACTGCATTGAGTTTCTCAGATGACAGCGGCCTTGAAAGAATCTTTCTAAGATGCAACATTGACCACGTATTTTAATCCGTTACTTTTGCTGTAAAATTTAACTGTTCAATTGGCTCAGTTAACTCTCCGGATACAACCAATACCAGTCTCATTCCGCTGTCGTTTATAGGTACGCGATGTGGATATTCTTTGCTCTCAATGCAAAACACTGTGTTGGTTTTTGTTGGTATAATATCGTATTTTTTCTCTTCAACGTACTCGTTTAAAATGCGATCGCGCCAAGACATTGTTAAAAACTCTGGTTTCAGTTTAGACATTTCTAGGAATGCTTTGTTGGTGTCAAGTCCTAGGCAAATTCTAAAAGAGTAAGGACCACCACGATCAAAGTGAAAATTAAAATCATAATCTGATTGTGCAATTTGTCTAAGCAGTAACACTACCCTAGTTGATTTTACTATAGGCAAACAGTTTAGTGTTTCCAGTAACTGTGCAAATGCCGGATGATTACTATAGTCATGTAACGGTGCGCCGTTGTTTTCTAATAGACGTCGCTCCCATGGATAAGGCCTATTATTCCTTTGCTGATATATTCGTTCTTCTTTTGACATGTCTGTGCTGACATGTGTATTTTTTGATAGTTCTATAAAATCTTCCAGCAAGCCAAAATCAATTGCCGGAACATTAATATCTAGTTCTCCCGCAATTAACCCCATTGTTTTTCCTCTTGTAAATTAATAAATGCAGATTTGTGCAAGTCAACTAATAATATTAATCTAGGTTCAGTTCCGTTATGTTCGGTTCCGTGAAAAGCGTCGCCGTCGTCAAATGCCCAAACTTTTCCTCTTTCCCATGCCCGCGGCTCGCAGTCATTGACATAAAACTTTGCTTCAGGATCGCATACTATGCCTAGATGAAATCTAATATATTCCGATACCATGCCGTAATGCCTGCTGAGCTTGCACCCGGGTTCCATATAATTCCACCCGGTGGTACCTACATATTTTCCATATATAGATAGTATGCGAGCAAGGTTTGGAGTTTTGAGCCAAGCTTCAACCATACCGGTATTTGCCATTTGTCGGCTTTCTTCAGTGTCTCCCCACACTTGTCTTCTTTCAGGACCTGAGCAGGTAGACCAGACTAAATTTGTGTATGCGGAACTAATATTGCCTTGATATAATATTTTCCCGCCCGAGTTAGATTGATCTTTATTAATACCTAATATGTTATTGGCTTTTTTATTAGAGTGTTCTCTCAAGCCTAACCAATCTTGGTAAAGTATATCAACGCTTTTCCTTAATTTGACTGCTAGTGGATGATTATAAACCTCAACATAACCTAATTTGTTCATGTTAACTTTCTTTCTTTGATGTGTTTTGCAATGGTATCAAAAGATTCAATGAATGGGTATGTAATTAAATATCTTGGACTAGCATTGATACTGGTAACCGAGTGCATGCTACTAGTATCAATTAAGTATGCAGATAAATCTTGACATTGACTTGCAATTGATTTTTGTATAAATTCGTCTCTTGACGTGGTGTTAGATGTCCTGGTTATGGCCCCAGCTGAATTTTTCACCCCAATATTAATACAGCATCGTCTAGTGGGTTCGTCTACATGTGGATTAACATTGTTTTTTGTTCTAATCATTTTTACATATACTGGATTAATCTTTAATGTTGGTATTAATTGTTGTATGTAATCAGCCACATGCTGTGTTAAATTTGGATACTGAGTTTGCATGTTTCTTAAAAATGAAATTGATCCATTGATGTTGTTTGCCTGCTGAAATTCCTGCCAAAAAATTCCAGTAACCTCCGGGGGCTTACTACCGTATACGTGTGTATAAAACGGTACGTGCTCCAACTGATTGACATTGAAGTCCATGGGCAATGTAAAATTTTTATCAATTTCTAAAAAACTCATACTACTATTTACGCCATGTGCAGGGCACCCACTTTAAAAAAATCTTGTTCTACAACAAAGTTTGGGCATTTAATAGGTTGCAACGGTAAATAAAACCTAGTATAATTCAATTATAAATAACAGCATGGGTGCTCCTTATATAAAATCAGATTTTAAATTTTCTCAAGAGTCTTTAGATTGGATCTTGAACACGTTTGGATTTCTTAAAGATGTGAAATTGGGTCATGACCTTTTTAGAATGACTTTATCTAAAAAACAATTAGGACGCGATATAAGTTTTGATGGATCTACTGCGTTTGAAGAAATTAAAAATTATTTAAAAAAATTTGGTATTGATGAATCTTATTATGTAAACGAGCGAGCAGGTCCAGATATTTTTTGTCACAATAAAACTGATCCAGTTTTGTATTATCCACATTTTGATGGAAATTACGATAATTCAAAATTAGTTAAAACTAGATTTAATGTATGCGTTATTTACAATCCAATTGATGATATGCATTGGTGGGAAGATGTAGTTCCCGGGCATAGGTTGGTGATGCCGGACCGTAGGATGCCTGTTGCTGTTAAAGGAAATACTGCCAAAGAAAAATTATTTTATTTAGGTAACCCCAGCTGTGTGGCAGAACAATTATACAGTGATACGTGTTCAGCTTTTGTAAGGACCGATTGCGCCCATAGTTTTACACTTAAAAATCCCGGGCTGCGATTGGTAATTACTGTAGCACTAGATAAAACTGTAGATGAATTAAGAGAATATTTATAAAGATCAACGCGAGGATGATGTAATGGTAGCCATGAGAGACTTAAAATCTCTTGCCTTTAAGGCGTGCGGGTTCGAGTCCCGCTCCTCGTACCAGTTAACAACAAGGAAACTAAATGAAACCAGGTAAAACTTTTAAACTGTCCAAGCGCAATAAAACAATGGCAGCATTGTTTGATTTTAAAGATCAAGATCAACGTGACGCTTTTAGGCGCATGATGATCCAAGCCCAGCTGGCCGGTGAAGTTCGCCCTGCTCGCGAGAAGTCCGATCGCAAATAGGTCCATAGATTAGCGGTAAATCGTCACGTTGACATCGTGAAGACCACTGGTTCGATCCCAGTTGGACCTACCAAGATAAATACAGTGTATCTCTCCGTAGTTCAACTGGATAGAACAAGACACTCCTAAGGTTTAGACGGCTGTTCGAGTCGGCCCGGAGAGACCATGCTACACTGACTTAGTATACATTATGATTGATTGGGCAGACAAAATAAAAAAAGAGATAGACTCTGATTTTGAATATCCATGGTACAAACCAAACAGCGATGGAATTTTTGTACAGTCTTGGATGAAATTTATTAATCGCAATCTTAATTATTTTCACTTTCCGAATATGGTTGCATTGGCTCACACCGGAGAGCAACAGTTGAACCCAAAATTTCCCGAAACTTTAAAATTTTGTGAGTT